>Ga0065711_1035691_pt1 | contig 21952 bp, 14 predicted proteins | sample Hoacrofraction12_FD_59098 | JGI IMG/M metagenome (GOLD analysis project Ga0065711, IMG submission 59098) | Hoatzin crop microbial communities from Cojedes, Venezuela - Epithelial fraction 12 v2 (version 2) | ecosystem: Host-associated > Birds > Digestive system > Esophagus > Crop | place... | reverse complement strand
AGGTATTTGTAGGCATTTATAAGGTCCCCTCGCAGCCTTCTCTTCTTCAGGCTGAACAAGCCCAGTTCCCTCAGCCTCTCCTTGTAGGAGAGATGCTCCAGTCCCCTCATCATCCTCGTAGCCCTCTGCTGGACTCTCTCCAGTAGGTCCTCATCTTTCTTGAACTGGGGAGCCCAGAACTGGATGCAGTGCTCCAGATAGGGCCTCACTAGAGCAGTGTAGAGGGGGAGGAGAACCTCCCTCGTCCTGCAGGCCACACTCTCCTTAATGCACCCCAGCACACCATTGGCCTTCTTGACAGCAAGGGCACACTGCTGGTTCATGGTTAGCTTGTCGTCCCCCAGCACTCCCAGGTCCCTCTGTTGAATCTACACAGAATAGGATACTCTATGTCATACTAAATTAAACAACAAATACGTTGACTTTTAAAACCTTTTGTTTATAACTAGTAACTTTGACAGGGAATCTTCAGCCGGTACTTGCTGCACGTTGTTTCAAATGAGATGCTGGTGGAATAAGGTATAGTTTTGGAGGATACGTTTGGTTTAGCAAGGCTGATGGCACAGCTGGGAAACGATCCTCCTTTGGCAGATCTGGCAAAATCTGCAGTTTCTTCAGTCAGGAGTTGTATTTTGATTGACCTGGTTCTGTTACCTGTAGAGCTGTTTCCTAAACAGATGTCAGGTCTGGTGTTGGGGAGCCACATTTTGCCCCAGCATATTAATCAGTGACTAAGTGGTTGCATTTATTTGCTGAAATGATTGTGGAGCTTCAACAGAAACCCTGCATTATTTTACTTGTTCTGAAATGAAATGACCCTTTGGAAGGGCGTTTCTATTGGTATTTTAGGCACAAGACACATTATTGGCCCTTAATAGCAAATAGAAGTTTAAGCTGGTGATTAGAAAGTCTTCTGCTTGGCGATCGCTTGAGTTTTCACTTTCGTTTCTTTGATAGATTTGTTCCTCCGTAGTTACTGTTCAAAGATAATGGATTGTAAGGAAGGAATAAGCATTGCACTTCAAGTGTATTTTAACAACACATCTATTTTATGTATGAAAATTCTCTTAACTTCAGGAAAGATGTACTATTAAATTGTCTAGACACTCTACACTTAGAGAATTCAGTTTTTAAGTACTCCTTTCCTTCTCCAGCTCCCTGATAATGGAAATAAAATGAAGCATCAACTTATTTTTAGTTACTGGATTTAAGAATGGGGCTTCAGCTGTAATAGGAACTGCAGTTAGCTGTGTCGTATCCAGCCTGGACTAATAGATTCGAGGAGAGAGCATTGCCAGCTGGAACGTGCGTGAGTGTTATCTGTGTGTGTGTTGTAACAGATGTTGAGCAGAGACTACTTGTCAAGGGTACCTTGTAGTAACTTTTAAAGATGCTTATTTGTTTCAGTACATTTTTTGTGCGTCACTAATTTTTTCCATAAAGTCAACCACAAACTGCTTTACTGGGGACTCCAGCTGAAACTTGTGGTGAATAGGAAATAGATTAAACACAGGTTTTCCCTCTTCTCTGGCTGCCAACAGTGATGTCAGTAGTTTTAATGGTCCTTACCTCAGCTTGCTGCAGTCCTAGCACTCTCTATTAAAACACTTGTCTTCTGCACTGTTTTTGTATGTTGTTAAGGAAATGCTGATGGCTGTTGATAAGAAACAATGAGGTATCCACCAAAGACTAAAATTCCGAATAAGTTACTTCCACCTTCACACTGTAATAGTTCTCTGAGGAGAGAGGAGATTCCGATTGTTTTGTCAAAAATCTAAGAAATATTCTTCTACGTCCAGCAAAGAGCATTTGTGCACTAAAATTAAGGATAGGGCTTTTGGCTGTAAGTTATACAAAAACAAGAATTCCCTGGACCCAAGGCCTTAAAGGTTGATTGCATTTCCATTCATTTCAGAATGGCGGTTTTCTAGGCATCTTTGTGCGTTCGGCACCACTGTCCTGTAATAGTAGCACAGGTTGTCATTCTCGGTTACACAGCTTTCATTTTGTGGATTTGTCAGAGGAACTGGGGATTTGAAAACAAGTAATTGCAAACCATAATTTCAGATGGTCCATAGCAAAGGGTCTGAATTTTTTTTCCTTTACAAAATTCGAAGAAAACGAAAGCTACTGATAGATCTTTATCAAAAGGTGATGGATGGATTTCCGTGTTGTACTGCTGAAGGTACTGGAGGTGTAATTACAAGCTTGAAACTGCTCCGTGCCCCTGTGTCCTGTCATACCTCTAGCTGAAGGTGGTAGGAAATGCAGCCCGTACCGGTTCGTGTCCTGCATGATTCTGGCTCTTCATCCCAAGTTTCAAACTCTTGCGTGTTTCAGCCTGCTGTGTTTTTTCACTCCTTTTACACAGGCGCAGGACTTTCATGTGTGGGCATCTGGATTTCTGCAGTTGTGGTTTTCCTCAGTATTATTTTCTTAGTGAATTCCTCTAGGAAGTGTTTAGTTTTTCAAATAGACTTGGTCCTCTCTTTCTTCCTTTGCTCTTCTGACTTCTGAGTCCAGGAGTGAATGCCCACTGGTAGCAGTTGCGATGACTCCTTGGCCCTACTGGTTGAATTGGTGAGGAATTGGGTTGGACAGGTCGTTTTGTTCGATACATGGTGCATTTGAGTTTAGACGGCCTGAATACTAGTGAAGAGGTGTAATACTTGGCTCTGATACTGCAAATTATTATTTATGTACTTAAAAATCGCCTTGCAGAAGAAGGTCTAGCGGTGTGGAAAAGCCGTTACTTGCTTTCCTCCTGCTTGTGCTGCGCGCGGGCCCTGCGTGGGCACCAGCCGCTCCTCCGGCCCCGCTGGGCAGGAGCCGCTGTGGAACACCCGCCTCGGCTGTGCAGCACGCACATCACGCACACTTTGCTCCTTCGCTTAAATGAAGCCATTTCTCCTTTGTTGCTCATCTTTACTAATAAAGTATGGAATTACTAGCTAATTTTAGGTTCAACATAGTTGAAAGCTGCAAAGCTATGTGAAGCTGTATATAGATATTTGGGTAGGAACATTCCAGTCGATCGCAATGCGAGTGCAGAAGAAAGTTGAAAGTAAATAAGAGATCTGTGAAATAATTCTCCAGGGAGTTTTCACAGCATACCACACATCATTTGCAGGGATAGGCTTTCCTTTCACTTGAAGGACCACACAAAGTAAATTCTGTTTCTTGGGCAATTAAAGAATACAGGACAGGAGGTCTTTTCAGTTTTTTTACTTCAGCGTGTCTATGGGAAGCCTTTATTTGTGCTGAGGAAAATGCACTGTTTACCTATCTTTTCAGGAGCGTCGTTAATATCGAAGATAGAAATAGACACACTTTTATGTAACATCTAAGTCTCGCTTCATCAGACTTTAGGCGAAACTCCTGAAATGTAAATGATGGCAGTCCTCTAAGCCCAGCTGAAACAAAAATGGTATTCATTTCACTGGTGCGCTGTTCAGTCCCCCGTCCCCCAGCCCTGCAGTGCGAGGGGAGGAGGACGGGGCTGCGGGCTGCGGTGGCGCGGGGGTCTCGGGCCTGCGACGCTGGCGGGGGTTATACTGCGCGCACGTGGGGCTGGCCGGCGTGGCGGGGAGGCAGCCCGTGGCGCTCAGCCCTGTGGCCGGGACATGGCTCTCTGCGGGGCCGGAGCGTCTGCCGCTGCCTTGCCAGCGGGACGGCACCCAGAGCACCCCAGCACGCTGCGTCACTCACGGTCAGAGCCCCGGCACCAGTGACCTGCCTGTGCAAAATCGACTGGAAAGTGGGTTGGGGAGGACCTGGGGCCAGAGGCAGTTGTGCCATGTGCTAGGCCAGGGGGGCTGGTGCCGGGGGACGAGCAGGGCTGGTGGGCCAGCAGCTTCTGACGTTCATTCCCCAGTAACCCTGTGCTGTGCGTTATTAGGATTGCAGGACCTTGTTACTCACCCTGTCCTCTCTCAGAGAGAGAAGCAGAAAGCAGATAAATATACGAACTTCAACAGGATTTTCTGGATACAATTTCCTTGTAATTTGTGTGGCAGCATGAAGTGGTAACGCTGCACTCCTAATGCTCCATACCTTGATCATTCTGAAGCAAACAGTGGCATTTGCAGGTGGCCAGGAAGCCCCAATATCTAACGAATCTTACTTGGAGTAGGTAAAAACACCACCAGCAGGCTAATGGTTTAAGCTTTTCTTCCCCTGGTCGTAGGAGCTTGTCAGAGTTAATCAGTACGGACCCGTAAATTGTTTCTGCTTAGGTGAATCTCTTGCAAGTTTTGAATGTATTTCTGACTGCTTGGAGTTTTATTGCCAACATCTGTTTTAAATGCTTTTGGGATTCAGATGCTTGAGTACAGTTCAACTGTGTATGCCATCGTTTTTCAAGGTGCTGGCATTTTCAGATTGGTTGATAACTCTTTTAAAGGAGAAAAAGGGGTGGGGAAATAATTACAGAAAAGTATTTGAAGTGCCCGTGATGCTAATTTTCTTTCTCTTTCAATTTCAGAATGATGACCTATACAACCTCAACAAATCCTTCTTTTAACTCATGGGTATCAAGACTATAAATGTTTCATGCTATCACGACAAGGACCTCACCTCCTCCTCCTCCTCCTCTTCCTCTGTAAATGGGTACGATGCATCCAGTTCAGTTTGTTTACTTTACACAAACCTCAGGAGTTCGTTGACTGAGCTGCACATCCTGTGTTGTGCCAAGCAGAAGCACTGTGACACCTGGACAATGAGTCTCTCTTACTTCATCCTCTACCAGAAGGACTTAGCTGGCCACAAAGAACTGATGTGCCCACCACTATGGCATGGTGAGAATGGGTATTTTACTAGCACATTTACACAACTTCATTTGCTGCTGAAAACCTGTATGACAAATCATCAGTGTAAATTATTACATACAAAACTTAATGTTGGTTGAAGAGTATTAAATATTTAACATAGGTTTTGATTTATACATGTACTTTTTTAATTAAAATGTAACTTTTCCTACAGCACATCTTTTTTGATGTGGAACTGAGGTATACTATATTCTGTTGTAAACAGAGTGGGAAACCTGCTTAAAACAAGGCTTTGAAGAATAGAGTAGGGTACTATTCTTGTTTTAAGATTGTAATTCAGAAAATAATATAATATGAGTCATTGGTCCCTGGGCCTTGATTGTACAGTCATATTTACTGATACTATCAGTTGTAAGATAACCCTGATGATGAGTTGAGTTCTTTCCAAAAGAAAAATAATTTTGTACTCCTTGTAAAATAAAAGTCTGTATTAACTACAATGAAGACAAGCATTACTGTACATGGTATTTACAAGCGTCAACTTGAATTCATCAGTTGCACAGAAATTGACAAGAAAATCAGAAAAAAAGAAATCGAAGTCTTCCATTGTATATATTGTAAAGAAAAAAAAAACAACCAAGAGAAAACCGCAAAACAAAATTAAAGCAAAAAGGGTGAACTTTTCAAATTGACTTTCCCTGGAATGAAAATGTGGGTGTTTGTAAATTCTGGAAATCTCTTTCTATATGTAATAAACTAGATACTGTTTTATCTGCTGTAGTGTTTTTTTGGGGGGTTTGTTTTCTTGGTAAACTGTCTCAAATAATCTCAAATTGTGCCACTAGGTTTCTTTGATGTTTCCATTGTGTGTATTTGAGAATGGCTGTGGCTCAACACAGTTTAAGAATAAAGTCAAGTGTAATTAGGCATAGTAGGGAGTTTGCTTCCTTGAATTATTTCACTAAAGCTCATTTCAGTTTGCTGGAGAATCTTCAAGATACAGCCCTCCTTCCACTTAAGCCAGTGGAGGGGTCACAGAAGGTGGAATCACTGGAAGCTGTAGCAAGACTTCAGCATAGAATTTGAAAAGAACGGCCCAGGTGATTGTCTGGAATTCAGTGCAAGAGGAAGGATGAGGAAGAATTCTTCTGTGACTCTCCTGCGCTCCGCTCTGGTTCTGTGCAGATGGAAATTCTTTTGTGCATAGCATTTGCAGAGCCTTAATTCTTTTGCGGACTGGAAAAATACTGAGATGATGGATTTCCAAGTAGAACATTGTTGAAGTGATAATTGAACTTGAAGCCATGTCAGGTCCCAGTTGGTCCCGCCTCCTGCTTCTGTGAAGCAACGCGATGGACCAGTCCACATTTGACAGGATTCTTCTTACGAGGAAAAGGCAGGCACTCGAAGCACCAGCTCTCCCTGCAGGGTGGCTGTCAGACCCTCAAAGAAGGGGTTTCTTTCCCCTGGGATGTTTAAGGCGTCTGGGTTTAGGCTGTGGTTAATGCCATGTCCTCTTCTGACTGCAGTGTAGACAAAGGGACCATTGCACAGCTATTTTTCACCTCTCCTTTTGCTGGAAGCTTGCCATTCCCTTAGATCTGCTGGTGTTATTGCACGTATATAACCACTTCAACCCTGTCAAGTCAAAATACTCACTTAAGAAAGGACTTAGACCTTAAAGAATATATAAATCTCCCCAGATCGCTGGGAACAGTTGGATGAGTGGTGATGCTGGCAGATGTGAGGATATTGTTGCACGGTGGGGCTGCAGCCTGGGCAGGACCTGCGACTGCTCAGGGGGCTGCCCTTGGAAATCTTGCCCTTTGCTGACAGAACAGTCTTCTCCCGAGGAGGCTGATACCAGTCAGTAAAAGGCAAGAGGCTCTGCTGTTTTTTTACGTAGTGGGGGTCAAGCTGATCCACAGTAGCTTGCCTGTTACTCTTGATGAACATTGGTGTGTATTTTTTGCAAAGAATCATTAATATCGAAGGCAGCACTTGCTTTAAAAAGAAAGCCACATGCATCAGACCAGTATTTAAATTTGTTACCCATTTTCATTTTAACTTAAGATCCTTCTTTTTTTTTAATGATCCTTCTTGTTTTTTAATGAGGTTTGGTTGCAATGAAAACTTGCATATGTTCTGAAATAAAAACATAAAAACAACTCACCCGCAACCCCTTTGCCCACAGCCTTCCCCAGCTTAATGAGTTAACATAAATGTTCACTGTGTCGATTTGGTTGCTAAATATTAGCTCATGTTGATGTTGAAGTGCCTTGGATGGAACAGTATTTTATGGCCATTGTGCTTTGCATTGTTTCAGATAATTTGCATGCTTTAGCAATTACTGAAATAATAGATTTGTAGGTAGTGGAAGCTACTGTTAAGTTTTAAAAGGCATTAATGAGTACGTTGAATCCAGGTAGAAGTATTTCGCAGTGATACATCTATGAGCAAATTTTTTTCATAAAATATGAACTTCAAAAATGTTGGAACTGGGAATGGTCATTACGGAAGGGAATGGTGGGGGGAGGATAGTGCTGATCGGGTGGGTTTCTGTTCATGTTAAGAGTGATGAACAGCCAGAACAACAGCTTGTTAATCATGTTAACGTGCTTGTTTTTATGTTAATTGGTTTTTTTCCTAGTAAAATTAAACATGCCTGTTCAGCGAATGTTTTGCAAAGGCTTTTGAAGCAAAATGCATTCATAACCAAATCTGAAACTCTTGATTCTTTTCTTGCATAGGTTTTTATTCTTCTAAATTGCAAACTTTTGATAAATAGACCATTATTATCCAAACCCTTTTAAATTAAAGCGTAAATGCCTAAAAAATATGGTACTATCCTATCTTATCCTTTTATGAATTCTTTTGTTTCATCTGCCACAGAACAGGTTATCATTACTTTAAGTTTGAAAATGAGCACATGGGGATCAGTCCCACATCAGCCAGTAAAACGCAGATGCTCAGGAGTTTATTTTGCTTTGAATTTTTTCAAGTGGAAGTTTCTGGTTAATATTTTGAGTTCTTCTGGCTCCATTACTGGGACAACTTCAGTTTTCAAAAACTCTGTACTGAATGCATTTGTTAGTGCTATTGGTTGAAAATGAATGGGTTTGGAAAAACCATTTGAAGCAGTCTCCAGGAGCACAAACAACACTGACACGCTTGGGTTTTTGCAAGGATTGCTGTCTTCAAGCTCAGTTTGATGCGGAGTTGGCATGTATGTTGTGGAACTCTAAATAAATTTTTGCCCTTCTAGTCTTTGATATTAACCCCTTTAATTCATATTTAAAATGTCATATGTCTCCTATAGTGTTTATTAATTTTTTCCCAGCAAATGTACAAATTCAGAAAGGATAAAGGAAACTTGGGCCGTGTTTATAAGCATATTCTAGTGCTGCAGCCTTACTTTCTGCATGTTTAAGAACTAAGTATCCGTGTCCAGCTTGCTACCAGCTGACTTCTAGCTGGAGCTATTATTCATGCCCTCTATTACACTCAAGGGCTGTGTAATGAGTAGTATGTGCTTAAATGGGTCCCATCAACTTAGCGTGTGCCATATGTCAGTTACATAACTCTACTCCGCAGCGGCGGATTAATGCAGCAATACGAACAGCCTTCACAATCACTGCTGAAACGATTAGCGGAAGCCAGTACATGGGAGCAGCTGAAGTAACGCACGTCAACTGTTAATTGAGCAAGTCTAGATGGATGTTTGAGTGCTCTATTCTGCAACTTCATTCACCTAAGCTAGCTCAGTTTAAAGAAGCAATACTGAAAGTAATGAAGCTGGGGTGAGTCTTTTGGCCATCTCTTGTGTGAACTCCAGCCTGTCTTTGGGTGCAGCCAATGGTTTCTTTGGTTGGTTTTTTTCAGCCTGCAAGCTTTGAGGCTACTTCACTGGTGTAAGTGATGGTCTTCACCCCTGTTCAGTTCACCTTGTATTTACCTGCTGATTAGTAATTTCATTAAGCTGTGACTTTGAAGATACTGTAAGTTCTTTGTGAACTTATCAGATGCCTGTATGGAGTTCTTCAGGCTGTAAGATGGAGAATGGAAAAGAGTGGAAGTGGAAAACAATTCAGGACTTCCAGTTATTTTTTTTGTCTTTGTACCTCTAAGGTGATACTATTCTCAAAAAAAGATGGAATGAGAAATTTGAGATAGGGAGGACCATGATCTGACATACTCGCCTCTTTCCAAATGTATGTTCTGAAAGAACATTTATATGCAAGAGGAAAAGGTGGAGGCTAATCAATGACTACTTGAGAAAGCAGGCATCATTCTAACTTCTGTATTTAAATACTTTCAGGTTGGAAGTTTTGTATTCTACATTTGGACTATCAATAACGGGATAATCAAACATTAGTGCATGCCTGCAGTGGGCAGACTCAGATATTACAGAGAACAATCCAAGAACTCTGCATCTATACTCTAAGACAGAGTAAAGCTGGGGGCGAGGCTTCTCGGAGGGTCAGAGGGGGGAACTCGAACACCTTGTGCCTTGCGAAGCTCACTGGGAACAGGTTTTCTGTAAAAGGTTCTGTGCCATTCTGAACTCCTGATCTAAATTGGTAGTTGGTTTGAAAATTCGTATTTCTTGTTACCCAAGGGCCATGTAAAAGTAAATGCTGGGAAATTCCCCTAACGCTGCACAACCTATAGAAGGGCTCTGTGTGGTGGGTATCCCTCTGGCTGCAAGGATCCCCGAAACTCCCCATTTCGGCTGTATTAGGATACTTGGCAGTTATATTTGGAGATGAAAAATAAGAAAATAAAATAAAAACTTCATGTCTTCTGTAGATTAAACCAATTGAATACATCTCAGAGAAATGAAGTTATCTGTTGGCAGATAAACTACAATGAATCAGAACCACAGGAAGAGGAGTCATTCTGTGTCATGGCTTGAAAAAAACGGGGATGCTTTTTCAACTACTCTTAGGCCCTGCTTCTATCGATGGAAATTGAAGCACTGATTATTGAGAGGAAAGAGACCTGACTGGAGAACTCACCTGCTGTGTTTGTAGAGGGTAGAGTGTTGCAAGGAAAAGCCGTTACAGCAGCAATGCGGCTACAGAATTGATAAAAATGCCAGATAATGCCTTTGATAATTTTCCCAGTAATTTTTAAAAAGTTCTGCCTTACAGCTCTGTTCCTGTCCAACCATCCAAAGGCTCATGGCATTACCGTACATTGTATGCAGCAGTCACAATCTCTGCCTTTCTTTTATGCTTTTAATTCCAAAACCAGCCTGGCATGGTTGGGCTGTTTGATGTCATGACGGAACCTTCCTGGTATGGAAGCAGGGCTGGATGTCCCTGCCGTTGCCCATGGCTGGGCTGTGCGGGGCTGGGGCGGGGGCACTTTCTGGGGGCCCCCTGGTCAGCTGGGCAGTGGCAGCTTCTGTCTCTCATCCCCTCATTTGTTTGGGGTTTTTTAATAACAAATTATTAATTAGACTGAATAAAATGTCAGTTATGTCACAAATTATTTATTATCAATAAAATACATTAAAGTTGAAATGTCGGGAGTTTTCTCCTCAGTTTATTGTCGACAGTGGTAGCGCCCTGTGAGGTTTCCTCACTGCAGCGGCAGTGCTCTATTTTTCCACTTTTTTGAACATGAACTGGAAAACAAATAACCATTTATCAATTTACTGTTTCATCTTCAGCTGGTGAATTTAGAACAGCGTTTCATTTTTCTTTAAACTGTTTGGAAATGTGATTAAGGCAGGAGTCTGAGGAGACAACAACAAAATTTCTCGCATACCCTGATTCCCTCTGCGGTCAGCTGAGATGGGTGCAAGGCAAACTTGTCATTGTTTGCTGCTTCAGGCCATATCTTCTGAAATCAACGACGGGTTATTGGCTTTTGGTTTTAAAAGTCTGATGGAAACGAGGTGAGCGTCCAATACCTGTGGTTGCAGTCTCAATCCAAAACATGGATTGAGCCCATGAAGGGCCAAAAAGTGGTTATTTGTACTTTAAATATGGGTATGACTAACTTCAGAGGAAAAAGGGTGTCCTGCAACAACCTTTAGATACTCCTACAGTTTCAGTAACTAGGGTATGATTATCTTTTCTCCAGAGTGGCCTGAAGGCCCTGTGCACTGAACCTGCATGCTGTTACCTCCTCAGAAGAGGAGATCAGGGCCATCTTGCCCAGTCTGCCATTTTACCACAACCTCTGGCTGTCCTCAGCTGCGTGGCAGAGCAGTCTAGCTCGTCCTGCCAGCGTGCCTTTCTTCACCAGTAGCATGTTTTGCATTAATTTCGGCTTCACCGCACATCTGTGATGGCTGTAACACAAACTGCCAGTGGATTTCTTTCCAGCTTCCCTTAGTCATGCAGCCCGTCTCCTTCATCCACACCGTCGGTGTCACCTAAGTGGGATCCCATGGGAAAAGGTAAGCTGAAATTCTCTTTCCTAAATCTGCCAGGAAATAATCGGCCTGGGCTTCTTCCCTGTCAGGCTTTCTCTGTGTGAAGTGGCCTGGCAATCCGTTGGCTCATCACCAGTCTCCCAGTCGTGTGGCTAATCCTGAGGGTTGTCATCTGAGATGGAAGATGAGGAGAAGGGTCTGAATGTGACACATGTACGTGAAAGATCAAGAGACTTCTGCTTGCTGTGTTATTTTTAAAATTGGAGCTAACAGCGAGACGTGAGTGAGCTGTTTGCTCTCCTCTTCCCTCTTCCAAAACATGGTATGAATATGGATAAATCATTTAATAGTATTACCTTAGTTTTGTGAATGCAAAGTGAAAATGCTTTTTACATTCTTCATCGAATTGTTAGTAGGATTAAGTAACGAATAAGAAGTACTTGACTCCTGCAGTGTTGGGCAACATAGAAATGCTTGTAAAGAAACCACAGAAACTTTGTTGTTGCAGAACAGTAGTACTGTGCAGCCCTGCTTACCTCCAGATTTCGGCCCCCACTTCAATGCTTCCTCTGTATTGTCTTGCTCGCTCAGAAAACTTGGTTGCTGGAAGGTTTTGTTCTGTGCTTAGTCCAGCAGTCCCTTCCACTCTTGAGTTCCGTTATAGCTGTTGCACAGTCAAGGTGTTCTCCCCAGAAGGTAAACGTTTTAAGCCAGATCTGCAGTTCCTCTCAAAAAACCTTCTTTGTAATCTATTAATGGAAGTCCTGCTTGACCCGGACTCAGGAGACCACTGCTATTCAGGAAGACCAGTGCTGACAATTCATTAAAGCGATCTTTACAAAACAAAGCCTATAAACTAAACACGGAAGCTTAAAGCAAGTATATCCTTAAATGAAGAATGGCTTTATGCGCATATACAAGTGCTTTGGGGTGTCTGTGTTTGTTTTTCCAGCAGTTCCATCGTGAGATCTAGGAGCTCTGTGAAATGAAGATCTTCAAATCTTCCTTGAAGATACAATGCTCTTCTCCACTAATGTCTTGACTTTGTGCCCTGTCAAAACAGAAGCCTCTTTTAGTTGTAGTGAGCTAGTCTTCCTCCTCCTAGTACCTCTTCCCATGGACCCTTCAAGGAGGGAGCTTCTTATCGTTGAGCTCCTCCTCTCTTCAGCTTACTGGTGAGCTCTTCCTGCCTTCCTGAAACTATTTTTCTTTGCTTTCCTCTTTTCTGTGAGGCATTTTTAGCCCCTGAATGTTCTTTGGCTGCTGTATGCTGACTTTGGGGACAGTGCTGGCTTAGTGAAACCTTGCCCTCTACACAGGTACTGCTACTGCACGACCACGACATGCCAGCAGAACTTTGCGGAGACACACTGCGAGCAGTATCACTGGAGTGACTTGGATTTAAATGGCCTGAGAATAGGGGAAAGTGAGAAATCCTTAACTTGAAATTGCCACTGAAGGCAGTGGATCCTGAAACTACAGGCTCTCCAGTTTCACTGTAAGTAAATGGGATTGTAGCATTAAATTTTTTGGGGAAATAAGACCATTTTCCACATTATAGAATTATTTTGGTTTTAAAAGGCTGTGTCTTCTCTGGTATCTTAAACTTGAAATAATGGCCTGATGGAATACTGGGTGGTTTTACCTGGTTGAGTAATTTTGTTCCCAACTAGATGTGTGGAATGATTTCACTGGAAGTAAGACCTCCAAAATAAAAAGTGAGCTCACTTTAAAAAAAAAAAACCACTATCATTTCATAAATGCAATTCAGAACATTATTACACAGGTAACAACACTACTCAAAAGGCAGAACCTTCCAGCATGAGACATGGCAACCTGTTAAACTTATTCTGGATTTAGAGGAAGAGAAGCAAGCAACTAGAAGCCTAACAGCTCGGAGAACATGCTACTTTGATGGGATCCAAAATGAACTTGGTATTTGGCTCAGAGTCTCTTTCGCACAATATGTTTGTTACACACCTTGCTAGCTGACAGTGCAGTGAAATTTTTTCCTAATGAAACTGCAATCACTGTAAAATACTTGCGTATCCTTGCTAAGCAAATAACATTGTCATAACTGTGATGTAGGTTTGTCTGTCCATTTTCTTAACAGTGTTCTTATTTAAGCAGCATGTTTGTCATATATAACAGTAATATAAATTGATGCCAAATAGATTAAGGAGAGCTGTGAGCAACATCTGTAAGAACTTAATGGCTTTTGGGGTGTTTTGTTTGCTGCTTATTACCGTTGTGTGCATGAGGAGTAGAAACCACTTTCAGAAGCTTGTCAGTGAAGAATCAATGATAGATGGCATCGCAGTAGACATTCAGATAGGTGCTCTCTGACAACTTCATAATTGATCTGTGTGTAGACACTTCAAGTCTTGCTATCCAGCGATCAGCAGCTCTTCTAGCTCCAGTGGTCACCAGAAGTTATTTTGGGAAATTACAGGAAGCGCATGCTTAGTCTGAAAATAGTTAAGGCCATTTCTTAAAAAGAGGAATTAAGCCATGAATGACTTACAATTCACAAGGATAACTGTCATTGTATTATAATACTTCTCTAAAAAAATATTTCAATAGCTATAATGAGAAGGAAACAAGAAATGAAACTCAAGGGAAACAAATTACCAGTCCAATGTGCTCTAATTCTCCCTTTTTCCTCTTCGCACATTTTGTTGTTTTTGGTATTTCTGCATGTTCTTTTTCAAAGCAAACTTTACCCAGCAAGCAAAAGTCAGATTTCTCATGCCTATCATTTGCATTCCTGTGTTGCTTCTCAGTTGTTTTCCAAGGTTGACAACGATAAATTTAAATTGACTTTCTTTGATTTGACAGCCTTAGTGTTGTAGCCCAATTCCACCTTTAATATACCTATTTGGTGCTATTGTGATACTGCAACGCTGTCTCTGTAAGTGTAACATTGTGTGCATTTTCATTTATTATGAAGGAAAATAATTCAGAAATGAAATTGTGAGGACTCTTAAGGCCATGCCTTCAGAAGCAGGTTTTACCTCCTGTGCCCCTTCACGGGAAAGGAAGGGTCGGGAGAGTTCACACAGGAGTGCTGATTTTGCTGCAGTAAAATGCAATGCTTCCATATGATCATAATTTTACATTACTTCTCCAACTTTGTCACTGCCAAAATTAATCAGGGTAATGTATGGCAGAGTGAACTGAAATACACAAACACAGTAAGGTATCCTGGCTTCCTGAGACAGAAAACCAAGGCGTTCATTGCTGAGAGGGAGCTGAATTAACAGGAGATAATTGTCTGTCATACAAAGTAGTCCGTAAGATATCAGCGTGTTGTTTTGTGTCGTGTTTTGTTTGAACAGTGAGGCTTAAAATGCGGCTGCTTAAAGGAAGAGGGAGTTCGGTGTCATAAGGATTGTTTGTTCGAGGGTGAGGGGAAAATATCGTGGTTCCCTGCTAGGTTTTTTCTATGATAATGGCAACCGTACACGGGTTGGCGTGGCAGTATCCTGTGCACAGGCTTCCATAAACCAACATCATGAGGCACACAGCAAATAAAGACTTTCCAGATTATAATTATTGTTTAGTCATTCCCTTGTTTTAGAACCAGCTTAGAGAGCGGAGAATAGAGGTAACCCTTCCTCGCACCAGCAGAATTTGAGGGAGCTGAAAGCTAGGCGATAGGCTCGAGCTTGGACACATGTTTATGGAAGGAAGCAGTGGGTTAAAAAAATGTAGCCAACAAAGATTGGAAAAAGCCTAAAAAAATCCCCATTTGTGATCTTTGCCCATGGAAACAGCATGATCGAAGTGGAGCTTGGGTGCTGAACTCAACCCCGCTCACACCAGCGGGGCGATCCTCTCCTGACTGGCGTTATCTGATCTCCCCTCGGCAGAAGTGACCTCGAGAGCAAGGTGCACAGCGGCATCGGAGCGCTCAGTATTGGCCCTCTCTGTGGAGCACGCGTGGTTGCGAGGGCGGCGTGGTGGGCCCGCTGCCCAGACCCCGGCAGGGGCTGCACCCAGCCCTGCTCTGGTGGGAACCCTCTGGGTGCTGTTCGTCGCTCGCCCCGACACCTGGAGTTAGGAGCCACCACCCAGGTGTACAGTGGGGACGTACCTGCTTAAAACAAACGGGAATTTGGCTGCAAGCTTCTGAATGTCTGCCTTGCTCACAGGAGCAGGCAGAACATGTCATGACTGAGTAAATTCCTGCAGCTCACAGTCAAAATGGTCCGCCTTCGGTTTTATAATTTATGAATATGTTGCTGGGGATAAACATAGGGCTTGCGTGCTCCAGGCAGTGTTTAAAGCTCTATCTTGCTCTTGTTTCCCTGCGTAACAAAATCCCCATCACAGATGATAGCCAGGCCAGAGACAAGGCTGATAATGAATTGATGTTAATATATCTTTTTTTTAACACATACAGTTAGATTTCTTTGTTCATACCTTCTTGTGTGTAGAGTATCCCCACATCCTCGGCACCTGCGTGGAAAGTCTGCCACTGCTCCTAGAGTGACATGACCTAGATTTTAAAACAAAAACTGAACCCAAGAGGTTTTCAGCTGTAGGCTTACAGTTTCGCTGGAACTGAACTTTCCCAAAAGTACATTGGCCTTGATCAAGGTCTGGAACGGGTGAGCCGAGAAGGGAATTCTTGCAACTCACCCCTGACTTTCAGAGCCAGCTAGCATAATTATAGTTTAGCTACTGGCCGGTAGTACTGCTCTGGATAGCATCAAAGCATTCTTGTAAAGCATTTTGAACTACTCCCAGTGACCACTTCTGTGGTCGGTGTGTAGTAACTTCTGAGCACATACTCAACTGTGCCTTGTCCAAAGAGTTATGCAGTGTCTATATAAGGACACCAGCACGGATCCGTGTGAGTTACCCATCTATCAAAAAGCTCCGTTGTGAAGACCGGATAATTTGACTACCCGGGCATTGTGGCATCCGTTGCATAACTGTACTTCAATCGCTGTCTGGAGTCCGTGGCAGCTGCCCAGGCAGGATCTGTCGTATCGGCTAATGCACCCGAATGGACTGTATCAAAAGCTTTAGCAAATCAATGCCGACAGAAATGTAATTTGACTTTAATCAATTTTATTGTTAGAGTAAAACAGGAAAATGTAGATAAAAGCTTTTAAGAGTACAGAAAGGAAAAATTCAATTTGTAGGAAGCTAATTAATTTGTTTTTGAGATGTCTTTTTTCAGTCCTTTGGTGGAGTGCAGCTTGTTTCAAGAAACTGACTTGCCGGAAGGGAAAGACGGTGTCCGCGTAGCAGTGTTATTTCTCTGCGCAGAGGTTAGCATAAATTGTGTGCATTTATTTTCTTCTTTCTCTAAGGACCTACAATACACTAAAGTTTTTCAAAAGAAAATAAAAAGAAGGAAAAAGGGAATTCAGTGGAACTGTAGAAGATAAGAAAAGAGGAAATGGAAAAACATCGGAGAGTGGCTGTGTGTACAAAAGTGTGTGTACGAACGTAGGTGGGTGAAACCAACACGTGCTCCAGCAGCACCGACTGCAAGCTAACCAAAAGTCACAAATTGCCCTTGAAAACTCAGTTCTATTTTTATCTCACAGCAGCCTGAACATCTGTATTTAGTAGGCATTTGTTCATCGGTGAATTACACGGAGTGATGTTTTTTGTATGGGGTTCAGGTTGTGGTTTGCTTTCTGTGGCAGTTGTGATGCGTATGTTCTGTGGGATGTATTTGAAGATGAGTATCTGTTGGAGGAAATGTTGAATTATTTGTGTTTCAGCGTATGTTGAATATTCACCCAGGACTCAATTTCAGTAATAGACCTGTTTCTGTGAGGTGGGGTCCAGTTCAGCAGTTTCAATTGAAGGTGAGTTTGGAGTTATTTTCCTGCAGGTGGTAGCCATCCTGGATCTCTGGCCGTGTAAAAGAGGTCAGTGTGTGATTCTTGCTTCTATAGCAGGCTGCTTAGCGTATCAGATAATCCTCTTCTACTGCTGTTAGTTTTGAGGGAGATCTGTTCTGGAAAAGACAACTACAGATAAATCTGCCTACTCATTTAGATGCTATCTGAAGAATGTCTGTGAAATTAAGAGGCCAAATATTGACATTTAACTGTAGTCATTGCGTATTAATGCCTGTTCCTGTTTGTAATACCATGTGCAATGAAAGAAATTAAATAATGAAATTTCCTATAGATGTATGTAAGATTATCACAGCTGTCAGTCAGCCTATTCTGATAATACTGTGAATCTGAGCATTAATTTTCAAATGCTCTCCTTTTCCTAGTTTTGTGTCAGCTTGCTGCTGCTATTCTTAACTCCTGAGCAGTCAGCATTTGGGTCGGAGGAAGATGAAAAGTAGGTATTTCATGTCTGTGTTTCTTATTGAGGACAGCTTAAAAGCTGGAGAGGTACATCTGAGCATTTGTGGGAGAAACAAGGTGAATACACATCAGAACTAAGTACTATGAATTTTCTATTTATGTTTTTAAAACAGGTGAGATTTTTATAAAGTAATTAGGAACTACTTTAATGTGACAGACATAGAAATTATCTTTATTTTTTATTTCTGGCGTTTAGAATTGGCCTGATTTCCACCAGTGCCAGGCAATGACAAATGCTGTCTTTTACATTGGGCTCTGAGGTTATGGCACATTTCTGAGAACCAAGCTGTTTGCTGCTACTTCTGCACTTCTAAAACTAATTTTTCAAGGTATTCAGGACCATAAAAAGTGATTTATAGAATTTCCGGATATTGTGAATTATTTGCAAAAATTTTGTATTTTCAGGAAATATATTGCAATTCTTACAGCACCGTGAAAGAGCAACAGACCTAAAAAATAAAAAAATGTTTGCGTGAGCTGTCATGCATTTGGGGATTTAAATTTGTCATCTTTTTATTTTGTTAATGATTTGCAGTGCTTTTTCTGTTTTGTTCTGTTCAAAGGGGATAGTGCTGATAAAGAAACAGCTCTCTCCTTCTGCTTGGTGTGAACTCGCGCCTTTAAGTTAGTAATCCACATATTGAAAAGTGTGTATCTGTGCACATACATGTGCATGCACATAAATAACAATTTCTGAGAAGAGAGAGAGGGGAATGCTGTGAGAACTGCCTCAATAACTTCATGAACTTCAGTGCTGACTGCTCTGAAGAGTTACGATCCTCCTGTTCTCGGCTGAGCATTGCTGTAGGGTCATACTACTGTTCTTTGTGCTGTGTAGATTTCCTTGCCCGCTTGCAACAAAAAGATCCCCTGCTTTTATTGTAGCATTTCTAATTTGTAACAGATCAGCAGCCCAGTGTTGTTTCTTTGGCAGGATGAGGCCATCAAGACCTATCCTTTTTGGGACTTTCCAGGTGATTTACTAGCCATGACTTTGCCTTCATACCACACTTGAAGTTTCATCAAAATAACGCAGAATGTATTGGGACCAAATAAATGGCATAGGCTGGAGTATCTGTTTGCCAAGATAACCACAGTAAAACTTGCCAAACCAAACATTATCGTTAGAAACATGGCTTGACCATAATGCCTATCTCTGAACTGGAGTGGGAATGGTTTCATGGGAAAAAGTTTGCTCAACAATATACAGGCTCACAGACACTACATTTGGAGAAGAGACAGCATACCTCATTTAAGTAAGTTTAAACTGCAGCCAGTACTGTGGTTTGTGGCTGATCTTTATTACCTGCTGTCTTTTCAGATTCTACTTAATTTTTTAAATGTTATCTCAAGAAAATGCCCCTTTTTTTTAATTTTCTTTTTGTTTTGAAACTTGTTTCCCCCATTGCTCTTTTTGAGGACTCATTAGAGAAAGCAATTTATATTTCCATCAAAGATTCTTCTTCCATTTTGCCTTTGAATTTTGTGACTGTAGGATGCCTCCCAGAACATACAGCTTATTCTTAACTTTACATTGTTGGTGGAGTTTAGCTTGAAGCATCATTAAAGCATTTGAAGTTAGGGAAAAATAAGGGTTATGTGATGAGATTATTGGAAAAGAAAGAGAAAGAGATGGACTGGATGTTGGGCTTATCATCTTTGCATTCAGTAGTGGAGTCAGATTCCCAAATTTAGTAGCATCATCTAAGAACAGCTCACACCTTTTAAGTGGCTTAAAAGCTGAGGTCCTGAGAGGCAGTTTCCACACTTTTCGTAATCTACCTGAGGTTTATTAATAGAAGTGTGTCGGTCGTGGGTGGGAACGACAGCGCAGGGTAGATTCCTCAGCACCCAGAGCTTGCCCAGCCCCACAAAGGAAAACCAGCACATTTATAAGCCAGGTGCTAGTTTAGTTGGAATGTCTTTTCCCTTCATTTTTTGGGAATGAAGCACTCGGGTGAGACAAGTGCTGTGAGGAGGGCGGTGGCAGCAGGGAAGCTGTGTGAACAGTTTGTCCCCAGGGGACTGGACTGCAGTAGTGCAGATGCAAATCACCAGATAAAGGGGATTAAGTAATCGGGGTAAGTTTCTTTTCCCGATAAACTCCGTGGAAACTTTGCTGTTGTGTCCCCTTGTTCTTTAGCGAGAAGAGCTATGATTAAACAGCAATGCTGAGGTTGCTTCTCCCCTGTATGGAGTTAATTCCAGTAGGTTCTGAAGAGGGAGAGGGGCTGATGAAGCATTAGACTGCCGTGCTTTCAGCTGTCCTTTCCTTTCCGTTTCGCTTAAGCTTTTCTATCGAGGATCATCCAAATATATGCCATCTCGCCTCGTGAATGTGTCTAGTGTTTCATTTTGTCCCTGGTTAAAATTCTTAAGTGCTTTGTGTTTGGTTTTTTCCAGGCATCAGTGCAGCTCATGTTTTGTTCTTCCCATAGTTTCCATCACACTTTGACAAATTTTGACTATCCTTTCACCAGCTTTATTGTCACTTGTCTCTGTGTTACTGTTTCTCAGCTTGTCATTTAATAACTGAAATACTAGGACATATAAGAACATGGGAAATGACATATATCACCCAGTTGTCATGTTTGGAATTGTAACAGCTCTGTTGCACATGATACAGTTGTAAATTAAAATTTTCCATTGACCTGGAGCTTAGAAGGGTATTCTCATTACAGTATTTGCTTTGTCAGTTTTGCTGCTCTTGATATGTTTATATCTGGGTTTTTTATCTTCCTATTTCATTTTGCTATTCCCAGTAAAAATCCATTTCTCTGGAAAGCCCTTGCCTTTATGCAACCATGCTTGGGACTGAGTGAAAGGTTTTCATTGTAAACTGATTGGCAAAAAGTATACAAAATCCTGCATGTTTTATCTATGCAGGAAGCTATGAAAGTTGACTTTTTTGTAATATCGAAGGAGAAAGGAGAAAATGATGTCTTTTAAAAATGGCTGTGTCTGAAATAATACAGAATAGGAAGGTTATTAAAGATAGTTTTGACAATGTAATAAAGAGCTATTTTTAGTAACTCACCAGGAGTAGCACATCGAAGCAAATATGGGATTTTAATCCAACCCATTTTTGAGTTGTGACAGGCCCAAGGTCACTTTAAAGATTTTGAGACCTCAGATGCTTTCTGATTCACTTCACGCTTTACAGGTAAGTTCTGCCTTGGCATAAGGTCTTGAAATTTCAGACACATTGGTGTTACTCTGCAGAAGCAGAGACTGTATGTGTCAAAATCAGCTTTCGAAGGGAAGGACTGTGTCAGCCTTCACTACGGAGTGGCTATTGTCCCTTCAGATTAAAGTCATCGATATTTCAGAAGTGCTTTGAAGTTGTGCCAGCCTCCTCACAGAGCTGTGAAACCTGATACCTCCGCTTTTAAGCTGTTTGTGAAAGTACAAACTGTAGTACTTGTGGAATTCATTCACTGACTTCCAAACTCGAGTCGAGCCTGGGAGTGGGAAGAAAGAGTTTAAGAAAAAGGGGAAATAAAAAGAGACTTCAGTAGTATGTGGCAGTTAACTGTCAGCTTTGGCGTCTTTTCAGATTTGCGGCTTCATGCTTTCTAGAGATAAACTGTGACTTTTCCCGAAGGATTGGAGGATTTTATTTTATTTTCCACTGAAGCTCTTAGGATTGTGTGACTGTAGGAGCTACGTGAAGTGCAAAACTACCAGCAAGATGTCTGCCATGCTCTTAGACAGTTAATTTCAGTTTGCAGAACATTTCTTGCAGCTTGTTCCTATTTACATTAGTTTCTCAATATTTTCCATTTCTAAAACAGACAAACGGGATCCCTCTGTCTGTATTACCGTGCTTTGTTGTGTTTCATCGGGGTTTGTCTGAAACCTTTTGTCTCATTTACAGGTGAATTGAAGATTTTTCTGTGGGCTTGGAGCATTCCTGTGCACCCTCTGTGACAGAGGATCTCGCGTGGAAGCAGAGAAGGAGCAACCCTGGAAGCAACCAAATCTTCAGAGTCAAACTTCCTTATCCTTTTTGTTCTCATTAGAGCTCAAATGTGAGTGAGCAGCGAGGCCTCTGTTTCTGCTGTGCAGCCTGTTGCTTTGATTTATATTTCAACAGAGTTGAAGGAAAACATCCACTTACTTCACAGTGCTCTCTGGGCTTGTCTTGACTACGCGGTACATTTGAGTCAGAACTTCAGTTTCACCCCAGCTGAAGTCTTGTCCAAATGCAGAAACCTTTAAGATGAGGATGGTGGTGTTTTCTCTTGAACTGACTGGCTTGTCTGGTTACATAGGCTACAGCTCGAGTTAAGGCAGTTTGTCAGCTGCTAACGCAGTTATGCTGTGCAGTAATCCAATCCCTCTGTGCAGCGCGCTGGTTATTTTGCAGTGCGGCTGCTCTCAGTTGACGATCCCAAAGAGAGGGCACGCAGTGAGAGATGAGCATGGCTTGCTACATGGGGGGGGTGGGG
>Ga0065711_1035690_pt1 | contig 21953 bp, 9 predicted proteins | sample Hoacrofraction12_FD_59098 | JGI IMG/M metagenome (GOLD analysis project Ga0065711, IMG submission 59098) | Hoatzin crop microbial communities from Cojedes, Venezuela - Epithelial fraction 12 v2 (version 2) | ecosystem: Host-associated > Birds > Digestive system > Esophagus > Crop | place... | reverse complement strand
CCAGGCTGCCCAGGGAGGCTGTGGAGTCTCCTTCTCTGGAGATATTCCAGCCCCGCCTGGACGCGGTGCTGTGCAGCCTGCTCTGGGTGACCCTGCTTGGGCAGGGGGTTGGGCTGGGTGACCCACAGAGTGCCCTTCCGATCCCTAACATTCTGTGTGATTGTGTGTGTGTGATTCTGGGCCACATCAAAATGCTGTAAGAGCAGGTGGATTCCCTCATGCTCCCCCAAGAGCTCAGCCCAGCCCATCCGCACTGAGAAGAGGTCCCTGCTTGAAATGTCTCAATCAACAGCGCGCGCCCAAAGGCTCTCCTTCGGTGCGCCCCAAAGTTTACCTAAAGCTGTGCCCGAGCATAGGTTTGAGCGCAGTGTGATACCACGGGACTTTGGACTCCAGCACCGATGTGAGCTCACACGTAAAACATCATCTAGATCTACCTGTTGTCTCTGATGTGAACCCAAGCCTAAATACATGAAAACCTTCACCTTCCTTTACGATAAATACGCATAAATCTGTGTCTTCCTGTGCAAAAAGTCACATGATGGACGTGTAATCATGAAAAACCCCGTATAACTTCACTGTAGACCTACAGAAATTTCACATGATGGATGTGTATCCATGAAAAACACCGTATAACTTCACTGTAGACCTACAGATATTTCACATGATGGACATGTAATCAGGAAAAACCCCGTATAACTTTACTGTAGACCTACAGAAATTTCACATGATGAATCAGTCTTTCTAAAATGTAAGCAGCGCGCACTGAAGTCACCCGAGAGGCATCTCATCTCGGTGACCGGCTTGCACCATCCCGTAAACCTGCTGCGCTGCTCAGCCAACGTCATGTTCGTAACACGCATCCTACTTCTCTTTCTGTTCAACAGGAGCTACGGATTGCTATTTCAAGGAGGGTTTGTGGCTCTTCCTGAATGATTGTATTTTTACTGGCGCACCAGCAAAAGTGCTCCTCATCGGAACCAGGCTGTGAAAAGAAAAGGCACGAAAGGCTCCCTTAGGGAATGCAGGAGCCGTTCAAGGTCTTCTCAAGATTAACAGCGTCTTTCTGGAGATTGAGTTGCCCGCCATTCTGCTGATGCTTTCAATAGGAAGCTGCAGTAACTGACTTAAAATTAAATGAAGCTACTTATACGCATAAAGTTAACCAACCACTTAATTAGTTTCCTAGTCAGTCTCTTTTTGTAAAATGGAAGAGGGGGAGGCATTCATGTTCTTTTGTCTCATAATTAAAATCTCTTTTTTTTAAGGACGGATTGATACTTTGCTGTCTATTCACAGGGAAGAGACCTGAGGTCTCTGTATGGAAGCATGCTGGCCTCTAAAAGAAATTCAATGTTCATCAAAATCGCACCAGATTTCAAAATGCCTCTCTGAGCATCTCATTTCTCAGCTAACAGCTGCCTGCACCGTGGGTAGACAAAGCACTCTCGCACCTCAGCGCATCCCTTCCAGTGGGGAAGTGACAAAATAACAAGAAGAGAGACATCAAGGGGAAAATGGAGGAAGACAACCCCTGCGCAGGGTCTTGCTTAAGTGGAAATCAGTTGTCTCGTGTGCTTTGCTAAGAGATGGCAACCCTACCATTTCGCAGCTCTTCCTTTGCCCAGTTACCGTGTCCCTGACAATACACTTCACAGCTAAACCCAGCGCTTCCCCGTTCCCAAGCACACCATTCCAACTGGTCACCAGGGCATCAATACACACCCACGTTCCTCAGACTTGCCAAACCCCTCAGGCTGGCTTTGCTCTTCACTTTTTCTTGACTGTATCATCTAGAGAAATAACGATACCGAGGCATTGCTGTCCGGGCCTGGGTTTGGCTTTTGACGGAGCGGGGCCAAAATCCTGCAAAGAAGGGTTTGCCAAGAAGCCATCCATTGGAGCACAACCAGATTTGGGCTGCTTAACAGCTTGGGTTCAGACCCGTTCTAGCCCTTCCGCATCAGCACACAAGCATTCTGCTAACCATGCCACGTTCTTCTCTCATGAAATCAAATGACTTTACTATATCATGTCACCGGATGGTCTTGGCTGGGCAGACGAGCGAGTGCCAGCCCTACGATTGTTTGATGATGAAGTGCCTCATTGTAAGGACCTGTCCCAGTGCCTTGTCAGGGTTCACTGGCTACTGAGAAACAAATATCTCCAGGGGCTGAAAGGCTGCAGTCGGGATTCTCAACAAGAAGGAGACCAATGCGGAGCACTGCTTTGAGCTCGTTGCTCTCCTGAGGTCTCAGCGGTAGCTCTGTCAGGATGACAGTGCAGAGACACTTGCAATGTGTGCAGACATTTCAATAGCTGTGTCTGCTGCCTTACACCAGGATAACACGATGAGGTACGGTTATGTGATTTCTGTTCTCAGAGGTAGAAGAATCAGGGTATTTTAGAACCTCTATGACTGTTCATCTTCAATGTTTTCATTATGCATTTCAGCACAAAGGGAAAAAAAACCACTGATTTTCTCTGGTTTCTCCCCCTAGAAATACCCCTAGTCACAGCAGGGAACTGCATGAAATCAATTGGTTTTCCATGGACTATGGTAAGGACAGTATAAACCAGGCTGCTTCCTTCCTGAGAAAGCACCACCAGTTCGTTACGTGCTTATGAAGATCCAACCTGCATCAATTCTTTCTTTACTATTTTTATCTGCTTTCTGATTTAAGATATTCCTGACTATCACTAATTAGCAGATTCCCCCACAAATATCTAGGAACTTATCTCAGGTCTGAGCCACTGCCCTAACATGGTCAGAGGGAAACGTTCTTTTAAGATTTTTAAAGAGGAGCCTAGGGCAGCCCGGGAGCGTGGAAGTCTCCCATAATGTTCCACTAAGCAGGCAAAGGAATAAGCAGCTTAAGAGGCCCTTGCCCACAGATTCCTAACCTTTCCTCTTATATTTTTATCTTCCTTCATAATCCTCCTACATTCTTGTATCTCCACTGGATCACGAAAACTTCAAATACGTGGATGGGACGTATCAGCAAGAGATATCTCATCTTGTAGGCAACGTGATGGGTACCCAGACTCTTACGCCCAGACTCTAATGCTGAAAGCTCTTACACGTGTCAAAATTAAGATCAGTGGTCTCGGAATAGTCTGAAGAGAAGCCGATGTAAAGAAAAGAAAAAGCATGCAAACAGAGACTTAGGCTGAGAGCCCATTACTTGCCTCAACTCAACAGCCTGATCCTTCTGCTGAGCCTAATGGAAGTCCTCCTTCCAGCATAGCCAGCAGGGAGATATCAGACATGAGTTAGGTTTAAATCTGGGTTACGGGTATGGCTGTATGATGAAATGATGATAAGACTAGGCAGCAACATTTACCTGTAACTCAGATTAAATGCTAACAGCATTCTTCTGTGCATTGTGACTGCAGCCGCATCAGGCTACGGCAAACTGCAGTGGAGCCGCAGGTGCATTTTACATTGATGGCTGCCTGAGAGAAGAAACCTTTAACTGCAAATAAAATCCAAAGTCACCTCTCCTCTTTCTACTGTTTTAGAGCACCGTGTAAGTTCTGCAGGCAGTACGTATGGGAAAAGTTTAACACATCTTCTGTGTCATGACTTGTGCTGGCTGAAGATAACAGACAGAGATGCCACATCCCTCTGTTCCCAGGTTTCTGCGTGGTGTCAGACGCAGTCAGGCAGACGGCTGTGCTGCTCGTCTGATAAGATCTGACAATATTAATGAGATTCAGGAACCACTCGTCATGGTGAAAGATCAGAAATGGCTCTGTTTTACTCTTGAATCCTGACAGGAAAAATTGTGTAAGTAGTGAGAGTGGCATATCAGAATGGGAGGAAGAAAGAGGGGGAAAAAAATGCAGGGGGAAAAGCTAATCACAGTCTGCAGCCAATTTAAAACACTTCTCTTGGACGGACTCATTATCAACACTGCCATCAGGCATTTCACCTATCCTGCAGTGCCTGAGAAACACCAACATTCTGTTACTAACATATTGCCACCTAGTATCTATTAATGCTCTTTAACACCGCTTTAGAGGGTAGGAGAACCCTCCTTGCGGCAGTTTTTCCCCCTCTGTCTGCATCTTCTTTTCTTCCTTTCTTTTGCTTCTGTGGTCAGACGGGAATCAAACAGTGAGTTCCTTGCTAAGTCCTTTCGACACCTCTGATAAGGTTATCTGGGAACCTAATGGTACATCCTAAACATAGATTCAAAAGCAGAAAATCACTAATGGGCTCCTGCGAGCAGTGGAGATTCTGCTCTTTTTAAGGCTTTAAAGCTCCCTGCCATGGATTGAGCCGGTTTGGTCTTCTGATATGGAAAAGCTGTCAGTCATCTCAGTCAGTGCCCTCACTAAGCAAGGCATTTCAGCAGCCACATGACCCAACCAGTCAAGACACTGAGCAGGGAAAGGCAACAAGTGGCTTAGAGCCGTCTGGCGTTACTAGGGACAGAGATGGGAGCCTGCCTGCTCTCAGACATCGGCTGTTTTTTTTCCCTTACTCCTCACCTTTGCCTGAAAGGGAAGGTATCAACAAAAGGGAAACTTCAGCAAGAGTTTAATCAAAGCTTCAGACCAAAAGGCTAGAAGTCTGTCCCTGTCTGTTAAAAGGCTGAGAAAACTTTAAGGTCTGTTGTCTGACAGTGGCAGCACTCCTTATGCTATGTTCTGGACTCCTCGTTAGGCTAAAACGAAGGGCCCGTTTCTACCAAGAGCAGAGCTGGGAAGAGGAGAATGAGTCCCAACAACCCTTCACTAAATTAGACATCCTTACGTGCCACTTGCTTTGTTACTCCACACACATGGCCTTCCCTTGCACGTACGGATGTTGCTCTATTTGTGTCTGGCTCTGCACAGCAAGGGCACAGTCCATTTCTCTTATTTCATCTGCAGAGATAACTGTCAAATGAAAAGCAAAGTTGCTTCCGATGGAGTATCTGTAAGGATCAAAGGGAGATGGTTGCTTTCTCAAGCTGGTGCTGAAAAAGAGAAAAAGATGACAATGTTCAGAAGCAAACTTGCTGTGACTTCTATTCCTACCCTTCAGCTGGGAGTGGTACTGGCCAACACCACTGAAGAAGGACGAGGCCAGGCTTCCATCGCCGTGGAGGCTCCTGTCCTGGACAGTGGCTGTCTTCCACCTGGACTCAGGACTAGTACCTACGACACAAGAAGTACCACAGAATTGCAGCTATTTTGAAGGACTTACTGGACCCACTTAGCGGCAAAAGGAAGTACGTGACCAGTCTCAGACCAGCACGCAGTGAACCAAGTTCCCAATCACACCTCCTACCGCGTGGGTCAATGTTCAGGGCTGTCCTGTTCACATACTCAGCAGCGTAGCAGCACCGTGGACATGGAGTGATTTCTGACCAGGAGGATTTTTACAGAGGGTATTTTCAGAGGCCTCTTGTTCTTGTTTGTCCTCATGGGGAGAGCAGCAAGAGAGGAAAGTGGAAAATGAAGAGGCAGCTAACTTGGGAAATACTAAAATTGCAAGCAAATAACTATGAGGAAACAAAAGCTGTAACATAACCAAAGATTTGTATCTTCCAGGGTTTGATGAATTCCTTCCTGTGAATGTTTAAATCTATTTAAAGGATCAATTTAATCCTGGTGTATGGATTTCCAAAGTTTGTTGGAGCTGCTTCAGCTTACACCCTTTGTAAATATTGCTCATTGTGTCTGAAAGATTGGAAATGCCCAGTGCAGAAGTAACTGTACAGCAAACTTCCCTATCACGAGCAAAGCTGGTTTCCTAAGTAGACCAGCATCTCCGAGCTCACCTACACGATGCAACCTTGTTAGTAAATAAAAGAAAGTCCTACCTCTTCTGCTAGACTTGTGGAAACCTGAGCAATAGGTTACATCCTATATGTTACGCACTCTGATATTCCCTGCAGCCGCCTTCTGTAAGAGCAGTTCACCATCACAGAAAAAAAGAGTGGAAAGCAGCTGCCACAGTCAGCATGCGTTCTCTGTTAAAAAAGTAAATTAATGTTACATAAAGCTGGCAACAATCTCTAACCTCAAGACAGCAGTCCTCTGGAAAAAGATGTGATCATGTAATTAAGGAGCATGTCACAATGTAAACGGGCAAAGAGGCTAATTAAATTCATAAAATCAACCTCCATTCTGCTATTTTCTGATTGTGGAGTTCTTCAATTTGCAGCCTTTATAATATCAGTTTAATGTAAGTTTTTGTGTACAATAAAGAGCTTTCCTATTAGCTGTGGCTTGCCTATTCTCTCACTGGCATGCCTGCCTGGATTGAGTCACAGCACAATGAGTCTCTTGCCTCCTGAAGTCATGTAATTATCTCAGGATCTTAAATTAAAAAATAGGACTCTTGTAAACCTCTCTGCTCTGAAGAAAAATGTGAGCAGGCAAATCCAGTGTAACCAGTGTGTTTGTGTCTGTGGAGAGCCCGAAACAATAGTTTTGAGAGATTATCAAACGTCGTGTGTATCCTAATAGAAAACTAATTATTCTGGCAACTCTCTCAACACCAACCCATTAGGGAACTCTGTCACCCCAGTGGTTATTCATGGGAGTAAAGTACTCAGAGAAATCTTGCTGATGGCTCTAGATGTTATTACTTCTGTTTCTTCGCAAGATAAATCTCCTTGATCTTTCTGGGAGAACAAACGAATCCAACGCTCAGCAGTGCTTAGGTCCCTGCCTTCATCCCCAGGCCTGCTCTGCCGAGCCTGGATTTCCAGATGCCATCTGCTGATCTAAGCCCCGGCTCTTTCGTCTTTACCTTATGCTCTGGGGATATGCAGGGGCCGAGAAACTCCCTGAGCTCCTGCATTCGAAGCGTGCCTCTTTGCAAACCAGGACACGACTGATGGCAGTGTGCTTTGGTAGCTCCTACCTCCTGGATAGTCCTCGGGAGCAGCTCCAAAAGCAAAGAACCACGGGGAGACCGGCTGCAGATCAGAGACGTGCAGTTATTTTGAAGCCATCTCTCACACATAGGCAGTTCATGTTTATGGAATATGGCGCAGGAGATATCTTAAAACCAAAGCACCTCTCCAGCTATGCAGACCCAGGACAAACCTGAGGTGAATGATACCCACTAATTTCCTTCCAGAGCCATTTTAGTGGCAATCAGAGGAAACATATCCCAGAGAAACAGTTCATATCAAATTTATAAGCCTTCCCTTGGGGAGGAAACATCCATTTCCCCTTCTACCTGTCATTCTTCTTCGTTTATTGAATCAATAAGGCATGAAATTTGGCAAGCTTTAAGCAAAAAATGAGCTGTTCATATCAAAGAGTGCCTGGATGGACTAAAAAAATCAAACTGTTAGAATCAAGATTCAGTTAATAGGAGTAAAAATAAATAGAAACAGAATCTAAATGTAAATGAACATTACATCACCACTGGCATTTAAGCTCCTTTTCAAATACAGAATTAGAAAGAGATTTAACTTGCTGGAAGTTGCTATGTGTTTACACAGATCTAGCTGCTTTGGGAGACACAGGTCTGAACGTTTTGCCTGCAGCTTCTACTCCCCAGACAAGCCACACCTGGAGATTCTTAGTGGACAAGAAAGGAGGAAGAGGGGTTATGCAGAGGGGGAAAATCCCTACTTTCAGGTCAAAAGGATAGCTAAGAGGTTAGGAGGATTACCAGTAAGTTCTTGCTTCCCTGTCCTTTGTAAACTGATGCAATATGACAGCCAGTGTGTCTGAGTTACCTTGTCCCTTCTGGATGGCATCTGGATTTACCCACCACACTGCAGCTGCGACGCTTCCAGTCTTTAACATGGGTCCTCCACCAGCTCAGATGAGAGGCACCCATTACTGCCACGCGTTCACATCACGAAGTCCCATCTGTCCATGGATCCGTTGAGCGCAATTCACCTGAAGCTGTTCTCAGGAGGGCACTGCTCTGTCTATGGGACAATCCTCCTTTCATCAAAGGCAGCGAGGACATCTCCAGCTGAGTGAAAAAATGCCAAACAGGCAGAGAGATACACTTCTGTCTGATGAGATAGTTGAGTATCACAGCACCATGCTCTGCCTTCAGCCGATTTCTTGCTCGGCTTGCCTCTCTACAGCCTAAAAGTTCTTCCCCTCCTGCCTCTGGAGATCATTGTTCACACACTTATGTATTCCTCTTTACATAAGCAATGAAATTGCTGGCAGTTACTCTAAGCTAATATTACCAGTAGGTCACAGCAGCTTTTCTGGGTGTTTTCAAGCTTCAAGGACATTTTCCAAAGCTACCCGTCCCTATTCTGTGCTCCAACTTCCAACCTGATGAGTGTAATTTTCCTCTACTCAAAGGCGAGCTATTCTGTTCAACTACAAGCATGGGGGTCCATCCTTCAGACGAAGATGCAGTGATTATATCTGAGTCTGGTTCTCTTGAGCATGACTGTGTCCCACACTGCCTATTAAAGAGCAAAGTTTAACGCTACTCTCACTCCCACTACTCCTTTTGTGTAATGTCACATTACGCATTTGCTTCTACAACTATTTTTGTAGCTCAAGGTCTTAACTCGCATCTTCCAGCTTCAACTGCCTTTGAAACTGTAGCACATTCAACAGTGAAGATTTATTCTTCTTTCCTAACACACACACAGGCAAAGAATTAATCTTTTATCCCACTGAAATGACAACACTCACACGTTTCTTTTCTTGGGGACACACCTTTGCTCGAGGGTTTTTCCAAGTTTAGGCAGACGTGGCATGAAAAGGGGGAGAATTTCTCCCTCCAGTCACTGCTACCGTAATAAGCCTGCAGACCAACCCCCCACGGACCCTACAACCCTCTCAAATCCCTTCGCTAGCCTTCACTCTGCCTGGATGGTTCCATCAGCGCATTAGCACACCACGCTGTGATCAGCAGGAAGGTCTTGCTTACTGCTAGCTTGTTTGAAGACAAGCAGAGCAGATAGTCCCAATGGGGTGGGATCTAATTATCGAGTTTTCATGAAAAAACGTGCCGATGAAATGTTGTGTAAGGTATGGAAACCACATGTGAGACATCAAGACCTTGCTGGCTGCACTGTTACTCATACAGAATCAACTCACTGTGTTGAAATACAAGACTAATTTAAATCAATCTCACATTCTGATCAATTAACTTTGAAATCGTACAGCTCACTGATGACTGGAGAACGCCTGTGGGTAAGTTGTTGATATCTCTTCTGATGCAGAGACTTGTTCCTAGCACCCCACAGCTGGTAATATCAGTCTTCAAGCTCATTCTTGAAGAGTAGGAGACGTACTCCATTGTAGGGTTCACCTCAGATGGCAGTTACACACCAAGAGGCTTCCTACATTCACTGTTCTAAATGGGTATGTTTCCTCTGGAGAAGTAATCTGGTTTGTGCTTGCTAACTTCAGCTGAATACACTCAACATCAAGCAGATTAAAGGTGAAAGCATATAATTTAATTCTAGCACACAAAAAGGTTAGGCTCTTAATTATTAAGTGAGAAAGAGTATTACAAAAAGAGGAAAATAAACCAAAATGTAATTTTAGTATCCAATTTCTCTCCCAGCTGTCATCTCAAATCCTTCAGGTACGCATTAGCCATACGAACCCAAGGCACAATTTACAAACTGAAAGTACACCTTGAGTACTATCTCTTAGAGTAAGACCTTAAAGCTCATGCACCTGGATACCCCCATCCACCACACCTACACACAGCAGCAACCTGCTTCATCGCTTCCCTCTCCTCTCGTTCCAGCTGGCATTACCACCCCTTTATGTTGTGAATCTCGCTCACCCTTCCATCTACTGGGGCCAAATGGTCCCTCCTGTTCAGGACAGTTGGGGTGAAGCTTCTCCAAGTGTACCATGCAGTGGCACTCCTCCCATTAGAGGATTTCTTCTAGCTTAAATTGCTTTTTGGCAGACCACAACATTCTGAGGACTGCCATGGTATAAATCACAAAAAGCACAACTCTGATAACATTGTTCAACACATCCACTCATCTCATATGACAGTTTTGCCAGTGTCGGAGCCCAGCAGGACCTAGGTTTTTCAGGGAGCCTGGAGGTTAAAACACTGTTACGACTGATGTCAAAGCAGGCCTTTAGAGATGCTTTGTCCAAACCTTTTCTCCCTCCTTTGGTCACTTTAGGAGCTCACACCATCACATTAAGCTTTCACAGGTCAAACCCCTTTGCTTATGAAAGGCTTCTACCTGGAAAACATCACCTTCATCTTGGGGAAAGCAAGCGTCTAACAGAATAAAGAGTTAGAAGAAATGAATCACCAGATGAGCTCACAGCTCATTTCCAGCGTCTTGTCCAGATACTTGCCTCAAGCATCCCATCTCCAGCAATGGAGCAGTCACAAATGTTTCAGAAGTCAAAAAAAAAAATTAATAATCTGCTTATTAATACAAATAATACCTAAGCCCTAGCCAGCAGTAATCACAACGTGTTATCCCAGGAGGAGGCCATTCTGCTGGGATGCTGGATGCCTCCTTCTGTGATCCCCATCGTTCTTCACCACATCTTTTGATATCGCTGCCTGATCTAACAGTTATGTCTCTCTATCTCTCCACGGAATCATACTTGGCCATTTATTTTTTCCGAGTTATGGATACTGTGTACCACAGAGAGGAGCAAAATGATCACTACATGTCCCTGGATTCAGACCCTGGATATTGAGAGTTATACCATGACTGCAGATCAGCAGCAGAAATAGTCAGAAATAGGCTGTATTTACAGGCAGCTAATAGCTATATAACCTAACAGTTAGTGAGGCAACGTCTCGCTGATAATACATCATGGAATGAATCAATTATTTTTCTAAAGGTAAGCAATAAAATTGATTTCCATATGGAATTTTTTCTTACTTTGATATTCCTCATGTCACCATCCTGAATCACTCTGAGCTGGAGTCAAACTTTACAGATTTGGAAATATCCACAGAACCATTTGTGATGACACAAAGGGAATCGGTATCTGTTTAAAGTTCCTTCAGCACATTTGGATATAATTTAAGTTTATAACACAATGATATCAATATGAAATTACCGATCCCTAAAGATCTTAAAGAAAAAATACTCATTCCCAAATCCTTACTGTGGAGAGAGGAATAAACCATCTAATTTCAAGAAAGACTCCTGACAGGTGAAGAAAGGCAAACTCAGGCAAAGCAGACTGTAGAAAACTTGAAAAAGCCAGTAATGCTTCTTCCCTTTTTACGAATAACATTTGGAGCAACTACATTTAGATTCATAACCAGAAAACAGCATTCCGTTTTCTGAAAAGGAACTGTGTCCACAAAGACTTCCCTTAGGTCTAATGTAATGCAGGGTTAGTGTTGTTATTGGTTGTCTCTGATCTCCACCTCTCTAAATAGATTTTTTCTGCCCAAGAATTCTATTAAAAGATCAGTCAAATGGTGCTTTCAGCCTGAAATCATTATCTTGTTGCAAAGGAACCAGGACTTCGAAATGGAAGATTTTTCCTTTCTCATACACCCCCCCACACACACATACACACACAAATGCGCAAGTTCTGGCATCGTAGGAAGCTTTTAGCACTGGTGGGCTTCTCACTTCACTTCAGATCATTCAGTCTTTCCTCCTGTTTGCTTCCCTGAGAGCTGTCAGAGTGTGTCACGTTTGCAAAGGAAAGCCATACGAGGCACGAGATGGAAGGGAAGGAGCAGGGAAAAAGGTAAATCTCCCTATGGCAAAGAGCAACATCCGCATTCAGATTTCGGTGAGCAGTGACATGAAGCAATTTAAATCTCACGGGTTGAGATGGCGTGCTGCGCATTTAGCAACGCAACAGGCACAGACCACGCTGCACCGCACACTGCTGCAAACAGAGGCAGCGTCGCTACACGTGGGACTGCGCAGACGGGAGCGCGCATTTCTGCGAGCGCTTTGGCGGACAGAATCAAGGCAGGCCCAGCAATCTGGAAAGCAGAAGCGGGCAAAAGCAGTGGGGACGTCTGCAAAGACTCCCAAGTCACTGTCACACAGACACTTGAGCAAGGCTTTGCCAGCTCCTTCTGTATTAAGGCACAAAGATATGTTTCTCCACCCCGCGTTGTAAATTCAGTAAACTCGCTAAGGGGGGGCTGATGGGGCAATCGCGGCGTTCGGTTCCTGCCGTGCAGGGGTCTGGGCAGCAGGCCACCCAGCCCCACCGAGAGCCCCGCAGGCAAAGCTGTAAAGACATGAGAGTGCTACCTGCCTGTCTGCTTTCAGTGATGGGTAATTTGTTCAAGGAAGAGACAGTTGAGAAGCCTCACTTTGTAGGAGCTCTCTGCAGCACTGGGGAACCTGCGAAATGCCTTGGTTTTGGAAACCAGCCTTCGACAGGCGTAGCAGACGATCCGTCAGACGCAGGTACCCCCTTTGCACAACACTCGATGTGCTCAGGTCCTGGAGATTTCTAGGGAAGATAGGGAGAATTATGTTGCCTTAAACACAGTGCTTTTTATACTCTAGGTACTTTGTGTCATTTTAGGTAAGAAAGAGTTAAAGTTCAGTAAACACAAAGACTCCATGGGCAGCTAAAGAAGATTTGAGATGACTCTCCCTTATTCTTACACACCTTAGACATTCAGATTATTTTGTCGGGGCTGGTAGCTCAGCTTCCAGGGTTGGAAACAAAACTCTTAAACTTGAGAAGAGGGGAGAGGGGTCATTGCCTCTCACTTGCAAGAAGCAAGAATGACAGTGAAGAAGAATGTTAATTTAGCATCTTACCGACGGAAGGCGGGCACACCGACATTTAGTCATGCCTGATATGGCAGATCGATTTTTTAACAGGAAAAGCTTAAACATTTCACAAAATATGCATTCTCTATGATTACTCATAAATCACCATAGATGTGCTTGGTGCTTTACTGATAGAAATGTTGGCAGGTCTCTGCCTCCAGGAATCTATAACTAGAGTACAGGAAGGGAAGACGATGGATCAGAGTGTACGGGAGGACAGGGATACAACAGTGAAGGACCACGAAGAGCTTTAGATATTCTTTTCTAGATTTTTGGGGGTTCTTTTCATTTAAATGTGATTTTAAATCTAGGACTAAGAACTGATCAAACTTTAGATTTTTTTGCTCCACAAACTTTCTTCTGTCCCAAACTGGAACAGAAAACTGAAGTTGTAAAATTCTTCATGAAACAAATACATGCAAGAAAGATGACCTGGGAACAGCCTCACTGAACTGCCTCACTTCCCTAGGTGGGAGCACTTCTTTCCAGCTTTATCATTCTGAAAAAAATCACATTCTGACACAAAGAAGTGACAAACCAGTCTGATGTTGCCAGTATGAAACACTCACGCCCACAGCACACAGAGGTCTTGAATGTCTGAAGGCTTGTGTGTTGAGAGCTTTGGGTAAGTAGATGTCCCTGTGAAGGGGTCTGGTGTGGCTGACCAGCTTCTAACGGAAAACAGCTTTAGCAGAAATCTTTCAACCAAATCCAACACTAAGACTATCCAACATCCTAAGACATAGGACAGTGGTTTTCCTCACAGTAAAAAATGAGTTAAAAAAGATGACTCCAGAGCAAGTACCCTCGAGAGAGGCCAAGGGAGCCAGGAGAGCTCTGCTTTTCTCCAGGACTTGAAGTGAAGTTGTAACTGGAGTGACTTCCTCAGCAGAAAAGCAAGCAAGGAACCGGCACGTGGGATAATAAGATTGCGAAGGCAGTTCCACAAGAGTACTACCATGGTACTATGCCCTCAGCAAACCCTCCATGTGCAAGAGCTGTGAGGCCTGGCTGCTCCAAACAGGGCTGGGCACTCCCTACTGCTGCCCCGGCACCGAAGGGAGGCCAGATGCGAAGCAGAGGGGTTGGCATTGCATCGGCCCCTTGAAAACTGGAGAGCAGCAGAAATGCATTGGTTTTGCAGTCAGAGGAGGGTCCAAAGCAGAAACGCCAAACCGACGCCAGAGCGCAGTGCTGCATTTGGGGACGACTGGGCCCCCTGCTCATTCCCTGCTAAGAATCTGGCCCAAGACTCAGGGGGTCCCAGAATGCCTAAATCCAAGGGTCGCACACAGGATACTTGGATCTAATCTTTCATTAAACTCTGTTTCTGATTTTCAAAACGAGCTAGAGGATTTCACTGAACGCTGCTACCCCCCTCAGCCTGTACATACAGCAGAGTTCCCCCCAGGCGTTGTTTCAAAGGAGCTGGCTTGTCCTTCAGAGTCCAAAGTGACGGGCACGTGTCATTTCCTCTAACCTGGTCATATGAAGTGACACCTAAAACCTTCTGCAGTCAGTCCTGAAAGGGAATAGAAAAAGGAGCACAGAGACACATTTCTTTAAGATGACGCCCTTTCTCGGATGTAAAGAGAACAGCTGTGACGAATCCACACACCCTCGGGAGCTGAGCAGGGATCAGCGACCGACTTCCTAGGGGATACCACTGGCCTGGAGACATTAACAACTTCTGACTCCCAGCAGCATGCAGGCAAACTGAGCAGGCAACAAATTTCCAGATCATTTCAAGTCTATTAATACAGTTCTGAAGCGCACAGCTTTCCCTCACACCCGTAATTGTGATTTGGAAGTCTCTGGCTGTGTCTTGCACATCAGTGAGTCACTCTGTATTTTCCTCCTGACTAAGAAACAATCTGACTGTGCAGGGATGAGAAAGGCAAAACAACTTCTGGTCTTGCACCTAGACGCTCAGTAGAAAATAACCTGGGTGAAGCACATACTCGATTTGCACTCACAGGAATCAGCCCTTGGGTGGTCCAGCAGCACTGCTGGGGAAGGGGAAAGGTGCCCGGTTCCAGGCAGTGGAGACAAATGCAGTCACACAAACACATCAGGTGGATCAGTAAACGTACCCCACTACAGATAAATTAAACCCTTCCTAAATGAGATTAAAAGAACCTCCTCTTCATGGCAGAGGGTTTGGAATCAGATGATCTTTAAGGTCCCTTCCAACCCTTACCATTCTATGATTCTGTGGCTGTGAGGTACTAAAGGGAGAGAACTGCAGTTGTACAGCACACGCAAGAAACCATTTCAGAAAATATACGGAGAAAGCTGAAGCAAGGGTACAGAGAAAGGGAAGGAGCGTTTGGGCAGTCATAATGAGCCCAGTCTTTTTATAGCACTGTGCTCACTCTCTTTGCTCAGCATGCTAAACCTCTGAAATCTCCACATTTTCCCTCCTATCCCCCTACCCTGTGGTCATCACTGCAGAAGTTCTGGCTGCAAGGGGAAGGGACTGTTAACAAGAGGACAGGAGTAGGAACTGGCAAAATATTTAGCTCCCTGGCTCTTGATAAAGTTAACGAAGACCTTCTGAAGCACAGGAAAGAAAAAAAAAAGCTCTGAATAAAGTCTATGTTTTGCTACCTTTCATTCAGTGATCTCAGACCACTTTTTATATACACATCCGTACATTCAGCCTCATGACAGTGCCATAAAGGCAGGCAAGCCAAGCTAGGAACAAAGCAGCAGACAGCAGTCACAAGCCCTGACACTCACCCCGAGCTGTAATCAGCAAAAGTGCCCCTCTCCCGGCCTCAGGAACACTAACGGAGTATCCGGAAACCTGGAAAGTGGCACTGAATTACTCTCAGCAGGGTAAACTGCATGTCTGCAGAGAAAGAATTGTGTTCTCTGCCATTCACAATACAAACAGCATCGAGTCAAACGGTGGCAGGCAGCTGTTTCCTGTGGAGCTGTAATTAATATTATCTGAGCAATGCAGAGAGACCCGGAGAGTGCCAGGTGTCTCCTCTCGGCAACCATCTGTGGACAAGCAGGACGCTGGTGCTGATACCAGGAGCCTTTCCCACGAACCAGGAAACAGCAAAGTTAAGAGGAAGAGGAATCCAGGTAATCGTAAGGAGCATCAGTGAACGGTCTGATCCTATACTGCGCCTCTGAGTGTGGAAGGTGTCGGTAACAGTGACCAACAGCCAGATTTGACCTGTCGGCATCTGCTACCATCTAACATTCTTTCTGTAGAGAACAGACAGCTGCTGTTTGTAAGGCTGAGAGGATGTGGTGAATGGTCCTCATGCTACCAAAGAAATACAATCAGCAGAAGCTCTCCCACTGGGAGGCTGGGGTGTACCACCACCGGCAAAATCTCCAGTAGGATTTCTCATCAGGCCAAAGGCTCTTCCTCTGCCATTCTTCCAGCTGCATAGGAAGCCACCTGTTGCCTTGGACCCTTCCATTATTCTCCCTCTCTTCTGCACCCTTTCGTATCTGGTCCACTGAGGATCACACCTCCTGGAAATGGCGTGGTCTCTCCTAAAAGTTTTTCTGCCATTAAGCGGAATTCAAACCGCCTATCTGCAGACTTCAGTGGCACCTACGTTAAAGAGGACAAACATGCTTCAGACCATGTAACAGAGAGAGGCAGATCTTTTCAGATTGCTTGTTTTATCTGCCCTCCTTGGGTGTGCTTTCTGCCCTTCTCCGTTGGTTGCAGGGAGAGAAGGTTTGGTACCACAGGACAACGGGAGATCTGCACCCGCCGGCGCAGCAACGGGGCTGAGTCGCAGGCTCCCTGCGCCAGCAGAAAGCACTGTTTAATACAGCAACTGCAAAATTGCTTTGCAGAGACGGGAAGAACCAGAGAATACTACGTTACTGTCTCAGATAAAAGTCAACAGATCAAAAATGACAACGCTCTGCGCACCTCTCGCTACCGAGCCGGGCTCCTGCTTTGTGCCGCTTGAGTAAACAAGCTCTATACAAAAGGCCCGTTTTGATACCACGCTGGTTTCCCCTACAGCAAAGCGCTGGAAGATGAACCAAAAGGCTTTTAACTTACCTCTCCGTGTGTCTGCATTGTTTGTGTCTCGCTGTTGCTGACATCTAAAGCAGTTCAGGGAGCGATTCTCCTTCCTCTGAAGCTGTTCCTTTCAGTTCCACCTGCTTGATCTGTGGATATAAAGATGTAATCCTGCTAATGGCCAGTTTGCAATGAGACTCGCTGCAATTATTTACTTTTCTTAGGACCTTTGGAACACCTTTCACAAGCTTAAACTTCTACCTCCTCTTCCCACTGAGCAAGAACTTGCTAATGCATGACTAAAGAAAAATGCTTTTCATACGGGATCAGACTTAAAGGCCCTGGAGAGCAAAAGGATCGATCACATGAACCATCAGCATTCAGAATTTCTACCAACTAGCGCCAGCAGTGCTCTGCGCCTCTTGAGACCAGACTCCAAGATTAATCAGCAACGGCAACAACAAAACTCTTTACAAAAATGAGAATACTGTGCTCAGCTATTATGGGAAGATGCGAGTCCTGCAAATCCCACGACTGGACCTTGAATACAAGCAACCTGTTCCTCTCCATTCACTTGCTTTTCCCCCTTCCCTTGGGTCTTCTGAGTCACGGCTCACTGAGCTTTGGCCTAAACTCCCAATCAATAAAGCTGCTTCTAATATCTCTCTGCGGTCTAGTAAAGTTCAGATGTAGCAAAATAAAGTCAAATTCCTAGGACTGTTATTTTCTTCTCTTTAAGGAAGACAAAAGCCTCTTTTAAACATGTCCGATTTCTCTTTCTCTGTGAAGAGCTGGCATTTGGCAGGACCTACGATACGAGGAAGCACCAAGGGGACAAAAAATTTAACCTCATGTAGCTGCCCATCCTTTCTTCTGTGTTATTTCCATTAATCAGAAGTCAGTGGAAAATGTAAATACCGGTTTAGCTACTGTACCTACACTGTGCTGCAACCTCCTAGAGGTTTTCCAGAGTGCAAGATGTGCATCAGTGCACCCGACCTGCTTATTCTGGATGTGATCCTAAGCTTTCCCAGAGCTCCAGAATATTCATCTCAGTGAGCAATGAAACTGTTTTTCCAAGAAGTCAGTGAATAAAGGGACACAGAAAGTGTTCTCTTTTCCAGATGGGACTGACTGGTTCACAGATCCACTGGCTGCGCATTCCTAATATCCCTGCCTCGATACTTGTTAAAATCATTAATTCTAAATTTATGCAACAACAAATTATGTAGGACAGCTGCGCTGGCAGCACAGTAATTTGTGTCAACCCCCTGCGGTCACATTGAAAAAAAGTGATCTAGGAACGCATATGCCCAAAAAAGACAGCGATTTTCCATTGGCACATTTTAACGAAGGTATCATTAATGTGGCCAGCGACTGGCATCATTTGGGTGGAACAAAAGCAGCAGCATTTCTGCTGCCTTTCACTCCTGTCGCCAGGATCCTGCAATCATCTCTCGATAATGTCAGTTTGCTGGCAGCACTGGCGCTGGTGCAAACGGTCCCCCTGAACCCTTAAAGCACCTTGTATGTAGCCGTGTTCTTCAAGGGGGCAGCAACGAGAGGAAAATACAAATTACTGCTGATCAGATAACGAGACATTCCTGGATTATGACTGCCATTTCAGGCTTCAGCAGGTGCCACTTCACCATGGGCTGCTTTTTGTAAGCCAGCTATTGGGAAGCAGAGAGGTCACTATTATCGGCAAAACGCTAGTCGTTCCGCTCCAAATGGAAACCTGCGCATGCTGCACAAGCAGGCCTACAACAGACATCGTCCTCGGGGCAGGCTGGACTCTCTGTGGCTCCCGAGCAGGCTCCAAATGCCCAAAGTATCACACATCCACTCTACTGGTAGCAGAGTTCCACTGAAAAGGCAAATGGCGTCTTCAGCAACGTCACACAATTTACATCTGCTGCAGGATCTCCATGCAATCCGTGATCGCAAATATTCCGGGGTAGTTCTGCATCTGCATAAGTAGTCAGGTAACTTCACCAAATAGATATGAAAAGCATAGTTCTCCTCTCATTGTAGATGTGTGAATTAGGAGGAACTCTGCTGGATACGCACTGTTGTAAGAACCTTGTGAAAGGAGAATGAAGCCCTGGAATTTTTCTTCACGCGTTTGCTGACACTGAAGAAATTCCCAGCAGCTTGCGCCAGGCTGCCCTCCTCCCTGAGCTCCCCAGGCCTGGGCACAGCAGGGGCGTTTGAGTATGCTATGACGGGAGAAAGTTTCTAGAACATTCTGACCTACAGCAATGTGTTCAGTCTTCAGCTTACCCCAGAGCCACCCCCAAAAACCAGGGTTACCAGGAGTGGGCTGCATTAGCTGACACAGGGAATTAGGAATCAAGTCCCCCTATGGATCACCACATGCTCTTACTCACAGGGTACTCAGTCAATACAGGCTCTAAGGAGTTAACAGAGTATCTGCTTTGTTCTTCGCAGATGATAGGGCATAAAACACTTTCCTTGCCCTGCAGCTACTCCATTTCTACACTAAAAATCCCAAAGCAACACCTTCAATGTACCACAGGAGGACAGACAGAAGCGGATGTTGCAAGTTTGCTCATATCTTGGGTGCCATATGCTAGACGGTAATATTTTGGGCTTTTCAAAAAAGCGTTGGTTTTCTACTTTTTTAGTGTGTGAGGAAGCATCTACCAGCAAGTAACGTTGCTCCCATTGAGCTGGAAGCAACAGGTCCAAGTATTCCCGAAGAATAAACGTTTTGGTCTAGCTGGGGTATTATGGTGTATTATATCACTTGTTCTATTCCTCTGCGACCCAACAGGCACCCATCACCCAGCTCTGCCACAGACTGATGACACAACATGAGAGATGGGCTGGAAGAAACCCGATGAGGTCAATCCCACCATAACCACATCATTCGCCGTCACGCTGGGTCTGATTCCAGACAGCACGATCACGTGTAAGACAAAGTGACAAGCTGTGCCGCGCTGCAGCCTAATGCGGGGCGACAAAAATACAAAGCACCCCGAAACAGATTTCAGGAAGCTGCTGGCTGGAAGGGGGAGTGGAGGAAGGTGGTAATTAGCAGATCTGTGTCTCACCATGGACGCTGTGTTCAGCTGTCACTCACCCACTCACGCACTCCTGGAGTTTGTGGAAGACGTTCCTGTCTCTTGGAGATAGCATCCGTCCACGTAACGTGCAACCGGGCTTCTGTGAAGGAAGCTCTGCCGCTTCGCAGTTCCTGCAGAAGCAGAGGACTCCTTCTCCCTAAGCAGCTAGCTCCAGATCTGCCCAGCGTCGGGGGGATTTCTCACAGTTGTAAATCTGAATCCCAACCAAAGATCACGTCGGATTTCAACATCGGGGTGCGCAGTGCTCCAAGGAGAGCTGACGGCACGTCATCTGACAGTCTTCAGCTGGAGCCATTTTCAAATTGCTATCCTTTGACTATATCCTGTAATTCTTTTTATTAAATTTAGTACTAGTGAGCGAACGATATACTTGATTTAACTCAAACACTTCTCTCTACTGTACCAGTTTTTCATAGAACACATGCAAGTTACAGCAGCTCAGGCTCTCTTCTTTGCCTTGCTGATCTTGTACAGTTTAGACAACGAATGGATCATTCCTCAGACTAAAGCGGGAAGCCCAGTTTTTGCCCTTGTTTAGCTGTAGTCTTCTTCCCTAACGTCAGAAACGTCAGTTCCTCTTCAGTGATGACGGAAGACTGTGAGTGGTTTTTAAGAGGGCTTTTGAAACTTCTTCGTGAAATGCCAACAAGTAATCCCCGAACTTGAAAGCTTCGTCTCTACAGCCTAGATCTGGATTCCTTGTTAAAAAGGGCGGCCTCAGAGTATTTTCTCACCTTTGAAATACCTATGTGCATGTACAAGGATACAGATACTCTCATGCAAATGGAACATATATGAAAGTAACACACAGTTTCAGAGCACATTTAATTTGGGTTTCTTCCAAATTTAAATTAAACATTTTTTCAGTAAAAACTCTGTAAAGCATCCTTTTATCTGGTGCAAAGAGGAGTCCCCATTTTTAATTCCACATTCTCTCTGCAGCAGTGATCCAGATACACACAGATCTCCAGTCCCCTTTCACACTTTGTGATTTTCAACTAAGGAGCACGACAGTACACCTCACGGCTACCACAGCTTTCAGAGCTAGAGCAAATCTACGAGTCAAAAGTGAGCCAGCACCGTATCTAGGTGCAATGGATGTCATTGCAGTGTTACCAAAACTCGTGGCTCTAACCCCAAGTGTCACAGCCTACATTATTCCTGAATTCCCAGCACCCTGAATTAGAAAGAAATTTTAACAGTTGTTAAAGAAATACCCAAATCACGAACTGAGAATGAATTAAAGGCTCGCAAACCATCAAAAAGATACAGCTGTAATTTTGAAAACCTAATGAACTTTAAGTCGGCCTCAAGGTTTGCAAAAGGCTGGTGCCAGCACGCTGCTATGGCGATGTCACGAGATGAAGTAAGGTTGCAGACACTCACCATTATTTCTCTTTGAGGCGTACGACGGGTATGCTGATGTCATTCCCACGTTATGCGAAATGCAGGGAAAATAAACAGAATTGTTTAAGGCTGGATCTGCCTGCCTAGAGCAAGAGAGCAAGACAGCACCTGCACGGGAACACTAGAGGGAGCAAACACAAGGCAGGAGATGAAGAGGAAGGAAGGCAGGAAAGGAAAAGCCACACCAGTTGCTGAGATGATAGCTCTGGAGAGGACTGGAGGGAAAGGAAGGCTTTGTGTTTCTCGAGCCTTGAGCATTATGTCAAATCTACCGAGACCAGAAACAAAAGGAGGGGCCTTTCTACACGCGTGCGACAGAAAGGGACCAGGCGGATTCTCATTTCGCACATATTCTTAAGGATTCAGGTTCTTCAGGTGCAGCTGAGCCCTCGCTGACAGCCAGGTAAGCACGCTCCTGGGGATGGCTTTGCCCAGGTTCAGCTGCTCTGCTGGAAGGGCTGGAGTCCAGCTCAGTCCCCTGGTGCTGGGTCCTGAGGGCAAGCGGGGATGGAAGAAAGCAGTAACATGTTTTGCCGTCTCTCAGTGAGCTGCGCAGACATGACTCATGCCCAGAAGACAGATCCATCCTATCTGGTGCTTCACAGACTCACAGAATGGTCAGGGTTGGAAGGGACCTCTGTGGGTCACCCAGCCCAACCCCCTGCCCAAGCAGGGTCACCCAGAGCAGGCTGCACAGCACCGCGTCCAGGCGGGGCTGGAATATCTCCA
>Ga0065711_1035685_pt1 | contig 21953 bp, 7 predicted proteins | sample Hoacrofraction12_FD_59098 | JGI IMG/M metagenome (GOLD analysis project Ga0065711, IMG submission 59098) | Hoatzin crop microbial communities from Cojedes, Venezuela - Epithelial fraction 12 v2 (version 2) | ecosystem: Host-associated > Birds > Digestive system > Esophagus > Crop | place... | reverse complement strand
CTGAAAAGAGTCTGGCCCCATCCTCCTGACACCCACCCTTCAGATATTTATAGGCATTTATAAGGTCCCCTCTCAGCCTTCTCTTCTTCAGGCTGAACAAGCCCATCTCCCTCAGCCTTTCCTCATAGGACAGATGCTCCAGTCCCCTCATCATGCTCATAGCCCTCCGCTGGACTCTCTCCAGTAGCTCCTCATCTTTCTTGAAGTGGGGAGCCCAGAACTGGACACAGTACTCCAGACAGGGCCTCACTAGGGCAATGTAGACGGGAAGGAGAACCTAGAAGAAACACTGTTAAAAAAATAGAGACCTTAAGTTCATATCTAATTCATTCTAATAGCAAGCCATTTGTCAGGTGTTGTGCTTTTGTTGTGAACATTACAAGAAACAACTGCAATTAAAATATTATCTGGTGGTGTTCAGTTTGTTGTTTTTGTTTTTTTTTAATTTCAAGTATTCATTTAATGTGATCCAGTTCTCCCTGGAATTACCAGAGGATTTCTCCTGTGGATAAATGGCTATAATCAACTATGCAATATAGGACTTACTTGTTTCTGGGGTAACACTAAATCATTATCTAATTCTATGCACATACATGCTGAACCCAATTTATATCATTTTTCTCTCCTTTATTTCCCCTGCTATGGAACATCTCTCCAATAAATGGCAGTGGTAAATCCCAGCCAAAACACAACTTCCTGTTGTTAACAAAAGGTGCATTTGGTAAGCTCTGAGCTCACTTCAATTTTTATTTAATTTGTGTGAGTTATACACATATATCATTGCAGAGGTGGTATACTTGGGAGCATTAGTACACAGACAAATTATAATCCCTTGTGCATGCTTTTACTCCAGTTACATGTGACGAGAATTAAATAGCAAATTTTGATACAAATCAATTACTATCTGGTTTTATTTAAATGGTCTTCAGTTGAGAACTATTGATTTTCTTTTTTCAAGTTGTACTTTTTTACTAATTCATCCATGGAACTCTATTCAGAGAAAAATATATGATAAAATTGTACTTATTGAAAGAAGCATTATTTTAAGACACTGCTGAAAAGTGGCTTAAAATATTTATCTTGGGATTAACAGTATAGTGTTCAGGACTCTCATGGGTTTAGTTAAATACTTGATATAACTGATTCGTAAATTTAAATTCCCTGCTGCTTCTAATAAATCATAAACATAAAAATACACTTTAAAAAATAGTAACCTAGCAAAATTATCTTTATTCAAACTGAATGAGAAAAAGCAAATCTAAATTCGCTTGGGGGACTGCTGTGGCTAGAAATATTTGATAAGTCACAGGATCAGTAAAAATATTGTGATTTAAATGATCAGCCATAATTAATGAAAATAGCTTTGGGAGACTTGATATTTAGGAGACACCATCCTTTTCTCAGGCCCCTAAATAGCAGTTTTTGCATTTTCTGTATAATGCACGGTTGGTTTTGAAGGGTGGTGTGCACAAATGATTATTTTTTGGATGGCCATATGTTTAAAACTTTTTAAGAATTATTATTCTAAATTTAAATTCTTTTAAGTAGTCCCACTGGTTTTGGTGGGAATGTTCACATAGTCATAGTTAAGCACATTCGGCACTACCAGAAAGATTATGACCAAACTGTTGTTAGGCAAGGGAACTAAGGTTCAGATTCAGTAACGACATAATACAGAAATCTATGCTACAAGATGTTGCTCTCCATGTGGTAGAAGTTACGTAGGCACAGAATTCAGATTTACGTTCTTTGGTGACATTTAAACAGGAATGCAGGAACTTGTCTTTTTAGCCATCTCAGAGTAAAACCATAAGAGGTGGGAAGGCAAAGAATTACAGACTTGAAACCTGAGCCAAAAAATTAGACTTTAAGGAGTTTTTTGTGTCCCTGCTTTAATTAATTTAACACAAGAATACATTTGAGTATAGAATGCATAAATGCATCCTGTGCATAGAATCATTACTGGATAACATAACTGCGGTTATTCCCACAGTGCAGTTTCATATTGTGTCAAGATATGTAGATGTGACTTTTAAAGGGATAGATGCTTCTCTAAACGTTTATGTTTGAATGATGTCCATTATCCGTGGGACTGGTAAATCCCACGAGACCAGTCTGGTAGGCCTATAGAAAGAGATTAGTGTGCGGCACTGCTGCAGTGATTAGAAAGAACTGACAAGGTGAGACTACACAGGCAGTCTGTCATTGCTGTGCAAGCACCAACGGAATAGCTAACTAGGCTGGCGGACAAAGCATACCTGAAGGGTATTTAAGGGATTGCTATAGGAGGAACAATTGTAACATCTATTTACTTCTTGTCTGTTCAAAACAATACTGCCAAACAACCTTTGAAGACGGCTGCAAGCTTTTCCTGTTAGACCACTAGTCAACATGAGAGAGACACTTTAAAAGGTGGAGGTGGTAAGGATGAGAACAGAAAAAAAAAACACCCTTGATCTTGAATGAAGCAATGAAAACCACTATTCTCAACTTAGCAGCTAAGGGTATAATGTATTGTGAAAACATAAAACTATTCCAGACCTTGCCTGGGATTCTTGACGTTCATATTTATTTATGCAAGCTGCATTAATTTAAATTCTTTGCAGACAGGGCACATGAAAATTTTTGGAATTAAGTTTACTTTTGCAAACGAATGTATTTACTGTTCAATATTAACATATAAATTTGCTGGCCTTCACTGATGGATAGGAGAGTGGGAAAGTCATTATTATTGGGAAAGATACTCTAAGCAAAGAGAACTTCTATGTGTTAAAGTTGTTCAGTAACTAAAGACAGTTACATGTTTTATATTGCATTGGAGTATGCTGTTGATTCCTGGAACTGCTACGATGTCTGCTAAATTTTCCATTTCTCCTTTTCTTTTTATAAGCAAAAGTATAAAATAAGCCACCTTTGACATGCTTTAAATTTAAATTCAGCAGATAGAAGCATGTAGACATGACGAGTGGATCTGAATTCACACAATGCTAACTCAGGCTTTGAGCATGGATTTTTCTCCCTTCCCCCAAATGCACCTGGGTTATTAATTTCTTGTTTGCCTAAAATGTCAGAAAGCCTTCTGGAGGAATATCCTTTGCTTCCGTACTCTCTCCTTCTGCTGTAAGTCAGGTCCTCACTATTGGAAGGAATTGGAGGAATCAAGGACCCTCCATCTCTGTCCTATCTTTAATTCTTTATTTTTAATGGATTTGAGGACTTTAAAGGACATGGGACTGTATTAGGTGAAGAGAAATTACCTAAAGTGGGGTCTAGATAAATCTAAGGCAGATTTTCAGTGTAAGAGACCAAGCTTCTTCCTCTCTGGTTGTGCTGATTGTGGTCAATGTTAGATTGTGAGTGTCAGAGACTTCCTGAGGAAGAGGTTGCTGCCTTGGAAACTGATGAACTGTGTGGGAAATAGAGACATCACAGCATATCCTCGTCAGAAATGGAATTCAGTAGAAGTTATAGATTCTTGGTTGGTGTATGTAGTACTTCTGTTCCCTCAGCCATGCAGTGCTGGGCTGGCCTTGAGTAGCTCTTCAGACTTGCATTTCTCTTCAGTGGGGTCAACGCTTGAGGACTGGTACAAGGATCATAAGTGTGTAATGCCGTGGTCAATGAAGCCTATTACAGTTGGCAGGGTGGTGCTGAAAGAGGGGGAGATTAAGGACTTCCTTGTCCAAGTTTCTGAATTACAGTGGTCCCTCTTCCCCTGCTCCACTCGGCAACTGGTGTCTCATGACAGGGAATCACATCCCACTGCTCTGAACACCTGTGTCTGGGGGGGGGAGGAAGGATAAAGTCTTCATACAAGAACTAGAATACAAGTGTCAGTGTTTTCTTAGCAAGAGATATGATCATGCGTGGATTCCTAAAAAAAATGCTTTCATACAAAAGAGGCCTAAGGGTGAATTTTCTTCCTCATTTTTTATCTGTTGCTGTAAAAATGCTTTCAGCATTCTTTGGGCTGAGTAAGTCTTATGGATAACAACATGTGTGTTCCTAGCTGTTTGCTGCTGCTCGTCTGTAGTTTGACAAATGGGGAGAAGTGGCTTGTGTCATGGATATTGACAGTATCAATCACAGGCTGTTGTGAAATTAAGAAAGGCCATCACAAGGAGAACGATCCATGAGTGTTTATGTTCATTCTGCTTCTCCATATTTAATTGTCAAGAAGTGGTTGGCTGGAATTCTTATGCTGCTCAAAAAAAATACTGGAAATTCTGTCTTTTATTTTGGGTATGACCAGAGAAAATGACAGTAATGCTTTCTGCTACAGATATTGATCAGAGTGGACATTAGTACTCATTAAAATGAGCTGTTTGGCATGAAAAACAGAGCTTGGGGAAAAAAAATTCCCTAGGGGAATCTCCATTAATGGATTAATTCCCTCAGACTCACACCCACAGGCACTACCTTTTTTGTAGTGCTCATCCCAGCTTTACTGCTGTGCAGAAAGCCCCGAGCAAGGATGGGACAAGTCCTCTTTCTCCACTAAACAAAAGGCACCATTTGAGAGAGCCATCTGAGCCAGTGAACTCTACAAATGAGTACTGAGCATAGGTAGGCAATCGTGGGCTTCCAGCAATGACTGTTTAATGTAAAAATGGTGATCACTGGACTCAGTCCATGCATGTGTTGAATGTGACCTTACATATAATGATATTTTATGCATCAGTGCTCAGCCCCAATGTAATTTGCGATTTATGTGTACTTGAAAATCCCAGTGTATGTAAGGCTGTGCACTGTATATAACAATGTACACACGTGCAGTTACCTCTGTGAATGTGATGAAGCAAAAAGGGAAAATACAGTCTAGACAGCTAGAAAACTTGATTTAACTTGTGCTCTGCCTATTCATTTCTAGAATTTTAAATAGATCATTAAATTTGATCCATCTAAAGAAAAGAATTAATAAAACCTAGAAATTCCTTGGCTTGCCATGTTCTCATCCCTAAAATGCTTTTCTGTCACTGGTACCCAGAGAGATTCAAGGGTTTTTAAAGAAGTTTTTTTTCATTCTTCCTGTTTACAAGCATTAGGGTACCTGACAGAGAAACCCCGATCCTCCAGCTCAGTTAGTAAATACAGACAAAGCATAAACCAAATACTGTTTTCTTAAAATTTCTTGATGGTAGTCATTGCCATAGTGTTTATATGCCTCATGTATTACTACTGCATCCTCAAAACTTGCCTTCACAAAAAAAGAATACTCTTACCAAGGCTTCACAAAGAAGTAAAATTAATATATCCCTAAATAATGCAGAACACACATGCTAAAGTTGAGAAAAAAACCCTGCCTATTCTGAGAACTATCCTTTTGTCTTGTATAAAAATCCATTTTTCCTTTCTACAGTGTGTGAGTGTAATGTAAAGGAAGTCTAACACTGAAACTGGTTCAGGCATAATATCAAATCTCGTTTATAGTTTTGACCCACTCCATCTGTGTTGGGAGTTTTTTGTGTGTATGTGCGTGGGTTTTGTTATCATGACTCTGAATCATTACTTAAATTCATTGCTGGTATACATCTTTGTGTCTCTAATGAGCTTGATCACTGGGGCTTTTTTGTTCACTAACCTGATATTAGCACTGTCCCTCCATTGCCACTTACAGGATATGTCACTTTTTTCAAACTCAGATTTGTAGAGATATTCTGACTTTTGTCACTTTTAACAACTCTAGAAGGACATAAAATATTTTAAAAGGTATAATTCCAGTGGTGGTACAGTGCAGCACAAGTCTGTAAGATGGCTCTTGAAAACCAAGGTATTGTTACAGTATATCATTATCTGGACATTTGTCATGGAACGGTTTTCATAATAAGCTTCAAAGAAGGTGGAAGCCCAGATCTAAGCTTCAGATTTTTCAGAAGTACTTCTATAACAGGAGCTTTATATTCTCTGCACTTTGACCAGTAATCTCCACACGACCATTAAGGTTGAAATAAAGCTGGTTTCTCTATCTAACAATATAAGGTGAAACTAAAAAGACTGAATTTTAAGTCTTTTATTCTATGTCATTTAAATCCCTATTGCTTCCCTGAATTTCCCTTAATCTATCTGTTATAATGTACTGAAATTAGAGGTGGGGCATAATTATCTGTGAAACACCGAATCCCTTTCAGTGGGTTTATTAAAGATAAAAGGATATCAAACCTGAAACAGGTTAAGGAGATCATGGAGAATGCTGGACCAGCAAACCACTTTTGTAGTTTGGATTCTAAATGAAATGTCATTAAAATAGCCTTTTTCACAGCATTACAACACGAACCATGTCCATGGTTCTTCCCAGAATGCAGGCTGACTGAAAAGTCTATTCCTAATGCAGTTATCTCCCACATTTCATGGGTTTACAAGTTTTTGAGACTCAACCAACGGGTCTCTAGCAGCTTTAACTCCAACTTTTGAATAGTTTGTATTTCCAGACAGTCTGAGTAAATAACAGACAGTACATTTAGCTTAATTATCTTACAGTTGTGTACACAAACTGACGTTTTTTTTATATGACCAGAAGGATTTGCGCAGATTTTATGTAATATTCATAGCTATCTCTGTGACCAAACTTTGTGTGTGTGTGTTTGCTGATGCAAGTAGGGATGTGATTAAGTCTAAACTAGTATCTTCTCATTAATTTCTTCTCCAGCTGTGTTTGAGAAAACTCCTTTAATAGGAGGATACCTTCCTCTAGTTATTGTATAAGTGCAAGGAAGTGACTTTGGCACACAGACAAGTCCTACTGCTGATGCTGGTGCTCTCATTCTTCTTTCTCTCTTTGGAGAGTGTATCTCGGTTGTAAAAATCTTCACCAAAAGATATTGCAGAAGCGTAATTATTAGACATTTTAACCATCTACTATTAGATATTTCATCTGACATGTTTATTTGCAGTCCTGCTTTTTCACATTTTTTTTTCTGAGGACTATTCTAAATAGTTTCAGAAATAAGCATCTATAGTATCAGGTGATCTTGCAGCCAGGAGGTCAGATGAGTGAACTGACATAGCACTTTTAAATGTGCTGCTTTGTCAGGAGGGCTGACAGTTCTCCTGCTATGTACATAAAATCACATATTGCTATGAATGCTAACTTAATTGTCAGGAGCAGTTTCACCATTCTTTTTAGCCTGTGTCATGTAAGATTCCTCTAAGCAACTAAAAAACCAGCCATAATCCATTTGATTTTCTGTCTTCCCATGAGGAAAACTTTTGACAGATGATAAATAGCAACTGCTGACAATCATCAATGTGAAGCTATCATGCTTTTACATTAAATACAAAAACAGAGTTGTAATGTCACTAGGGATAAGACTTTTGACATGTAAGAGACAAATATATAATCCTCAGAACTAAATCACTATTCGGATCTAAGGAAGTGCAACAAAGCACAGCTGCTTTTAGAACCTCACAAAATCAAACTAATGCTAACTTTGATATCTGGAATCATATGCATGTTCCAACCCAGAGTATCTTGCTGTTGAGACGTAAACTGCTTTTATATATGCAAACATCAGTGAATGTATGTGCACAAAATAGAAAGACACTTTACAGCACTGTCTTGTTTAATTAGGGCCCAAAAGAGACCAATTTCAGAATAAAGAATAGTGCTTTCTGAGCCAGTGCTAAAGTGCCAGAACTTTTGATGGTAAAAAGCAGTCACTAGTCATATTTAAGTATTTTATTGTATGCAACTTATTTCATTCAAGTATTTTACCCACTTACTCACAAAAGAAGAATTGTTATAAATATAAATAGTAACTTAAAGTACATCATGCTTGCTGGAAGTGTTAACAATAAAATCTGAATTAGACTTTTGTCTGAGTATTTCTACACTTTTTCATCTCTCCAGATGGGAAAGTACCATCTACATAGTGGTACTTTTAGCTTCGTATCTCTCCTGATGAAAAGTATAATGTGATATGCCATTGTGAAAACAGAAGTAGTTAATATATAACCCTTTTCTTATAACTGGCATTTGAGTCTGTGTTTATATCTAGTATATGCTGTACAGTTTCTGTTCCATTCTTCTTTAATGTGGAAAGAGAAATTAGTTTGGAGAGAAATTGAAAAGTCCCACATTAAAAAAAGGTACAATAGGAGTCCTGTAGTATCATCATAAAGCAAAAAGCAGGCCAGTTGGGTCAAACTGAATTCACATAGAAGTGCTAATCTAGTTGAAACATATGGACATACGGGCTAAGGAAATTCTGTGATAATCTGATTTTTTTAGGACAAAAAAATAAATATATACTTTTACGCTATGATTTTAATGATTCCATTCCACTAACATAGCTTTTTGTTGTGATTTGGCAACATAGAAGGATTAGAAAGAGCACTGTGTTTATATCAAAGCACCTTTTCGTGAAATGCAAAATACTTTCTGATGATGTTTTTGTGAAATGAAAGTCATTGGACAGGACTTATACGTGTATACCGCTTAATGTAATCATTTTTCTCCTTCTCCTTTCTCGCATTCTCTAGCTGGGATCACCACGATTCTTTTGGGGCTTACTTAGCAAACAAACTGTATGGCCGAGCTGGAGTATCTTTGAGACTGATATTTGAGATTGGAATGTTCTTTCACCAACGTGAGATGCCTTGAAACTGCATAATCCTCACTTGCCTAGAGAAGCACGTTCTCCTAACAGCTGTAAGAGGAAATCCGTCTTTATTCCCTCCACAGGGTTCTAAAGTATAACTGCTGTCCTATGCTGTGACATAATTTATCATAATGTGGAATTTCTCACTTTGCCATCCTGACTAAAATGAAGGAATTTTTACTGACTGATCTACATCTATTTACCGAGAATTACTGTTGTCCTGCATTATCTGTATAATGATCTGTTTCCCACTCAGGGACAGGAGTTGAGTTGCACAGACCTTCAGTGCAAGATTTTCTGCATGAAGTCCAGTGACCTATTTTATGTAGATATTTATATTGTGAGTTTGCAATATCCTTTTTAGTTTTAATATCTGTGAATGTAAATGGTCTGTGTGTTCACTTCAGAAATGTAATTTATAGCTATGACTTCCTAGATCTTTTAACGGGAAATGTTCACATTAAGCCAATAGAAAAGGAAGTTTCGGGAGACAGCAGTCAGTACCATTTATATCTGTTAGATAAAAATTGCTTGCATTAGTGTTCCATCATGTCTTAATGTGACAAACTTCATGTTAAAACAAGAAGGAATCTATGGAATGGATAATTTAAGCAGAAGTACCCAAGTGTAACAGACAGCAGATAAACTGCATTTCCAACTTATGAAGCCTCAGAGGAGGAGAGGTTTTTTTCATACAATAAACAGAACATCCACCTTCAAACATATTTCATCCTTCTGGGACATTGAACATTCACTTTTCAAGAGGCCTTGGGATCCTAACAGTATGTTCTTTTTCAAAATATCCCTTTCCTTTCACAGCATCTGTCTTGCAGATCTTATAAAATTAAACTTTGAAGTCTAGAGTTTTAGAAGCAACTGTGTGGAGAGGGACACGTTGTTAAAATACATTCTGTCATTTAGGAATTTCCCAGTACAGCTGGAACTATGGAGATTTAGAATGTTGTAATGTATAGCTTTAATAAAGACACAAAATATAGGTGACATATTTACAGGTGAAATAGGGTCCTCCTTTGTGCTGCTAGTTTTGGTCCATTTTTCTCTGAGGAGTGGACCCATTAATAAAATCATTTTTGGCTTCAGAAAAACAAGAAGAAAAGTAAACTGAAGCAAAGTAGATGGTCTGCATATTATTTCATCCTATTTAATGCAGGAGCTCAATACATTGTTACTCTGGTTTAAATTTATGAGAGATAAGATTTAAATTATTATCAGCTCTACTAGATTCATGAGCTCCAGATCTAAATAGCTGTTTGTGTTTTTAAGTTTTACAGCCTGCCAAACATTTTCTTCCTTTCAGCCTCCTAAGTAACTCTGAACCAGCCAAAAACCTCAATGAATCTGGCTGATGACGGACTCGGGTCCCTCTGAAAAGTTTTTCTTCCTTCCATGAAAACACCGTGACACCTTTTGGCTAGCATCAGACAACTTAGTTGTGATACTGTTGCAGGAAATAGCTCTCCTTGTAGGGGAGAAATAAATCTTAGTGAAATCAATCAAGATGGCATAATATATACCAATAACAATAAAATAAATTTATTAATTGCCTAGCTTTCTTGGAACCAAGTAGCACACTGTAATGCCTGGAGAGAATAACTAAAAAATGTATGGGACTTTTGTGGGAGTGTTAACAATTGATCTACTCAGTATACTGTCACCACTTCCATGTCTTTCATCCAAGAGCTGATGTACATTGAATGGAACTATCATTTCTTTGTATCTGATGTGATCATTCTTCTAATCTGCATGTCTGTTTTTAGTGATTTCTATCTTTTGCAGCACACAGTTGCTGAAATACTTTGGCGAAGCTTGGCTGATGATGCATTCCCCAAAGATGATGGAAAGGTGAGAACTACACAGGATCATAAAGGAGTACTGATTTGGGATTTATTGCTACAATATTTTTTCATGAGAAAATATTGGCTTACTGCATGTGGCAGTTCTGTATATTCATTTGCCTGGCTGAAATTTGTTGAAGTCTGTTAGCTAATAGCCAAAAGGAAAAGATAATTCAAGACTCTGTGATAGTTTGATAGTTAAAATATTCGCTGGTGTGTAGGTAATTGGGTCTGAGTTCTTAGCTAGAAACAGAACAGAGAAATACCAAAACTGCTATGTTAGTCTTTTTTAGAACTCTCCCTTGATTTTTCATGAAGAGCTTTGGGAAGTTTTTATGGTGGAAAACCCCAAATTCCTGCTGAACTCTAATCTTTACACTGCTAGGATTAGCTTTCCAAAAAGTCTTTTAAATATGGAAATTGTTTTCTCTAGCTTGGTTTCCTCTCTGTAGTGCTCATACTGTATTCTGTGATAGACATATATATAGGACTTCTGGAACTAGAACGTCGAAAATGGTAAGGAAGGGAAAACTGAGAAAAAATATCGTACTACCTATAGCATTTTAGTGATTGTAAGAGCAGTCAGTAGAGTGTACCTTTCTGAGCAGGAGAGAGGAGAAACACTTTAATATATGAAAACAGGTACTTCAGAAAAGTGAGCTAATATTTTCCTCACTTGCAAAACCTCTCTTGCTAATCAGGAGTTTTCATTCATTTTGTTTCCAGTATGTTTTACAACAGTACTAATAAGTCCTCCTGCAGATTGTGTTAAATATAGTGTTGTCTGTCTGTGATGTTCAGGAGACGCTGAATGGGAGGCAAAGGAACGCAAGGGTTTCTGATTGAAAAGATTTAAATGCACATGTCTTGACACATAGGGGCTGATTGTCAGAGACTCCACACACCCGTGAATGCCCCCACTGGAAGGTGCTGATACTAGGCCTTTAAGCATTAAAGGAAAGCAGCCTCATAGCTTGTCAGCAATCAGCTCTGGAATTCAGACTTTTAATTTTTACATGAGAAGATACAAGGGTAAAAGTGAAACAGGCTTTAACCCTTGTACCCATCACAGGCCAATTTTCCAGTTTCTGGAGAAATAAAAATAAATGAAAGAACGGTTCTTAGAGGGCAAATATATCTTGAGAAGGGTGAAAAGGGAAAGAAAGTGCTTTCTTTACATTTTTCACCTTTGTGTTTTATGGATTTTGTAAGCTCTCTGCTTTCCTGTTGCTTACTGAATTCTTTTTCCACGTTTCCTCTTCTTGTGCTACAGTTTCATGCAATTCTTCTTCTGGAGGCTTCTGCCAGGCTACCCTAGATCTCTCTAGAAAATTCTGTTCCCTTCCATTTGCATCCTTTTTGTTTGACTCTACTCTTTTATATGTCCTACACATATTTCAGTTCTAGTCCAGTTTCTTGGATTTTTTTGTTTTGGGTTCTTTTTTTTTTCCTTGATTTTAGGAGGTTTGGGGGTTTAATTTTTCCCTGTATCTCTGTGATTTCTCACTTTTGCTGTTCTTACAGAATTTCTGCTATTCAAAGTGCCAAATATATCAGACACAGCTGTTATTTTTAATCTAGGCTTTATTGACAGAAGATTTTGGTATGCCCTGACTGAGCAGGAACAAGTTAAAAACCCTCAAAATAAATTGCTTCATACCTATTGATTGTGTACAGCATCTCAAATGTTAGTTTGTAAAAAGAAATAAAACTTGTTCTTTGTACACTGTTGATTATCACTTTCCAATGCAGTGAATGTCAGAAAAACAGCTTTATATTTGTCTGTGTATTTTTTGCAAGTTGTTTATCTTACAGGTGTTTATAAAGAGAACATCCATTTAGTAATAGTACAATGCAGTAATTTAATAGAAAAGCACATAGGATAGTGTCTTTAACTTGTTTTTTCTTTCTCTGAAAAAAAAGTCAGAAAATCTCTAAGACTGAAATTGAAGAGGAAAGTGTGATCCGAGTCACTTTAGAAGCTTCTGTAAATAATTACTTGGAATTGCTATTAGAACACAGAATATTTTATATCTTTTCTTTTAAAAACACTTCGGTATATCATCTCACTACCAAGTTGTGTTTTCAGATTTTTTTGAAAGATTTTAGCCTGTAGTGTCCAGAGGTTAAAAGATATCTAAAGATATGAAGTGAAATTGGTTACATCTTTCAAAGATATTTAAGTGGTTAATTTCTTTTTATAAAGATGGCTTTTTTACCTTGAAGTGTTAGGTATTTAAGTATTTATTGCTTTCTGTGGTTGATCCATGCTAGTTGGTACTTTGAATATTCTGAATGCTGAAAAATCTGTCTTTGAAGACCTATTCAAGTTGTCACACGAATTTTGGCACATTTTCAACTTTAACATTGAAATTATTTGCATGTAGGAACATAAATGTATGTATATTCTCTCTTTCCGTTTTTGGGCCTATACATGTTGTAGAACACGTGAGAAGATGTAGACCGCAAACTTAAAAAATGCTGCCAAATAGTTACAAATCTCGTATGTGTTTACCTGCAGTTTATCATAATTCCTAAGCACACACTTTCTTTTAGTTAGATGAGGGGTTTCACTGACCATGGCTCTTAAGTCTACTGACTATGGATCATATTAAGCATGTACTTACATACTTCGCTCAGTTAGAGTTACAGCCCCTTACAACACTATTTCTAATGATTTGTGCAGGAATTTTAACTACACAGTTGCCCTTGATGTCAGTATGAACTATATCTTTTAACTTTTTTAACTCCGTAAAAATCTAATGAGTTATAGAGTTCAATTCTAAGTGTTTTTCATGTAGAACTCTTGCTAAGTTAATAGAATGTTTGCCTGTTAAAAGTTGCAGAATCACACTAAATTAATCCAGTCTGCTTTTGAGGACCTAAAATAGACAGAACCGCTGCAGTCTGCCTTGGCAAAGTATTTTATTGTCCAGCTGAATCACTGTTTGTACTTTCTAATATCTAATTTAACATTTTACTTTAATTTACTATCAGCATGTCATCAATCCATGCCCTTCCTCTTAAGATGAGATATAACATTATGATGATTTGTAAATTATTTCTAAAAACCTGTAAGTGTTGAAGCTGACTAATCGTTCTTCAGAATGATGGGCTCATCCTCCCAAATTGTAAGACATTTTGATGTCCATCTAGTGCTTTATTTCATCCTACTGATGTCCTTTCTGCAGTGTAATGTGGTGATCAGAACTGCACACAATATCCCACATATGGCCTCAGTATTCTTTCATGTGGTGCCAGAATGCCTTCCATTGATAAATTGTAATTTCTTCTTTATTCTTTCCCCTCTACCTTATCCAATTTCCTGCTCTGAACTTTTGTTTGCCTTTTTATTGCTGCCAAATATTGTGTACAATTGTGGAAAACACTTTAAACTGTCTTCTTCCCACTTCCTTTTCCTGGTCTGTATTCTGTGTTGTGCTTTAATTTAGACTTCAGTCTCTGTGATTATTTTTGGTCCCTAGTCTCATTACCTTTTACTTCTTTACATGGAACTGTATAAACTACTTAGCATCCCATAAGCCTAATTCTATCCAAATCATTATGACTTTGTTTGCTCTGTTCCTCTGTATTTACTGCTACTCAGCTCTGTGTCATCAGCAGATTTAGCTGCTTTTGAAAGGATGTCCTCCCACAAGGTCGTTTCTCTATTAGACCAACAGAAGTGATCCATGTGTGATCACTTACTGCACTTTTCTTGTTTGTGGAGTCATTTTCCGATACAGCCAATTGGCAGAGGAGTGGGCAGTAAGGCTGCTCTCTAAAATGTGCAGTGTAGATATTCTGGTCCCAAGGATTCAGCTTATATGTCTTGCTGGACAAGCAGCAGTGGAGACTTGCAGTCGTATGGAAGGACAGGCCCAGAATTCTGCAATTATGGGTACACAACTTGAAATTTGACCAGTAAGGACCAAGTAGGGCTTTCATTAATAAAATGAACAATTGATGAGTAAACAGAAGGAGAAACCTGACAATCGATATATCTGTGTGCCCAAATCACAAAGTATCTAAGCTACTTTAGAAGTGAGTTAACTCATGTTTTGGAAATACAAACAATTAGTTGTCTTACCAAGTAGGTGGGAAGAAAAACAGGGTTTATGGAGAGATTGACGTAAGGAAGGAGTTAATCTAGAGGACTGTAACTGAAAACAGGTCTTTGTGTTTGCAACTGTGGACCCAACTTCTGTACCCAAATTTGGGTCCCGAACACCTTTTTTTTCCTGATCCATTCATTTGGAATTATTGTGTTTAACCTATTTCAGATAAAGAAAATAATGCTTAGATGTGGATTGTGATTTGCACCCAAACTTTCAAAATGCTTGACTGTAGAACTGAAGGAATAATGAACACAAAAATGTAAAACCAACTTATAAGGAAGGAAGGCATGGTTTACAAAACTTAATTCTGAGTTTTGTTATTAGAACATTACAGTAGCCAATGACCTTAACCTGAATCTCTTTTACATGCATTTTGCAGCATGCCATAAAGAAAAGTTGTTCTTTTTTCACAACTATTTCAACACCTGCTCAGTGCATTATTCTTATAAACACTCTTTATACCTAGTATCTCTCACTCTGATTTGGGGTAGGTAACTTTGAGGGAGCAGGGTGGTGAAGAATCTAGCCTAGATGTCTTGGAACTGTGTTCAGTTCACCTAGAGAGTGACCCTTCATGGTAGCTTAGACCAGAAGTTATCTTCTGGTACAGTTTAGAGCCCTCACAGGGCTCCTCTAATTTAAGTAGTCTTGCACAACCTCAGCATGTATAGAGGCTGAATTGGAGGGAATTTAAACTATGACAACATTGCACAGCTAAAGCAATTCTGGTTAGCTCAACAAAATGACTTACATTTTGACTTACATCACTGTGAGCTAGATGGGAATCTGGCAAACAACATGCTAGTGAATTCACTATATATCTCAATATAGACGTATATACTTCATATAAAACAGCCAGGCAAAGAGTCAGTATGGCTACAGAGGGAGAGCATAACGTTCATTTAGCTGAGAGCAAAATGAATTCTTTGCCTAAGTATTCCCGAAAGCAGGGTAAGACAGCATTCCAGAAATTGCAACACATTCTCCTTGGGGAAAAGTGAAATGTTAAAAGGTTTTACCATCATACTAGAGCAGACAATTAGGCAATTATGACTATTAGCTTTGACAGAGCACCAGACTCAAATGCATTCAATTCCAGAGCTTTGATGTAGATAGCTAGGGAGATAGTAGGGTCTTTGGTGAATCTTCCTGAGAGCTCACGTAAGACAGGTTAGCAACGAAGAGCTAGAAGGTGCGAAAACATGTCTAAGAAACAAAGAATTATCCTGGAAAAGACATTGAGTAATAAATTTGCATTCAGGAAAAATGTAGATATTACTAGAAACATTGATAAGAATGGCCTCAATCTACTCAACAGTGCATAATTTTACGGTGCAGATTGAAGTTGGGTTCTTAAAACAATGGTTAGATTAGTTAACTAATCTGATTTCCTCAAGTTACTGTGAGGTTTCAAGAGACAATTAATACAGTTAAATAAAATTAAAAATTCTCTGAATCCTGAAGTCTCTCCTCAGCAGCTGATTGCCACATGAGTGTGTACAGGGTACATTTCTAGTTTTCCCCAAGGGTATACCAGATTAGGAGTATGGATGATGTGAAAAGAACAGCTTCAAACTGCTACTGTGATAGATAAGCAAGCAGTGACTAGAAGATGAAGGAGGCACATAAACTCCATTCAGCCTTTGTGCTAGTCCTAGAACTATATATGTGAATGGAGGTGATCGTTCTATGTCAGCAAATGCAGATATCTTATGCCACATGGCTTAGTGGCATAAGTTGTAAACTTGGTTGCTTGCAAAAATCTGTGAGCGAAGAGATGCATTTGTTGTGCTCTGGTGAAAATTGAAACAAGACCTCTAAACTTTTGACTTTGCAGCTAAAGTCAAAACTCTTGTTGAGTTAACTCATGTTTAGGTTCAGTTCTTTGAATGTGTCCGTTGATTTGAATAGCTATATCATATAGTTCCTTTTAGCTGTGTTTGGCAGAATTAAAGGAGTAAGTCTATTTAGGCACATAATATACAAAGTCATGCCAAATTCATGACGTGTAGAACCGAAACAAAACTCTGTCACAGTTACAGAATTAGCTAACAATATTTGGCATTTTTGATAACTCCTTTCACTAGAGATCTTCAAGAAACTGTTTGTTTGTGAGCCTGTGTTCTAGATTTAGTGGCTCTACAGTAATTTGAATCAGTTGTGAATTGATCACTTCTTCCTGTTTCCTTCCCCTGTGCATAAAGTTGAGGAAAAATTAGGTCAAATTCTACTCACAGATGGCACCTATTTAAAACGAGCAAGAGTTATGCACAATCCAAATGCAAAGTTTTCCTTATAGTTATTCAAATGAGCAGTGTGACAGCTGAACAGAAATGTTTTCTTATCTGCACAGAGAAATCCTATTTTCTTAGTTTCATGAAAAAGCAAAACATTTTTCTTTTCACCTTGGGCTTATAAAGAAAGCTCAAAGTAGTTTTCACAGGTGGAAGAGAGTTATTTTTACATGGAAATATTTGTGAGGTGAAAAATAGCTTTCTACATGTATTCACATTGCACTCTGCTTCTTACGGCAGCATGCATGATGCGTGCTTACTTTAGGTGAAACCAACTTATGTAACAAGTTTTCCAACCTAGGCTTGCACAAAAGTGTGGTGAATGCATTAGCAGAGCTCAGGATGGGGAATTAGTGTGCCTGTATAAGGTATGTTTGAAACTTTCAGCTGTGTCATTGTATACTTACTTATGAGTATTGGGGCTATAGATCTAAAAGGTTTGAAAGCAAAGAAAGCAAATGAAAAGAGACATTGATGCATTAAGACAGGACTGAAAGTATGTGCCTTTGTAATAACATGCTTGCAGGATCATCAAATTTACTCTGTGAAAGCTTGACTAACCTGGATCTTCTATCCTTTGATAACTTCTGGGCTATACTGCCTCTGAAAATGTACAGTCACAGGATACACATGCTCTGAGAAGTGAAATATCTGGATTTTATTCTCAGACTACCTACAAGCCTGCTGTATCATCTTAGCAGGTCACTGTACCTGACTATAAATTATTTTTCTCAGTGGCAAATTCATTTTGTATTTTCTTTTGAACACATATTAAGGTCCATGGATAGAAATTGTCTTTTTTGCTGTTGTATTGTAACTAAGGCAACTAAATCAGAAAATGCAACATATGACACACAGAGATCTATTAAGGATCTTTAGTCCGCAACAGGCTATATGAGTATAAACAATGCAGTCAATTTTAAATACAAACACACTATAAAAAAAAAACAAACCAAAAAACCCCCAGAACAAAGAAACAAAAAATCAAGCAGAAACCCCAGCTTAACAACCAGCTTAATTTACCATTAAAATAGCTAGGACTTCTTGGTTTCACTGACACCTGATCTGATTTTGAGTTTTATTTTTACAGTCCAGCTCTACCTGTTGTCTAGATATGTCTAGATATCTCTAGATGGACAAATTTAAATGAGTGCAGGCTGCTTTGCCTGAGAGGTGACTCAGTCTCACTTGGTCAGGCTCAAATCAGCCCCAATCCCAAACCTCTATAGCTGCTTTAGCATGGCACTCTGACAAATATAATGAGACAAGGAAACTGTGCTGTGATTCTTGTATGCCTTTTGAAACAGAAATTGGCTTATGTCACTTTGAACTTGTGCAGAATAGGTGTTGTTCTCACCAGTGGGAAGAAATCTCCCTAATCTCCCTTGCCATCTTGCTTCTGGGGAGATCATTTTTAGTACTTAAAAAAAAAAAAAAAATCTGTTAGAAGCAGAAAGAGGTACATCAAGAGCAGTTTTCATACAATTAATGCCAGAATACTGATTGCTCAAACAGATTCCAAATAGCAGATCAATACCTCTGTATGGATACCGAGTCATCTCAGTCTGGATTCTAGTCCTGAGGGGTTCTCATACACATCATCATGTTAGCTTTGATTTGCATTCCTTCTTCTGGTAAATCTATTCATAACATGGTCATTATTAATCAAGAACTATTTCCAAGATTTGTCCTATGTTCATGCAATCAGAAATTGATTTGTACTTCTCTGGAACTGAGCTTTGAATTCACTTAGTGCTGGTGCTTATTTTCTTGCATTCCTTGCCCCATTTCTGATTAAATAGATAAAAGCTAATACAAGTTGTATCTGTTCACTAGAAAAGTAGACTGAGTGTAAATCCATGGATCTGTGAAATTGGAACAGTGTGCTCAACTAAATCTTGGACCTGACGTATGCCAGGCATTCCCATCTCCCCTCTTAAACTCTCTAACCCCCAAACTAGGAGGAGAGCAATACTATGAAGGCTGTATTACCTCACTCCTGTCAATGCGCCGGTAGGTCTAGCAACAGGTACAGGAAACTAAAAAGGTTTGGCAATAGCAACTTCTCATTTTCAGTCATTCTTGGAATGCATTGAGAGAGTGAGAATGCAGCCACTCATCTTTTAGCCTCCTGGCCACTCTTCTTTTTTGCTATGGAGACTCTGACATGACCAATAAAAAAGATGTACCTGTAAAGGGCCTTCTGAATACTGCTTTAACTTCTTCAGTGTCATGAGGATCTGCCAGTTCTCTCAGTTAACACAGTCCTCTTTGTTAGCTCATTTATATCCTGTCCTTTTATTTCTTCAGGTCACTGTGCACGTACTTTATTTACTTTTATCAGGTAATCAACTGACTCAGTCATATGTTTGGGAAAAAGTATTGTGTGGTGTATTTGTTTCCTTCCAGTGTTTTGATTTTTGTAATTTTTTCAGATGTTTTCACTTGAAGTATTATATATAGAACTACTATATATAGTATGTCAAGTATGTAAAAATGAGATCATTGAGAAGAAAACTCCTTTTTTCCTTTTAAAGGGGAATAATAAGGAAATCTGAAATACTTGCCATTATTAGAAATGTATATGTACTGAAAGGAATGTGATTTCAAGGATACTTTAGATTTAGTTTTAGTCTCAAAAAAGGAAAGAAGATGTCTTGGTTGAAATCACGGGCTGGGAATCATGCTTTTCAACATTTTACCTGAAAGATTGTTTTGAAGACAGTTTCTAGGTCTTACTTATGAAGGGGTAAATACATGCCGTGATGATGACAAGCAAAAATCCCCAAAGGAGAAGATGAAAAATGAGCATGCCTAGTTTACATTGTTTCTTCTATTGCAAAATCCTAGCAGAGAGACCGTTATTGGTTGTTGGATGAGATAAGGAGTGTTGAAAACTTTACTTGATTATGTCTGCCTCTACCATCAGTTGTCTTTGTGACACAGGGTCTCTAATAATAGATGTTTTAAAGGAGACAGTATCAGTCCAAGAAAGCAGAAATACATTGCCTAAAAAACACATTTCCATCTAACATTGTTATACTGCTTCTGCATTAAAATATGTAAGTTAATTATGACTGTGTGGGTGTTGTAAAATATGCCTTTCTAAACCACCTACAGGTGGTAATATATCACCCATTTCTCCAGGTCTCTTGAGAATTTTGCTAATTACTTTTCCAGAAACGTATAGGAGGTCAGTTGTCTGCTACCTTTTATTACTACTTACTCGAGCAACAGCTTTGAATAGTTGTCTGGAAAAAGACAGGAAAAAAAAAAGAAAAGAGTAAAGAATTTTAAAACCTGGAAGGAAATATGCTTTTTTAGTATTTGATCCATGGTTCAAAATGTAAGCCATAAATGCTGCAGGAAACAATACGGAAAATACGGTAATTGAGAGAAAATGAGAAAAGACAGGTGGGGGGGAGGAGAAAATTCAGTTTTACCTCCAGTCCTGCATGATATGTAATAACTTGTTTGTGTAGTGGACAGGCAAATCTGGCAATAAAATGTTGCTGTTTGTGGTTATATACACTACCAGTGACAAAAGATATGAATTTCTGTTATTGCACAACTTTTGTTTCAGACTGCATTAGTAATTTATAGATTTACCTTTGCACTTCATCCAGAGCTGAAAGGCAAACCAAGGTACTGATGCACCTTGGGGTTTGTGTTTTGTTTTTTTTAAATAATGATGCAAAGCTATTTCACACATAAGAATGGACCACTCTGAGTGTTACAGTAGAAGATATCACCAACGCTCTTCACACGAAAGAAAACACTTCCATTTTTTGACAAAAAGGGTCTGTAAGGAAAAGGTGCTTCCAGTATGTCTTGTTCCAAAAATTTCTGTGATGTTGGTATAATATTCTGACAAGCTGTTGATTCCACACCAAGGTTGCTGAGTAAATCTTGTGAGATGCTGTGTGTGTGTCCTGAACAGCAGCTGAAGGATTACTGCCCTTCCCAGGAAATGCTCAGGGCTCGCACCTTTGTGGCCCAGGGTGTGCACTGCCAAGCACTTCGTGTGACTGTATAGTTCAGGGTTTACAAATTAATATTGCAACTTTTCCTTTGGGTTCAGCAAAAAATATCAGGAACACAACGTTGATCTTAAATCTCTATATGAGACATAACAAAATATTCATTGAAAGACAGCTGAAGACTATGCATTGCACAAAGCAGAGGTAGGGGAGGGATTCTGCAATCATCCTCAGTCTATAGATCGAATTTACCAGCCTATGGATGGTTACCAGGGTAAGTCCTTTCCATATGAATGGGTCCCTAATGTAATAAACATAACATGCTGGAGTCTCAGTTAATGTAAATGAGATTGGTGGTTCTGCTGATTTACACTAGCTGAACATTCATCCATATGTTCAGTAGTAAATATTTGCAAGATCAGCCCATAAATAATATTTTATTTGCAAGTGAACGTGGACACGACCATCCAGACTCTAAATGAAGCTGCACGCATGAATTCTGAAAAGGTTTCTCCTGCAGAGGCAAATATGAAAATACATTTTTAAAAACAAGTTGGTGTTACTGCCAACTTCCTTTCTCTTTGTTTTCCTTTCGTGCTCATATATCAGTGTATCTCCAGTATGAAAAGAACTCTATAAGTTTACTCTACTGCATTTTGCTGTTCGACTTTTTAGTAATCTTTTTAGTAATCTGTTTGTGACTGTTAAACCCAGGATAATTTAGAGTGAATGTAGTCTCAGAAGAACTGATGCTGGATTGTGATGGGAGCGCTGACTTATTATTCATGTCATCTGTCAGATGTTGTTACAGCTCTTGTCTCCCTCTCCTCCATGACTGTGACACAATAGGATGTGAAAACAGGGAACAGATGTATATTCACAACAGCCTTGTGTGGTGGGGAAATACTCTTACCTATCTGCAGGCAGGGAAGTGATGCACGGATATTCATGACCCACACACTACACAGATATGCACAGATGTTTGTTTGAGTCTCACAGAATCACAGAATAGTAGGGGTTGGAAGGGACCTCTGTGGGTCATCTAGTCCAACCCCCCTGCCGAAGCAGGGTCACCTACAGTAGGCTGCACAGGATCTTGTCCAGGCGG
>Ga0065711_1035688_pt1 | contig 21955 bp, 13 predicted proteins | sample Hoacrofraction12_FD_59098 | JGI IMG/M metagenome (GOLD analysis project Ga0065711, IMG submission 59098) | Hoatzin crop microbial communities from Cojedes, Venezuela - Epithelial fraction 12 v2 (version 2) | ecosystem: Host-associated > Birds > Digestive system > Esophagus > Crop | place... | reverse complement strand
TGCCCCCTCGTCGCGCGGCCGGGGCAGGCGCGGGGAGCTGGGGGGAAACGGGTGGCGCGGCCAGGAGGGAAGGCCGTGACTCCTGCTCGAGTTCAGAGTTCACTTTCGGTGGCTTTGCGGTTTGCTAAAAAGCCCTTTTTCGTAAAGCTGCCGCCGTCCAAACGCGTAATTTGGAATAAAAACATTCGCCTTCTAGCTGTTCTGAAGAGCAGAACTTTAGAAAGGAATCGGACGTTGGTCTTCACCCAAAAAAAGTGCTGCAGTGCGAAGTGGGGACGGAGCGTGATGGAGGTAATTAGTGACGGAGTTTGACAGCAGATTGTGTGGCTGTCTAAGCGGCTTATTTGAAATAATAAGGCCAGTCAGTACAGCGGAGCTCAGTGGTGCCTGGCCCTGCCGACGGCCCGTGGGTGTAGCGTAAAGCTTGTGATGGAGATGCGGTAGCAGCGCCAGTAGTAACTGATAACTGCTATCTCCAGCTGTCACCTAAATCTGATTGTTAATTGAATTTCCCCTCAAGAATTACATCGTGGCCATAAAACAGCTGCAAGCTGATTAGATTTAAAGCTACTGACAAGGGCAAATCCTGTTTTATGATCTTTATGCTCAAACTAGCTCTGCTTAAAATAAAAAAAAAAAAAAATACAGCTAAGTGCTGAAATGCATCACAAAGAGCAGAAATGCCACAGAAAACCCAAGTATGGTACGCAAAGGCCATAATGCTCAGATATTCTCATGGCATTTTCCTGAAGAAGGCATTTATACCATCTTGTTACATGCCTTTTGTATCAGGTTTTACTGTTATTTCCAGTCCACTACAGCAGGAAATGATCCTGTGTGTTAATATTCAGCCACATGAGCAGAGTCACACTACTTTGATGTACAGTCACCAAAAACATCATCAGCACAAGCGCCATCGGTTTCTTCTGACAAAGTGTTCTAACAAATCAGCATTATTTAAATAAGGTTTTCTAAGGTGCCCAAAGGAGGCTCGATGCTACTTCATCGCTCTCCCATCAAACACTTTTCTTGTAATCTCTTGGGAAAGTGAAAGTCTACAATCGCTTCAAGTGCACCAAATAACTCATTTTCCAAAATTTTCAGTGAAAGTAATTGTTCTGGGTTATGGGATGAGAGCAAGATAAAATACTTTGCTAATTTCCCTTGATTTAAGTGCTACAAAAGGTCAAGCCTTTTCAAACAAGTATTGAAGAAACATAGTTCTAGTTTTTCTCACCTTCCTAGACCTATCCTTTTAATAAAGGAAGCACGATGATTTTGTTTTGTGTTCAGCACTTTTGAAATGCCTTTCCATTCCTAGAAGATTTTGTATCACACAATATTCTGGATTATGTATATCAACATTTACATTATTACAAAAACAGTTGGACTTCGCTATAATTTTTGTTGTGATTTGGAGGGTATTTGTTGACATCTTTCACAGTGGCTTTACAACTATCACCTCACGTCTACGTTGTGCAGAACAACTTATACATGAATTTCTCTCTTTCTGGCCTGAATTAAAAATTAAACTTGATTACGGTCAAATTTCTGTGGGAATAAAATACCTCTTGTTTTAGTGTTTTGTTGGTGAAAACAGGAATAAGCAAAAGGTGTAGCTAAACACTATGAAATGAATAATTTTATTATCATTTCAGATAAGGATAAACTGGATAACTGGCCCAGAAGCTGCAATAAAAAAATGCCCATGTTTAAGGATAAAGTGAAAATATATGTGCCTTGAAACTGAAAAGTCTAAAATTACTTATTTTCTATCATTTATGGGCAATTTTTTTGCTACTTAATTGCAATATTGGTTTGTCCAAACAGCTGTTTCCAGCGTGGAAAAGTGTTTGTTAAATTTGAAGCACACAGAGTTTGTTTGGACTTGGAGGAAAAAAATATCAAAATTATAGTCCAATTTTCTGAAATTGAAGTTGGCAGATACATAAGGAACTGCAAAGCTGCATTCTGTTGGTTCATAGCTATATTACAATGAAAAAATACCCCTGCGGTTTCTGCCCTTTCTAACATGAGTTAAAACTGAAGCTTGATTTCTCACACATTTCTAATTATTTTGCAATGTGAGTAAACACCTCTGACTTCAGGGAGCCTGTTATATCTGAACCAGCAAGCCTCCTCATCTGTGACCACTGTACCTCAGACAGGTGAGTGCCTTCCACCAGAATGAAACACTTACCTTTTCGGGGAAGTATGTGCAAAGTATGCCATCAGCACCTCAGATAGTAACTTGACCTCCTCGTTCTCAGAAATATGATTCCTGTTTTCAGAATCTGAAACAAAGAAAAAGGAGATTCTGAGTCCATTCACAATTACGATGGTAAGCGTACCTATAATATTTGCATTTTCAAAGTATTTTCTGTATATTGATTAATTTACTAATTACATCTACTAATTAGTAAAAAACTAATCATTTCCCCCTAGTGTGCTGGCATTCTGCTATTTCAAAGAAAAAAAAAATACATTTTGCCAAATGAGTCAAAAATAACTTTGTTCTTCAAGCTTGCAATATGTTTTGGCTGCAGTGTGTAAAAGCACATTTGGTTCCCGAGTCATATGATTCATAACAAGGAACCCGTCTGTGCTACTTGCATCAACAGCTTTCTCCTCTCTTATTAAGTAGGAGGAATATGAACTGAGAGCAACCCAAATATGGTTGCCACCTGTTTTTTTTGGCATTAAATCTTGAGAATTGATGAATCCAAGTGCTGTAGCTGTGAAAAAAAATACGATCTTTCCATTCATGAGAAATTTTGACTGTTAGCAGTGGCTTAAGTCACATTTCGCATTGTTCACACATTCCCTTGTTGGACAGCTCGCTGCCTTAGGTCAGCTAATACCATCACCATCCTCGGTATTTAGGAAACTTGTCACTCAACCTTAACTGTGGTTTCTACTATCTCAGCTCTCAAGAAACCATTTTTCCTATATAGACATTTTGCTTAGTGACCCATCTGTCCTTTCTGATGTAAGTTAAAAGTCGAGTTTTTTGAGTGACAGACTACTATATATTTTACAATTTGGAAAAGAACACCCGATCCAACAGGAGCTTCATATTACCTGTATCATAGCTGTCCTGGTCTGCGACCCTCCCTGTGTCTCAGAGCCCCAGTACAAAAATAAAGAGGAATAGCTTGCTTTTTGATGTTGTCAGTGATGAGGATCCTCAGACTTTCTGTCATCCCTGTGTTTCTAAATTGGTCAGCCATCCAAAGCAAGCACTGAAAGGCACCAAAGACCGTCAAGAAGCTGCTGCCATCCTGCTCACCAACTTTCAGACAAGCTGGCAGTAACTTACTTTCTCCAAGAAGAAGCATCTGTGATTACTAGCTGCAAGTCTTTAGACTAACAAGGGAATTTTCATTGCAAGGAGCTGCTTTGTCCCTTCAGGATGGGGACATGAGAAGAACCTGTAATTACACCCTGCTATGAAAGCGTTTACTCCCCTGCCCTTGGGAAACTGGGTTGCTCTAAAGATTTTGGGTAGTAGCAGTTCTTGTCTGGTATAAACACCGAAGAGCAGTAATTACAGCTGCTCATCTCCCTTCCTGCCCTTAGGAACTCAACTGTGGTTATTACTTTTTTGAGAAACAATGAGCAAGATGGCAGTAAGATTAGTCATTCTAATGAATCTTCTGAAGCGTGTGAATGCAATTTAAATCACTCGTTTTAAGTCAAAGAAGCATAAACAGTGATTTTAAAAACAAGATAGCTATGCTGGTTTATGGCTAGAAAATCTCATCGGGAGACATGTGACCTCCTTTGCCTTATTTAAGAAAAAAACAAACGCGAGAAACACTGCTCTACCTAAATATATAGAAAATTTTCATGAGACTACAACTTAGAAACATACCTATTGCATAAACTTCTATTTTACAGAGAATTCATCTATTTGGAGGATGGGGGCAAGAGTGATTACAGCATCTGAATGAGATGCCAAGGAACTTAAGCTTCCTGTATAGTATGGGACAAAAATAGGTTCTCCTAAAATGTGATTCACAGTAACTAATTTTAGGTCCCTAAAGTAAGGCTGTCTAAATACTCTATTACATGTTTCAAGTTGGATGGGGAGGTGGGTTCAGCATCATCTAAAGCACATACACTGAATACTGATACTGTTCTGTTTCTATAACGTCTGTTTAGATGATACATGTCTTCTAAGTGGAACGTTTCTCAGCTTGACCTACATTGAAGAGAAATAAAAGGCACTTGTGAAGGAGTTAAAGTGTTAACTTTATATAATTGTATAATTTCTAAAACTTTACATAGACAAGGCTGACTAATATGTGCAACATTGCTATCCTTCACTTCACATTCTTGATGGTTCTGTTTATGAGAGTTCAGGCAGTTAAATCCATCCTCAATTATATCAATTCACAAGATATTATTTGGCCTCGTCTCCTTCCCAGCTAAAGTTAGTGAGTTAATATTCTTACAAGGATGGACAGTTACTGTTTGTACAAAACCAGGACGAAAATCCTCCTTAGTGAAGTAAATTTAATTTATAGCAAAATTGGTTTTCCCTGTCTTCTCCATGGATTTGTTCTCTTTAGGTGTTTTATTGCCCAAGATTTGGAAAACAAAACTGTCTCAAATCCACACGAGAGAATCTGGCTTTGACAATCTGTTTCCTTTACATATCTGGAACTCCTGAAGCTATCCCTGGAAACTATAACTATTGTGCCTGCGGGGAGAAAAAGTAATAGACTTGAGCCTCATTGTAGGAGCTTACCGCTGATTTCTTTCAAAACTACTCATAGCTATTTGAAATAAATAATAATTCATTGGATATGAAATAAATGCAGCCAACTTTGGGGAAAGAGACATTCTTTTTTTTTTTTTTTTCCCCTCTTGAGACACAGAGATGGATTTTTCTGTCTCACTGTCTTGCCAGACTGAAAGCAGCTGCAGAGGAGCATGTGATGACAGTGAACTCGCAAAGGTCAGTTCTAGGGATTCTGCTGTTCTAGGAAATCAAGGAAACACAGTCCCTTGGCAGCCTGCAGTCACTTGCATAGAAACTCCTCATTATGGACTTTGCAGTTTCATACAGCTACTCTGTGTTTGCCAAAGCAGAATTGTGGCAGACCTTACCCCAAGTGCTTGAGTAGCTGATGGTATTTTTTTTCAGTGGTAAGTGCATCTGTTGCATCTTCATCTGCAGTTCTCAGTTCCCTGGTTTGTCTATTCGATTGTCTCATTTCAGTCTCCCTCCAATTCTTAGGTTAGCAGAATGGCAGCTGTATATAACTTTTCTGGGCAGGATTTATCTTTCAAAATAGGAACAAATTGTGAAATATCAACTTGTTTGATAGTATACTACTTTACGAATAGTCCCATTGACTTCAGTGGGTTATCACACACAGCAGTGTGCTTCGTCACACTAGAAGATTATAAATATTTCCTTTTAGAAAAGTCTCCATATCCCAGTTGGATATCACTGATGGATGGAACCATCCTAAAACACCTGCAGTCTCTCCTCTTTTGAACTAGGCATTAGCTGAAATGTAAGGTCTTCCATGTTGTTCCCGTCAAGAGAAGAAATTAGCAATGTCTGTTTGAAAAAAAGCATAAGTTTTGTTTTCCCAACCCAGGACAAATCAAATAACAGCCAAAAATCTTTGCTCAGGTTTTCAACCTTGTTTCAAGCAGCATTCAGCACAAATAATTGCTGTGTTTATCATGGCCACAGCTGAAGTGGTTGTTCAGGCTTTAACTCTTTGGGTGGATTGTGTGTTCACTGTTTCGACATGCGGATCAGAAATATTTAAATATTTATGAATTCTGGGAGAGGCAAGCTCACTTAAATATTCCCTTAAGCAACCAATCCTTTCTCTCCTGCTAAAGAATTATTTATACTTTGCTTCTGGCTGCATGATTTTATGTATTGAATCTGCATGGTAGAGTTTTTGGCACATTTCTAAAGCAGCAGCTTCTCTCATGGGGTATTATGAAGACATCCAGCAGATTAACAAACCTTTGAGAGGATCATGTGAAACAAGCTCAGAGCTATTTAGCATTCATGTGGTTGAATGTGGCAAGTTGTTTATGCTTATATCCTTGTAACATGTGGATGATAAGTATAATTGTGTCAGGGGCATGATTATGGCAATGCAGGTCCTGCTGACTAGAACTGGGATTCAAGGAACTGTAAATTGGTGGGGTTTATTATTGTGTCAGATGTCCTGTTAAGAAGAGTTCAAGGTGAATCAATGACTGTAAATTAACACTTCATAACAACCTTGGAAATGTAACTGTCAAGAATGCCATTTAGGATGGAAGGAATGTTCTAATTAAGGAACACAATAGGACTGTAAATTCAGAGAAACCCCAGGCAGAGGAAAAAGCCACTTTTACCACATTTGTAGATTGTATACTTGAAGGCTAAGCCCAATGGAAAACTGAGCCAAATTTAGTATAAAGCTAGAAGCTGCCCTTCTCCTGGGCAAAGCACCAAGAATTGGGAGAAAGAACTGAGGCTTAAAAAACTCAAGTGAGAAAGAGAATCTATCTTGAACAAAAAGAGCAAAAAAGAGAGCTTGTAATCTCAAAAGAGAACCCTGCAGGACAATACAGTAGGCGTTAACTGTTATTTCCTTAGAGAGATAGTGATACCACTATCTACAACCCCCATGTGTTTTCTTTTTCAGTATCTTTGCAATGGGTGAATACAGAATCTGATTCATGCTTTCTTGGCTTTGCCAAATGCATGGTCAAATCCTATAACCATGCTATGAAATAATCTGCTCACCCAAAGGTCTGATGAGACATGGCTGGAAAAATTGTCCTTGGAGATTCCAGCCCTCTTTGCCTGGGAAAGACAGAGTAAAGGATTGGTCATCAGCATCTGGAACAGTATCAGCAGGAGGCCGGACAAGCTCCAAAATCAGAAACGACCATGTCAGAGTCACTCTGGTTGTCCCCAGTAAATGAACACCTTTGAAAAGCAGGGCATTTTGAAGTGGGAAGTTGGGAGGAAAGGGAATTTGGGGTGGTGTCAGGGGTAGTGGAGGTGTTACCAAGTAGGGATCACTTTCAGATCCCAAAAGAGCATACAACGGCTTGATGTGCTTTAGTTGCTGAGCACACCACCTCTGCATCTCATCAGCTGCAACACTTGGACCGTAGGCCACAAGACCAACCATAACAGCTAAGACCATCAGCCCTGTGTACCTAATACTATCATGCCTCTGCACAAAACGTGGGATAGCATCCACCAGCTCCCCAGGGGCTTTTCAGGGAGTGGTTGGTACCATCAGGGTTGCTTTGTTCAGTCTCTCCTTCTGTTTCCCTCATTTTGATTTTTTTAAACTTAGATACTCAGCTCTTTTCTCATTAGATTCCCAGCTCTGTGCCTTTTTCTCTCTCCAGCCCATGCAAACATTTATTTTTTCCAGGAAAGCTTTCCGTTTCTTTAAGACTCAGTCAGTCTTTGCTGCGGAAATGTGCAAGAACAATTTCCTGTCACAAGACTAAAACTAAGAACTAAACCCTAAGAACTGGGGATGCATACAATTCTACTTCCCCTCTGTACACTCTCCATTTTCTTCGGTTCAGACAGAAATCCTGAGTCACAGGTTATTTTGGTGTGTTTAACAGTGCTAAATTATTTTTTCATCCCCTCATTCATTTGCTTTTCAAGCTCATTATGTTTTGGCATCAATGTTCTGCAGCCTCAATTTGCGATTCATGCACAGTGTGAAGGTTTTCCCTTTTGTTTGTCATAAGCTTGTTACCCGGTAATTTTGTTTGATGCCCACGAGTTCTCATACGTGAGAAATAATGAGGCCTATTCACCATTTATGGTTATACAGACCTGTGTGGTATCCCCTGCTGGACAGACTAATATTCTTTTGTCTCAAGAAGACACAGGAAAGTGTTAGTCTATTTAGTCTTTCTTCATATGAAGCTGTTACAGGCTTCAGATCATCCTTACTGATTCTGTCTGCTGCCTTTTCTGTTCTGTTTTTTTGTGTGCTTTTGGTTGTGGTTGTTTGGGGTTTTTTTTGAGGTGCTCATAAACCTGTTCACAGTAATGCCAGAATCTTTCTTGAATGATGAATGGCTCATCCAGAAACCACCGCTGTGTTTGCATAGTTTGGTGAGTTTCTGCTCTGCACATTACTTTATGTTTAATAACACTGAATTTAGTCTGACTTTTTAATGCCCAGTCATTTAGTGTAATGAGATACTTCTGTAATTCTTTGCAGCGGCACTTGCTTTTACTGCGCAGAGTAATCCAATACAGGATTTGTCAAAAGCTGTTTTTAAAAAACCACTTTATCAACCAATCACCCTTTTCAACATAATCACTGATTTCTCAAAAGCATGCTGATTCCTCCCATTTTTTCAGAACTACTGCTGTTTTTGCTAGGTTGGATGGGGAAGATGGCATCAAGGTAGTACAAGAACAGATGGAAGTTTGAGTCCAGCAGCAGCAACCTTTTTATCTATGCATAAACCCTGTCTAGTTAGGACAAATGAAAGGGCACACAAGACCCCACTGTAGGGTCTGTTGCATTGTCTTTGGTATGCACTAAATAATGTGATATGTGTTTCTAGAGCTTCAGCTCACCTTTCAAAGGCAAGAGAGCATCTTCCTTCATCCAGATACTGATTTTCACCAAATTTGTCACAAGTTAATGTCTTTGAAACAGGAGCCTCATTTGACTGGAGTTGGACAGCAGATTCAAACTTGGAGAAAGATATGGGAGGCTGACAGGCAGATGGACATGAGTGCATAAATATTGCTTCTTTGGGGAAGAATTGTTGTTATCAGCTTACTCTTACCAGTACAAGGTCCTGTACCAGGGAACTATGCATAGAGAACAGAAGGACTGTCTGAGTGTTTTCACGTATTACAATATGGGCAGTATCTATGCACTTGGTGCCTTTCATGCTTTCTCTCTTTTGATCTTAGCAAGATCAGCATATCAACATGTTTTCATTGTTACTATTAATTTACCATTTATTTTTCTAGCACAAATAATAACTCAATGTACTGATTTAAGGAGGCAATATTATGGGAACTTAAAGTAAACATTTGGAACAGACTATTCATTTTCCCAGAGAATGTTTGAATTAAAATTTCAATATGACAATATTTATTGCTAAATCTAAGAAGGTATTCTGACCCCCCACTCCACCAATGCCAGCTGTTTGGCCATCACTGGTTCTCAGATACCCCAGTAATAACAGCAGATAGCTCATTTTATCTATTTCAACACAAATTGTAACTAAAGCTTTCCAAGTTACTGAGTTCCAAGGAATGAAGGGGTAATCAATTCAGAGAGACTTGACTAAAATACCTGGTGATGCAGGCTGCACTAATACATTTCAAGATTTTGAAATACTAATTAGGGTTTCTCTTTATTGCTTTTAAGAAGAAATGGTGGGCTAATGCTGTTAAAGAGAATGAATCACATGATTTCACAGAACTGCAAAACGTAATAGCTGTCAACCCACCTCCATTATAAACCACTGCTTTACCAACCCACACTCTTTTGTGCTTTCTTAGATCTTTTATAGAGCCCTAAATCCTCCACAAAACCTGACATCATTGTTCTAGTGGCTGTGGGAAGGGCAATGCTTAAATTTCCTGTATTTCAATGGGAATAAAGAACTGCCTTAAATGACCACATCTCCTCCTCCTCAGCATGATGCATAAGCAGAGAAAACATAATCAGCAGCAGCATCTCAGTCAATGTTTCCCCCAAATTTTAATGTGTTTCGTGTGAATGGATATTTCATAAATCAAATGTCAGATAAACCTCCTTCTGCTTTCCTATCAAACCATGTGACTAAGGCGTCTAATGTGCTTCTTCTAAATGTGAGAGGATGGCTCCCCTTTTTCACCGAGCCCCAATCCTTTCACACTTTCTCTCTTTCCCTTTGGAGCTCACTGATGTCTCCAGTAAAACCTTAGGAAGCATGACATTTCAAATCATTAAAGAATAATCCAGGTAAAACAGAGATCACAAAGACAATGCCAAAAGAGCAGCTTGCTAAGTTGAAGAATTTTAACATTCTGTTTGCAGAAGAAACTTTTTCCTGAATAACATCATTTTACATGTTTGTTCGTTCAGGAACTAATCTAATTTGCACAAAACTCCTAGGTCTGGAATTCCCAAAATTAAAATATTATGGTTAAATTGTTCCCTTGTTCACAAACTGCTTATAAAGTCAAGTTACATTTATCTTCTGTAACAAAACTATACCCAGATTTAAATCCGCGCAGGCATTATAGTAGGTAGTGTTTGGATTTAATCATCAAGCCGAGACTTACTTGATCCATCATGCCAGCACAGGACTGACAGGCTTAACCCCAAATTGTACCCTCTGATTTTTGTGCCTTAGGACTCAATAGTCTAACTTTTATCAATCAGATTTTTGTTTAAGATGGATTTTTTTTTTGCTATAGAATATATCACTTCATATTCTCATGGTTTATTTACCAACACTTTATAATTTAAGAGACCTTTAGAATTATGATGCAAGTCTTCAGGGCCAATTTCCTCACACTGAGCATTTATTTTTACTCAGTGGTTTAGTTCCTTGTTATGTTTTTAGATTAAAGCTTTTACTACTACTAACTAGAAATTATTTACCTGGACTGGAAATCTGAACTTCATTTTCATGTGCTTTTGTTGGTGGAGGTTTAGTGGTTTATTGCCCTAGATCTTTGTGTAGAGGACTGTTAAGCGAACTAAGGACTTTGACAAGGAAATGATAAAAAAATATTGAAAAGTGGACAGAAGTTTAGTTTCATCAAATATTCATATCTATACATGATGTCAAACAAAATTATTGATCTGTGAATGGGATCACAAGCACAAGAACTTTGGGATTTACTGTTTTAACTTAAAAGATAAAAACTAATTTCAGAGAAAAATACAGTTGATAGGTCTTTATGCACTGGACAGAATCAGGATGTAGTGAATTAGGGCTTTAGTAAAACAAAAAGTCTTCCATGCAATTTGCTGTACAAGAACATGGTCGTTCTACATGTAGGCTCTCAGAATAACTGTTTGAAAAAGCACAAAGCAACAAAAGATCTACACAATATAGTCTAGCCACAGTAAAATAACAGGTTCACAATTTTGTATCTGTCACCATAGAACTTGTGTTACTTTATATAAGCAGTCTGTGATGTTAGAGCGTGAGAGGGACAAATTTAGGTCCCATCCACACAAAGTTTGGCTGCAGTCCTGTCATCTGATCCGTGTAGGCGTGACCCTTCCTCTGCACAACACTCCACTTGCTTCAGTGGGCCTCTGCACAGGTGTGTGGGTCCTCCCACACAGATCAAATTGCTGGATTTGGATCTTGCATTATAAATGGATCTGGAGACAAATGTCGTAACGAGGTCACCTGCCTGTGGTCTGGCTATACTGTAGGTTTATCTGTAACATATTTAATCAGCCAACCACTAAGCAAATATTTTAGCAATTGTTACTTTGGGCAATACATTATTACTTCAACAATCTTTCATTTTTATTTTTCCAGAAGAGTAATCAAATCCTCTTTCGAAACTGAATGTAGTAATTCTTCAACCATTCTGTTAAAATTTTTCTCTAGGTTACACAGTAATGATTGCAATACAAGCATCCATGTAGATCATCCTCAAAGATTTTTATTAAATTTATATGCTTGAATTTCAAGTTTTGCAGTTTTACAGTACGAAGTATTTTTTTTGTATATGATACAGCTAAAGAAAACAGTTTCCTCCTATGTTATTCTATTTCAACACAAGACTTCATTTTTGACAAACCTCACTTTGTTTATTGGCTTGTTCATTTATATCCAGACGCTCTCCTTAACAGACATCCTTTTTCTATGCTCTTCTACAAAGTACTTAGACTCTCTATGATATATGAATATACCATATGAAAGGTATATGAAGCCTAAATCTTTACTTCAATTGACACTTCTACATCCATTCCATGTGATTTTTAATTTCCTCTAAATAAGCTAACTCATGGCCATTGTTAATGGTATTAGCAAAACCCTTACAGGCTAGGAACACTTCATTATCTTGTCCTAAAGCTTGTGCAATAGAAGTTGTTTTGTGTTTATTTCTGCATGATTGCAACATTTCTATTCAGTAGTTCTGCAAGAAGCCATTGTTTTATACCTTCTACAGAAGAAAGCAGACAGGCTCTTCAAGAATATCACTGTGGGCCTGTCTTGTCCTTCAGGCTTCTAAATCTAATCTTTGGTGCTTAAGACAAGGAGACAGCTACTGATAGCCAGTGATCTGCAGAAAGAAAAAAAAATGGAATGAAGCAAGGCCATCTCTTATTTCACAGTTGGTCAACATTAAGTCTTCAAAAAGTTTTTAGTATACTTAGAGGAGCAGTACCTTTTTATCTAGAGGCTTTGGTATCCTTTGGGAAACCACTCATCAAAATCAGCTGGAGACCATTTGCAAGTGAATCAGGTTTAGAGTTTGGTTCAGATAAACACAGTGATGAAACAGTTGCAGAAATATTAAAAATTCTAAAGAAAATGTATAGCTAGAGATATCAGCTAGCAAGCTGATGGCTGAGAGAGAGGGGTGAACTCCAAAGAAAAGTCAGGAATGTTAACAGTTTGTAGATTGTGCAAGGAACTCTCCAAAAAGGTAGCAGGAGAGCAGAAATACCATCATGGACAGGTCTGAGGATGAGCCATGTTAAATTAAAATGGTGCAGAACAGTAGCAGCATAGTTACCAGTTGAAGGATGAATTAAGACAGCAAGGTGGGAGGTTATGTGCCTGGTGGGACATCTATGTGAACACCAACAACTGTAATTTTAGGAGTGGAAAATGTCCAGTAGATGCAGTGGTGCAAGGTGACAGCTGCATAGAGAGAAAGAAGGAGTAGTGGGTATTGAAAGGAAAAAAGTTTTTAATGGTTTTCCAACTATTGTGTGCCAGACATGAACAAGCAGCATAACTAAGTTACAACTTTCAGAATAACTTTGATTTAACAACCAAAATAAAAGCCTAATAAATAAGGGATTCTTTTATCAAGAACTTGTCATTGATAGTGGTCAGTGTCAAGGGCACCAATAGGTCTAATTGTCCTGACCAGCGACCTCACCTGTGACCCAGCCACACCCTTCTCCTTGGTCCAGGAGGTCCATTTAAGCTCAGGGCTGAGCACATCAACTTCTCTTAAGTCACAGGAAGGCTAGTCTTTAGCTCTGTCTTCAGCCTTGCCTCTTGGATGCACTTTGCCTCTGTGTTATAGCTGTGTTTTCAGCCCAGTCTACTGCTCCTGGATGGGCCCTGCTGCCAGCTCATGGCTCTGCCTGCCCTATCTAGGTACTGTGGGACTGTGTCATGTAAGTGCTAGGTCGCCCTCGGCTCCTTGCATAGCCACGCTTGTGCTCTTCCCTGATGTTTGGCTGCAACAGCACTGTTGCAGGTGTCTGGTGTTTTCCAATAATAATATTCTTTTATATGTACTTTTGTTATACTATGATTAAAAATAGACTAGTGGGAAAACTTTACTGCACTTAAAGTACCAGGAGAACTTTTTAAGACTTAATGCTTAGAGGCAGATGACCCAGTGGTAAAACTAGACCTATATGTAACAGAGTTTTCACCAATTGCAGAAAGCTTGCCAAGCAAAGCACCTTTCAGAATAAAGATGCCCTTTTGTACAAGCTTAAGTTAAATTGTTGCTCCTAGATGACACTGTACTGGGAGTGAAAGTCAATCTGTGTATCAGAAGTGAGAATACAAAACAATGTCTTCTGAAAAAGACAGAGGAATAAAAAGCTGGCTAGCACATACTTGCATTAGCAAGGATATGTAGCGATCAGAAAAGAAAAGTGAAATTAGTATGGTGAAATAGGAGATTAATCTTAAAAAAGCAACTGCTGCGAGAATAGCAAAGGCCTGGACAAACTGGCACTATAATGATCATTGCTGGAATTCACTGCAGCCTGGAATTTCTCACTTGGATATTAATCATGACTGTTGTGGCTTTGTTTTAGTAATAAAAAAGGTCATTCTCATTTACTGAGTAGCAAACTGAATCCAACATGTGGTAATAGCTAAGCTGGCTGCAGTATGAAAGACTCTGTATTTTATCTCCAGATGATCTACAGATGTTATGGCGTTACATTTTCTGTTCATCCTAAAGGTACAACAAGGTGTTCATTGCAGAAGATGTTCATGATCATTTGCATTCCTCTGCTGTATAATCAATCATATGCCTTAACAGATGTAGGTGTTGTGCATTTTTTTACAGTTGGCTATGGCATTAGGAAGTGCAACCAGCTGATTTTTCTTAGGCAAATATCATCACCCTAGAGTAAACAGCTGTAAGCGGTGTGAACTTCATTGACTTCATACAGACTGTCCACACTTCTTGATAGTGTATGCTAAAGATCTCTTGCTAATTAGGGTATTTGAATACTGTTTGTTTACTGACTACTTGGACTGTAAAATATTGGGTGTTTCATGGTATCATCTTCTGGGTTTCTTCAGGCTGTGCATGGTATCTCTGCTACTTGCCATGAAATAATGAGAAACTTGGAGTCCTCTACAGAAAGAATGGCAGGATGTTTTCTATCTTAATAATCTTAAACTGACTTTTCTGAAAAAAGACAATAGCAATAGGAAGGCAGGAGATGAGAGTATCTCTGAGCCAGGAAGCTCTCAAAGACAGCAACAGGAATGGATTCCCTTCCTAAGAATGAGCCAGAGCAGATGGGAGGAGACCTAACTGAGGGACATCAAGAAAACTTACTTGAAAGGTTAAAGATTGTCTTGATAAAAGTTGCCATTGCCAGTACTGGAATGTGTAGTTAGCAAAGTGTAATCACTACCAGAATAAGCTCTGGTTTCAAGGCTTATGTTACAATGCTTTATACTGTAAAAAGGCTGCTATTGTGAATTTATTTTTTACCTGTCTTGCTCTTCACTGCTGATAGATGGCAGCAAATGATGAAAGATTTTCAGTCTGCATTCTATTCCCGTTTCTGTAGAATCCTTTTTAAAAACAAAATGGTGCTGATCCCACACTAGCAAAATGTATGACCCCTGTAAAAGGCAAAGATTTGATTTAATGTGTTATATAGATAAAGCAAATGATGAAACTTTGTCCATTGTGTTCCTATTCCCGGTGCTACTGGAAGTTTTCTGATTCTGTGTGGGTATTTTTGTTCTGCACTGAATTGAATGGTTGTTTCTCTAGTTACTTGGTGTGTCTCAGAAAAACAATCCTATTTTTTCTAGGTCTTGATCTATTTTTAACTTCCCTCTAGCCTTGAGTTCCAAACATGTAAACAACTCAGGTTATGCTGTGTTACTGCTAGGACACAAAGTGGTATGTGGGAGGGAGTTGCCTAATGGAGTGAGCAAATAAAATTATTATTTTGATTTTTATTGTAAAGTCACAGTTAACCCACCTTTATATCTTGGTGAGTAAGAGAAGGCTGAGTTCATCTTCTAAGGCTGGTTAAGTGCTGTTTCTAGTGTAGAAGTCTGCCTGAAGATGCTTAGATGTTTTTAGAAAAAGCAAATATTGGTGGGGGGAAGGGAGTTAAACTGCAAGCAGACACAGAAAATCTTTGTGGTATTTGTTTGGAGACTCAGCCTACTAAACCAGTTTCTGGCCTGTATTTTTTCATGTGTAGCATCTACATGAAAGAAATTACATGCAAATGCTCCTGGAAAGGTTTACCAATGAAAACATTAGCGCCAATAGATATCACTGAAGGTCTGGTGAATAGTTTGCATGAGGTGAGCTTTCTATCTCCAAGGCCTGCTGCTTCAGCTGAAGAGTCCAGCACCTTGCTGGCTTTGCTATTTGCCTCAGTGTGGTGGCTAGACAGGGAAGAGAAATGAGCTCTCTGATGTTTTTGGTAAAACCTTAAGTAATGTGGAGATGCGAGAAAAGTTTGTCCTGCAGCCTCACCACGGAGGGATGCCCAAGATAAATTTGGGGGGCAGGGGGTTTATATGTTTTGGCTCTCAACTACTTAACTTTCCACCTTACCAGTCAAAATGACCTCATTTCAGACACGTATGGCAAATACTTTTTTGTTTCAATGATGACTGTAAATATTCTGAAAAAGGTTAGTGCTGGTTACCTGCCATGGGATGCTCGCGGTGGGAAACCCAGTTAGATGTTTACACTTTCTGCACCAGCCCTGGAACAGGAGACAGTGGTGTTCAGACCTTTGCGCTCTCAACGCATTTCTAATCTCAACTATAAGGGGCAATAATATTATGAGGGCTGAGTAAGTACCTCGCGGCAGGCGGTTGGCGGCAGCCGCCGCAGAGCCCTTGTGTTCCGAGTGAGGCGGCCAAGGGCCGCGCCTCCGCTCCGCGCTGCGGGGCCGCGTCCGTCGCGGAGGCAGAGGTGAGTCCGGAGCGGCGGTGTCTCCCGTCCCGGTCAGTTCGGCGCCTCCCGCCCCGGGGCGCCTCCGTGCGTGAGGCGGCCGCTTACGCGGGAAGCTTGAGCCTCGCGCGCTCCCGTCCGGGCGCCGCTCGGCCGCGGGCCGGAGAGCGGCGCACTACGCGGCAGCGGCTCTTCCTTCGCCGCTGCGGCCGCCATGTCTGCCCTGGCGAAGGCCTCTGGCGCGCTGAAGTCGGTGGATTACGAAGTGTTTGGACGAGTGCAAGGTAGAGAGCGGCTCTGCGCTGCGGGGTGGGGGTGAGGGGCGCTGCACTGAGGCGGCTGCTGCGCCAAGGGCGCGCGGTTCTGGCGGGCTGCGCATGCGCGCGGGGCTGAGGTCGTGTCGGGGGGAGGCTGCAGACTCCTCGTCCTCAACGGTAAAGGACGAAAGGGTGTGAATCTAAACCCCGCTGCCAGGCTCGCCCGGTTCCGTGCGGAGCACAGGCTGTGCTGTCAAAAGCACTTTCCTGCCCGCGGTTATGTGGGAATGCCCCTCCCCGCTGGCAGCAAAGCGTTGACGTGAAAATTGAGTCAAAGGCAGTTCCCACGCTGCAGCATCTTCGTTAGAGGAAGCCACGTGCGCTAACTGCGTTAATGAAAATAATCGTTTGCTGAGGGAAAGGAGCGAGGCCAGCGTGTACCCAAATTTTGTAGAGTTTGCCCTGTTAAAATTTCAAACTTCTGTAAAAAAAGAGAACAGATGACTTGTATGCCATTTACTGTAACTTTATATTAAGAGAAATTCCAAGAAGTGGTATTCTTTCAAATTATTTTAATGTCTTTTTCTTTCTTTTCTAGGTGTTTGTTTCAGGATGGTAAGGCAATGTCTGATTTGCCAGTTCTGCTTTGCAGTATAGTATTTCCAGTGCTAAAAATATGGCAGCAGGTCTGTAGAGTATAAACACGTCCAACTGCTGTTTTCAGTTCTAGGTTAGATGGTTAAGTATTGCAAGTGGATTTAAAAGGGGAAAAAATTATATTACTGTTATATTAAAATGGATTTTTAAAAGCTTACTAATGTGTTGCTTGTTTGTATAGTATCTAAAGATTGTGTCTGGATTACTTGTGATAAAACAAGCACAAGAGCATTTTAACATGTTAACCTTCAGAAATATTAAATCTGAAGATCTTGATATTAGCTTCTGAAACAATGTACGCCCATGTATTTTTTAATGGTAATTATAGTAGCAGTATTTAAGGAAGCTCATTTTGTTGCCTTGTAATGATGTGCTACGAGCGTGCATTCTGTGGCTCATATTCCAGTAAAACGTCTCCACCAGCTCTGAACATGTAGCAGCTAGTTTTGCATTTCACAGAAACTGAAGAAACAAGAGGACAGATTTCAAGTAAGAACAGGTCTTTGAAAATAGTGGGCCATGCTTAACATTAGACCCAAAAGTTTTTATGTGTAGTTTACATGTACTGTGAAATGGTGGAAATTTGAAATGGATAGAGGATAACTATGTAGTTTGTCTTGAATTTAATTATTCTATCAAGTGGAAGATGTATGTCCACACATTGTGGTGGGCAGGTGCAGGTTTGCTCTACCTTGTTTTGAGCTGACCTGAAGCCATGTGAACACATACCACAGTGCCAGTCCTCAGCTCATAAGCAGTATTGAGAAACAGGTTGTCAGCTGCATTCCCATGCTTTTGGATGAATTGATATGGAGAAGCTGCTCATAATCAATTTGAAAAATACTCTTCATAGTTAGCAACACCTTTTTGTTGCTTAGATTACCCCAAAATTTGTTTCATCTTTTGGAATGTGGTTGTATTGACCTGAAGTTTGGCTTTTGGCATTAGAATAAGTGTCTAAAGAGGCTGATAATGCAATGTGCACACTTAGTGTGTGTACTGTTTTGGGTATTATTGCACATACTCTGAAATGTTTGGTGGCTATTTCCCATCTAAATGTATTGAAAACTCTCAGATCTTACTGTTAGAGCCATCAGTCTGTTGATGTTCTGTAATACAATATGAAAACATGGGCCATGTGATCTTATACCTCTACTAAACATACAAGAAGTGAAACAGAGGAGGTACCTTAAATGTAAATAAATTTGCTATTAATGAAATTAAGTAATGTGTTTTGGCTAATAGTGTTTTCATTGTCCTACTTAGAACAAGAATTGATTTCGGCAAAACAGGCTTTCTGTTTCCTACCATTTCAATGTTCAGAGATAAATTACGAAAACCATGCATATATTTCATATGTACATGAAAGACAGGAAATTGAGGGTTTTTTTAAAAACTCTCTAAAAACCAAGGGTGATTGGAAGTTCCTGATTTCATCACATGAAGTGAATAGCTGGGAAACCATAATTTGTTGTGGTATTGGAAAAATACTAGAGAACTGGTATAATTAGATTATGACCTTTGCTGCTAGTTGTCAGTAGTAATGCAGCAGCTGGGAGTAGAATTTAAGGGGTGAAATTCAGGTGGAAAGGATTTAAAATGAAATTGGAGAGAAGGAACTGTGAAATTTGTACATGTAGCAAATTTAATGAGTCAGTGTGATTGCTGAAGAGGCAAATGAGCTGTGATAGGAGCTAGAGAAAGGAAAAGAGTAGGTACAAGCGAGTGTTGAGGGATTAGTAGAGTCCGTTATGATGAAAATAGTGTTAAGAGTTGCTAAAGTAAGGGCAGCAAGCTTTTGACCTCCTTGTGAATGAAAAAGCTTCACACCATCAGAAGACTTATGTGCATGTACAGATGATAAAGCAAAGAAGATGATGACTTACATTATGAGCAGTGTAATGTCTTTGTGTGAGCCGTCATATCTATATTTTTTTCAAAGAAAAGTGTTAAAAGCTATGAAAATGGGAGAGTGAATTAACTCATGCATTTATTATGTATATGTAAAGATCTAATTCTTGTTCAAAAGTTGACTGGGTCTGCTGCAACTTCAGAGCTGACAGGAATATCTTAATGCCCGAATATGAGCAGTGTCCACGGATTTTTTTCTTAAGTGTAGGTTTTAAAGCTATGATAGTGGGTTTTTAAGTGGTATAGATATGCTGTATGTGCTGACACTGATTGTCCTCTTATTATTTTTCAAATCAGTACACAGAAGAGGAAGCTAGGAAGTTAGGAGTGGTTGGCTGGGTTAAAAATACCAGTCAAGGAACTGTAACGGGCCAAGTTCAGGGCCCAGAAGATAAAGTCAATGCAATGTAAGTATTTTTGTGTTTTTTTTCTAAGTCTTACTAAAGTAATTTACAGAAGCATTTTTAATATGAAGTGACAAGTAGATTCATATATTATTAATGTAACAGTACTTTCAATAATCAGTTTCAGTTTTGAGGAGTTGAGGAGATAAATTCTTTTTTTTTAACTTGTAAAAAATTTCTGTAAGCTTCAAAAACAGCGTGTAGCATCAGCCAGTTTTAATTCCTGGTGTCACACAGTTTGTCAGTGTATTTCCCTAACGTACTTTCTTCTTGTGAAATGAAGAAAAAGCCTTCATTAATACATGTGAGCAAAGATCTGTTTTTTAATTCTTCAAAACTTCTCTGCGAAGAAAGACTGAAGAACTTCTTGAAATGCTTGCTCAGCCTGTACTTAATTTGAAGGAAATTTGGTTTAAATATGATTTTTTCCCTGATTTAAAAGAATTAGTAAATACACATTTCAGCAAAGGTCTGTAGTCTCTACCATCTGGAAATAAATTCTGAAATATTTTGGTGTTTTTAAAAGAATGGGTAATGATTTTCTTTATTAAATTGCCAATTTGCAGAAGCTTAAAGTTATCACTCTGAGGAAATGATGCCTGGAAAAACACAAAGCCCAATTCAGTTGCTTCCAAGTATCCTTTTTTGCAAGTATATATGGGGAGATTGTTGGGAGTTTTTAAAAATCCTTCAGCGGTTTGTTCTCTCAACAAAGAATGAATGATAGTATAACTTTCCTTTGAAAGCTTTATTATGCATGGGCAATTATTAGTGCAACTTCTGCCAGCACTTTCCGATACAGGAATTGCTTCAAAACTGGACTTGGATACAAAATTGAACGTACATGAAGTGAAGTTGGTTTTCTGCAGAGAAATTAGTGTTACACTTTCTGGTAAAGAGATTTATATATGAGTATCTAATGTGACAGAAGTATTTGTAGTAGTTTTTCTTTTGTTTTGAGCTTAACATTAGGTTGTTTGTCTTGGGCTGCAAAACATCTACAAAGCCAGAGAAATATAATTTGTTTTCCTAGATTGAGCTTACACTTATTTTCTGGAAGACCTTTGTTAATAGCCTGATCTAAATATTATGTAAATTTAGTGTCTTGGTGCCATGTCTAGTTAATTTAGAACACCAAAAATGAACATGTGAGAAATCAGGATTTGGTTTCTATTTGTTGGAGTATTTTTTTAATTTAAAAATTTCTAGTCAGTTGATTTAGTCTCATTAAGCAGGTTTAAGTGAAAGCACAGCTTAACTCCTAATATTTGGTGTGTTTGCATGAACTAGGATTGCTGCAGAATGCAGTGGTTTTGTCCATCCTTTTCCTATTATCTCTGTTGATGGGATTTAAAGGAAACTACACTTACCCCAACACCAGAAAGTTTGTGTGCAATAGGGGTTCTTGCAGTACAGCTCCAAAACTTGACTAATAATACTAGGCTTGTTCTCAAAGATGTGTTGGCATACAGACTATTCCAAAAGGAAATAAAAGTTTTTATTTTTTGTTCTTACACAATTTTAAGTAGGGTCAGGAAGCTGGACTGCAACCAAAAAAAAGTTGATGCTTTTGATGTACATTGTGTTTGATATTCAGAGCAAATAAAAAGTTTTTTGAGTTGCTGATTCTTGATTTCATGCTGGAAAACAATGTTTTCCTCTGATGTGGGAGTAATACTGCAATGCTGAAGCTGAAGTATGATTTTTGAAGTATACATTGAGATATATGTATTTTTAAATTGGTGATCCTAAAGTAGAATGCTGAAGGAGAAAGTTCACTTTTCCTTGCTCCCGGTGCGCGTTCTGATATATTGAAAAGGTAGTGAGTTAATTTTTGGCGTTAAATTGGTGAACTTGCACATGAAAAGGGGGAACTATTGTATATGAACAGCTACTTTGAATCACAGAATCACAGAATGTTAGGGCTTAGAAGGGACCTCTGTGGGTCATCTAGTTCAACCCCTATGCCGAAGCAGAGTCACCTACAGCAGGCTGCACAGGAGCTTGTCCAGGCGAGTCTTAAATATCTCCAGAGAAGGAGAATCCACAACCTCCCTGGGCAGCCTGTTCCAGTGCTCCGTCACCCTCGGAGTGAAGAAGTTCTTCCTCATGTTCAGATGGAACTTCCTATGCTTCAGTTTGTGCCCATTGCCCCTAGTCCTGTTGCTGGGCACCACTGAAAAGAGTTTGGCCCCATCCTCCTGTCACCCACCCTTAAGATATTTGTAGGCATTTATAAGGTCCCCTCTCAGCCTTCTCTTCTTCAGGCTGAACAAGCCCAGCTCCCTCAGCCTCTCCTCGTAGGAGAGATGCTCCAGTCCCCTCATCATCCTCGTAGCCCTCCGCTGGACTCTCTCCAGTAGCTC
>Ga0065711_1035686_pt1 | contig 21955 bp, 7 predicted proteins | sample Hoacrofraction12_FD_59098 | JGI IMG/M metagenome (GOLD analysis project Ga0065711, IMG submission 59098) | Hoatzin crop microbial communities from Cojedes, Venezuela - Epithelial fraction 12 v2 (version 2) | ecosystem: Host-associated > Birds > Digestive system > Esophagus > Crop | place... | reverse complement strand
ACCCTCAGCAAGTTTGCTGATGACACCAAACTGGGAGGTGTGGTAGATACACCAGAAGGCTGTGCTGCCATTCAGTGTGACCTGGACAGGCTGGAAAGTTGGGCAGAGAGGAACCTGATGAGGTTCAACACGGGCAAATGCAGGGTCCTGCACCTGGGGAGGAACAACTCCATGCATCAGTACAGGCTTGGGGTGGACCTGCTGGAGAGCACCTCTGCAGAGAGGGACCTGGGTGTGCTGGGGGACAACAGTTTGACCATGAGCCAGCAGTGTGCCCTGGCTGCCAAGAAAGCCAATGGGATCCTGGGATGCACTAGGAGGAGTGTGGTCAGCAGATCGAGGGCGGTTCTTCTTTCCCTCTACACTGCCCTAGTGAGGCCCCGTCTGGAGTACTCTGTCCAGTTCTGGGCTCCCCAGTTCAAGAAAGATGAGGAGCTACTGGAGAGTGTCCAGCGGAGGGCTACGAGGATGGTGAGGGGACTGGATCATCTCTCCTACGAGGAGAGGCTGAGGCAGCTGGGCTTGTTCAGCCTGAAGAAGAGCAGGCTGTGAGGGGACCTAATATATACTTACAAATATCTGCAGGGTGGTTGTCAGGAGGATGGGGCCAAGCTCTTTTCAGTGTTGCCCAGTGACAGGACAAGGGGCAATGGGTACAAACTGAAGCACAGGAAGTTCTATCTGAACATGAGGAAGAATTTCTTCTCTCTGAGGGTGACAGAGCCCTGGAACAGGCTGCCCAGGGAGGTTGTGGAGCTTGCTTCTCTGGAGATATTCAAGACCTGCCTGGATGTGGTCCTGTGCAGCCTGCTGTAGGTGACCCTGCTTTGGCAGGAGGGTTGTACTAGATGACCCACAGAGGTCCCTTCCAGCACCTACCATTCTGTGATTCATTCTGTGATTCTGTGATCTCTATACTAACAGACCTAAGGTGGGCCAAATACCTAAACAAGCATGCAGTGTCAGAGCCTATGACATCTCTGACATCCAAGTTCTCCACAGAGTCTGGCAAAGGAGCTGGTAAATATGACATAACATCTCTCGGTTGTCCGTGGTCTGCTGGAGTTAAAGCTGAACACTAACAGCTACTGGTCAGTGTCTAATATGTCAGTAGGTGCCTGTATACGGACACGTGTATTGCTCCTTTTTTAGACTTTTAAATAGACTTTTGTCTATCTGCAAAGCTTATTAAACTGTGTCTTTTTCTTCTCAGAAACCTGTCCCAAGTAATACAAAATAAGTGCACTGACTGATTTAAAATCTCAAGCTTTTTGCATTTAGTTTCCATCTGACCCCATTAATCTTTATTCAAAGCTACAACACTATCAAGATTCAGGGTACATATGGGGACCTGAATCCATTTCCGTTGTCTTCAGAGGTGTTTAATTCTTTGTTGAATCTACAGAGAGATTATATCTCTATATAATCCCTATATAAATATCTCCTATATACTCACTCATGAGCTGTACATCTCTTGGTCTACTCAAGCTGGAAATGCCTCTGCCAGCTAGGGGACTCTGAACTTCACTGTGTGTAACGCATATGCCCAAAGCCACAGCATAGATCTAGGAGAGTGTAACAAGTTGCAAGTTGATTTCCACAGGCATCAAAATCACTCTCACAGGAAAGGACTTGAGTTGTTCCAACATGTTAATTTACAACAATGTCAAATGAGGTACAGAAGAAGGGGAACAATTATTAGACCAACGTTTGCATAGTTTTTCTATCATTCAAAAAAAAAGAAAAAAACAATCAACCAACCAAAAATATCCCGCCACCAAAACGTGAAGTAAGCCATTCCTGAAAATATAATACAGTGCAAAATATTACGAGAACGCTGTTCCTACAAACATGTGGGAGTCATTAAGACTCTGGATTCAGTCTTCACATTTTCTTCCCTTTGCAAACACCAAGCAGATGAAGGATCAGTGTCCCAAATTATGTATTTTAATTTGAGAGTAGGTAGAAGATAGATACAGATCACTCACACATGATGTCGTTCAGACCAACTTGCTCAAGGACCCTTCACTTTTACCTTTTTTACTTTTCATCTTGATTCCGCATAACATTTTGAAAAAGCATCTCTCCAGTTTAATAGGTGACAGTGACTTTGTGGGCCAAGTGTCTTACTTCAGGTCTGAACTTAACCTGGTGCTCTACCCAGGGGGAAAAAAAAAAGTTGTTGCAATATGTAAGTAGTTAGTATTATTCTTTGCTCTCATCTGCTACTGCAAATATGCCTCACTTTGCCTGCATCCACAAGACAGTCGATGATCCTTGTGTCAGTGTCAAGGCTGTTTCATAAATCAGCCAGCAGGAGGTGGTCCGAAAGCCAAGTTCTGAGGGCTCCCCTGGGGTCTTAATGGGTTACCTTTGAATTGGAGCAAGCCCTCATGGGTCCCAGGCTGTTTGAACCCCATAACTGGGTCTTCCACATAAGTAGCTATCAAGCCAATGGGTCTTCTGGGTTCTTACTTAGTATGCTTAGAGGTTTTGCTATTAGAATAAATGCCACTTCTTTTTGTTACTAGATTCCCCAGGCTTTCAGAGTACAGTTTTAAGCACTCTAAATGCCACCGGTACTCATTATCCCACCTCCCACTCCCCAGTGGAATTCTTAAGTGACAAGAAGCTGGAAAAAAAACAGATGGCATAATTATATATTTTGCAGTTGATTAATCACCACAAAACATTAATCACATTTGGTATAACAATACATAATCAAATTCTTTATAGTAGAAATTAAGTTTCTTTCTGATGGGGAATGGATTCCTCTAGGATATTGACATGGCTTTTCAGCATCTGTTTTGCACCAATTCCACATCTGCATTTGATTTAATCAGCTTTAGGGCTCTGCAAAAATATGGCTTTAAGGTTTGTTTCATGTTTCTAAGTGCACATGTTAATAATAGCAGAAGTGCAAAGAGGGGTATATATATACAAACTACTCTTTATGTGCTACACTTACTCATTTTCTGCCTTCAATGAATCTTTTACTTTTCTCCTTTAAAGTTAGTTTGTTAAACAGAATAGAAAATTTCTTTTGAAAAGATTCAGGTTGATAATATATTTACAGAAGAACGAGGGTCTAAATAGTACACCAGAGAATGAACTCCAGATAGCTTAGTATAACTGTCAACATCAAAGGCATGAGAAATTGCTGCTGGCCCAGTGGTCAACGCATGACACTGTAGCTAGTCACATCACGTATACTTACCACCCCCCTGTGCGGTCTTTGACTCCCCAGTCTCTGTGGCCTGTCATATACAGATGTCCTGCCAAGGAATAATCTTTGGTGTTTGTTCAAAACAATTATTTTATACCACTGGCCCACAGTTTGTATGTTGTCCTAGGGTATGCTAAAACTCATTTCAGCTCTGTCTTCAGATGCGGGTGAAGGAGGCCACAACTTTCACTTCCAAAAGTGTGCTTTACCAACCATATTATTGAACAGCCAGGGGCCAGTGCATATTCCATCACTGCTGCTAAATCTGGGTCACAGTGCAATAAAGCAACATAAAGTGTGTAAGCCAGAGGCAGAATAATCAAGCCAAATTTGGATTTAATTGCCACTACTAAGGGATACTCTCCCCTAGACAAAACATGTAAATATAACAAAAAAGAGACTCTACAACCCAGGAAGATATCTTCATAAGAATAACTGGCTTTTACTCATTCATGCTTTAGTCCAACATGACATACATGCCTTTCTGATAGATTAAGTAATCTAGCTACAGCACATCGGCTACAGAACTGTTTCTATTCAGGCAAGGGGTAATGAAGCTTACTTGGAATGCAAAAGCTCAAACTCAGCTCAAACTTGTTCTGATGGAGGCTTTTGAGGATATTTATCCCCACTTCTCAAGGAGGTATTCTGACCACCAGGATAAACTGAAAAGGAGACTTCATCCTCTCTCAAACCACCTACCCTGGGAAGACTGTTGGCTTCGGGTGAAGAGAGGTAGTCTCTATTCATCTTGTATGTTTTTCTGTTTCTCCCATATTACACCTAAAGTGTCCTTCTTCTCATGTGTTAATCCCATAGAGATACAGAAGTTATCTGTATAGTCACTGGCACTTAGTTCCTCTGAGTCATGTTTGAAAGACATGTAATTTTTCTTCTAATTGTATCAGAGATGTCTGTACAACTGTGACAGACTTAAGACTATTGTTTAGTAAACTATACCAAGATGAATGCCCTAGTTTAAATGTGAAAACATTGACTTCCACTGGAGTTTTTTCAACTGACATACTGACAATCTCTGTAAAAAATTGCAGCAAGATTATTTTTTAGAGTTGAAAAACAATTTATATTGAATAGTATCTCAAACCAGGAATTATACCACTTACATAAGAGCGTTGTGCAAGCAGATTGCTGAGGAAAACAGTGGAAAGGAAAATCAATAAGAAGCTGTATCTCATATTCAATGTACTTACCTCTTGATTTTAATACCTAAACCTAGGATGCAGAATATGCATGCATTTTAAGAATAATCTTATTTATCATATGTTTGTATGAGGGACAGCAAGAGAGCAAAGCAACGTATTTGTGTGTGTGATACTATTTACTGCTACATGAACATTATTTGCAAATTAACCATTCAACCTACAAGGAGTTATTAAAAAACAAAACAAACAAGCCAAAGAAAGCCCGACTTTAAACTAAACTAGATCAACTAGGTTTTGAAACAAAGAACAAAGGCATGTTTTCTGAACACAGAATTTGTCAGCTGGTGCTCAAATTTGGAATGTTACTGGCTTCTGTGAAACACTTTTAGAGCTATGAAAAGTAGTGCTATAGAAATAAAGGGACTGATGTTCTGCCAATAGAAACCTCAAAAGGAGGTTGAAAAACACAGCAAGAGTTGCTTCTGAAGCTGGAGACAGGGAGGCATTACATTTTATTTTGCCCTCTAATATAAGCCCCGAAGCATTTTTTCACTAAAACGGGTCTGCTACCTGAAATGAGTCCAACTCAGTCTCTTAGCACAAATACTGTGATGAAAAACCCATTTGGCGTGTCACTGTAAAATTTCCTTGTTTATTGCTGGAGTGAGCAGGCCACAGGGTCTTCACATCCACAGGTTTTGACTTCTATTTTATTACATACTGAGGAGTTGTAGAACCAACTGTGCACTGCTTGTTCATACCAGGAAACCGCTACTTGTCCATAATCCCCAGTGATAACAAGAGGACTGCTTCAATTGTAACTGTTCACAGTTATGAGAAACTGTGTCTGAATCCTTAAGGACACACAAGGGCGCTGCTGTGATCAGTGGTATATGGGAAAAATTGCATACTGACTTTGAAAAATCTTTTGTTTTGACTGTCTATGAAAAATTCCCTTGTCACTCCAGTGTGCTTTTGAGCCTTTGAGTTCAAGAACTTTGTTGCCTAATCACAGCTGTCAATGAGCAAGGAGAGTTTCAGGGTCATGATTCTAATCCTGGACATATTCCTTTGTCCCCAGGAAGGCTCTACCAAACAGAACCTGAAGATCTGGCCAGGGCTTGTGTAGGCAAGGAACCATGATGCTTCTGATATGGTGTTGTTTGAGGAATACCTACAGAATCTCATAGTAGCTTAAGAAAAGATAGTCTGGAACAAGTGCATATTTTCTCAATATCTTTGAAATTAATCAATGTATTTTAGTGTAAGTCCTTTAGCATGTAATGTTGATCCTTGTTAAGACAAATTTTCCTTTCTAGTGCACTTCAAGCAAAGTAAATTTTACATTAGCACTCTTGGATAGGCTTTTCACCCTCGGTGTGAATATTTAAAGCAGGATACAAAGTACCTTAGAAGAAATAATCCTGGACTGTCAGTAAGCAGAAAAGCAATGAAGTAACAGGTATTTATCATCTGTGTTCTTACTGTCCAGCTTTACTAGGGAGAGATAGAGTCTAGTTCTTTGACATAATTGACACAAATGCTAGAAACATGCTTTTCTGATTTCTAAGCTCAGTGTATAGTGGAGTGGTTATACATATTTTCTAGCAGATATTTATGCCTAGTAGCCTTGATAGTCTTAGACTTCATTATCTTTATCTTAAATATGTAAGCGTCTAAAAGAAGAATATAAGTAATTGGATGAATGTACATCTGATTAAAAATCAGCAAGATGCTACGTGACCACAGGATGCTGTTCACTCTAAGGAGTAACAAGAATATCATAGGGCAGCAGAAGAGTACATTTCAGCTGCAGGTGTGGTTGGGTTTGTATAGTAGTTATATCCAAACTAGTACAGCCCCAGTGCAGGTAACAATGAATCCTTCAGTCTTCACTGGAACTGCATGCCACTACAGATAAAATTGCTGTAGGTACCAAAACTATGTAGATTAAAGTTACATTATATATGGTTCTGAGGTCACAGCTGTGATAAAAATACAAGTCTTGTCCGTCACCAAAAAGAGATAAGTTACAACAAGCAACAAAAATCATTGAGTAACAAGATGAGAAGCATGTTCATTCTCTCAGGAATGGAAAAGCTGATGGTTCTAACATTTTCCTCAAGCAGGCAAAGTATTTTGAACCTACCATAAAGGACAGTTTACTTCAACTATTTATTTCATTAAATTTGTTTACAAAAATCTCAATACTGCAAGAAATAAAATTTTCAGCACTCCTAAAGTCAGAGGAGAATATTTAAAAGCTGAAAAACTCCAGGCCTCTTGCTTTACTATACTAGCTTTATAAATTTTAAAAACACCTCACCCTAAAGTACTTGGCATCATTTTGGGAAGACCAGCTTATTCCAGAGGAAAATGGATTGCAATTGAGAAAGTCATATACTGGTCAACATTTTGCAACACATAAAAGAGGATCTTGAAAAGGCAATTGTAGTTCTGCCCATAGCATATGACATTCTAAAACACCAAATGTACCTTGTTAAAAATATGCCATAATGAAAGATCTTTCTTTAAAATGGCTGATTCAATGCCTATTTGTTGCTTATGTTACCTAGAATGGTAGAAGGCATAGATCTTCTTCTGGAGAAAAATAATGACTTCCTGAAAAACAGTGTAGTGACACCTACACAACTCAATGTTCATTTGAAAGAGCATCTTATCCAAAAGCTTCACCAACCTTCCAATAGCCAATAGAAGATAATTTTTTGTATCACTATAATGTGAAGAATTTTGCTCCAAATTAAAGTAGTCTTAAATGAACACTGAGCTTTATGTCTGTATAAAACACATGACCACATAGCTCAAACACAGTGATCTAGGATGATAATTATTCCACTCAGCTTTAGACACGTAGAAGCTGATCACTCAATCTGTGCAATTATCTCAGGATAAAACTGATTACTATTTGAAGTTGACCATCTCTTTTCCCGTTAACTATAGAAGGAGGACTAATATAAACTGAACAACTGATTTTTAGAAGGTTGAAGGTAGGTGAAATTATTTGTGCCACAGGAAAGCATGCATAAGGAATTTTGGATGTACAGGGCAGATACTAAGCATTCAATAAATGCATTTTCAATGGTCATTGGGAGATCAAAATCATAAGAAAGCCTTTTGCCACATCAGGGCTGTTCAAAAACTGTTGCACACTCTGCAGCTGGAAGTGAGGCTCTTATATCTTGACATTTGATAAGTGATTGGAAAGGAACATATCCCAGAGCTGAGAACTAATTGGCTAATACAGAGACAACATAATCCCCTCTAAACAAATATAAATAGGGAAAAGGGTAATATGTTTAGATGAAAATATTTTAAGTTAGCCAATTTAAATGGAGGAAAGGGAAAATGGATCTGAAATACTCATCAGTTTGTGTACTCCTGAAATATCTGTATAACACTGTGGAGCTGCCCAGATTTGCAGATCAAGTAGTAACATGCAGCTAATTTGGAGGAAATATACAACAGTAATAGAAAGATGTCAGTAAGAAGACTGCAGTGTATTTATGCCCTCAAAAGTCTACTCCAGTGATATCTCTGATATATTAATAGACTAATGTAGAATCATATGCTAATACTCTTACTCACATTTCCCTCAATTGTTTCACAAAATAAACTTCCCTAGACATTCATAAGAGTTGTACCTGAGCAAAGACCAAGAAAGGTAGAATCAGCAACTGGAGAAGAGGTAATTTTTGGAAAGTACGTTGATAGCTATCTCTATTCTTGTTTAAACATATTCCTGCTACATTGTTGACTGAGAGGATTTGATATGTAAGCAGAATGTGCTCCCAAGTTGAGGAAAAGGTGAGCTGCTCACAGAGTATCTATGGAAAATAAACTGTTAAAGAGTGACAACCAGCTCTGAAACTTAAGGGCTAGAAAGAGAAGAGAGAGAGGGAGAAAGAAAGAGAGACAGAAATCTAGCCGCTTTTGATAGATCTGCATAAAGCTTCCTGAAGGGTAGAGTCACCTGAGGAAACAGAGCGTCACCTGAGGAAACAGAGAGACCATTAAACCTTCGGAGTTTTGCAAGATTCCTGAGGAAAATGTGAACTTTTACAAGGCATAGACTGGCATCTCCAAAAGTAGATTGAAGATTCATCAGGAAAGCTCTTTGTACAATGAGGTACTTGGCTCAACCCATGTTAGGAGTGATGCCTCGTAGGGTCAGGTAGTGGTAAAGGACAAAGTCGTGCTTTCTTGTGTTGCTGAGCAGGTGCTGTTCATGTTGGGCTGTTGTTCTAAACCTTAGCAAATACAGTATTACTAAACAGTACCATTTAAATGTCCTGCCTTATAAGAAACTAGACTACACATTTCTTACTGTTGTGATCCATCCCTAGCTTTCTAAGCTTTCTTTTCGCATGTGGAGAACTCCTGGGCTGAGTGATGGATGGGAGTGGCTATAAATTCATCTCTGTTGGAAAAAGATAAACAGCTTGGTGTCAGCTAACTCCATTCTCACAAAGGGAACAACAGAGTAACATATTCAAAGCAGAAAAGGTTTTTATTTACTCTTCATCCCGCTATCAGTTGCAATTCTCAACTTTGAGCCCAGAATTTGTCCCTATGTGGCTTATGGTAGAAGGTGAGGAACTGTTTGCTTCTGTTTCGAGAGATTTTATTTGGTTTTTTGTTGTCTTGAAATGGGACAAAGAAGAAACAAGAATGACTCGAACTAGATAAGATAGCTGTTTATTGCCCACTTTGCCTACTTTCTCACTTTTCCGTATGCCTGTGAGGACAGCCAGAAAGGCAGCACTGCAGTCTCTTCCCCCAGTATGCAAAGCTTGACTGAGGATACATATAACTTGTTTGTTCCTACTTTTATTAGATGATGTTCTTGAATAGTACTTGAATGATGCTATCCTGCTAGTTCTCCATATGTGGAAACCCCCAAAAAAAAGAACCCACTCCTTCCCTCCAACATAGACTGTATGTCATGACTGATGGTCAGACACAGTGATCTCATAAATCTGGAAAGACAAAAAAGACAAAGTCAATATAGAATGAACAGTTAAGCTACTTAGCTCTAATATTTGGCTTATGTTTGTGACATTTTTTGTTTGCTAAGAAATGAGATCTACAGACAAACCAAAGATCACATAATTCCCCTTTTCTGCTGTTGTGGGGGTGGTAGTAAGAACCAGTTATGTTAATTTAATAAAACAAAAAATAGAATTATTTAATCCTTGCATATGAGAGGAATTTGCACGTACTGTGCCAGAATTGAATCGCCCAACATCTCTACACTGCTAGCCTTTCCTTGTCTTTACCAGTATGGCAGCTAACAGTAAAACCTGTCAGCAATAGCCTCTTTCTTGCCAAAAAACCCAAAGCAGAAAATAAATAAAAAAAACCAAACATGCAAAGAACCCAGAACAAAATTTGTTTCCAAAGTACAAAACTCGGATCAGTGTTTTCCTAAAGTCTGAAAAGACAAAATGGAAAAAAAGTCCCACACTTATACTTCTCTCTTTAAAATAAGCACAGTCCACCTCTGAAAGAAAGAAAGAGCTAAATCCATGAAGAGACATAAAGAATGATTAATCTCAGCTAGTTTATAGATGTTTATACATTTTATGTTTATTCCTCAGCTACTTTTAACGTTGCCTTCATAATCTATAGAAAACCAAAACCAAGACCAAAAAAACCACCACGCTTCAAGAAAAACAGTCTCTTCAGCTGACATACTTTAGATTTCTACCTAAAAATAAGGTTTGTGGTACCCTAAAAGAAACTATTCATCTCCTTTACTTCTTAAAATATCCAAAGGATCACTAGCTCAAGGGTAAAATCTACACTTAATCAGATGAAGTCTACCCTTAGTACTGGCAATGATGATAGCGGTGACGTTAATTGAGCTCTTATGGCTACCACCAGATACTGTAGTTTCAAGGCAAGCGGAGTCTTTATACAGTGTTTGGGGAGAGATACATGAAAAGAATGGGATCTTCAGAAGCTAAAATCTGTGTAGTTTACTGAAAACCGTGAGCGCTCCAAAAGATTCACTTATCCATTGTAATGCAAATGCCTAGCCCTCAGCTGAAGATTCCCTTTCTCTACCTTAGACAGCAAACTATGAATTTTGTCCAAAATTTGGGGCTACAGCAGGATGTGTCAGGTTGCTTTTTCTTCTGTAAAGAAGCAACATGGAAAGGACGTGCAAATGTATGCACTGTACCTTAAATGTTCAAACCATTTAGATCCATTCAAATCTGGTGTTCCAGCATCTTGGATGACTTCATTAGGATCAGTGGTCTTGGGTGAATGAGTAATGGACAGGTAGAGCATTCCTATACTACCTGCTGAGGCTTACAGGTCATGCAGGAGACAAGCTTTCAGGCAAAAGCTTAAGCAGAATTAAATTGTTGCTTTATGAGATGACTAGAGACACAAGGTGGTCACTTGCCAAGTCCAAATAGCTTGCCCCCAAACTGTAAGACAACCATATGTGTCAGAAACAGGAAAAATTCCAGTGGTAGCCAAAGGAATTAAAGTTTATTGTTACTCTGAAGACTAGCTTTTAGAGCAACCTCAGTGTGGAGATGAGCAATCATCCAGTCTGTGAAATGTGACTCTGTTGTCCCAGGAATCTTCTGTGTAAGACTGATCCAACAAGCACTGTCTGAAAATGCTGAGTAGGATGGTCTGTATAGATATAGATGGGACACATTTAGCCAGATTTCAGATGACTAACTAAAATTGTCTAAATGGGTACCTTAAGTCACCTAAGATCTGCCTGAGGCTGGCAGATATGATGCAGGACCTACAGGAGGTTTGTTTCTGTCTACATTGGCAGCTGAAGGCACCTCAGTCAATCTGCTGGTTTCAGAACCCTCCTGGGATCTAGGGACAGGCTGGGTTCCTACATAAACAGCTATAGGATCTCCTTATTTTGCGTATGTCTGCAGGTAGACATCAAAGTATCAATGATTTTGATGCTTAGAGCATTAAAGCAAAAGCTAAACGGAATTCTGAGGATCAAAAAGCACTTTGTGAAATCAGTGATGAGTCATTTGCCCATTCCTACGAAAGAAGCCTGTCAAAGAACTGAAAACAGATCTTCCAAACTTCATACCATACTTCAAAAACCATACACTTTCCTTAAATATAATATTACCAAACAGGTAAATAACAAGCAAAACACTTCTGATTGTATGAACTGAAAGTCTTCCTTTTATTCTATCTGTGTCACTGCAGACAGCCCTAGCTGTTTTTTTCTGTGCGGGAAGTAATTCTGTACTCATTGGCTATAGCTTCAAAGCAAAAAGTTTTTAATCAAAAAGGAAAAGAAGAAAGACAAAAAGAATCAAGCTCAGCAAACTTTTATAGTGCAGAAGAGGAGCCACTAAGCATGCAGCCATGTGTTCTCAGAGTAAATGACATGCGTTTTTTGCTCTGGTGAATGATCCATATTTTAAATGTCCCCATATACCATTATCATGCATAACAACCTGTCACTATTATTCATGTCTTTTTCCCAATATCCGTATTTTGACATTACGACTGAAAAGATCCAGTGTGCTCAGTGGCTTCTTAAAAATAAATAATTGAAAGCTACTGTAAATTCTATTAAGCCTCGACATGGCTGACCATCTCTCACCTCAGTCCTTTGCTATCTCTTTAAATGTATTCCCTCCTAAATTATATTTTAATTTGGAGATGCTGAAGTCTTAAGTTTTTTGACTCAAATGTAACTTCCTTCCCAATGCATAATTCATTTTCACTTTGTTCTTGGTGCTGCGTGTGCAATCGCATTTTTGGCAGCCAAATGTAGGCTGAAATCAACAACTTTGTAAAGGGTGAGAATGAAATCAAAATGGACGTCTTGGCGGAAGAAATACTAAGCATGTCACAATGTTTTGTACTGTGTCTTGTGAAACGGAGACAAAAACCTCAAACAGGTGTGAGTTTAAAAGGAGAGAATCACATTTAAAGTCTGAAAATTATCCACTGCTGATGTCATGCTGTTGTTGCATTTAATTACTTTTCACATCACATAAACTGATGGCTTCTGAATGTTTTTATGCCATGAGATTTTTTGATGAGGAACACACTCTCCCACTTTTCATTTTTTAAGGTGGAAGAAGTCAGTCAATCTCTGTAGACTCAGATGAGGGGCATCAGGCTTATCTGATAAAAAGGAGTGTCACTAACTTTAGAAGACTGGCATTATTTTCTGTGATAAGATCCCTGTAGAAGTCTTGAAGCTCCCATGATATTAATATGTTATTGGGTCCAAACTTCAACTGTTTTCAGTCAAGGTAGTTTTGCCAGCTTATGCTGACTGACCATCATACCTTTTCTAGGATTTGTTTTAATCTTTTCATCACAAACAAGTAGTACTGCGAACAGCATTATTCAAAAAAACCAACATCCTTCAGTATTATAGTTTTCTTAACACGTAATTCTATCTGCATGTCAAACAGTGGAAAAGACAGCAAAATAGATAGAAGTATGGTTGTAATGTGATGGAACACTGACAAAACAATGACATATTGATATGCATACACGAAGATTTTGCATGATCTAGAATAAAGATGACAAGCTTTTTCTTATAAGGTTGCACAGTGCCTCAAATATAGAAAGGTGAAGAGGAAGTTGAGAAAATTTAAAACAATCTTGAAACAGGGGAGTAGTGAAGGACAAATTTACAAGAAGATAGTAAATGATGCAGAGATGACATGTAATGACTAAGGAAGACTTGCATAAAACCAGGGAAAGAGAATGATGGATAGGGATAAGCTATTATAAGGAAGGATTAAGGATGGAAAATAAAGAGGCTTCAAAAGGTACTTGTCCCATAGAACCCCCTCTCCTCAGCAAAGAGTACTTGGGATTTATTGTTTACTTGAGTAAAGTCACATGTCAATACATTAGAAACAAGCATTCCTGTATAAGTACCTAAATCTTACTAGTGAGGCTGGCAATTTATAACGACTACCACAACCTATATGCCAGTAATGACAGCCCACCTGGCTAACATGATCATTCATTTTCTCCCATCTTCCTTCCTTGCCCCTTCCCCCCCCCACCCCCTGACTTTGCTTCTATTCACAGCAGTATGTTCAACCTTTTGTCTGTACTTCTGAAGCACGACACAGCTCTGTCCCTCAGAAGCCGATTCATTCCGTAAGTGACCAATGTTTTCCTGCCACCTGCCTCTATTCCTGACTGGTCTTACTTCACCACAATGTTAGTTGAGAGTGACCCATACCTTTGCTTTTTGTCTAGGTTTTCCTCAATTCCAGTTTACGATCTTTGCTTTTCCCTCCTGATTTCTTACGATCCATCTGTCCCAGCACTGCACCTTGTACTCATTGTTATACCAGTAAGGCAAGAGTTGTTTGTGTCATAACGCCTCCCATCCCAGTCTGCCTCTTTGGTTTTTCATGTTGTTCTGCAGGACTAGAACAGCTGTCCTGACATAACATGCCAAGCACCTTAACCTTGCATTATTCAGATCTCTCCCTAGGGGACCACGAGAGTCTGTGAGCATCCTCCATTAATGGGAATTGTCTTTTGTCAGTTTATATGGTATTGTCTCAGCCCTATTCCTCTTGCTAGACAGAAGAAGCCTATTGCATTAAACAGGTTGTATTTTCATTGAGTCTGTTCTTCTGAAAAGCCTTAGATGCTCACCCTGACTCATTATGACAAAGAATGTGAAGACAAAGAAAATAGTTCAAATGGGACATTTAACTAATCGCCTTTTAAAATTCTGACGCAAAAAACTCGAATTGCAAGGAAGAGAAGGGAAATGTATGAAATAGAATCTACATCAGTAGATTTTGACACTGTAATATTATAGGCTGAATTAATGTTCCATAAATATACATTGGGCATTTCCGTTATAGTAATGTCAGCTCTCATTGTCAGTTGAACAGGTGCCTATATAGTAAACCACATAAACTTCTGAGCCATACCTGGAGTTGTATTTTCTGATATAAAATGATACTATTATATGATGGGATACAGGCAATCTTTAATTTTTCAACTGAAAATTTATACTAAAAAAAATTCCCACCCCCACTGCAAAACCAAGCAAAACCACAGTGCCAAGTTTGTTATATTCATCATGCTATAGCATACCTTAAAGTGATGTGATGTGGAATGATCAACAGTACATTCAGATCAATAAATATATGAACAGAGAAGTCCATTAGCTGTTTTCAGAGCTATCTGTAAGGCAAAACTGAGAAGCCAGCAGTTAAAACACCGGGGTTTTTTTTCAGCGGTTGAGTTGGTGCTGGATAGGAATGATGGCTATGAACTAATTAGAAAAGTACCTCCAATGCTGAAAAGGAAAAGATGTAAAAATGGGGGAATGTCTGAATTTAAGAGGCATACAATCACTGACTCTCTGTGACTGGATAAAAGCTGGGATACACTGTTTGTGAAAATGATATGGCTTTTTTCCCCCAACAAATAAAAGTAGATAAAAATGAGATTTTGTTTTCTGCTGCCTTTTTTTGTTTTCCCTCTTTTACTTTTTCCTTTTTTTTTTTTTACAAAAAATTAGGGACATCCAATGTGTCTGGACACATGGCACAGGAGAACTTTGGTGTTAGTCTACCCCTCTGGGAAGTATTAACCACAGTGTTTGAAAACCTCTGCGCATCCAGCAAGCAACAACATAACAGATGAGTGAGTTGGTCACAGTAGCAAAGACTTTTCTGTGCATTACCACATCACAGGAAGCTTCTGAGAGAAAGCCTCAACTTCACACAGCCTTAACTTGAAGCAAAAGAGGAACAGAATTTTTCATATACTTACATTGCCTAAGAAGCTACTCAGAAAGAAATGTCACAGTTCTCCCCAGCAAAAAAGTAAACATCAGATATATTTGTTTGTCATCTTTTATTTAAGTTATGGTGCTATTCAAATTTCAGGCATGCTTAATTTGACTACAGCCAGCTGTCTAAACAAGCAAGCTTCAGTACTTCTACTGCATCAACAACCAGCTTCGCAACATCAGCTTACATTTTTCTGTGAATTTTCTCTAGTTTACTGAAAATGCTATTTGCTCTGTTCAATGCCATAAGCTAGGTACCTGTAGTAGAGCGGAGTTTCAGATACGCTGAACACAACGAGAGAAACTAGCATCAGACACAGGAATACTGGCAGCAGCAATCTGTGGGAGAGGCTGTCATAATAACTCCTGCCTCAGCTTTCCATTTTGCGGTAAACCTGAACTGAAATAAAAAGAAAGGAAAATAATAAAAAAAAATCAGTGATTCAATAGACCTGTTAAAAACTGCATTTTTATTACACCAATCCTCTAGATACCCAGCTTTAAGACTGGATCCAAACTGTACTGTTTGCATGAGATCAATCCTACTGACTTGCTTATGACCACAAAACAAATTTAGTAGTGAAGCAGGGAACAGACACAAGGATATCTGCTGACTGCAGTCATCCTATCCATAAAAGCAGTCGTATTACTATGACAGTCCAAGGACTGTGCTATTACCAGTAATTCAAATTAAAAAACCACAAAGTTATGGAAGTAACTTCTCACCCTGCCCTACCCTTGTCTCTTGCTTCTTTCAGCCCTACATCTTTGTGAATCTTGCCTGCCTCAATAATCCTGCTGCTTCCAAAGTACTTACATCGTTCATGCTTTTACAGACAGACAGCTCTTCCTCATGTGGTCATCACAGCTAAGCAGAATGCATCACTCATTTGATCCCTTTCTTATTTGAGACTACAGCAATATTTATAGGTACTATTACCAGATCGACTGATTATGTTTCATTCAAAATCTTGGCATTAAAACAGCCAATGCTGAACTGAACTGCTGTCAAATAATCCTTCCATAGTTTCTCTTTTCCCTGCCTGAAAGTAAGGACATTCATAACTCCACACAACAGTAAAATCACAGAATCACAGAATCACAGAATCACAGAATCACAGAATCACAGAATGTTTGGGGTTCAAACCACCTCTGTGGGTCATCTAGTCCAACCCCCCTGCTGAAGCAGGGGCACCTACAACAGGCTGCAGTGCACCTTGTCCAGACAGGTCCTGAATATCTCCAGAGACGGAGACTCCACAACCTCCCTGGGCAACCTGTTCCAGTGCTCCGCACATAAGAAACCTCAGGGACTTTTTCAAGGTCTTTACAAAGAGTGGTGTGGCATTTACTAGGTGACCTCAGAAAAGCAGATGTGGCCAAGATCCGAGCCTAAACGTGTAAACTTCAAAGCTTTGATCATTAAGGAATAACATTCTTGACGGATCACTAAAGCCTGTGTTTCTCAGAAGGCTCAGGTGGAAAGATGTGGAATAGGATTCTTCATCCAAATGCTGTAAACTTTTTGAGTCTGTATGCAAAGATATAAACACTATGAGAATTGCCTGCTTTGTGAGACTTTAAGTATTCTCTCATTCCCCAAAGGCCAGTATACTTTGTAAATGCTCTTTTCCACCGTATTTTTCAGTATCACTTTTGCTCAGAAGTGTGAAAATAATATATTGTGTTACACCCTTATAACTTATAACTAAGGATTACACCAATCTCTTGCATGTTAAAAAGTCAATGTTTTCTTAGTTTATGCTCACTAGTTCAGCCCTCCCTGACATATGAATTATATATACTCTTTTCTTTTAAATTCAAGCCATCTTCTGTGCCACATACACAGAAATTTTAAAACATATTATATTCCTACATGTTCCCCCCAGTCAAGTATGGGACTTTACTGCATCAAACACTGAATTTACTGTGATGAAAAGTTGGTGTAATATTGGTCCTGAAACGTAGCTGGTAACGTTATCTTTTCATAGCTGCATATACACCTCTCTTGAGGAGATTTCTTTTAGCTAAAGTCTTGGAGACAGTGCTTTTGAGTCCATATTATGCTGTGACAATTCTTTGAAACTTTATTTCTTTATATTAGCACCACTGGACAACATGCTTCTTTGAGTGAAACACCATCATTTAACAGTAGCTTATATTCAGACTAGTCCCTGTAGCACAGTTCAGAAACACATTTTCTATTTACATTTGTCTCTCCCTGCTCTCATTTCACTTCCCAGAGCTTTTCTCCCCATGCTGTAGTAGGACCTGAATTTTGATGAGGCCAAAACACAAAGCAGTCATCATGAATTACTTACTTAGATTCACAACTTTTAGCATACTGCTGATTCAGTTACTACATCAGTCAAGTTTTCTGACTGCTCTTCCTGAGATGTAGCAGCTCCATAAGGGTCTGGATAAACACTACAACAGCCTGAGAGTTGCATTTGTTCTTGCTTTTGCCCATCCCTGATTAGAAGAAATGTTCCTGTTAGCTAATTACTTTCACAGCAGTGACAGATGGCCAAAGGGTGAATGTGCTGGAAAAAACAGAGAGGAAAAGGGTTAATGTTGCAGATCACCTCGTTCCCCTTTTATTTAGGCTCCTCTAAAGCTGTTGATTTAATGGAGTGATATCTGATTGGGGCTGGAGCAGTGACTGGCGAATCAGGCCCATGAGGTTTAGTGACCTCCGGGTGAAGGCACTGCAGGTGTGTGGCTAACAAGGTACTAATTGGGTACCAGAGTGAGGATGAAAGTAGTTACAAGCAGTTGGTCAAGAGGCAGCATTGTACCCCAAAGAGCTGCAAATGCTGAGCTTTGTGACTGGGAGGAGAGGCAAGCTGTACTCTTAGCTGGTTTACTGCTGAATCCTGCACTGTGAGTGTCTTCTGCGGGAGGAGCAGCCTTTGGCTGGCAGTGCTCCTCTGCGCTTTTCATGCAAACTGCTGAATCTGAGAGAGAAGTTAGACATTTAATTAATGGGTGTGGATGTGGCTCAGTGAGTTATGTTTTCTTAAGAGCACAGAGACAAAATCCTTCAGTGGGAGGATGCAGATTCTGCATATTCCTTTCTTCTGAAGTCTAGAGCAAGTTCTGATGCTTTAATTTCTCTATCTTGTTCTTCCCTTCCCCCATTTTATTTCACATTGTCAGCTCCATGAAATCTGCTTCCTCCTTACTCCTTGCTGTCAGTACACAAAATGCCCACCTGCTAACACCACTTCACCATACTCAGGAGTCCCCTGCATTTCAAATCGGGAGAGAAAAGAGAAAATAAAGGTTACAGGCAGGAGTCTAAAGGAGCATTTCAAAACTTCACACGCTCAGGGGTGAAAGCAATGCTGTCATCAGTAAGGCAGCAGCAAGAACTGTGACCGTGTTCTTAGTACTCCACCTGCTACAGACCTTTTCTTTTCTTTCCCTGGTAGATTGCTTGATTTTAAAACAGTGCTTTTTGCAAGGAAAGAAAGAAGGTACTTGCTTTGAGACTGTATTGGTCAGTACCTCATGATAAACATAGTTTACATAGTGTTTTCATTTAGAGCTTGATGCAAGATTTACATAGCTCCTTCCTAATGTAAATTCCTCATCCTTTCCAGGCAGCTGCTCATTTCTTTGTTTACTTTTACTTTGAACAAAAGATGCAATATTGACAGCCTAGTCATCTACAAATGTCTACCTTTCAAGTAACTGGGAGTAAGGGGGAGAAAAAGCAAAAGTAAATAGCTAGTATATTATTGGTATTGCATGTGAAATGTTCCACTGTGGGGTTTTATTGTTGGTTTTTTGTGTTGTTTTTTTTTTTTTCTGAGGCATCAGCTGCACTTTAAATTGCTGCTGAGATGAATGGAAGATAACAGGAGATGTTCCTGAAGTTTGGTTTATAATCAGATCAGACTAGATCTTATTAATAAAAGTGACTACTCTGAGCAGAACTGTCTGTGGCTAAATAATCAGTTTTGTTATTGAGAAGTGATTAAATTGCCTAAGGAAAAAAGTATAAATTACACCTGGTTTGCGAAGATTTGAATTAACGCCCATTTTGCCTACCAATCAATCTATCCTGAATTGCTTTTCTGTTTCATTTATTTATTTATTTATCTTTATTTGCACTTATTTATTTGCAGGCATATTATTTATTTCGTAACATGCAGCTCTATTGAACTCTGTGTTTCAGACTGTATTGCAAGGAACGATGACATCAGTCTCCTCTGTTTAAGTGGTGGGAAAACTGCGGCACAGGGAGGAAAGATGTAAGCAGGAGAAACTGTAAAGTGTGAGTTAGCATAAAAATGAAATTTAAACTATGCTGAAGAAAAGAAAATGACTAGTGATAAATGTCACTTTGTGCAATGGGTTGCAATGGGCATATTTTTAAATAACGGGAAAATTATTTCATTTTTTGAAAGAATATTTGCATTTTGACAGGAAAAGGAAAACAAGTGGTGATTTTTGCACAGTTCTGCTGGCTTTACAAATCATCTCAATTGTTTTTTCTGGTAGATTTGTCAGAAGGTAGGAGTTGGTATAATATGCTTAGCACACAATTGACTTTAGAGAAAGGCTGAACTCTTCCATTCCTTTGCTTCAGAAAAGATAGTGTTCCAAAGAAACAGACTGGAAAGTAGGTTCTTCCTGATTTAGACCCTGACTTGCCACTAAACTTCAACTAAGTTATTAAATCCTTTTGACTCTGTCACATGCCTAAGTGCTTTGCTGACATGAGATCTTAATGAGGCCCCCTGCAATGGTTCCTTGTTGGTCTCTGGTGGAAGTTCTGCCTGAAGATTTAGAGCCGGAGACTCCAAGTTCCCATTCTGTTTTTCAGCTAATTTTTCCAGCTTGAGAGCATCCTTCCCCAGTTCAGGCTTGATTGCTTGATTACAACACTGAGCACACTGATGGCACTCCACAAAGAATTCTTCATAATTAGCATTACTGATAAGCGAGAGAGACAACATTAAAATAATGGTTAATGGGCACAGTGCAACAATGTTAATGGGTCAAATTCTCATCTTCACAGTGCAACTGAGAAAAGTTTATAACTTTTGTTTCTGCTACTTCAAACTGGTAATTGCCTATTATTAGGTAATTACCTATTATTATTACTCAAGGCATCTTCTGGTACAAAAAACCTCTCTACCTTTTTTAAGCATAAAAGACTTCCCCTAACTTGCAAACTTTACAGACCAAGTACTAACCTCCAACAGCAAAAAGAAGCAGTTGTAACAGCCTCCATCTTTATTCTTTTTACTGTTACCCAGAGGTCACAGATGAGCGTTGTGGATTGTGGTGCACCAAGAAGAAGGTCAAATTCAGGCCTTACAGGAGTGACTCGAGGATCTCACGGAGAAACTTTGCTGGTGCTATACCTGATTAACCAAGATTTTTATTAATGACATGACCTCACTTGACCTCAAATGTTCATGTGTAGAGAAAAGGTCTTTCAAATAACAAGGTTGTAGTGCATTCAGGATTTTATTGAGTAAACCCAGCAATTTTTATATGACCCAGACAGAGATTTCAAATGTGCAGGACTCAACAGCTACACGGAGTTGACTTTGGAAATAAAAGTATTTATGTTTGGGCTTCTAAAATGGTCTGGGTTCACCAGATCAGGTGTAAGCTACCTGTGGGTGTTGGTTTTGTACTCTATAGTTGTCTGAGACTGTATCTTAAGACAATTGCCACAAAGCTTGCTGCAGGACCTCCTGGCAGGCCAGCAAAGCTTGTTTGGAGCCCAGCTCACTGCAGACCCCCCTGGCAGGCTGGCCAAATACAAACCAGAAAAGGAATAATCAACTACCTGAAACCAGCCTCAAAGTGAGTTAGAGGATAGGTACGTTGTTGAGGAGAATGTGTCTAGACACTGACCCCCTCCCCGAACTTCTGGAGCCAGGACTAAGAAAAAACACATGCATGGGACTGGGGGAACATGGGGTGTATGACATTGCTTAGGGAACAATCTCCCCGAACACCTTATAAATGGCTGTGCGACCAAACCATGAGGGCACCCTGACCACTGACGCACACAGGAACTACGGACTGACGGAACACCACTGAATTCATGGTGGAGACCATCTCTTGCGGCTGTATCCCAGCTGCTTGTTAGGTTTCTTTCTTTCCTGTCTTTTCCTCTCTTTCCTATCGCTGTTTCCTTGTGCCTTCATTTGAACAGGTGATCAATAAATCTGTTTGATTAGTGGAATTTGACCTCATTTGTGTCTTAATCTAGCTCTGGGAATAACAACAAATCTGTATGGCTCGGGTCTTTCTGGACCGTAACAACAGTCGGGTGCATCCCCTGCCATTGCCCACCACACTTCACACCAGCGCTCACTCCCTCTCAGATCAAAGCCATCTCTCTAGCTACAGGTCACAGATGCAGTCCGAACAGGAGGCAAGAAATAAGAAAAAGCGAGAGAAAAGGAGGTAGATATTTCCTGACGTGGACAGGTGGTCAGAGGCATTCTTATGATCCCAATGTAACTCATGCTTCCAGAGCTATCTGTAGACAGTTTCCAAACCTTCAAGTTCAGACTGGTTTTTTTTTTATTATTAGTTTTCCCCCAGTATTTTATTTCATGTACTTAACCTGCCGGATTTATTTTTAGTTTCTTCTACTTATAAAAGCCCCACCAGGAAGCCCAGGAATAAAATCCTTTAAGTGACATTCCACACAAAAAAACCTGACAAAATGCACCTTAAACCAAAAAAAAAAAAAAAAAAAAAAAAAAAAAA
>Ga0065711_1011302_pt1 | contig 21955 bp, 6 predicted proteins | sample Hoacrofraction12_FD_59098 | JGI IMG/M metagenome (GOLD analysis project Ga0065711, IMG submission 59098) | Hoatzin crop microbial communities from Cojedes, Venezuela - Epithelial fraction 12 v2 (version 2) | ecosystem: Host-associated > Birds > Digestive system > Esophagus > Crop | place... | reverse complement strand
TTTTTTTTTTTTTTGTTTTGTTTTTTTTGTTTTTGTGTGTGCGTGTGCATTCTGTGCACAGTTTTGTGAGACTGGGATGAGAGATGCTGCATATGAAAAAACAGCTAGCTGTAGAGGAAACAGTCTGCTGTGTTCTGTATAGGTTTCCATTTTGCTCATCTTCTGTTTTTTTCCACTAACAGTGCTGTTCCTTACTTACATTTTTATTCTGCTTTATTACAAAAAAACCCACAAGCCGGACATGCTGGTTATTAATTATGACAGTGCAAGTCCATGAGAATTTCTAGAACTGACTTTCATGTTCAGTTAAATGCGTCTTTCTGTTTTTTTTCTCTTCTGGTGGTTTTGAGTTTCTTTGCTTAGCAGCAAACTTGAGTGACTTGGTGTGTTTGATGTTCCTCTTGCTATCAACAGCATTGAGTCCAGCTGTAATGAGTTTATGTGCAGCTACATGGTATGATGGGTGTAAGAGAGTGACTACCCTGAGTAATGGATGGGAAGAGTAAATGATGACACTAAAACTTGCTACCTGGCATGATGGAGTGGTAGTGCTGTAAATGACCAATTCTTGTAGAACCTCTCCCTCTGAGGTAGCTGCTATTTTACGCAAAAAAGAAACAGAATTCACATTTTGTTTTTCAACAGAAATTGCACAAGCACATCTATAAGGACCTTTTCTTACCTGGGTACTGTTATGCCCTTCCAATGCATGCAAATTAAGTCATGGTGGGAGCTGCAGGATTCCACAGAGGTCTGACAATAGGAGAACCTAAAGAACACTTGAGCAAGGGAAGGATGGGGCTTGAGAGGCAAGAAGGGAGGATAATTATTTGGCTTAATAAAAGCAATGAGGTTAGTATATGAAAGGAGAAAAAATGGGAAATCAGTTGCAGAGTTACAAAAATACCTGTCTGAGTACACAGGAACTAAGCTTTTAAAATGTTCCCACTTACAAAACCAAAAGGAGCGAACAGATAAGAGAAGTCATGTACTGACAGCTAAAAGGTGTGATGTAAGTATGTGTGAAGGAACATCAGGTTATTTCTAGACTTTCAGTTATTCCGATATTTTTTTCAACATGGTTTATTCCTACATTTGCATGAAAGGAGTTAAGAGAAGATCTGCCCAGTAGTAATCACAAGTACGAAACCATAAGGAGCCCAGAAACATACTTTGGCAGGATTTTGGCTCTGGAATAAGTCTTGTTCAGCCTTTTTAGATACACATTCTCTTATCTAAACCATTTTCTTATCTAAACTGGTACCATTGCAATTTGTAACATGAAGGACTGAAGACTGAATTTTTAAGTTCTTGATTTTTTTTTTTTTTTTTTTGTTCCCTCCTCCTTGTGTGGGGAAGGGGAAATGTACTTTTTTTTCTGTGGATCTAGGGAGACTGTATATTTTTACAAGCTTTTTGGATACACTTCTATCTCATTATTTAACTTTTTTTTTTTTTTAATCTAGTACCTTAGACTTAAAAAACAACGCTGTGAGAAATAATGGTTGCTGTAAGCAACACCGTTTTTTGTGGGAAAAAGCTGTGGTCTGCATATGTGTGTAGAATGCATAGGATCACTGAAATTACATGTTTCTGTGAGCCCTAGGGTAAGCTTTACTTTTTTAGTCTTTGTAAACCATTGGCTTTTTTCTTTTTTCTTTCTTTAAGTGCCAGCTACAAAGTTAAATACTATGAGCAAACCCAGCTTGGGCCAGAGTGTGAGCAAATATGACCTCCTTGTGTGGTTTGAGATCAGCGAATTGGAGCCAACAGGGGAGTAAGTCCCATATTAATCTTTTATATTTTAAGAACAGTGGTTTATGGGAGTTGGATCTTTTACTGTTTGTTCTGTTCAGGCAAGGTTTATGTTTAGCAATCATTATTGGGTAGTGGCCTGGCTTGTGTCAGCCTGGTGTCTGGCTGCTTTGCAGTGACTGGGTGTAAATTCTGCTGATGTTCCTTGTCCCCATTGGAAAGGACCAAAGAGACAGAATGAAATTCTTTCACACTTGAAGTAATCTTTCCACTTTGAAAGCCCGTGCACACCAGCTCAATAGGTGCTGGGATAATTTCTCTTACGTAGGCCATGAGTTTAGATTCTTCGGGTCACTAGAGACTTTACAATGCAGAAGTCATCTCGCAGGCCCTATTTTATGTTCACCTCTACTACAGAGAAGACTTTTCCCTGACAGGTATTTAGGCATTATATTGAGAAGCAAGTTCCGCAGAGTTTTCCAGGAGTACTGCAAGTACAGTATATGATACTTCTGTATGTCACTGATACTGTGGTCCAATAAAAGTCCAGTCTGAGAGTCAGTAGAAACACTCTTGTTTCTTCAGATATATGGAGAGGGAACTGTTGGCAAAATAGAGTGTAAAGTTGCTGTGCTAGTGTATCTGTCCTGCCTGTTGATTTCACTGTCTCACACAGGTATATTCCTGCGATTGTGGACCACACTGGAGGCCTGCCCTGTCAGGGGACGTTCCTCCTTCACCAGGTACTAAAGCAGGCTGTAGAACAGCAAGTTTCATCTCGGGGGTGGGGGGGGTGGGGGGCGGATTGGAATGCTAATGACTGGGTTTAGCATCTTTCAGGTCTTCTCCTTTCCCACACAGCTGTCTAACGATAGCTGTAGGGTCAGTCATCTTTCGGTCTGTACTTAGTCTGTTAGCTTTGGGCTGTGAGGAGAGCATGGTTGGCCCTAGTATATTGCTGTTTCCTTTGCTTATCGGCGTGCATCCCACTGATGAAAGATGAAAGCCTTTTAACAAGTAGGAGCCTTTGGGACCAGGTTTGTGCCTTAGTGTTCTCCAACATCACTACCAAGGACGCAGAAGGATTGTGTGGACTCAGCTTTCATTGTTCTATCTATTTTCATGTGGTTATGAGACAGATCTACAAAATGACCACGTCTCAGCACGTTTTAAATGCCTTTAATAATCCTTAATGATAATTTGTCTTTACCTAGATTCTAAAGATAATCCTAGTTAAATATTGTTTATAGGTTTATGTTACGTTTTTTCTACTCTCAAATTCTCAGTTCCTTTTCATAGTTTACCTGTAACTTGCATTTCCTCTCTTTCTTGAAATGATAAGAACAGTTCTTATAGCTTAGGAATAATGGTCATATTCCAATAATGTCCTTTAAAAAATTAATAAAAATGTTACTCAGTGCTGGATGTACAAGTGTCCTCATCAGTTACTTCCAGTTCAAACCAGAGTGATTTTAGCCTCTAATTCCATTGTGAAATCCACCATAGAGGCAAACATCTTTCAGCTTCTGTTGAGACAGTTACACACAAAGCACCTTCTCCTTGGATAGTTGTCGTCCACCTTTGGAAGAGTGGAATCTGTTGCAACCAACACGTGGGGAATTTTTCTTTTTCAGAGGTGGTGTTTATTTCTATTCGACATTTTTACCTTCACAGCTATTACAGAGTTTTATTGTATTTTGACTTGTAACAGATATATGTGACAAAGGAGGAGAATATCTGCTTGAGTAGTTGCTATTTTCTAGTAATATTTTTTGGTATACACACTTTTTGTTTCGGTATATACACTTTAATATAGCATGTAAGTGTGTAAGCACACATTACCCAAGTATTTGCTTGTTTTTGTGATCAAGTCTGATATATCCTAGGGACCATACATATCATTTTTGAGACTGCAGCAACAATTTCAGGACTATTTTAGGTTAAAAAACCTATGCCTTTGTGGAGTGAGGACAGAGAAGTGTAATTTCTGTTACATATGAGAATATAATGTTCCTCTTCAGTTAATTTTAGGGCCCTGAAACACATGGGTGCTTGTTCACAGTTACAGACCAATTTAAATGATTTTATTTGCTTTATTTTTAAAGTATAAGTGCAAAGTAGATGATGTTAGTGTGTGTGGGGGGGAATACTTCACCTGTGTTTTGTTTCTGAACTCTACCAGGGAATTCAGCGTAGAATCACAGTCACCATTATCCATGAGAAGGGCAGTGAGTTGCACTGGAAAGATGTGCGAGAGCTGGTTGTTGGTGAGTATATTGGTTTGTATGTTGCTGTGTAAGGAAAAAAAAAAAGTACTAATAATGATTTCTCTTTTTATGAGATTGTCACCTTCATGAGTATTGACTGTGAGAGGTGGATTTTGAGAAAGATCTAGAGGAAAAACTTAAGTTTTGCAACTTCTGCTTACAGCTGCTTGTTAATCACATAGTCTGAAATGATATTTGGAAAAATAAATTCCTTCTGTGTTTCAGGTTTAGTTTTAATTTTTTTACCCCTCCTACCCTTTTCAGGACGTATAAGAAATAAAGCAGAAGTAGATGAAGCTGCTGTGGATGCTATTCTGTCTTTGAATATTATCTCTGCAAAATACCTGAAGTCCTCTCACAGCTCCAACAGGTAAGTGAATGAAGTGAGCGCTCTAGCAGGAGTCTAAAATGTCTTTGACCTCAGAGGTATTGGCAGGATGTTTGGAAAGCTGGGAATTTTGCTAATTATTACACATAGAATTCCATGGGCACAGGGCATGCAGATAGAGAACAAATGTTACCATAAACTCCAGATAAAGCTGAAGTCCATTGGTTTACATGGAGTATTTCTTGATAATGCATTTGAATTACTTTCCATGTTTTAAGCACCGTAAAGGGAGGATGGAGAGGAACAGCTTAAGGGAGTCTCAGAACTTAACCCAGAACTTTCAAACTGGCATCAAGGTTTGTTGCTAGAATACAGCATTCAAGTACAAGGGCAATCTCGAGGAATATATTTATGGAGGTATACATACTTGTATTATTCCTGGAACAAGCATGTGACCATTTAAGCAAGAGCCATGCTTTGTAAATTAAACTTCATAATTTGTGGGTTTATACAGATGTATCACACATTGACTCCAGTTCTAATAAGGGGGTGTCTGTTCCATGTAGCTGCAGTCATTTGGGCCCCTGCCTGAGAGGTTGCTGCGTGTGTCTCCTCGTTAGGGTGCATTGCTGTAAAGGTCAGTCAGACTCCACATTGTTTTGCTTTAGTGTCTGCAACAAAGGGCAGTGAAGCAGAATGCTGCGTTGCCGGCACAGCCTCTCCCTGCTCTGACATCAGCCAAGTCACTTGACCACTCTGTGGCTGTTTAACTGGTGCAAAGCAGGAATATCTCTGAAATTTAACTCTGAACGAGTGTTTGCAGAGGGAAGGGGGTTGTTTGGGAGCCCATCTCTGCTGCAGCTGCTGAGTGCTGGAGGTCGTATCCATCCAGGCGCTGAAATGGCTTCTTCCTTCACCATTAGAGGCTTAGACTTTGAAATACTGCTGCGATATTAAAGGTGGATTCAGGACATGGCTCCTACCAACTGAAGTCTTCCTGCCACCTAGTGACTGCAAATGCACGCAGTCGGGGTTTTACCAGTTATTCTTTGCCTCACGCTGAGAAGTGGCGTTTTACTGTTAGTGTGTTTGAATTAATAGATAGAGATAATTGGAACATAAGGGGGCTGTTGCTAGTTTCCAGTCTGATGCTATTGGATTTGCAGTTGGAAAGCCCTATACTTTCTGTTCTCTAGCAGTTTCAAGAAATTCCTGTATAGCTGTGTAGTTTTCTATTAGGTGGGCTGCTTGGATGGCAGATGAGTGTGAGTGAAGTCAAGCTGTTGACCATCTCTTCCCAAAATGCCAAGGCTTAAGTTGGAATGAGTGCATGGCAGGGTGGTGGAGTGGGGCTGAAGCCCTGGTAAGGGATGTGTCTTATGTTTGCTCATTGTCTGCAACCTTGTTTTCTGGTTGGTGTTTTTTTTGTTCAGGTCCACTTGTTCTGTTCCTCTCAGCTGCTGCTTTTCTGTTCTGCTTTTGGCTGCACTAACTGAAGCTCTTTCTATGTTTTTACAGGCTCTTTCTTGATAAGGATATGCCTAGGTATTTTCTGTTTGCTTCCTTTGTGCATAAAGGTTCTTGAAAATAGAATGCTTTATGTCCCATTTGTATTGCTGCCACTTCCCTTTTAGCTCTGATTGAATTCTGTTAGCATGCCTCTTAGCTCTTCCAGCAGTATACCTCCTCCTCCTTTGTGTCAGGGGTTTATTCAGGTACAATGCAGTGGGCAGCTTGTGAAGGTAAACTTTTCTTCACATGCAAGAGATAGCTGTCTTCATTCAGTCCTTCTGATTCTCAAAATGTGCCATCAGAATATAGTCCCTGTTTGTAGTCCTTGCTATTTTCTTCCTTTGTTCTGTATCAAAGAACTAAATTTGGAATTTTGTACTGTCTCTGACTCTGTAATGCTTTCCATGTTTGAAGGACCAAGTCAAGGACTGAATGATTACGTTACTTGAAATTCCAGCTCAGAATTGCACTGAACAAAAAGCATTGGCTGCCATGTGACTGGCATTCAACTTCTGTTCTTAGGTTGGATTTGCATCTGAAATTTAACCATATGATTGCTACTTCTTAGTTTACCAGTTGGCAGAGAAGCGAGACGTAGTAGCTGCTCAGACTGGATTCCTCTTTCACCTTCCAGACTGGCTCACAGCCAGGTGTGCTGGCGGCACGATCTGGGACAATTTGCACTCTACTTTGTGTTCTGCCTCTTTGAAAAAGAGAAGACTTTAAGTCTTCAGTGCTCTCAATTCATCACCTTTCACTAATGCTAAAATCCACTTAAAAATCAGTTCTAGCTATACGTTAGTGTCTTTAACCCGTTTCTGCTGTTTTCCGTGCTTTGTTTGTTCTGTGCTCCATTTTCCTCCTTGCGCTATTGGCTATGCTGGAAGAAGTTTGCTCACTTCTGTTATTTGTCTCCCTCTATAACTATTCTTGCAAGTTCTGATTTGGACAGGCAAGCCTGTGTATATTTAACTTCCTGGCTAGACAAAATCCAGTAGAGTAACTGTCTCGAAGCTGTGTTTGACTTCAAATTGGTGTTCATCCAGAAATCATCACTTTGCTAAAGGGGGGCATTTAGTTCTGCACTGATGAACATTTACACCTGTGTTCTCTCTTCGTGATGAGAAGTCATGTTTGGAAAGCGGTGCCGAGCTGACTCAGGGGCTAGGTATGCTGGCTTTCCCATCTGTGGAGAACCAGGTTTTACTGCTTTTTCTTCCACCCAGGCAGTAAGTCTGCAGCTTGCAAGAAGTTTAAAAAATTGATCTTATAACTAAGACATGATGAAGGACAACCTGTGTTGTTTGCCTAATCTAACTAAGTAAGGATTACTACATTGCAGTGCTTTCAAAATTACCAATCACTTAGCCTTTAGAATATGTTTCTCTGTAGCATTTTTAATAGAAGTAAGACATTTAGGAGTAATTTCTTCAGTATGTTACTTCAAATGCAAACAGTGTTTTGTAATATTCTCAAATTATATTACTTCACTGCACAGTTCATGGTGTCTCAATGTATTAGCTTGGAATTGTGTAATTGGTATCAGGAAAAGGGTATTCTTGGGAACTCTATCTGAGATCAGAACTCTTTGTTTCTGATAACATCTGATCTTGGTTGTGTCTCAGATCTGTCTGTTTCATGTTTATTTTCTTTCTGTTTTGGTTTGTTTTGTTACTTCTTCCTTCTACTCCTACCCTGCTTTTTGTCATTTGCCTTTGGTTTCATTTTCTATTTTTCTGAGTTGGCCTAGGGCAGAAGTACAGAAGCTCTTTGGAGATATGACTTGTTTGAAAAGAATAATATACCTGAACCACGTTCTTGCTTTTAGCACCACATCATTTGGACTCGAAATGGGATGGGAAACCTCAACGGCAAGAGAATTTGGGAGGGAAATTATATGGAGTGGTGAAGAATTAATACCTTCCTTTTCTGGTACCAGTGTAGAAAACTGCAAAGCGTGCTGTATTCCTGAATAAGGGTATAGGACTTCCTTCCAAAGGAACCTACATGAAATCAGTTTCTACTTGTGATGGAGAAGCCTTTCTAACAGGGGCTTCGGGAAATGAGCTAAGAGTGTAATGGTAACTCTAGACCTGATGATTTAGCTGTCCTGTGTGTGATGCTCTCTCACTTTTTACTTGAACCAATGAACTTTCCTGATTGCTGGGGCAGAACTGTGTGAGCTTCAGCTCCTTTCTTTCCATGCACCAAACTGAAGAAACTTCTTTGAAAAGTTTGTGTTAAATCTGCAAGTTTTTACTTGAAGTTAGTAGGGACATAAAAAGAAATCTTTATCACTTGAATATAGGACTTATCCCTACCTATCAATCACTCTGATCTGTCCAAAGCTGCTGGGTTTATATGACTAAGTATTAGAGAGATGTCTTCTGTTGCTATATATTAGTCCTAAAATATAGTGCAGAATGAGTGTTGCTTATAAAAAAGAATCTTCCCATGCACTTTGAAGGTCCAGCTGGGCTGAATTGCACTTGAAGCAATAGAGAGGAATTCTGGCTGTTTAGAAGCACTGTTCTTTAGTGCTGACTTCCCTGCAGTGTAATGAGTTTTTGTTCTGTTCTATATTCCCTCTTTTCTCTTTTCGATGAGTCTTTTTCATAACAGGCAATGGTCTCTTCTGCCACACTGTTTGAGGTGGAAGTAAGTAATCTTGGGAAAGAAGAAAAGGTCTTTGCTTCAAGTATTTGTTATCTAAGCCACTGAGATCAATAAGAGTTATGGTGGATGATGTCAAGGAAGAGATGCTTTACCTGACTGATGAGGGATGCAGTGGGACTCTTACTATTGAACTTTTACTGTACTTTTTTCCAGGACTTTCTATCGGTTTGAAGCAGTTTGGGATAGCTCCTTGCATAACTCCCTTCTCCTCAATCGAGTGACACCATATGGAGAGAAGATATATATGACCCTTTCTGCTTACCTGGAGGTTAGAGACCTGTGCCTTCCTTTTTGCTTGCAACTCAAGTATAACTATTCAAGATGGTAGACAGTGTGCACCCGAGAATTACTTACTGGAGTACATAATTTTTGAATCCTGAAGTCAGTGAAAGTCTTTATTCATTTTCTGAGAACAGGGTGGAAAAATTTATTCACAGTTAACTTCTTGATGGCAAGGTATTGCTGCCTCGCAACAAATGTGAAGGGAAACTGGTGATCTGTTACCTTTCTGTGCCTCATTTTATCTTTTTTGTATTTGAAAACCCATTGAAATCAGTGAATGTTGCTATGTAAATACTACTAGTGTTATGAACACTGGACTAGCTAGGTTTGCGTGCAAGACACTGTTTTATGTAGTACAATTGTTTCACCCAGAAGATGCATCAGGAAATTTGACAGTTCTCTTTCACAGAAGCACATATGAAAACCCTTCCCCAAAGACCCAAGCAAGAACAAATTTCAGAAAGCTGTCCCACTGAAAGAGGGGGGAGTAGTGCAATTTGGCATAGTTGTCTGCAGCCACTCATTCATTACTGCTTTTTCTCTTAGCTTGACCACTGCATTCAGCCTGCCATTATAACAAAGGATGTTTGTATGGTCTTTTACTCACGAGATGCCAAGATCTCCCCACCGCGATCACTGCGCAATCTCTTTGGCAGTGGCTACTCCAAATCTCCAGATTCGTAAGTTCGGTTACCAATTTTGGTATTGATGTTTTATGTCAGCACATGTTATTTTTCTTAGAGGACATAGGGAGAATGTAGCTTAGTTTTCTTTATTTCTTCTTTGAAAATCTATCTAGTTTTAGTTCTTCAGTCTGGTTTTGAACATTCTTGCTTGCTTGCATTTATTTCCGTGAAACTCTGATGGCTGCTTTCTTTACTGACCCCTTTTCCAGGCTTCTGACTAGAATAGTTGGGAAGAGAGATCCGTTTTTCATGCATGCACATAGATGATCCTGACCTGAAATTTACTGCAGCAGCTGCTCTCTGAGTCTAATGGGGGGTGAGGGGGAACATGGGAGAAATGGCTTTTTTTAGAGAAATGCAGCATGTCCTGGATATTTTATGTCGAGATTAGAATTCAGATGTAGTTCTAACTAACAACTATACTTAGACTCCTAATTTGGGGACCACTGAACTAAAGCTAATGCGCTCTATTTCTGAAGATAATAGGGATTTTTTTTTTTTTCCCCTCTGGTTTCTTGTGAACAGCAATCGAGTAACTGGGATCTATGAGCTAAGTTTATGCAAAATGGCAGACACAGGAAGTCCAGGTAAGCAGTGACCGGGTGTTCCATCCATAATGATGCTGTAAGCTGAAATATTGCAGAAGATGTCATAGGCAGAATGGAATAAAAAATTCTGTCTTGATAGGAAGCAGTTCCTATGTTTCATGGGAACAATGGAGGATTGCTATTCCATAAAAAACCTACGCAGACTTTCACTTTTGACTTGGGTCTGTGTTTACAGTTGGTGACCGAGGATTCACTGAAAACTTTACATTTTCTGACACGGGAGTGTCAGGAAACTGGGCATGGACCTGGATCGTAGACTTAAGGGACATAATACACGTCTCATAGCGAACGCAGTTGATACTTGAGTTTTCTCTTGGTCTTTTGAAGATGTTGCTGATATCTGACTCAAGCTTGATAACTTGGAATGAACATAGTTCATGTACTATCAGTATATTTTTCCTCTAAGACCTAGCAATTGGAGCTCTTGTGTGGAATTAGATTGAACAGGAGTTTGCATTATGTAGTTGCCAATAGAAAATACCCGAATGAAGGAAGCTGGACTAAATCCAGTCTCTTTGGGATGTGTGATTGCTGCTGTATTGCCTTGTATATTTCCAGCCAAACAACAGAAGTGTTTGTTCTTAGCAGATTGCTGATTGGTAAGTGTTTCTTAGTGGTATCCCTCTGGCTATATTTTTAACATGTCTTATGTTGTTTTTTACTGCTCAGGAATGCAGAGAAGGAGGAGGAAAGTCCTGGATACATCTGTGGCATATGTGCGAGGTGAAGAAAACCTGGCAGGTTGGAGGCCCAGGGGTGACAGTCTCATTCTAGAGCATCAGTGGGAACTGGAGAAACTGGAGCTGCTTCATGAGGTGAGTAAAGAGATACGGGAAGTGAAAGAAAAAGGCCAACTGTACCTTTGAATTTGCCTTTAGTCTACCCACTGTGAGACCTTCTGAGCTGAACAAGTTCCCATATGGGAGTTTGTTCTCAAATTCAAGATTTAAGTAACTTCTCTGACATAGAATATAGAAAGTGTGTGGCTGGCTGCTGAGTAGAATCTTCAGCTCAGCATCCCAGTGCGTTCAACAAAGGCAGATTCAACTTCTAATGCCATTGTGAACTCCCCTCCACGGGGAAAATGTTTACTGGTATTATAAAAGAATGCATAAGAATTCAGTGCCTGTAAAATAGGCAACATCTGGAGCAGATGACACTGATTTCTTTTCTTACTAGGTGGAAAAAACCCGACATTTCCTTCTGCTTCGTGAAAAGCTTGGTGACAGCATCCCCAAGTCCTTGAGTGACTCATTATCTCCCAGTCTGAGCAGTGGAACCCTCAGTACCTCCACCAGCATTTCCTCACAAATTTCGACTACAACAGTTGAGAGTGCTGTGACGCCCAGTGAGAGCAGTGGCTATGACTCAGCAGATATTGAGAGCCTGGTGGATCGGGAGAAAGAGCTGGCCACCAAGGTATAACATGAGAAAAGCATCATGGGTCTAAGCTGAGGTGCCAAAGATGATTAAAGATTAATGATGAGCTGCTCAGCTAGCATGGTGAATATCCAGTATTGTGTGAGTTTCATTTTAATATACTTTACAGTGGAAGCATCCATCCTCACCAGCCAGTGCTGGTGGCGAGGTTTGTGCTATGCCTGTACCTCTTTCCCCTTCATTAGTAGTTCTGTAAATGAAACTTTTGAATTTTATTGAGGGAAGGGATTATACCCTTCTTCTTCTGGGATTTTTCACAGCAGTTTAGAATTTGTTTATTCTTTCATGACCTGCCAAGTATGTCTTGGCAAATTGCCTCTTGTGTTCAAATTTCTCTGAAAATCTAAATGTAAAATTCTTTTCTGTGTGTGGTTTGTTTTTTCCCCCACCTTAGTGTCTGCAGTTGCTTACTCACACTTTCAATCGGGAATTTAACCAGGTGTACAACAGCATCAGTGATTGTAAGGTAAATATTTCATGCAATGCAATACACTGTATCTGTAGAACAATAGCAATATGTGTGTAGTTTGTGGAATCTGTTTATACGATGAAGAGACAAAACACTTCATATAATTTTGTTTTCAGTCTGTTGGAAGTATTTGGTATTCAGCATCAGGTTCCAAAGACTATTGCAGGAATTAGAAATGCTCTGAACTTCACTGTAGTATAGCTTCTAGTTTATTAACAGACTGGAAGTGTTCTTATTGTCTTCCCCACATACACTTTCCCTACGTAAAAAGGTAAAATGGGTCTCTTAAAAATTCTGACTATAGGCACAGAGGACACCAAGTTGCAAACTGGAAAGTCTGTTGAGGAAGTCAGAGCGTGAATAATCAGAAGTATGGGACATTAATAAGAAGCTGTGTCTATAGAAGTGCCATTGTATTTTCATCTGCAGATGGGTTTATGATGGTTGTGTGCAAAAATTTGACTGCTGAGTAGGGCTGACAGAAATACCTTAAATTCTGACTGTAGGCACAGGGGACACCAAGTTGCAAACTGAAGCCTTCTTCATGCTGAATGCCATGTTCTAGCCAGAACTGAACACTAGCTACAAAAAACCCTCCTCTAATATTTTCCCAATATTTCTCCTGGTAGCTGTCGGATATTTCTCCAATTGGGCGGGACCCATCAGTGTCAAGTTTCAGTAGTGCTACCCTCACACCTTCATCTACCTGCCCTTCTCTGGTGGATTCCAGATGCAATTCAATTGATCAGAAGTAAGTATAGGATATTAATAGAAAAACGTCACTTCTCAGTGCTTCACAAATCTGTCTTTTCTGTTTTCTGATTTTATTTTTCTCCCCTTTTCTTCCTTTTCCCTACTTTCAGATATTTCTCTGTACAGTCCCCTTGCCTTATCTTCTCCAGTCACTCTGCACAATTATTTTTCCTCATTTTGTTCTTTTGAAGTCGTTTTTTTTGTGCTGAAAGAAGTCAGATGCTTGTCATTCCAGTGACCAGTGCACCTTCAGTGTGTAGAGTCCACAAATTTTTTTCAGAGGTCTAGTAAAAAGACCTACTAACAACAGCCCAGAATAAACCAGTTTGGCCAGTAATCTCTGTTTATCTTTCTCAGCTGTATCTATAGAAGATATTTTTGACAAAATTGAGAATAACTACTTAGTGAAAGACATGTGATTTGTACCTTCTTAGTTTAAGATCCATGAGAGGAAGGGTGCTGACAAAGTAGTACATTTTACATAAAACCACAGTAAGACGTGTTTCTGTGTTGTGACAGTGTTTGGCAAGAGAAACGAAGGAGTAGTGGGAAAATAACTTACTAATGGTTACTATAAGTTTTGTTCCACAGATTTCAAGGGAAATACTATTTGATATTGTACAAAGGGATCCCAATGTCATACAAAAAAATCTGGAGGATGAAACTTGTAAGACAGGCTAGGCTGTAGATGCACTTTAAATTCCATTATCACATTCAGGTGTGTTGTTGTGATTTACTCTTCTTTCTCTGCTTTTTTTTTTTTTAAAGGACACCAGAAGCAAATTCACGTGCCTCCAGTCCCTGTCACGAGGTGGAACAGTTCCAGCTAATGCCTCCAGTAGAAACTTCCTATCTTGCCAGAGCTGGAAAGAATGAATTCCTAAACCTCGTTCCTGATATTGAGGAAATCAGACCAGGGTAAGTTTTCTGTTGTAGCGTGATCATGGATTTTCCTGAGAGCTGTCAAAAGGGCTTTATGAGATTTGTGGTTTCTTTGCCCCATTTGAAGAAGGTAAATTCAACAGGTGGCAGCAGAACTGCAGAGTTCTGTATGATGGAGGCAGGACCGATGAGAGTCGTGTTGATATTTGATCTCTGCAGCATTCATTCCTTGCATCTACTTAATGAGCAGGATTTCCAGTGACTTAAATATAATGTCTGTTATCATCAAAACCGTGGCTGAAGTTCACTGAAGTAGAGATCTTTGAGGGTACTTCCTTCTGTCAGACTTTTGCATAGTTCTTGAACGCGAAAGACAGCTTACTATTGTGAAAAAACTCTTCTATAGCATTGCAGACAAAACGTATTAAGGACCAACTGTCTTACACAGTGTTTTACAGTTAATAGGGATACTCAGTAGGTGCCTTATTTAGGGGAAAATGTATTCCTGTTTATCTGTGGGTTTGGTTTTTTTCCAGCTCTGTGGTCTCAAAGAAAGGATACCTCCACTTCAAGGAGCCACTCGCCAGCTCCTGGGCCAAGCACTTCGTAGTGGTTCGCCGTCCTTATGTTTTTATTTACAACAGTGATAAAGATCCTGTAGAAAGAGGAATCATAAACTTATCCACAGCTCAGGTGGAATACAGTGAAGATCAACAGGCAATGGTAAAGGTCGGTCTGAGAGCTGTTGTTTATTTATGCGTAGAGCAGGAACACTACAGGATGCATCCATACCATCCTATGTGTCATCTCTGGTTTGAGGAAAATGCAGCTGTACCCTGGAGAATGCCTGGCATCTGATGATTCTCCCCCCAAAGTTCCCAGTTTGTTCAGGGTTTCTTATGTTTCAGACACAGTTGTAAAGAAACCTGAAACTGACTGCTGTTAGGCACCATATTTGCTTGTATGAGCATTTGTTAGTACCATCACCTTGTGTGTTTGGTTTTTGTAGTTTCCTTTGTGTGGTGTTTTGGGGTTGTGCGTGTTGTTTGTTTGTTTGTTTTAAAAAAATACAGAACAACACACACATCCTGCAAGGAATCAAATTAAGAGCTGCTGAAATGGATCAGTACAGTTAAAGTCTGCACTCATGAGTTAAAACTATATTTTGTAGGAGATGTCCCATTTGACTGACTAAATAATATCCTGGAAGTGACTGGTGAAACTTAAATGAAAGACCTTAGGTCTTGGGTTTTTTAGGAAAGTGACACAGCAGACTATTCCTCAGAGAGGAATTGCGCATCAGCTTCTGTGCTTGTAGACTTCATTATTTTAAATTGTCTTTAATATTTCAGACACCCAACACATTTGGTGTGTGCACAAAGCATCGTGGGGTCCTGCTCCAGGCCATCAATGACAAAGACATGAATGACTGGTTATATGCCTTCAATCCACTACTTGCTGGCACCATACGGTAAGAGGCAGCTCCTGGGCAGACAATGCAGCAAAGCATGAAAGTAGTGCGATAGTCATAAGCAAGGAGGCAGATCGTTTGTCATGGAATTTAATCTTGTTCTGAAGAATTTGACAAGATGGGTAAACTGAAGGAGGGAGAGGGGTGGGCAACAAGAAACAATAAAACCAAACAAGTCCTGTATTTCAGGAAACGCAGTGGCTGGTTGCTTTGGCTTGTGATGTTCTTAACAGATATATCCAGTTTGAACATGTGCGGTATGCTTCATGCAATACTGTATTTGGAGGCCACAGAATGCTTTCCTTGTATTGCTGTTTTACAAATTTATAAAGCTTCTTACTGCCTCTGTGCAGGTGGGTTTGCACTGCCTTTTCATTATCTTGATTGTGAACTAAAGCAGAAATTTTTATTTCCTTCCCTTTTTTGAACTTCTGTAGAAGCCTTCCCTTTATCACAGGTCACAGACATCCCCTGCTTGCTGGGGAGATCTTGCTATGCTACAGTAACTCTTCCTTTCAGTAAAAAACAAAACAAAACAAAAAAAAACAAAAAAACCAAAAAAAAACCAAAAAAACCCCCCACTCACAAACCAAAAACTGAGGTATTATTGTACAGTGTCAAATAATTTCTTAACAGTGCAGTCCTTAAAAGATCCCATCTTCCTTTAAAGGAGCACAGCAGAAGTGAGAAGTCTTTCTCCTTATAGCCCTTGATACATTCTGCTTTCTAAACATATGGAGTAAACTAGGACTATATGAAAAAGAGGTGGACAAACTGTGGGGAGGGAAGAAAAATAAACTTCCAGAATTCAACAAATATATTTTTACTTCTTTCTTGCGCAGGTCAAAACTGGCTCGAAGACGCACGGGCCAGCTGAAGTACTGAGTCCATGTAATGTTCTCATCTGTTCTCCCTAACTCACCTTCTGATAGATAAAGTGTTACCTCTCATTTTCTCTTTGTGATTCTTGACAGTTTCTCTTGTATGTAATCCTGTGGCTTAACATCCCCTACCTTCCCAAGACCTTCAACACATTTTCTAGGTATTCTAACCCTACCTTGTTTCTTTTCACTTGTACTGAGAATCGTACTGGTAGCATGTGGCCAAACAAAAAGAGAAAGGAAAAAAAAAAATCAAAAAAATTGAGTGATTATGCACGACTCTAAAAAGAAAGAAAAAAGTTATTTATTTTTTCTTATAACAATTTTTTTTCCCACTCCAACTGACCTTTTTGGTATCTGTCCCACTGTCCATTGTTGTCTGTCTAGACTGCTGCAGGTTTTTCATTCAATTTGTGACTTGGCAGTAGTCGTTGGTTCCCTCAGGGCAAAGTTCTAATGCCAGGGAAAGATAAATTCTTCTATGTAGACATTACCCAGCCAGGAACTGCAATAGCTCCTCAGGCTTTCTGGATCCAGCTGCTGATTTAAACTGTTGAAAGCTGATATTGGACAAATCTATCTGGGCAGACTGGATTTTGGACTTCGTGCAAGTTTTTGAGTTTCCAGGGTCCAACAGGCTAAGACATGAGCTGGAAAAAGATAGGGAATAAACCAAGAGGGGCTGGCTAGAATAATCTGCCTTTAAACTCCTGCTGTGGGGTTGCAGGTGAACAGCGCTTGGCTGTGACTCTTTCCCAAAACATTAACACTCGCTCCTCTGCCTCTGAACTGAGCTGAGGAGACAGAACTTGTGCTGATGTGAGGAAAAATAAACCACATCGCTGAAATATCAGATATAATCCCTAAAGTTTTAGATGCTCATCTCTCAGATGGAGAGTGTCCAGAAGAAACGGAACAGTGTGGTTGTTCCCTAGAGCGCTTTCAGGAGATCCCCACGGGAGAACAGCGTCTCCTCTTTCGGCTGCTGGTCCTGACTTCTGTGTTCCTGTAGCAACAGTTCTCACCTCTTTTGGAAGAGATTTACGGTTGTCATTGGTATGTTAGGATAGGCTGCTCTACGGCATTGTTCTGAAAGGCCTGCTTTACGCATGCACCCTTGTCTGTAATACTCGGATGACGTCCTGTCTGTTCATGGGGAAAGCATCCTCTCTCTACAGAATACTTTCTAGACCTAGCACTTGCAGTATTCTCCAGGAACAGCAGGAGAGTTTCACTTCCTTTTGGAATAACTGCTGAATGCTCCCTAATTTCCCTGCTGCAGTTTTCGTCAGCTAAAACCCCCTGGTTCTTAGTTAGTTTTAACTTCAGAATTAATCCTTCCTGGAAGATGGATCAAGTGGACTCTGGTCCTGGTCAAGGGGTGTAATAATTGGCTTCTTGGAGATCAGCTGCGTGCTGTTAGTTCTTGACCTACGATGCAAGTTCTCCTTGTGGCCAAGGTTTTGGTCCTTGCTCCGAGAAAGGAAAGCAGAATGAATTTCCTTTCTGACAAGTGAACTCATCTTTCGTAGCTAGGTTTTCAGGGAGGTTGAAGGGGGGGTGTTTGTTTTCCTTTACTATGTTTCAGACTGGTGTGCTATACTTTCTTGACTTACCTTGGGTGCTGACAGGGCTAGCTGTGATCCTGGGGAACGTACAGGAATTTCATCCTCAAGTTCCACCCTCTCAAGGGAGAGGTGAACGGGTTTTGTTCCGCTATTATTACAATAGGCACATTGAGGCACACTCCAGCGTAAAAGGTCATTTTGATTCAGCTTACTCAGCAGCAGCTCATGCCATGCACTGGAAATTCTGTGGCCAAAAATGTATGTGGGACTGGCATCAGTTGAGCAATTTTTTAGCTTTACGGGGTTTTCATTCTTCAGTAAAGTGCAATGCATAATGAGACCTAAAAGCATGGTTGGCAAAGGAGCAGGGAGATGGAGCCTGACACTTGCTAGGACATATCTTTATGTGTTTCGAGGTAGTACTCAAGCTAAGTCATGTGCTGATGCTGTCTCCTGTGGTCCTCAGATTTATTTCAGAACTGGAAGCCAGAGTGAGGGAGCATCCTGGGGACCCAGTAACATAATAGGGATGGGATTTTTTTTTTTCTCGTTCTGGTTTTGTCTTGTTTAATTGTGTGTGTGACTTTTAATACAGTGATGATATTCCTTTGTTATGCAATGGTTGATAACGCACTTCCAGTGTGTGCATAAGACTGAGTGCTGCAAGAGGGCTCTCCAAGCTGGAGCTAAGCCGATCTCAAGAATTAAGTTAATTTTAAGCACTAAGTTGTTGCTGCCATCGCCACTGTTTATAATGAAAGTGGAACCAGTTTGAGGAGGGGTAGTGATTGAGGTGGTGGTGTTTTGTGGCAGACCGAGAGCATTTTAATGTTTATCTTTTTCTTTTTTTATAACTAGAAGAAAACTAGTTTGCTAAGTCTTTGCTTTGGATAAGCCAGAAAATTAACTAAGGGGATATAGGCATTGCATAGAAGCATGATTAAGGGATCTTCCTTTAAAAGCAGGAAGAGACAGATGCTGATCTTACACAGAGCTGGAAATGTTACAGCTGTGTTGCGTAAATGTTGCTCTTCTATCTAAAGACTCCAAGCAGCTTCTGATGACTTGATGTCTATGTGGATAAGATCATCAGAAGAACAAAAATCTATTTTTAAGCATCAGTATCTCTTAAAGCTGCATAATCTGTGACGTAGTAGTTTCTTGTGTGGAGTTCAAATGGGCATGGCTATTTTCAGGTCTGATATATAAAGGCATACAGTTACAGTCTTTCACCAGTTATTGAAGCCTAGTTTGAGACATCAGTTTCCCTACTTAAAACTGGACTGAAATAAATTCAAGTTGTCTTTAAAAGTATAATAAAGAAAAAAAAAAAATTCCATTCTCTTTACAGCTTTTTTGATCCAGCCCAACATGTTAGAAATTTCTTTTTAGAGACAGCAAGAAGGGAAAAAAATGTGCTAAGCTGCCTTCTCTTGCTGTTTAAAAACCCACTCTTGGTTACGTGCTGCGTGTATGCGAAGTCCTGGAGTCAGACAGCTCTTGGGACTCACATTGTGCTGTGGGCCTGCCAGCCCGCTGAGCACAAGCACTAGCAGTAAATCTGACAGGCATTCCTTGGACAGGAGTGTGAAACTGTGCTGCAGTTTGGGGGTTTTGTGCTCCTCACTAGAAGGAAGGAGAAAATTATCTTTTTTTGTCTATTGCAAACCATGCCGTTGGTGTTGCGGCTTCCTGGATGTTTTGAAACTAAACTAAACCTCCTATACTGTATTTTAGAAATGCACTTTAAGTACCTTTTTAAAGGAGATTCCTATATTCTGGGATGCAGAAGGGAAGGGAATATTATTTCCAGAGCACTGAGAAAGGGGGTTTTTTGGCCAGTGTCTAGTAGTCCTTATTACTGATTAGCAAGGTATTTCAAAGCAAAGACTTTACTTTTTGCTGCTTGTTATCTAATTTACAGGGATTTAATTTTATGTAATGTATTATATATTTATGCATCTGTAATTAATTGCACATTAGATAAGAAAGGATTAGCTCTGGAATAACACCCATTGGTACTATACAATCAGCTAATACTGCCTATGCACACACATCTTTCTGGTACACTTGCACAGCCTTAGTTTGTGTTAGTTTGTGCTGTGGTGGGTGTTGTGTTGAAGATGCGGCTGTTAAGCTGCTGCTTGAAGGAAGGATATGAATGCTGCTCTGGAACGGTTTGCTGAATGTACTTTAAAAATGGGTCTCTACCATGTGTGCGTTGCATCTCTCCATTGTGGTTAATAACCCCAATATGTGGTCTGAACTGTACTGTATGTAGCAGGAATGTATTAATTTTGTGCTTCCTTGTTTAAAAACATCAGCTGTTCAAGAACAGGATTGACTTTTTTTTTGTTCAGAAGGCCATTTATGCGTTCTAAGTATCAAAACTAGTCCAACACTAACCAGATAGTTGTGTCCAATGTTATTTGGAACAATTTTTAAATTAACAGGATCAGCTGTGTATTCAGAAAGCTGAGGGTATGGAGGTCCTAAGTCTTCAGTTCTAAATGTTGCCAAGTCAACGGCCTGATCCTGAGCAGTACTGAGCTACCTCTTGCTTACCTTGAAACCGAGGACTCGAAGCAAGAGGGAGTCTTGAATGATCAGCATTTCCCAGGACCAGTTCTTAATTTTCCACTCTGCTTGTTCATACTTCATGTGCAGTTGATTAAGGTTCTTGAATTTGGACATTAGACATGCTGTTGCACTGAAATGCATACTTTTTTAAATTACGGTCCCCATTTCCCTGTTTAATCTCTCTGTACACAAGGTATACAAGGTATATGCTGTATAAGTGGCCTTCTTGAACAAATCTCTTTGCAAACTGGTTTCATCCCAGCGAAGGAGTGTATCAGCAACACTGTACATTAATTTCAGGTTTTCATTTTCTTATTTTATTTTGTAAATATATCCGATATTTGGAGCTTGAGTATACAAAATGTAAATATAGTTCATGTATTTGTACTAATTCTGATCCATTTGCTGTATAGCCTTAGGTGTGCAATGCAGATATCTAACTGTGTATGGTAACCTTGCACCACTGAATTGTTAGTGAACGAGGTGAAACAATAAAGGTACAACCAGTGCATTAGCAGATATAATGTGCGCTCCTTTTGGTATCATTTAATTACTACTATCTTATATTGATTACTTATTTTCAAAACCTATTCTGAACAGGCTTATGCTTTGGGGAAAAGAAATTTCTCTCGGCCGTTCTTGAGAAAGATGAGAGGCCCTTCTTATCCTGTCTCATCTTTGTCCCTTTGATACGTCATGAAGCATTTCTAAGTAGTTTCTGGATGCTTTCAAAGGATTCTTTTGCTTGAAAGATGAGGGTGTCATAGTGCTGCCAGTACTGAACTTGCTCGTCTGGGGGTAGCAGTTAAAAATGACCAGAAGCGCTGAAAGAACAGCAAAGGATAAGGCACCAGCTGTGCGGACAGGATCTGTCAGGGAATCCCTGAGAATCGCTCTCCTCTTGGTCGGAAAGTGGGAAGTTCTTTGTAGCTTTTAAAAGTCATGGTGAGGAAACTGGACAGGGCATTCCCAAAGCATTTAAGCCCCACAAAAATGGGCCACCACTTGCTGTCAAACACCCCTGTCAAACAGCTGCATGATGGCAAAACACTTTCAGCGGGCTGCTGGGCCCATCTGTTCTGATCCTGGAACACTGGCGTGGGTGTCTTGCTGGCTGCTTGCTGCTGTTGCCGATTCCTTTTTTTTGGTTTTTCAGTTCGGCACTGCAGTAAGCTGTTCGCTTTTTCTGGTTGCTGTTCTGACAGCTGATTGAACGCTTCAGAGGAGCTGCGAGCTGTTTTACTGCTTTCAGCCGCCTTCACCTCAATGCCCAGAAATGGACCAGAAGTTGGACGGGTGAGTTCGCTGCCGCTCCTCACATTTGGAATCTGCCTCTACCAGGAAGCGGCCGTCCTTCAAGGGTGGGTTTATGTTGACGATGGCTCTGACGGTGGTGGGGCGAAGGCCGGGACCCAGCTTTTCCCCGCAGTGCTGCCTGACGCCAGGCGTGCCCCAGTTCCCGGACCCCGTGCAGCCCCCCGGAGAGCGGCGATGCCCGAGGTGTTTCGGCAGCTGCATATAAGGCAATGAATTCTCTGTAATTAAAGGAGAGAGAAGGCACAGTACGCGCTGCCCACCGGCCGCCATTCCCGCGCTGTCGCGACATGGAGCACCGCTGTACCCGACCGCAGGAGCCCGACCCCGACCGCAGAGCCCGCGGCGGATGCCCCACGGCTGCGCCTTTAAGGGGGCGTGGCCCCCGAACCATCGGCCCATGGGCGGGAGGCGGGGCTCGCCCCAACAGCCAATGAGCGCGCCCCGCCCTGGCCGCGCGGCTGAGGGCCGGCTGGGCGCGCG
>Ga0065711_1005688_pt1 | contig 21955 bp, 7 predicted proteins | sample Hoacrofraction12_FD_59098 | JGI IMG/M metagenome (GOLD analysis project Ga0065711, IMG submission 59098) | Hoatzin crop microbial communities from Cojedes, Venezuela - Epithelial fraction 12 v2 (version 2) | ecosystem: Host-associated > Birds > Digestive system > Esophagus > Crop | place... | reverse complement strand
GGTCTGGCCGGAGGGCCTTCCTGTACCTCCTGTTGAAGGAGGCCTCGTGGTCTGGAGCTGCTGTGACACAGCACATCAGTGGTGCTCAGCCTCACCCCATTTTGGACTTTACTTCTCCCCACTAAAGTGGGGAGGCTATGATGTTTACCACTACAGAGCACACTGCTGCCTAAAGAAGCTTTGTGGTTTTGCTCGAGTGATAATGCCAAAAGAAAATAAAGCTTCTCCTTTGTTTGCCCAGCAGTAATTCACTTTTGAGGAAACAAAAACGTTAATGCAATCCATGCCATTAATTCTAGACCGGTGAGCAGCCACAGTAAAGGGTGAGTGGACTTCTGTGTGCGTGTCGCAGGACTGCTACGTATTTTCAGGGAAAATTCTCTTTTCAAACATCCTATAAACTGTGCTTAAGCGTTTTGCAGTCATGTTCTCTGAAATGATGCCACCTTGAATTTCCTGGTCATACAGCCTGTTGTTGGTTCCCCTCTAGGCAGCATATTTTAAAGCACATTTTCAAACATAATTCACAGAGCACTAAAAAGATTCCTTTTTCCAGCTTGAATGTTAATTGTTTTCTAAGTCCTCCCACCTTCTCTCCTGGAAGTTAGATGCTTGTTTCCCCTTGGAAGGCTTTTCATTACACCTTGTGCATGTTTTCTGATGACTGAAGTGTTCTTGGCTGACGAAGCTATGCAAGATGAGCGAGTCGCCTGCCAATATTTCATTCCAGCTGGAGAAGATGTATGAAACTTTGCTGGACTACACTGTTCCATGTTACCTTGGGCTCAGCGCCTTCTGGCCGAAGACCCGACTTGCTTTGCTGTGCAGAGAGTCTCTTTCACGGTGACAGAAACATGGGAGCACCGAAGTGACCTTACATCACTGTTCAGCACTCTGTTCCTGAGGAGGCACGGCGGCTGCACCGAGCCTGGGGCTCCGGCATGAATTGTGCTTATGCTGATGGAGCGGTGGAGTCAGCCAGCTGAGGATCTGCCCCTGGGTCAACACCTAGTCCTTTCCAACATTTAACGTTCAAACAAAGGCGAGGAACTGACTCCAAAGGAGACTAAATTTGGGAGCGAGGTGAGTTTGGACTGCTCTGCAGTAAACTTGTCCACCCCCTCTTCTCTTCCAAGGAGCCGTGGTTTCAGTGTTGCTCATGGGTGGGTGTTGGGTGCACAAATCCATTTTGCAAAACTTCCCTCGCTGTTCTTTCTGACTAAACTACCTGCAGGGTTATCTGAGTTTAAGCTGAACAACCCTTTATCTTGTAGTCTCAGGACAAGCTGGTCTTGGCTTAGAAAATGATATAAGCTGAAAGTAAAGCTGAGGGGGAAAGGGAAGTTTGTCCCTTTGCTGTGACCTTAAGAGCTATAATGTAGAGATATGAAGGGAAAATAGGTGTCTCTATTCCAAACAATAATTCCTTTACCTCCTAAATGAAGCAAGAAGGATTTGACGTCGGGAGAGTTAAATGCCTACCTTCCTGTTCTGTCGTGTTAGCGTAACGATCTCAGTTTCTTGACTTCTAGATCCCCACGAAAAGAGGTCACTGTTGCCTGGTCCTTTTCTTTCCATTTGAGTTGCTGAATAACAAATCTGAGCTATTTTTATGAATGCCATTATTGGGGGTGGGGGGTGTCTTTTGCCTCAGATGTAAACAACGCAGCACCCACCCCACACCCCCTCAAACGAAGCAAAGTCCCCTTTCCCCAGGGCTGCTGCAGTGGCAGCAGCAGGTGGCTTTTGGTGGTATCTCCTGCTGTGCCAAGGCACGTTACAAACAACGCTGGCCTTCCTCTGCTCTTCACTTTAGAAAGACGGATTTTTCACTTCTCTCTTAGCTGGTGTTTCCTTGGGGGAAGAAGCAGCGTTGTTCAGAGCGTCTGCCTGCCATCCTTGGTTTTAAAATGAACAGTACCTGTGGCGCTTAGGCAGGTGGTGGGGCAGGCGCTGGTCGCATGCACAGTGCCTGAGCAGCTGACGTGAGCCACTCGTGCTCCAGGTGGCTGAAGGAAGATCAACCTGAGCCCCAAAATTCAGTCTTTTTAAGCTGAAAATACTTAAAGGGAAAAGTATGTGGGCAACTGCTCGCAACGATAGCGCTGATGGTCCTTCCATCTACAGGTGACTAACATCGTGGTTAGACATGATCCAAGCAGGGTGGTGCGCAGAGCTGAAAGTCAGCCAGAGGAACAGAGAATGATCCCGGATGGGGACATCAGTGTGCTCAGCTGTTAGACCTCTTGTCTACAGCTGCTCTTTACAGTGAAGCCCAAGTGACCTCCCCACTTTGTCCTCTTGAACTTGAGGCCATCACCTGAATGTCAGCACACTGACTCTTAGCACATCAAAAGTGATTAGTGCCTGAGAGGGTGGCATGAGCGTCCCCGGTACTGGGAAAAGGAGGGATGCGTTCCCCCTGCGTGGGGTCGGTTGCTGGTAAGAAGGCTGGTCGCCGGATGCACGAAAAGGGTTGTGTGTGATCCAAAAAAGATGTAGGGGAAAAAAAAGTTTGCTTTGTGCCTGCTGAGGGAATCACTGTTAGAGAGGAATACACAACTTTTCTTCCCAACTGTGTCCAGTTCTGGGCTCCCCAGTCTAGGAGACAAAGATGAAGCTACTGGATAAAGTCCAGCAAAGGGCTGCTAAGATGACAAAGGTACTGGAGCATCTCTTCTATGAGGAAAGGCTGGGAGAGCTGGGACTGTTCAGCCTGGAGAAGAGAAGGCTCAGGGGGATCTGATCAATGTCTATGAATACGAGGGGAGTGTGCAAAGAAGATGGAGCCAGGCTCTTTCCAGAGGTGCCCAGTGACAAGACCAGAGGCAACAGGCACAAACTGAAACACAGGAGGTTCCCTCTGAGCATCAGGAAACACCTTTTCACTGTGAGGATTCCTGGGCAATGGGTTCTAGGTGGCTCTGCTTGAACAGGGGGGTTGGATCCTGACCTTCAAACATCCCTTCCCAACTCAACCATTCTGTGATTCAAAGTCCACTTAAAGTCTGTGTCTACAACATGGGTTAGAAAATCTTTACACCTAAAATACTAGGGCTACTAACAAATTACCAAATGCTACATATGTCTGTCCTTGCTGTTCTCAACAGGATTTGCGTAAGAACAACCGAAATTCTGTTTTGTAGCACATAAGAAATAGGTCTATAATGTGTGGTTTTACAGGGCCACATCCTTTCCAGGGCACCACATTGAGCACATGGGATGTTTTCAATTAGGATTTAGAAGACACTGTTTCTATATGTGACAATAGTATGCAACAGTAACAACAAACTCGATCCTTTTTTCAGGATGGATTAATGTTCTCGGTCCCTTCAGCCTTGACCTCTTGTGCAATATTGAAGAAACAGATTTTTTTCTCTTCAAAATTGCATGTGAATTTTGTCAGGAAATCTTTGCTCACCAGAAGAAAAAAGTGGTCCCTAGTATGAAAATAACCTGAAGATCTGGAATTTAAGTTTGAGATTAGCTGTGTGTAGTTACATGTGACTTTTCATTGCATTTTCCCAGTTTGGGGGATTTCCCCTTGTGACTAGTCTTTGCCCATCTCTGAAATTTTGTTTGCTGCAGGACAGCATTGTGCTGCTACGAACAGAAAGCGGTTGAGTTCAAAGGCATGGAAATTGGTGCCATGTGGGGACATCGAACTCAAAACAAAACAAAAACAAGAGTGCACAGTCTACTGGCAGTGTCTTTGCAAAGAAGAGATGCCGAGAGTTATCAGCATTTAAATGTTATCAGCATTTAAAAAAAGCCAGTAGTGTAGAGATGACTGTTCATCAGAACTGTAGGAAGCCAAACCACCGCCTGTCCCGGCACTCTAAGCTGACCAGCAGTCCTGGTCAGGATCCAGAAGCCACGAGCACAGAGCAGTTCTAGTGAGGGGGTGGTAGATTGAGTCTATGAAGTTCTGACTTCAATTTCTTCTTCTTTGGTTTAATCGCCTAATAGTATTTATCTACCTTAAGTAGTGCTGTGAGAAATGCATTAAATGCAGAAGCCCTTTGACATTAAAATGATGGGGAAGAGAGACATCGCTACTGAGATGGTGCCAAGAGGTGTCAGGCCTTACGAAGATAACAGGTTTTGCCTCTCTCCAGTTACTTGTTCCCTATACATTAAATAATATGAATTTATTAAAGGTTTTATCACCTTTGTACTTTCCAGGGTTCTTTACAAAATTCTTTGTCCCTGTTCACTGAATTTAGCACCTTTGCAGTTACTAAACAAATACAAACATTTTATAACAGATCAGAGCTTCCCTCAAATATGAAAGATCCATCATTAACACCCCTACTTTGTCCTGTCCCAAGAAAATTCGGTGGGGTTGCCACCAGTAAGTAATCAAGACAGTTTCAGAAAAAAATGAGTTACACAAACTTGATTCATGGTTGTCGTTACCGCTAGGTTCAGGTGTGGTTTAGTTTTCCAAAGGCTGAGTGTTGCTTCTGACTCTCTCCTTGGTAAGCTGAGTGTTGCTTATGACTCTCTCCTTGGTAAGCTAGCTCCACCGTAGTGAGAATAGAGGGATTTTACATTAAAAAAATCTTACTGGCTTTTGTTCAGGCCAGTGTTTTCCAGGAATACTGCTCAGCAATTTGACCATCTTTTCTACTAATTATTATAGTGTCACACTTTCTACTTCCGTTCCATTATGTAAATAAGTGTCTCCAACATAACTTAATAAATTGTGCTAGTTTACCTCCCCTAAATTAATTTCTATTGGCTTCTGGCTGTTCCTTTGTTTTCTCTATGTGTATTGATTTGTAACGAGGAATTAGGGTTATCGAGTTTTCACTGGACCGGTTCATCTACCTGTTCTGGGAGTTGGCATAAAACTGACAACTATTGTACAAGCAAGTGGGGCCATGATGAATTCTCACTCTGACCGCCTGGCAGCGGGTGAGCAGCCAAGGGAATCACAGAACGGTTTGAGTTAGAAAGGAACTTCAAGTATCACGTAGTTCCAGCCCCCCTGCCATGGAGGACTGGAACTAGATGATCTTTAAGGTAATCTAGTTCACACCTTCCACTAGACCAGGTTGCTCAAAGCCCCCTCCAACTTGGCCTGGCACACTGCCAGGGACGGGGCAGCCACAGCTTCTCTGGGCAACCTGTGCCAGCACCTCACCACCCTCAGAGTAACGAGTTTCTTTATTGTAGCTCATCTAAATCATGCCCTCTTTCAGCTTGAAGTCATTGCCCCTTGTCCTGTCACTATATGCCCCTGTAAAAAGTCCCATATTGAAGATGACTTTCAACCATCAAGGAACACACCACTTCCTGACAGCTGCCTGAAGTTTGCACCAGTGCAGCTTCTACCCCTCTTCCTTTTTTGTACCAACATTTTTTACCTATGAAATACCACTGTTGGCACAGCAAAGGCTTGACTTGTTGCTGGTGCCGGCAGGCTGAAAACCCGGCCTGCTGAAGACCTTGGGCCAGGCTGGCACTGTGTCTCTTTAGCTTTTGCCTTGAGAGAGAACAAGTTTCCTTCACAAGAATACAGCATTTTTCCTAACGTTTATCTGGTGGCTCCCTCTAGAGAGAGGAACGTAAACACTGACCTGCTTCGCACATTGCAGTTCCTGGATTGGATCACTTTTAGTCCCAGAACTGTTTTTGTTACACTCGCTCCCTGTTAGACTTCTCAGCTTTTCAATGCCTTCTCTCTCTCATTGTCTAGCTCAGTGCTGTTAGCATGACTGCAGGAACAGAGAGTTTTCAAGTCATCTTACTTACATTTAAAAATTATCATCTGTAATCAGTCCCTGGGCCTGCCCAAAGACACCCACAACTACCTCTCACGACAAAAGAAGAAACGTCAGCCTGATGGACAAACAGGGAAATACTCAGAGCTGAGCCAGGAGAGGTCTGAAGTTCCCCGCTGCCATTCAGCATGGCAACAGCTCATTTCAAAAAGCAGTCAGTGGATGCTGCCCAGCACTAATTTTAGATAAGCAGGATCTGGTGTCATCAGAAGGGAGCTCTATTTTTGCGGAGGAGCGAGAGAGAGCAACACACACAGCGAGCAGAAGGAGGGCCTGGGCAAAAGGAACTTAGGGATTAAACTAGTTTGTAGCTGCCCTTCTCCACTGCAGTCAGTGACCACCACGTTGTTCTCTGAAAGAGTAACTCCATGTTCGCTCCCTGCTCACCGAGTTCAACAGTGGTTAATGAAAACTAGTACTGTTCTTACCGCTCTGGCTTCAAAAAAAATGCTTTGTTTTTCCAAAAACACAATCAGTGATTGAATTGGAAATGGAAATGTCTGGCCCAAAGCTGTGTCTCACCAAATAAATTCTTTACACTGAGTTTTTCAGCACCATCTTAAGTCTGTTTACCGTGAAGGCTATAGTAAAACTGCTGTCTTTGAGCCCAGGCAGGGGATGTTGAGCGTCCCACCCGAGCCTTGTTTCACAGGAAGCGGTGTCCCTGCTTGCATCTTGTTCCCAGTGAGAGCAACAGTGTAAGTGTGGAGAGTTAGGGCAGCACAAAAACTGGCAGGTGTGTTGTTGCAAATGCAAACAGTTGGCATTTGCAGTTTACTCCAAAACAGTGACTGGGAATGCCCTGCTATTCAAAGGCAGAGGACAAACCATTGTTTATACCTTTAATCAACCATAGGTTGTTTTACTTTGGTTTTTTTACGAAGAATAAATGAGGCCCAGAAATTAAACTTAGGAGAAGAGGAAATGCAGTTTAAAAAAATTGTCTGATATCTGTTACACTGACCCCCCTAAAATTTTCACCCAAGACAGAGAAAGGTTTCAGTGGCCCCCGCTTCATCGCAGTGAGTCCCATTGCTCTGTTGACAGGTTGTGCCTTTCCATAAGGACATGGGGACACGACTTGACACATGGTCTGTGGCTCTACTCTCCTCTGTGCAAAATCCTCGAGAGCAGAAACCTTCCACCTAGGTGACTTCACAGAATAAAGAATAATCCGAAAGCCTTCAGCACGTTTAAACCAGTGGAGGTCAGAGTCACACAAGCCTGAAAGCTGACGCAAGAAGTGTTGGGCTGGCCGTGGAAAGGAGAAAGGCAGCGAGAACAGCTGCTGCGCTTGTCATTCGGCCCCTACAAGCCAGGTGTGTACTGAAGGCCTCAGTGCGCACTGCTCAGCAAGCATGTACACCACTTTCTATATCTGGTCTTCTGTCACTGGATGCCTGTCTTGCCTTGCCCCTGTAATTTCACAGGTGGCACTAAATGTATTTGCTTACGTGCAGCTACAAGTTATTCTGAATTGCATTAACACAAAGCATCTTGCTGGCTTTACAGCCACATGCCGCGTTTGCTCTGAGCGGAAAAGGGCTGGAATAAAGCATCATCAGGACAATGCCAAAGTGTGGGAGACTTCGGAGTTTGTTTCTAATAGCTGTCCTGTGTTTCAGTTCTTTTTAAATCACAAGTGCTCTTAAACCGTAGTATCTGGCTCTTCTACACTGTGACCAAACTTTGATTAAAGCCATTTTCATACCTTTGGATTCATTTTTAAGCTGTGACTAAAAAGAAAAACATAGGCTATTCAAATACATCAGTACAGAATGTCAACTAAAATATATGTGTTATATATATATTGTGCACTTCTGGTTATTTTTATGAACTATTTAAATACCAGTCATTAAACTTTTCTACGCTGTAGAGACTGCAACTTGACTTAAATACTCAAGTATGCAAATGTTTTTATTAGCTTTTCAGCTACCGGATAGAGAAATGTAGTTACTATATATGCTTCCAGCCATGCTCTTGTTTTCAGTAACTGTATTTAACAGTTTGAATCATGTAAAATGTTCATACCAGACTTTTAGGAAATAAATGTCTGTACAAGCCTTGCTGTTGTTTTCTTTCGCTATGGCATGAGGAGTTAAGTCACTAAAAATGAAGCAATAGTTTGAACGCTGACCCAGCTTCTTCAGGAAGAGCTGTGGCAGCCGGACGTGTCTCAGCACTGCTTATCATGGGAAAACGTATTTCAGGGCCTCTCTGACAGTAAAGCCAAGGCTGCAAAGAAGTTTTTTCTAAACTCGTACTTAATAGGGTGTCTTCGAATAATAAGTAAACGCCATCAGCCAGCAGGGTATCTTTTGGGAAACTGAATTGTGTAAAGTGGACATAACGAGTTCTCCTCTGTCCATCAGCATGGCCTTCAGCTACCAGCCGCTGCAGAGAACTCAACAACGCCTGCATTATATTTGTGTCTAGGTCGTTTGTCCTACCACACTGGTCCGCAGCCACGTGTAAAACAGCAGTGCAACGTGGCTGGGTTCTGCATGCAATTTGCTATCAAACACACTCCATTCAGGAGAAAATGTGTTACTGCTATTGTTATTAATAGTCTTGGCTTTGCAGTAAATCTGATATATGGAAGACAAAATGAATCCCACCTGAATGTCTTAGTCTGAGCTGGTTGTCTTCACCATCAGCAGAAAGATGTAGGAATGTAGGGGTTGTTTCTTAAACTAGATCTGGTAAATCACTGCAAAGAAGTCTGTTTTCTCTCTGCTGATTTACACTGAGAATCTCAGGGAGCAACTCAAATGTCCACAGGTCAGGTAAGATGAATCCCATCCTCTGTGTCTAGAAATAAACAGTTCCAGGTAAAATACAACCCTCTCACCAGGAGGTGGACTTCTCCTCTAAAACCTGTGCCCCTCAGTGTTCCCTTCCCCCTCTTAATCCATTCATAATGATAAAGCAATTCCCTTTTTGATCTTTCCCAGAAATGACAAGCACATACAGCTCAGCATGTTATTTCTCCTCATGCCTAGTCACGCAGCCATTTCTCCGCTGGATCCAGCCAGTCTGGGGGTGGTATGCATTGAAACCTCCTACTTTGCAATGTCTTGACATAAACGGGGTAATATTCAGCCCTGGCTCCATAAAGTAATGTGGAAGGCATTTGGCAGCGTTCCTAAACTCTTGCTGTTTAAACATGAGGAAGCAGATCACTTCTGCATACCAGCACTGATTTATAGAAACTGGAGGCATGAGGAATCCTTCCATTTAAACCAAGCAGGTGATACAAGAGAGAGTTTCTGCATTCCCAGTTACAGTTTTGAGCCCAGTGACCCTCACAGTGAAGGAAGCCACCAACCTGTCAAATACAATGGTTAAACATTGTTTAAAACATCACTGCTTCTTTTCTGAGGTCCTTCATGGGGGCTACTGAAGGTACACTCCTCTGCATTTCTTTGTATGCTGAGTTTTAAAAGATTTTGGGTAACCACAAAGTCTTGGATTTTGTTTTAAGGCTTCCCAATTTTTCATCTAATTCAAAGAACACAGCCTTACTGTGTCTTGAGACAGCAGGTGCAGATTCACAGAGACCCTCAGCAGCAGAAAAAAAAAAATTGCAGGCGCCGCTCTCCCCCATGATAAGAACACCTGAACACCATTTGTTTCCAACAGGCCTAGGGCATCCCACCTCCCCTCAACAGCAGGCGCACCACAGTACTCTTACTGTGTAATTAGTAGCTTTGTGGTTACGCTGTGTCAGGAGTGACACTAAGTTGCTGGAGAAGTGGATTTAAACTTCTGGGAGAACTCTTCCAGCACCTCCATTAGCTTCTCCTCGTCCTCTGGCAGACTGCGGGTGCTTGCCAGTGGTAAGTGTGTAGGGACTGGCTGCCTGTCTGGAAGAAAAAAAATTAAAAAACCTTATGCGTACATCATGGGAGTTGGACTCGATGATCCTTATGGGTCCCTTCCAACTTGAGATATTCTATGGTTCTATGATTTAACGACCTCTTCTAGCACAAAAGATCTTTCTGCTAGGCAATATATTTCCTAAACATACCTCATGGTCTTGAAGCCAGGAAACTTACCTTTTAGCTTTCTGTAAATGATGTTAGTTAAGCATATCTTCCAAATGAGAAATTAAACTAATTTCATTTGTATTCTGGAACTAGAATGACTGTCCTTTTGCACAGTATGACTTAGACTGGGGAGCAAGGGACCTCACTGGCAGCTAAGGACAGGAGAGAGAAAGGAAGGCCTTACTAGGGGATTTGCACCTGCTCCCCGTCACCAGTGTCACTCCTGTAGACAAAGACCAATAACTTGCTATTATTGCTGCAGGCAGAGGTTGCTTTTTCAGCAGGAGACAGGGTTTTTCCTTGTCTCCTGGAAAATGTTTCTAGCGGTACACAAACTCCCCAGCTGGGACTTTGTAGTTTGGTTTATATCTTAAAATGCTTACTTTCATCCTTAAAAATAAATGGTGAAATTCTAATTGTAAAGTACTTACACTAATTGCTCAATCACCGTAAGTAACATGTATCCAAAGTAAAGATGTTTGACCAAATTTGCTCAATTTGATGCTTTGCTTGGTTTTCCAAATCTCATACCCCTCGCTCACTGTGTAAATACAGCTGTATCACCATCCATTCTACAGGATTTTTCTCTCCAAAGTCATGGTATCTAGAGCCTGGGAACCTTACGACAGTGCTCTTAGATGTCTACGAAACAACCTGCTGGTGCAGCGCTGTTCGACTGTTTCAGTAAGTCCAACTTCTGCAACAGCCAGCTGAGACTAAAAGAGCAAGCTGTTACAATACTGGGCAGCAGATTCCCCTGAAAACCTATCAGGCTGCCATCAGGCTTCCCAGGGGAGTAGAGATGTTTGCTCTCTTAAGTGCAAATGTTGTAACTGGCTGCATATACCACATAACCTCTGCTCGTGGAAACCTGAGGAAAGATACATATGCAGAGGAACATCCCCTTCTCCGCCACTGAATATGAACTGCTTCCTACCCAACTGTAGTGCTTCCAGCAGCCTGTGCTAAAGTTTGGGAACTATGTGTGAAAGCCAAGTTCAGCATCACGGAGAAGATGCTTCTAGTCTTTGGAAAGCAGGACTCTGTCAAGCATTTTTTATTTATTTTGGCATAGGCATAGAATTCTGGTTGTACAAGTCATGTTTTCATTTCCCATTTTTTTCCTCAGGAAAAAAGTATTTGCTGGCTTTGGTTTGCACTCAAAGGGAACGACAAAAGAGAACGGAGGAAATGGAGGGGAGATGTGACTGATTCAGGAAATGGCCGCCTAGGACTAGAAGAGCAGGGTTTGTGGTAAAGTGCCCTGCACACAAAGCCCTTTACTGAAAGGGCCTGAAGAGGGCCCTTACTAAGCTGTGGCTTCCATAGGGCAGCAGGAGAGAGAAATAACTGACTTCATCACTATTTGGTAAGCACTGGACACAGACACAGGACTTCTCTTGCAGCCTTAAGAGCAGTCACACCACGATCAAAGCCCTCACAAGTCAATAGCTATAGCTGAAGAGCCAAGGCATGTTCCCTGTTTAATAAAGCTGGGCGCAGACAAAGGCCAAAGGCAAGAGTCTGGTGGAGTGATGATCTAGAGAAAGAACAACTGAGCAGAACCATCAGGACCAGAAGAAGGTGACAGGAGTACAAAAAAGGCAAAGCCTGATTCTATGAAGAAGACTGACCAGGCTGCGATGTGGGATTTCTGCATGCACCACAGGATGGCATGAAAAAGGTCTGGTTAAATATCTGTCAGCCAACCCCATGTGTCTGTCTGGGAGGGGACAGAAGGGACAAAATCTACCCGACTCTGGAAAAGTCTGAACTTCCTCCACGCTCCACCTAGAAATTCAGTGAATCAGGATTTGAGTGCCACATCCCACAAACGTACTCGGTTTCTGCAAGCAATTACCCGGAGCTTTGCCTTTCTCCCTCTGGACTGATCTGCATCGCCTTTAAGACACCTATGCTTCCAGCTGCTAACATGCCTGTCGTTTGCCTGCGAGACAAGACAGACTCTGCCCTATTTTTCCATTCCCTATGCTTGCAGTGCCAAAAATGCCACTGTGCTCAAGTCTCTGCCCAGCATTAGAGAAAGGGGGAATTGGCAGTTTCAACTAGCATGGAACGGTAGGAGGAAGAGCCTGTCAAAACAAAGCCAACCTCAGTGCTCTGTGAGAAGGATGCTAATTTCCCAGCATCATAAAAGATGCTGTTTGCCTGCTTTGATATCCCTTCCCTTGGCACAGTCCTGCATACAGCCAATTTCATTAATAAAAACCCAACCCTCCCTAAAGAAATGCTCTGAAGTCTCTATCAGCTACTTTAAAGGACAAAAGCAGGAACATAACTTAACACAGTCATTCTCTGGTTGTACAATGCTCGCTTGAACCTTTAGTCTTGGAACGATTTTGAGAAATACTTTATCCTTTGAGCAACGGTTGCCTGGTCGAGCCTTGATCCCCTTCCAGGCCAGATGGGGATCCTACAGTTCAGGCAGCTGAGGGATCTCCACTGCTACCCAGTGTAACACACTGCTGGCCTACCTTGGAAGAACAAGCCGCTCGGTAACTTTGTTGCTTCAGATGATACTGCCAACCATACAACAGTATCAGCTCCCTGGGCCTCTGTGCGCAGAATATTCTTCATCTTTTGATAGAAATCTGGCATTGACGATCTCACAGCTAGAAAGAAAAACAATGGAATAGTGGTCTGCCATGCAAGGCTTTTTTTGATTAAAGAAAAAAAAGAGCAGGTTAAAATCGCCACTGTGAGCACAGGAAGAAGAGAAAGCATCTCAGAGTTTATGGAAGAGAACAAGTATTTCCCCATAGCTAGGAGTACGATGACTTATGGTGGAATAATGCTAAGCTTCCAGATGATCCACCAGTTGTTTGTTTGGGTCAAATTACAGGGACAAAACTAGTAGGAGCTGAGAACAGGATCAGCAAGAGCTTCCTGAACCAATGCCATTCTAAACTGCAAAGAAATAAGACATGGGGGAAACAGAAATACCAAAACCCAGGAAACCAGCTGCAGCATTGTATTTAAAAACTCTATGCTGAACAGTACCTACACCAACCATATAATTCATGTTTAAACCCTGGTTTCTTTTTATTTTGTCCAACAGGTGATGAATGAAGGCCCATCCCCTGCAGCTGCTTATTTTGGGGGGTTGGAGATTCCTTGAACTTTCAGGTGGGACAACTTTATGGTTCATTAGGTTTGCAATCCACAAAGGATGTGCAAAAATACATCTATCTTAAAGAAAAAGAAATACCAGGATATTTAGTTGGAAAGGGCAGTTTTCAAGCATAAAACAGACAGAGTAAGTGTTTCTGTCATCAAAAGTGAATTTGTGAAACTGCATCCCCAGAAAAGACCTAGAGATCAGATTGCTAGTCTGCATCCCAAGCTTGGGTGTTAGGGGCTGGTAACAAACTGCAGAACGCAACACGCATACTGGATAACTGATGCTGGCCCGCCTGCGGAGACACAGTCACTGAAGAACAGCTGCAGCTCAGACAAAGGGCTGTCTGGCCAAACCCGCTGCTTCTCGGCAGCAATAAACGTTTAGAGGAAGAGCAGAGGAACAGGGCTTGCTCTGTTTTCCTATATGCCCTTGCAAATTCCCAGCATCTCCACGCTGGTACTCATGGAGGCAAAAGCTCTCATCTGTGTATTTAACAGTCCCACTACAAATGTAACTTAAAGGTTAGCTTAACGCACTATGGCTCTACTGTGCATTTGCGTGGGGCTGGAACAATTCATTGCCCATTATTATTCTCTGGCTATACACAGACTGCAGACACTGTGCAGAACAGAGCTACCAAGGGGGTACAGAACTACTGCAAGCACAAGTTTGGAGCCAAGAAGTCACTGCACCTGCTGGAGAAATCTACCAGAAAGTCTCATTTCAATTTGCTTTTAGACTAATTCTGAAAAGACAAAAAATACTTGTGTATTGAATACAGAATATATAGAATATATAGAATATATAGAATATATAGAATGTCAAGCATTATATATATATTATATATATTCTAGATGTTACCTGGAGTGTCTGCCCAGCCGGGGTGCATAACGGAGAAATGGATGTTTCGGTGAGCTTTTGCCCATTGTTCTGTCATGACAACTTGCTGTCTCTAGGATAGAGCAAAAAGAGCCAGACTAGCATCAAGTTCAATAGCCTGTCCACCAAGTTAGTTCCCAGGCAGATGAGCTACACCAAATATGCTGTAAATATCAGGGCATTTATGTGTAGCAGAAATATATCCTTGCTCATCCTGATTTCATTTATTGGCGAACTTTGTCAGAGACCACTGTGGTCACTGCAGTCCATATCCTGGCCACAAGGTTACTTTTAAAGTGGTTACACTGCTTTCACTGACCACGTCTACTTGCTGTGGACTGTAGGTAAGAACTAAGCAGGCAGAAGGGGTGGGTCAGCTAAAGATAGTTTTCCCCCTGCGACTTAAATCAAACCAAATGAAAATCTAGCCATGCTCTCCACACAAAATGGTATGCACTCATAAATGCCATCATACTCCGGAAGGTTAAAGCTCTGTATGGGTTGGATGCAATGGGAAAGCAACAGTGAACAACGGGCTTTTTGCAAAGCAGACGGTATAAGCTGCCTACCAAACAAGTGCTGGGCTTTGTTCCAAAAACCACGGACTGTACCTTGTTTTGTGCATACACCATAGTTCCATCAAATGTCCCATTTTCCGACTGCAAGTCAGATATGTTTAATTTTTGAACTAGCATGCCCCCAGAAGAAACAGTTACCTGTAATCAAATTAACAAAAAACAAATGAATGAAAAGCAAATGAATGAAAAATAAAACCCCGCAATCATGCTCATGCATGCAATGTGGTCTTCAGGCCATATTTTGCAGTCCCTAGGAGGAGGAGGAGGAGGATGATTCCTCTGCATACTCTTTGCACTATGCCTGTGCTCATGTGTGGAGCGTACCTGGAGATGAGTTGGAAGAAATAGAATTTTTTTTAGAAAGTGATTTTCATTCAAAGTGGTGTCGACTCCATCACAGAACTTTGTCCTTCTTCCTTTTGAAAAGTAATTGAGAGAAAGAAAATAACAGAATAGCACTATTTGCAGTTTATATGTTTAGCATTTATAGACGTTAATTAGAAAACAGGATGTACTGTACAAAACTTCAGAAATTTCAGTTAAAAAATGTACCTGCTGCCCTGTTTTACACCAAGACCTGTAAGGTTCTTTTAAGCCTATACTCCTGTCATAGGTATTCTGCACTATGCTGCAAGAGACAACTTGCCCCAGGGAAAACAAAAGGGGAAGTTTCAAAAGGAAGTGTTTTACTCTGCTTTCCAGTGGAGGGTTGAGAGTATCAGGCAGGAGCTTTGCCTTGCAGAAGGAGGTTGCCGTTAGCAAAATCCAAGAGGTTTCTGGAGATGCTTACAGCATTGAAACTAACCCTGCACTGCTAGCACAGTCAAAGAAATGCTGTCACAAACCAGACGGTAAGAATAGTAAAGCACCACTTCTCAACAGCATCGCCGACTCACCACTCTGGCGTCAGCTTCTTTCTCCAGGAGGGGCAGCAGGGCAGTTGTCAGAATGTATGTACCTACAAGACAGACAGACATCAACATTAACTTCTCTTTTCAAAAAAGCTTTCTTCTCTCTGCATCCCTTATAATGACATCTCTTTATTTCCAAAACTTCATCTGAATTCAAAGACTTTCTTGCTGCTCTACCTGCAATATGCCTGTTCAGCTTGTAGTGGTCTGCATCGCTGCATACTTCTCAAAAGGCACATCAGTTATTTGATAGACTTTTAAGTTTATTGTACCTATAGAGCAAACGGATCACGACATTCCAGCCACAAGTGTGAAAGCAAAATGGCTCGGGTATGGATTTCCTTGTGGGTGAGGCAACACCAGTGAAGAACTGGGGAATGCATTTCCCCTCCATGTGTGGCATATATGCATATATCTATGCCAGGTCATGAGCAAGAGAAGGAAACTGTGCTTCACACTTGTGTTTCCTAGGCCCTTGCATATGCACATGACATACCCGTTCTTGCCTTCTCACTGAAATGCCTCAGTACCCCAACATTTCTAATTTGTGTAGCACACAAAACCTGCCTCTTTAATCCCCAGCACGACTATTACCGAAGATAAGGAATTCTTGACAGGAAAAATATTAACATTGCCTGTCCAAGGCTGAGCTAAGATTACTTGGTGAAACTTAACTGTGCTCTTCCCCACTTTAATCATGTTCATTTAGCACAGATTTGTACACACCACACAACTATATTCCATTACAGCTGTTACCATGACCAGCAAAGTTTGTTATTCAAAACACTGTTCAACAGCTAGTGTGTTTGATTCAGACACACCTAGAGATGTTTCATCCACTCAAGCGCAACACAGGGATCTTTGTTTGGTTTTACCTCTTCAGAGATATTTTAAAATTTTTTTCCCCTTTCAACTGTATTTAAAAAAGTATAATCTGTTTAATTCAAAATAAATCCAGCCCCATTTAGTCTAGTGTTTCTGCATCAAGTATAAAATTTCTCTCATCTCTTCACAAATGGCTCTAGTTCAACAATTTCATGTCAGATATAAACGTATTTTTTTCCATGAGCTACCGAGGCCTTGTTTTTCACTAGACATGAAGACTTCAGCATCTGTCTCTATAACCTCTCTTCCTCAGAGGCAATGAGATCACCCAGTTAAAACACAGCATGCTTATAAATACGCTACCAAAGTCAAACGTGTTACATGCTTGGTGAACAAACTGTTCAGTTCCTCTGTCAGTCACAACAGTCTTTATTTTCTCTATATAATCGGAGGGACATCCACATGCACAGAATATCTTTAAAACCCCGACAAATCACACAAAGCGAATGCAGCAGAGGAGTAAATGCAGCCTGTCTTCAGCAGGAAATGCAAGCAAAGGCAATTGCCAGTGCACAACGAGAGCCCGTACGTCTCCCCTGGTAGCGGCGGGGAGACTGAACGATGACATCATTAGGACAAGAACTACCGCTGATTGTCATGGGAGACTGCCACGACGCCAAAAAAAAAAAATAAAAAAATCACTTCAGTACAAGCTGAGAGCCTGGATTAGATTTTGATTTGCTATGGATTCTTCAAATGCAAAGTAACATCATGTCTTGGTTAAATAAGCTGCATTTCCTAGAGGCAGAGCTGCAATGCACCAGCTACGAGGATGCTTGATTTAGTGTCTTGCAGATTAACTTACACTTTTAAGGGGCTTCATGTTGGTTTGTTAATTCTAAAGGGATGCAAAGATGAATGCATTAACATTGCCTCATTAACAACTGGGGTTTGTTTTGTTTTCCAGCTGGATGAGAGAAATGTTCAATGCCAAAAATCCTGCTTATAGCAACTACAGCTTGTCAGAGGCCTGCGTGCTTATTTCAAACCACAAACCAACTGCAAAGCCAGCGTTGCCTCTGTTCCTCAAGTTTATAAAGAATTCAGTAAATCCCACAGTGCCAGAGCATTCAATCTTTTTGCCCCACAAAACCAGTTGCTCATTTGCTTTGAGACAGAGCACAAAAAGACCAGTTTTGACCACAGGTTCCTCTGGTAAGCGCTGGTATCTCAAAACACACACAGATGCAATGCATCAGGCATCAAGACTGAAGCACTGTATTTCTCCCACTACTAAATATTTCACCAACTATTGTCCTCATTTTAAGTGCTCGAACACAAACTCCTTAGTACAAATATACTTTGATATTAGACGTCCTTATTTGCATGGGCTGGTCTGACAGGCAAGACAGCATGGACAAGAAGTTTAGTACAATAACAGTAGAACAGATACACCTTATTACCAAGGTATATACTAAAACCTCCACATTTTTATTCCCACAAAAGCTGGCACATAGTTTAATAGTTATGCTCAAACAAATAGGAAGAGTTGTAAGTACAATCAGTGTAGAGGCCTGGCACAGCCATGTACCTCAAGGCAGGTATTCTGCCAAGCACAGCTGTATTGCAGCATGAGTAACACAGACATGAATTTCTAAGTAAAAGAGGAAGCCACAAATGAATGTGTTGCCTGCTGCAGTCCTTATAAAGCAAAAATTGCATGAACTGTATAAAAACTAAAAAAGGAAAATTTTCTAACTTTTAGTAAAATAAGTTTTTTCAAGCAAAACCAAGACTGATTTGGTACAAGAAACCACATGCCTCTCTCCCCCCACTTAAGAAAATCAAGACAACACCCAAATTATATATGATTTTGCTAATAATTGATCATTAATGTCAATGTACTGGACATCAGCATTTCCAAAATGAACATTTTAGTACATTTCCTTGACACAGAAATAATTTTCATTTGTTAAAGAGAAACCTCCTCCCACAGAGCTTAATTAAAAACAGTAAAGCATATCAAATGTGATTACTGCTTAATTATCACTGTGTTCAAACCGCACAGATTTTTTTGAGGTTTCTTCTTTTGCAATTGTTTAAAAAGACCAAGAGAGAACACAAAGGTGCATTGAGGGAAAGGCGATGATCAACAGCGATGTGCCTTGCACTGAAAGCATTAAAAGTTGGTATCTTGGCGATCCCACCCCTCTCTGAGAGGACCTTTGGGATTCTGCTAGAAACAATGGAAGACTTTTCTTCCCCAGAAAACAAGAGCTGTCACTACTCCTGGGAGACTCTGGAGAAAGCATGTCCTTGTCTCAAGCAAATACTCTGCAAAGGGAGATGGTCAGCCTTGAGGCCACCACGTTTCCCAGCGGCTGTTCCATGGCAGTTATATCCACGACAGAGGAGGAACCGACAGCCCTCAGGGGGACAGGGCAACTGGGAGCAGGATGTTTCTGTCTGAACAGTTCTCCTGGACTACAGCCCATTTCTTGCACAGGTCTAAGTACCTGTGGAAAAGAGCAGGCTACTCTGAATCACTCACATGGCAGAAAGTCGAGCAGCAGCTTCTCTCTCACATGCATCTCAGACACAGCAGGCAGGGAGCTATGAGTACACCTACAAGGCAGTGCTGGACACACGGCTGTACAACCTGCATCTAGGATTGTGTGACAGAGGCCACGCTCTTAGACATCACTTTTCCCTGCCATCGGAAGGTACATTATCTACGTGGCCTGAAAGCTTGACTCCCACTGGTGTAACGCTGGGGGAGGAGGGAGGGGCTAAATGAAGTGGTATACCACGCTTCCCTTTGAAAAGGAGTGTTTGCTGTGCCACAAAGGAGTCCAGCAAGACAAATTCAGGAGCATGCTCAGAAGCAGCAGGAATGCAGAAGAGGGTGAGTAATTGTCCTATCTATCATCCCCCATGTACAGGATTTCATCTTGCCCTCACTGAACTCTGCGAGGTGAAGAGTTGACTAGAGAAATCTACTGCACAAGTTACAGCCCTGTTCAATGTAACAAGGTTTGACACAGTACCTGCTGGCCATGTTTTCTCCAGCTAAAGAGGCGCCTGGGATTGATGCACAATTTCTTTTAAAGATAAACATCAATATTTGCTTTTCCTTGGAAAAACTTACAGGAATTTTATGTCTTGAAGCTGAGTTCACATAATAGGAAATCATGTATAATACAGTGCAGTTAAAACCTTCCTATAAGGATAGAGCAACTCCACCATTACGCACCATTCAACCAATTCTATTACAATAGATTCAACGGTGTGGGTTGTCAGTCTGTGCATTACACAGGGCAATTTCAGTAAAAGCAATGAGCACAGCACGTAATGAGAACACACTTTGTTCATACACACTCCCCCCCAAGTGCTGATCACATTAATGTTTATTTAAGTTTCATGTTTACTTGCTCAAAGAAAAAAAAAAAAAAAATTGAATCACCATGCATTCTCCTGTGGCCCATTTTGTAATTGTTCCACTTGCTCCGAGATGGTCTCAATTTAGTTTAGTAATCTGATATTGTCCTCCAATTAACAACTCTCATTTTTAACTCCATACAGTGAACTACTCTGTCAACCTGTAAGAGCAGTAATTCAAGTGGTTTCACAATCACAGAGTGAAACTTTGATGCAAGTCTGAAACTTTGATGCAACTGTAGAAAATGAGGAGCTATTATGGAGATACATACTCAATTCATACACTCAGTTGTTTAAAAAAAACCCCACAAACCCCTACAAATATCAGCCTGTCTACTTCATAAACTCCTAAATAAAATGAGGCTACCTTTCCCACGACCTGAAGCAGAACCCGAGGGGACTCTATGGAAACCAAAAGCGTTAGGTCTCGCAAGAAGGTAGCTCTGCATGTTCTTGCAACAGTTAGCTGACCGTGGACCTCACCATCTCTACCAAACCAAAGCGAAACTATCCCCGTGCAAGGGACAGAAGTCACTGTGTATTACGACATTGGTCTTTCCCACAGGAGGCTACAAATCCTCTGTACTAGAACATAAAACTAAGCAAAACATGGAACTGCCCTAACAGAAAACATAAACAAACACTGCAAAGGCAGATTTCCAAAATGCTGGTGGTGTAACTCCACTTTAGCCTGCTAAAACCTGGAAGACTCCTTAGGATTCACATATTTCAGACTTCAAAATCAACAGGTTATCATATATAACAATAGTACATGAACACACACTCTTATCTGCTTTACAGATTTAAAGTGACCCCAAAACCTGTACTTTAAAATTGATTTATAAAAAAAATTATGGTTTCAGCAGAAGTAATATTGTAAAGCCACTACCTGTTTATAACATCGAATTAATTGATGATGCAGTTATTGCAGACCCAAGTGTCTTGGTGGATTCTAGAATAGTTTTTGCCTGATGTTCTATCTGGCAATTAGTGGTAAATTGTTAGTGAGGTTTTTAATCTGCTAGCATTCAGATAAGGGCAGGCAGCCAACCCCACACTCAGTGAAGTTTTCCATCTGCCTGAGTTTTGCAGTATTATTAGGAACAGTGTTATTTCAACTGTGAAAAAGTGGGAACAAAAAAAACCCCACAACTTTAATTGTACAGATTTCAGTGGCTCATTCATCTGGTAAAAATCAGTTAAATTGGCTTGCTTTTCTTATGTCCAAGTCTCGGAAAAAAGAACAAGAACTTCCTTGACCTGGTTATCTTTTCAAGCCTTCAATTTATGCAGTTCCAAGTAAGACACATCCCTAAGTCTGTTTCCTGAGTACAAGATCAGGAACGAAGATTTCAGTGTGCTGTCTCTGAGGGCCAATTCCAACCACACTAGCAATAACTGAGAGTGCACGTACAGAGCTAATGAACAAGAAAGACAAAACAAAGGTTTACATTTCCCTTGAATTACAAAGCTCTGCTAAGTAAGAGTTTCTCTATGTCCTGGGAACCTAGGCTTCAGTACAGCTAGTTGATTTGCAATTATATTCAACCTTATCCTTTCATGTAGCACCTCTCATCCATAAGTCTCAAAGTTCTTTAGAAAGAAAAATCAGTATCATAGTTTCCTTTCCACAGGTAAGGCTGTCTTGCCACTGGCCTTATGGCAGACTGACTTCCAGCAGTTCAGAACACCGTCCACCAGGCAACACCAGCTTGTGTGAAACACCAGTTAGATACAGTTTATGTGTAGGGAAGAGACTGACAAATATCCATTCAGGTTCAGCAATTTGCCATAAAAGGGCTGTACTGCCACTGTGGCAGAAATCTTATTTCCTCTGGCCCTACCCCTTCTTGCACAGAGAGTAAATGTATATGGTTGTATTATTAAAACATGAGAGCACATCAGACTGAAAAGACGCATACTGGGAGCATCATTTATTTATCTCTGAGTGTGTTTTAGCATCCCCTTGGCTGGTAAGTAGCAATAAAAATGTAACACATATGCCATTTTTCCATGTCAAGCAAGAAGATGTGTTGACTAAAAGTAAAGTGAGGCAGGCTATAAAATACAGGAACAAGGATTGTTTCAGCGACATGTCCAGTGCTTCAATAAGAACACACTGCTCTTGCCTCCACTTGCCTACCAATGCTGACAGTTTTTTCCCCAAAATGACCAAATAGTGCCAGTTTGAACAGTCTTTGTTCGAAGTTTTACTAGAACAAGTAAAATAAAATTAAATTATTTAAAAAAAAAAAAAGTGTCGACTCAGAAGCCTGCAAGTCTTATCAAAAGAAGTGACTGCTTGTCACTGCCCAGCTCCTGGATACAACCCTGAGTACAAGCC
>Ga0065711_1035684_pt1 | contig 21958 bp, 17 predicted proteins | sample Hoacrofraction12_FD_59098 | JGI IMG/M metagenome (GOLD analysis project Ga0065711, IMG submission 59098) | Hoatzin crop microbial communities from Cojedes, Venezuela - Epithelial fraction 12 v2 (version 2) | ecosystem: Host-associated > Birds > Digestive system > Esophagus > Crop | place... | reverse complement strand
GGAGTTTTGGTAGGGCTGTGGAGACTTGCTGTTCTTTCCACAGCTGGCTAGACATAGTGCCTGCAAACCTGATTGCTGCAGAGCTCAAAGAAAAGGAGAGGGAAGTGGTTTGGGGAAGCATTTTCCAGTTATTGTTGACTCCAGCTGCTATCATTTTTCACTGTAACTGAGGCAGAAAGGAAGCTGGTTGGCACAGGCACCCCAGCTCCCGGTTGGTGTAGTTTCTCTAAGCTCCACACTCCCAGGAAAGATATACATATTTCTTCTTATTATTCCTGCTTCCTGTATGCAGACTGTACTTTCCCTCCACTTCTTCAGTAGCCTGAGACAGAGATTCTCGTGCTGCGAAGGACTGTCCTGTGCTGGTGGCAGCTGCGTGGGCTGGGAGCACGGGGGCCCGGCTGCGGCTCTGCCTGCGTTGCCTCCGCTGCGGGGAGGCACGGGCTGGGTTTCGAGCAGGGGCCTGACGTGGGTCTTTGCTCTGCTGAAGCTGGTAGAGTTCCGTGAAGGCTACCCTTTGTGAGTTGTTAGGAAACGCAGCGTTATCCCATAAAAGCCAGCGCTTGGTCCAGTTAAGTGTAATGGAACAGAATTTACTATGCCCTGCTACGTCGCTCGCTGCATACTGGCCAGGGCTCTCTTTTCCTGAGGATTACTGCATGCTGGAAAATTGAGAAAAACTGGCTATTGGACACGTAAGGTCTCGAACCGGAGTATGATTCAGGCTGCTGTGGATAGACTTTCACAACTTCTTTCTAGTGATTCCCTGTTGATTCTTTCTTGATGAAGTGTTTATAGATTTCTCGAACAATCCTGGCCTGAAATTTTCCTCACATATTTCCTACTCCAAGAGGACATCTGGTGTGGGCATGTATAAAGATCGAGCAAGATCCCTGCTGTTCTGTTGTTTTTTGTAATTGTTGGCTTTAGATCAGCAAAAGGGAAACAAAACCCAGTTCTGGATGCTCAGCAGAAAGCCTGGAGTCGCTCAGGAGCACATCTGAAAGAGAAGCTGGCCCCTCTGAAATGTTACCTTGCCACTTGAAAAGTTCTTGGCAGTCTTTCTTCAAACTTGGTGCGTTTTGCTTTTCTTGAAGTGACCTGAAAATCAGGCCACGTTGAAAGCAGATTAGTTCTGTAGCTTATGAACAATGTCAGAGTGATTTTAACTCAGATGCCTTTATAAGGAGGGTACGTAGGGATACATTAGCGTCGGGAACGCAGGGTATTGCCAGCACTGTTACGGGGCCCAACACACATATCTAAATGTGTATTTATTGTCTATAAGCCTGGAAATTTTTAGGAACATTGTTAGGCCATTCCTATTTTTGTAGTGAAACTTTCAGATCAAAATAAATGGAATCAACAGACAGAGCATGTTACTGAGACTCCTGGCATGTATGAAAAGCGTCTTTGGCTATGAAATAACAGTTAACTAAGACATAGGTACATAGATACTGATGGAAAGAACTTACTGCTGGAATTTCACAGGGTGCATAATGCTGGGATGTCTGTTGGGGAGGGGGCAAGTCTAAGTGTTCAGAAAAGAACAGGAATAAGCTTCAGGAGCACTGGATTTTGATCCTGATTCTGCTTAAAACTAGTGTCACTCAAGCTGCTGCATCTCTATGTTCTTGGTTCTTCACCCTGAAGTGAGGATGGTTGATAGAGACCAGCTGGTATCTGCGTGCTGGCCCACAGAGCTCCAGAGAAGAGCAAAAAATTGTTCCTTTTCACTTCAGCAGCATCCCCTCCTCATCGTGGCTTTCTGCATTCAATGCATAGTGCGACTGCACATGCTCACACCCTCCTTCTCCTCTAAATTATTAAACAACTGTGCACACCCTGCGGGAAAAAGAGCAGCAGCAACACCCGCTTTATCTTTCTTTATCATCCTCCTTCCCAGCACAGCTAATTGTCTGAACACAGAGCTGCCACCCTCCAGAGCGACAAGGAGACGGCGGGGACCGGCGTCTCGCTTCGCTGTGGCTGGCGACCCTTGCTTTTTCTGTATGACCGTGTGTGTGTCAGCGCATGCGCCCGGCTTGGTTCCAGGCGTGCCCCCCAGCACAGAGCATGTCCTCTGGTAGGATTTATTATAAATGAACGCTGAAGTGCTCTTCTCTTCTCTCCCTGCCTCCCTCCATCCCTCCTCCCCTGTTCTTTCTCACCCTGCTTTGTTCAGTGGCCTTGAGGTAATTCAGCAGCTTTTCATCGAGGGGGCCTTTAAACAGCAGAGTCTGAGAGCAGGTATGAACAAGGTGTTTGGGATGCTCCGTTAACACGGCAAGTGTTGCAAGTGACAACATTTGCCTGTGTAAGCTAGCATGATTTTCAACAGCAGGCAGCTGCCCAGACGTGCCCTTGAAGCATCTTCAGCTTGCATCTTGGTTCTTTTGTTCTTGCGGTTGCCTGGGCTGCTTTCAGAAAGAGGATTCACAATCCAAACCATTCCTTATTTATTTATTTGGTAACAGGTTTGAGCTGGTGTTTGGGGCTTGATGGGGAGGGTGGCAGGGCATGTGTGTGCGTGTCCTGTGGGGACTGAGTTGAGGTTGTAATTGCATTATTACAGGGAATCCAGTTGTTAGGGGATGAAGGCAGTTGCACTTTCCTGGCAGGAAGGAAATCTGAGCGCTTGAATCAGTGCAATATGTGATGTTCTGAGATGCTTCCTCCGCTGATCTGATCCTCAAATCTGATCACGCCTCTCGTCGCAGTTGTTTTAATTAAACTCAGAGGAGTTCTGCACATTGTGCTGCACGATTAACATTTTTGTTTAATTAGAAACACTCGGTAATAATAGTTGTACCAGGCCTCCCCCTACACACACACACGTGCACACACACACACACTCACTCACACCCTCCGCCAGTCAAGAGGGCTCTTCTCTCTGTGGGTTAATTGGTCCGTGGAATTAACGGACGCGGCTTTGAGGCAGGTGGAGTAGCATCACCAGGGAGCAGGAGAAAGGCAGCAATCAATAATGATGTCATCTGCAGCCAATGCGGCAGCAGCGCCGCGGCTCCTGAACAACACACCACCGCCTGGTTAAAGAGCAGCGGGGAGGCGCGGACGTTAAAAGCCTGGCTGAAAGCTGTGCAAAGGCAAAGCAATTCCCAGGGCCTGAGCTCACTCCTGGGGGGGCGAGGGTGTTGCAGCACAACATGATCTGCGAGAGCACACACTGTTCGGAGACTCCTGCGATGCCCGAGCACGGCCTGGTAAACTGAGAGCTGAAAGGTTTGGTTCAGGCCCTAGTTCAAGATATTTATGTTTTAATTAGAGTGCAGTATCCTGGTTTAGGGGTCCTTCAGGTGCACCGAAATGACTGCATCTTTATACAGCTGTAAGTTTGTCCGTACTAGGAGGTCTGTTTTACTTCACCAGTTATAAAATGGTACGTGTTTTTGTTTGTGGTTAGATTCCTTTGATGTGTGAGGAGAGGTATGGTTAATACATTTTGCTCCCCAGTGAGTCACAATCAAGCCTTTATAACTCCCAACAATGGTCAGAGGAAGGAAACAATGCACATTTTTAAACACACAATTGAGGCATTTAAACCCTTTTCTTCTCTGCGGTAGCTGCGCGCTGCTAAGAACAGTATTAGACAAGAGTTTCTTGGCCCTGGGTGTCGGAGCACCACACAGACCTGTAGCTCTGCCTTCGTGATTTCGTAGGTTTTTAGAACTTGAGCGTGCGGCACAGCGGTGTGGAGTAGCTCTTACCCAAATCGTGCGTGTTCGGAGCTCGTAGGGAGCAGTAGTGGGATCTGAGGAGCCTGCTTTGCTCTTACAGGAAAAGACACCCACCATGGCAAGGCCACCGGGTTTCTCTCTTGTTCCACCAGCTCTAGGTTCGGCCGTACGCAGTTTGGCTCCGTTGCTTCTGATAGGCGGTGTGCCAGCAGCAGGAAATGAGCTCTGGTGTGTGCAGTTGGCAGGGCTGCTTCCCAACCAAGGCAAGGGTTTCCAGCCCATCTCTGCTGCCGCTGTGAGAGCTCCGTTGGTTTCAGTGGGGGACTGACTGTGATGTATGTTGCTTTTTTAAAAATCCCACCTTTTTTAAATCCCCCCGGTGTTATTTCCCTTCTGTTTCGCTCACTTGCTTTTGGGATGGGTTCAATGCCATAGATTGCCAAGGCTGTGATTCCTCAACACGCCTCATTTGAAATGATGGAGAGTCCCTGTAAAGTCTCACCCTGCTGCCCGCATCCTCCTTTCAAGCTGCGCTCCCCCAGACTGATTTTTTGGGGGAAAAAAATGGCGTGTTCCTGAGCGGTATCACTCCGCATAAGACAGCTGTCTTCCACAGGACTTAGGAGGTCGTGACAAAGATTATGGGGGAAGCACTGGGGTTTTGTATTAGTTATCACAAATTAGTCAGCGTCGGTTAGGATTGCCCTCCTCACCCTCATTAGTGAAGGCAAAGGCAAGACTGAGAGGAAGCAGGCAGCTCAGCTGAGCCTGTCTTCGAGGTGCTGGTGCCACGTCCCTCTTCTAGGGCAACAGCACTGAATTAATAAATCTAGAAATCACACCCTATCTGACAGCACTTGGCTTATTGCTGTTATGTGTGTCCCCTCTGGTAGCTACAGCTGGATGAGATTTTCCTCTCCTTTTTCTCCTAGTTTCCGCTGCGTCTTTGACAGGCCTTTTCACGTAGTCGCTTTCATTATTTCTCTTGTGCAGTTTGTTTCGTAGTGGGGTTTGGAGGGGGAAGACGAATCATTCCTTTTAAATGTGACTGTATAGATGTACTCTGCAGTGCGGGGATCTTTGCCGTGTGTGTGTGCAGCTTCTGCTGGAGAAACCAGTAAGTGCGAGTCACTTACCTGACAGAGGGATGCAGTGCAGTACCTGGAGACACTTCAAAATTACTATTCCATGCCCCAAAGGGCTTCAATAGATTGCATTTAAATTTAGAACCTTCTTGCGGGACGTTTGAATAGTCACACACCATGGACAAGCTGGTAAATTTTACTGTATAATGTGTTTTCACAAACCATCTGTGGACCATTTATTGGAGGCTTGTTTTAAATTACATTGCACAGAGTTCTGGGCAGCAGCTCCTTCAGCTGCCCCGGTCCCTAGCGCGTGTTTGACCGCTCTTCCTTTGTTCTCTGCCACCAGAGGACCAGTTACCTCCCGGCTTCCCAAACATCGATATGGGGCCCCAGCTGAAAGTGGTGGAGCGGACTCGAACAGCCACGATGCTCTGTGCGGCCAGTGGGAACCCAGACCCGGAGATCACTTGGTTTAAGGATTTCCTGCCTGTCGACCCCAGCGCGAGCAATGGGAGAATAAAGCAGCTGAGATCAGGTAAGGTCTCTGGGGGGGACTGGAGGAATTGAGACCAAGGTAGAGACATGAAGAGACTGCTCAGAGGTTTCTGACACAGAAGAGAGGGCTGATAGACACGGGCACCACTGGTGTGGATTGGGACATTAGCTTTTCTTTGGTTTTGGGACTCGCGTTCTTTATCAGGAAGTGGTTGGAGTATTTTCTCCTGGCCTTCCCTACTGCCTAGCTGACGTAAGGGGAGTCACAGCAGGGAAGCTGGTTCCCATCCAGGAGACGCTGTAACTAGTTCACTGGAAAAAGGTGCTCTTCCAGCTCAGGGGGAACTGGGGACTGGATGGGAGCTGAGGGTTTCTTCCTCAGACCAAGAACTGGGTAAGGGAGAAAGAAAACCTCTACAGCAAACACAGCATTTTAGATCACATGCATCTGGTACAGGGTCCACAGCTCAGGCAGCCTCTGACTGTCAAAACGTCATCCTCTTGGTGTAAATTGAGTCTCTCAAAGCTGGTGTTGAAGAACAGCTCTTGCAGGATCTTTCCAGCATCGAGTCCCTGCAGTCGTCGCTGGAGAGCAGTTGTGAGCGTTCTGGAGTGAGCCCTTGGCACTCAGTGGCACTGCCCATGGAGTGGATCTCCATGAACAGATGTACCCCAGCTCCGTGGCTCTTGTCAGTTCTCCGTCTTTCCCCATCTGCTTGTCCATCTGTCTCTTTTGTTTGTTTTATGTTTGTTGTTTTGTGTGTGTGTCAATGTGACATCTCTTAATATTCACATTTCAGGAGCTGTTTTTATACTTGCTAAATCTGCCAGTTCACTGTGTGAGTGTGTGTGCGTGCAGGGAGGGCACAGGTATATTGATTTTTGAATACTACTGATAAAGCAGTTCTGTTTCTCAGCTTAAACCCTAATTTCTCTCTGATAGCTGCAAATACGAAACAACCCTTGGACGTTTTACCTTTTGACAAAAACTAACCCGAGAAATAATCCTTTTCAAATCCTGCTTGGACTGACTGCTTTGACCCAGCCTAGAGGAGACGTGTCTGGGTGGTGGGACCTAGCAAGCACTAGCGTCACTTCAGCTACTCGGAACATTCCTTTGGCCGAGAGAGATGGAGCATGTTCAAGAGTCTTTTTTGACTGAAGATTGGCGTTGTTGTAGGCAAAGGGAAAGTCGGCCGCTCCAGCGACAGCCAACTGCTCTGCCCAGGCCTGCTGGCTCGGAGGAGATGGGCTGTGACTGCTGTAATGCTGGGTCTGAACATCAGAGGACGTCACCGCCTGCCTTGTCTTTGCCCGGTTTGGCAAAGGTTCTGTCTAAAGATTTTCAGTCCTGTGGCCACCAGTGGGAAAGAGTCGGTGTAGTTCCAGTTCCGTGTAGCTTTTGTACACCTGCAGAAACGCATCCTTATGCAGTGAAGCAGACACTGCTCTGCTGAATTAGAATGGATTGTTGAATCCCACCAACACAGATGAGATTGACCTCCCTGTTTTATCGTAACAGCTGAGGCAAATGCAAATGAAAAAAATCACTCAGCATAAATAATGAGAGGTAAACTAGAATTATATCATGCTCTGTGACCGTGATCTGAAGTGTGAGTAATGCACAGGCAGATTATTTTTAATACATTTATCATCTTGCTAGGATGCCTTTATACCCTTTAACTGGGTTTGATCTGGTGTTTTCCTTAAAGCCACCGGAGTGCTGCGTTTTTATTCCAGTGAATTGATTAGCCTCAGAGTGAACCCTTGGCCTTTCTGATAAATCAGAAGGTACCTGCTGAGATTTAATCTCGTTTACAGCTGTTTTCAATTAGTGAACTGGTGAAACCCTGAAGCGTCCCTGTAGTCCTTAGGGGCAGAAACCTGTTGCTTGCGTGAAAGGGAGTGCAGATCCCTGGACAGTCAGGACTTCAGAGTTCTCCCATTTCGTCTACTTTTATGGCCTTTCAAAACTTGCGTGTTCTGCCATGCAAAGGCCTGTGAAAGCGCAGAGCGTATTAACAGTGGGGTCACCTGTACTCGGTTAGTGTTTTGGTCAGTGGAAAGGAGTTGGTTTAGGACGAAGGCAGAGCAGATTCCAGTGTGTGTGTGTAACCTGAGCGTGATGTGCGAGGCGATGCCTGTTTGAGCGCTGGTGGTGCGAGTGCTGCTAAAGTCGGAACTTAATTTAATACACTTATCTTTCCAGAAAGCAAACTTTGCTGCCAGAACTGTGCCAGTAGCACACGACAGGGCACTGGATGCTTCAGGACACTGCTAATGAGCTTCAGTGTCTTTCACCCACAGGTCATCAGTGTGACTCCAGCCCAGCTGCTTGGGGATTAACAATTAGACCCGACTAACGGGGGTTTGATGAGCCCTCAGAGAGTCAGGAGTGCGGGGAGGAGGGGTGACCCTGGTACTAAATCCAGCTTCATCGCTGCGCTGTGTGCTGACAGCCTTGGTGCGGGAGCCAGCGCCCGGGCTGTCCCTGAAGACTCGGCTGTGGCGTTGCTCCCTGGTAGAGGCAGGGACAGGGGCAGGGAGAGCGCAGCGGGACAGGGCAGGCACCCACCTTCTGCCTCGGAAATCAGTCGATGGGATAGCAGCCGTGCTCCTTTATTACAGAGGGTGTTACGAACTGAATTTATATCAATATATTAGTTAGTGGCAAACATGCAAATTAGCTCATTAGAAGGTACAAGTGAAATGTCATACACAGAACTCTGCAAAATTGAGTAGCTGTGTCCAGATTTGGTTCTCATTTATATTAAAAAACCTGAATGTTTCACTGGCAGTATAAATGGACCTCTGAGACCATGGTCATTATATTCGCATCATCCCGGGAACCCATTATTTTATGGGTCTTCAGTATAATTGAGAAACAGGTGATACGTCATTAACCAGAGGATTTTCTCTATCCAGTATCTCTTCTTCTCCTTTCCATCTCCAGATAAACCTTCCAAGCAAGTGGAAATCTTCTAATGCTTGGGGGTTTTGACTGAGTCAGAAGCTGAATTGTCAGTCAGAGGAGAACAGGAAGAGCCTCTGTCTAGGCTCCAGCTTCCCTTCGACGTACATGAACATCTCAGCCTTAGAGACCCAGGCTGCCTGAGAGTTTAAGTGGTCGTGGTGGTGGAAGAGAAGCAGATATTTCTGCTTAGCCCCGATGCAAGCGGTCTGGGGACATTTAAAGAGAAGGCAGTGTCCCTTGCCCAGCCGTGCCGCCGAGGGGGGATGGCGGGAGGCAGCCTGCAGCCGCCTTCACACGTCACGGAAACACTGAAACCTTTTGTGTCTTGTGTGTTGTCTTCTGTTGCTCGATAACTGGCTGTAACAAACTTCTTTTCTTTTTTTTCACTTTTTTTAACATTCAGAGACCTTTGGTAAGTTTGCTCAATTAAAACCAAAAATCAAACCAAAAACCCCAAACCTGCTAACGTCCAGATTTGTAACCCTTGCCCTTTAAACTAATTCCTTTGTAACAGCTTCTTGAGAGGCATGCTGTGCATTTCTTCTACTAACTCTTTCAGTAGGGATATTCTGCCCTCTTAATGAATTTCTGCAGGGGTATTGCAGGCTACAATAAGAATAATAATCATCCTAATTAATATATCTGTATGAAGAGATAACAGCTAAATATGAACCTCCTAACATTGGATAGACTTTTTTTGTAACTTAGCAACAGTTGTCCTGGAATTCCCCAATTACACCATAGCTTGTACCCTGGAACTGTGATAATTGTGTTCACACCTGCAGGAGGTCTTGGAGTTTCACATCTAACAGGGTTATTGGCATTTTCAGAAGGGATAGGTGAGGGTGCTGCATTTTCAAATGGAAGCTGTAAATCACAGGTCACTGGCTATAGGAAAGGGTTGAGCAAAGAAAAAGCCCCCCCCTCCCGATCATCTCTGTCCCTCGAGAAGCCCGGAGCCTGTCTGCAGAACTCACGTCACATTCCCTCCGTGTGCCAAGTCCCCTTTTGTTATTAGAGATGTAGCAATTGCAGCTGTCAGCCAGGATCCGGCGTTTTAAAATTGCAGAAGACCCTTGGTGATTGCTTACTTGTTTAGAATAGACAGCGCTCTCCGGCCCTCGGGAGCGGAGCACAGCGCACACATGTTCTCACACGTGGCCCGACAGAAGGTGGGGATGTGTTTTCTGTCATTACCATGGCAATGGTGACTGTCCTCCTCTCCCTGTTCTCAAGGCTTGGAGAATCCGGAGGCAGCTTGGTGTGTGGGAAGCCAGAGGAAGGGAGGATGGCCGAGCGGATCCCATCCCCTGCAGCAGAGGGGGACACCTGCACGTGGGGTGCTGCCTGGCACCAGCTTGGACCTTTGTAATCCAGAGACACGTCCTTTAAGCTGCCTTTTGCCTTTGCTGCTAAACACTAGACTGACCATCTGGGCTCATGCAGCCTCAAAATTTGCCCTAGATAGGCAGATCTCCAGATCCTGGGAGGCTGTGGAAGGCCATGTGAATAGCTTGCATGTGGCATCTCAAACCCAGCTTTTCTTTCGACAAGTCAGCATCCAGCGTGAGTTTTGTCTCCATTAGTTTTCCTGTAAAGCTGGTGCCCTTATTCTGCCCTGGACAGTGATTAGTCTCATGCCTTTTGCTCGTGTTAGGACACCAGGGAAGGCAGCTATTGAACACAGGTGCCTCCCCCAAACTCCTGATCAAATCTTACAGGACCTGTCAGAGTTCTTCAGAATTACTCATCTATTTCAGATCCTATTCTAGCACCATCCTGCTGCCCCTGGATTGAATGTAAAGCTGGTTAGATGTGAAACTCCACTAGTGAAAATCTACCATCTGTGTCTCTGCCGCCATTCCAGCGGCTGTTCTTTCCTAGCAAGTTACTTGATCTCATTTTGATTCAAATTCTGTCCCCTCCATCCCTGATGTGGGGCATCTTGCAAAACATGTGTTGCTCCTCACCTCTGTGTCCCGTGTGCCGGAGTTAGAACTGGAAAGACCAGGGTGGCATTGCTTGCTCTCCAAGAGCGCTGTCTCCACGACAGTCTGTCTCCAAGAGCTGCTGACAGCCTATTTCCAGGGACAACGCTGATGCTTAGAGGGAGCAGGGAATAACTGACCTGCAATGACACGAGAAGGTAACGGCTGCTGTTGTATCTATGCTAACATAGCTCTAACTTCCAGTGTCTTTCTCCTGCCAATTAGCGTGAACCTTTGCAGGAAATTGCCAGGCTTAGCCAAGGCCAAAGAAGCTTCATAGTGGTGGGTGGTGTGGGGGTCTCTTCCCCTCCTCTACCCTCTTCCCATTAGCCTTGTTCCAGATTTGCACCACAGATGGCAGATTTTCACTCCAGTTTTGAGACAGAAGGATGTATCCGAGGCTGTTTGTATTTCCACTGAACTGAACTATCACCCTTTGCTGCTCTGTCTCTCTCTCTCGCTCGCTTCTTAAAACCTCCCTGCCGTCTCCTGTGTGGAGATCTGCCCAAGTACACGCTCCCCCCACCTCTTTCTCTTTCAAGCACTGCCTCTCCAACCTTTGTCCTGATAGCTAACCAGCCTGCTTTATTAACCTTAACTAGTTCCTAACCCTAACTAGATGCTAACTTCTCTCTAGCAAATAACCTAACCTCTTAACTAGAAGCTGAGTGTAACTAGAATCTAATATCCTAACACTATAATACCTCTCTTCCCTCATCTCCTTTGAAAAATAAAGGTGAACTGTAATCAGTATCTATATATTTTTACCTTCTATCCTGAAAATGGAGGATTGAACCGCAGCACAAGAAGGATGAGCAGGGCTGAAGGATAGGAGGGAAGGGTTTTCTGGTGGCTAAGGCAGAAGATTGGCCCACGGGAGGCTTTGACTCCTATTCTTGCCTCTGCCACAGTCTTCCCTCTGTGACCCTGGGCAAGCTGCTTCACCTCTACCTCAGTTTCCCCATCTGTAAAGTGGGGGTAATAATGCTGCTGTACCTCGCTGGGGGAGAGGAGAGAGTGCAAGGCTGGTATTTGTCATGTAATGTGCTGTACAAGCCCTGGCTGGGAGGTGCTGCAGAATGATGGCGTTGTCACCATTGCAGAGAAGCTCTTGCATTTCTCCCTAGTAAGAGGCAATACTTGTAATTGCGGAATCTGCCCTGTTCTCAGGATTGGGGTAAAAACCAACCAGCTAAAACCCCTTCTTTGATAAGCTGTGTGACGAGTTTGAATGCCGCTGTGAGCAAAAGGACCTGCCGTGTTTTCCAAGGAAGATGGTTGCAACCTCAGGAGGTCAAACAGGGGGGCGGTGATTTTAGCATTGGCTGTGGCATGGTTCACCAGCCACCGTGTGGCTTCCTCTCATCTCTGAGACCTGCCTAGGCAGAAGACTTGCGTTAAGCACTGAGACACAAGTGCAGGGGGGTTGAATAAAAAGAACCCAAGAGAGACGCAGTCAACAGGCAGGTGTAGCAGGACTCCTCTCTCCGTACAACCCCCTCCTGCACTGGCGTTAGGGAGGCTTCCAGAGCAGTTGCGTGAGGCAGCCCTTTCGCTTGTGCAGTAGCGTGGCCTTCTGTAGTACAGAACGCCTGGCTCCAGTCTCTGTGTGGAGCCACTGAAGGAGAACTGGAGGTCCTGATGAGGACATGCACTGAATTCCTCCCACATCTTTGCCAATAACTAAAGTTTGGAGCTGGGAATTTGCTAGCAAAGATGGGACCAAACCTGCAACTCTTAACGTGATGCAGGGTACCTGGATGTCCCTTTCCCTGTCTGGGCTAACGTGGCCGTAAAGCCAACCCTTTTCCCTAGGAGGGATCGAGATAAATGCAGGCTCATCATACGTTCTGCAAGTAGCTAACAGTAATGTTAGCAGAGAGCTGGAAGACTTTCTTTGCATTCTTAGCAACGAAACGGAACCAGCCCTAAGACTTTTCAAGCCAAGCGCAGTGGAGGCTCTGTAGCAGCCAGCTGAATTGGAATGCTTTGAAGAGGCATCCCCGCCTTCAGTACCCCAGGCCCTCCTCAGTCTGTCCCTGTAATTGAAGATGAGGTAGAGCAGGAAGTTTCCTACTGGGAACTGTCTTCCTTGACTCAGGTCCTTTTCCCACGGGCAGTCCAAGTGTTTGGGGTTTTGCAGTCTTTTCACTTACTTTCTTTGTTTTCTTTGCAGAAGGTACACCGATCCGAGGTAAGACACCCCCAGCTCACTCACTCACCCACTCTCCAAACACTGCTCTCCACTCAGTTCCTGTTTCATTGACCTGTGCTCAATACAGAATCTTTGTGTTGTTGTTGTTGTTATGTTTTCTTGTCCTGCTTCACCTCTGGATATTTTTTTTTTATACCTGTCTTTATTTTATATATGGTTACAATGTCCTTTTTTGTTTGCTGGGTGCACTTGGTAATACTGATACTGTTCTAATAACGTCTCAGGCTGTGCTGCCTCAGATTTATGGCAGAGTTTTAAGAGCTAATCTCTCCAGGACTCTGAAGGACTGAAGTTTATCTTAAGCATTAAATGCTATCAGAGCTTGGTAAATAGTTAGGACCTTCTCTTGATTGGTGCAAAGTGCTCCCGAGCCATTGATGGTGGTGAAAGTTTTCGAATCCTTCGCTCAGTCAGTTGTGCAGCACTTAGCATCTCAGCGTACTCATTAGTTCGGCTTCAGAGCCTTCTTTCCCCTGCCTCCCCACTCTCCTACCCTTAGGTTTTTCTGGGAAAGATACCTGTGGTAAGGAGCTTCTGTACTGTCTCTTTAATGGAGACAAAAAGATGCTAGACCTCAAGCTATCAGTGAAAGTCAGCAGGAATTGGATGTGCACCCCTTGGGCGACCCTGCTTTGGTTTTACCTGCACTGGCAGATTTAAAACTCCAGAATTCTCTGCTGGTAAAAGCAACGGGAGGTGCTGTAGGTGAGATTTACTTTTTCACACATCATGTCTATTGGCTCCTGACAAGTGCTGAAAACTCATTGACCTCTCTACGGTATAATTTCCACCGTTGCATTCAGCAGCAAAGCTGCAGTGGTCGAGATGAAAGGGCCGAGTCCGTATTCCCCTGGCGCAGCTGCTTGCCTGCGGTTCGTGGTTCTGTTCCTGCTCTGCGGTGTGGCTTCACCTCCCCTGGTGTGCGCTCAGACAAGCGATGCTCGTGAGCCGCACACAAAATTTGGCTGGAACCAGTGGAAGCAGCCCATGGCTGTGTCCAAATTAACAGAAATTTCTAGGGCAGCTCACTGCCCAGCTCGCCACCAAAGTGGAGCTTCCAGGTGACGGAGCCTGCTCGAGCTGGAATCCAGTACGAAATGCGCTCAGCTGGTGTCTCAGCGTGAAGCTTCGGTCTGTTTGGTTTCTAACTCCGGTTATACTGAAATACCCGCAGGTTCTTTTGAGATGAATTTAGTTTGGTTTAGTGGCTTGGGTGGATTTTTTATTTATTTTTTTTTTTTCAGTTCTATCTGTTCTGCCTTTGGGAGCTACCAGCCTCAGTGAATGCTGGCAGGAGTCACACTGTCACACCCCGTCCCTGTCACAAGTGCTCTCACAGCCTCTCCCCTTCCCCTGCAGCACCCTTTCACCCATGCACAGCCAGGGGAACGCGAGCTCGGTGTCCTCCTCGTGTGAGCACATCGGGTTTTCCTTCCTGAAGAGGCTGTGTCTGCAACCAACACTGATACTATTTGCACTTTTCTCACTGAAGATTTTATCAATAATATTACGCTGAGCTGGAATTGTTTGGTTTTCATATTTAAGGTTTTTTTCCTAGAGATGGGAGTTAAAGAGTCTTACCACATGTGAGCTCTGTCCATATCTGTAGTATAATCATGTACTCCTAATGCATAAAACATTTGATAGCCTGTTGAATTATTTATGTAGTATGTATTTTAACTGGAATTTTGCAGGGATGAAGCCTTCTGAGGTAAATGAGGCAATTTCCTTCCCTGTAGTTACACGCTGCATATCTCTGCATGTTTGCTTACAGGAGTGGTTAGTGTGGGCTCCGGGTGTGTCGTACAGGCTGCAGCAGTGTACGGGTTTAAGAAAAACCTTAACCCTTTTGGCCTGGTTGGTGTAAACCACACAGGCAACTTCGTAGTCCCAGTGCAGTATTCACAAGGTTTTCCCGTGCAATATTCACTGTCAGTAAGGTGCTTTTCACGCTGACTTCTATCTCCTGCAGGCTTCCTGTGAATCAGGTACTTAGGCACAACACAAAGGCAGCAGTGATAAAGATGCTCCGGGGGTCCCAGGCAGTGGGGGACAACGGCTTTCGCTTTGGTGGTCGCTGCTTCACATCAAGCAGGGGAAAGCCGGCTGCCTCCTGATAGATGGCTGGGGATCACAGCCACACGGGTTATCAGAGCTGATCTCAGGAGTTCTGGTGCAGAACGTCTGCATTGCAGAAGCCACAGAAGTTGATAGTTTGGCTGATGGTTTCAGGACGCAGAGTAGCACTGAGTATAGGGAGGGGGTGTGAAATTTTCTCTCCCTGTTGTGTGTGCGTCCAGCCGTAACGCTGAGCACAGGCATTGGCCGATGTCGGCAGAGGGCTCCGTACTTCCCGAGCTCCTAGCGCAAGGCCCCCGGGAGTGTCCCAGTGTGTGTTAGCCCAAGGGGAGGAGAAGGCAAAACGTTGACACTATTGCTCTCCCTTCAAAACAAAACAAAATGGTGATGATCCTGTCTTTGCTGCGGTCTTCTTCTCTCCTCCCAGGTGGCCTGCAGATTGAAAGCAGCGAGGAGACGGACCAGGGGAAGTACGAATGCGTCGCCAGCAACAGTGCGGGAGTGCGCTACTCCTCCCCTGCTAACCTTTACGTGAGAGGTAGGGAGCGCGTCGGCTCACAACCCTGGCAAATACCTCCCTCCCCATGGCCTTCTTTTGGCCCCGGCTCTTCGGTTCGGCCCAGTCCCTGAGCGCAGGGGAAGCACTGCTGTCAGTCGGTTGGATCCCTGCAGTGCGCTGCGGAGCTTGCAGGGGGGTCCCGGGGCTCCCCGAGTTCCTCACCGATGCTGGTGGCTCCAGCTACCGCGCCGGAGTTGCAGAGCAGCGCTGCGAGGCTGTGTCACCCACAGCGGAGTCAAGCGTGACCCAAACTAGCGTGCCCGAGCATCTGCCAGCACCGACCTGCAGGGCCCAGAGGGGAATGGACAGCTTGGGCTGTAAAGAGGCCACAGTCCCCTTTTCTCCCGAAGGATCCCTGCTCTCTGGATGTGGGAAGGTTTCGGCTCTGCTGGTGTGGGTGTGAGAGGAGGGGAGGACCCTCTCAGCCCCCTCCGCTGAGCTCTCTGTCCCCCAGATCTCACCAGATTGCAACAGGAGGGTGCATTCTCACTTCTCCCCCAAGTCCCAGCTGGTTTTCCCCTTGCCAGCAGCAATTTGTCACTGGTTCCTGGGCCATGAACGCTGGCCGTGGGCACAGACGCGCAGAAAGCTGGAGAAGGCCAGCAGACATCTCCGCTGCGCTGACAGATTCCTTCACCCATGGAGCGTGGGGAACAGATGACAGGGGGATTGGCTTCTGCCTGGTGCCCCCTCGATGTTCTCACGCAGCGGGGCGATAGCCTTTCTGCTTGCTTTGTCATCTGATTTTAATCTCTCTGACCTGTGATATTTTGTGTGTAGCTTTGGTTTAATATCTTTCCACAGCAAAACCCTTTTGGTAATGAGAGAGCAGGGCTGGTCCTTCTCGCTTTTTTTAAAAAAAGAAAAAACACCATTGGGAGGAAAAAACCAAAGTCACATCCCAGCAAAGTGTTCCCATTTCCATCCCATCGGCAGAGGAAGCGCCTCCCACCGACACTCACGTTACCTCTGCAGTCGGACGCAGAGCCATGCTCCCGTGTGCACTCCTTTCTCTCTCTCTTTCTCTCTCTCTCGTGTCTCACGCTCACTAAATCACATGCACATAGAGAGAAGGCTTTGAATAATTTAATGTTTCCAAGCTAAATTTTTAAATAGCCTTTTGTGGCCAGCTGGAAAATTGCGTCTGAAATTTGCCCTCTCGCCTGGGCTCCGAAATTCTTCTTTTGGGAACGTAAATCTGGATCTAATACCAATTCAGGGCTAAATCCTCCGCAGACAGCTTAGCTGGAGTGTTTTGGGTTCTTTGTAAAAAAAAAAAAAAAGAAACAGGAAAAAAAGTGGGGATTTTTCATTATTCTTTTACTTACAAATTTCCTCCACCTTTCTGGCCACTCGGAAACTACCCGGGAGACAAAGGCTGTAGCCGCGGAGCTGCTTGTCTCCGCACCTGGAGCAGCGGCGGCTCCGGGTGGACAGCCCTCGTCCTGCCCCAGCGAGCCCTGCGCGCCCGAGGCCGCCCGACAGCCGAACGGGCGTTAGCCGGCCGAGAGCGTGCGGAACACGCCGTGTAAGCCAGCTCGGCCCGCGGTTTGGGTGGTTCTCATGCTGTTGAATTCCTTGTTTGTGTGTTAATATCGTGGAAAGGTAACAGGTTTCTGAAATGGATTTGCTTTGGTGGGAGGGAAAGTTCATGCACATTTTTCTTCCTGTTTTTTGTTTTAAAAGAGTCTTGAACTCTCTTGTGTTTCCGATTGACTTGTTTCTCCCATAACATGCTTGTCTCTATAGAACACCTGGGATAGGAGTTGTAAGTTTTAACATTGCAAGGAAATGTTTTGGTTTGGTTTTGCTTTTCTTTTCTTCTTCTAATTATTACTTTTTCCTTATTCAGTCCCATTGTGGAGTTAGTGGCAGCAGGGCCGGGTGTGGGGGCTGGTGGGAGCCCGGGCTGGGGGAGCGGCTTGCCAGCCTGGGAGCTCCTGGGTAGCGGGGCTCCTCCGCCCGGGCCAGGCTCCGCTCCCCCGTCTCGGCAGAGCGGATGGACTGACAGAAGCGAGAACTCCTTCCTGGGGTTGGCACCTCTGTCGGGTGCTGATTCGGACTTAGGATTGCTCACGGTCTGACCTCTTTACAGAGCTCGGTTGTTCTTAAATAAAAGGTTCCTAGCTGGATGGGAGGGGGAGAGTTAGGAAGGCAGGAAAGAGGGTCGTTACTATCTTCATTTTTTTTCCTTTCTTTTTATTTTGGTTAAGAGAAAAAAACAATCAATTTGCAGCTGACAGCCTTGAGAAGGCCTTTTTTTACTCTCTCTGTGTTTCCCCTATTTTTCTCTTCTCCTCATGTCATTGTGTTCCGCATCAAACCCCCTTAACATCCCTCAGAGCTACGAGAAGGTTGGTGTGGTTTTTTTCTTTTTTACTTTCTTTACCCACATTTTTACATTCTTAAGAGAAAAAATAAAAAAAAAATAAAAAAATAAAAAAAAAAAAAAGAGAAAAAGCAAGAAATCTTTAAGATGAGCGAGACCCGCCCGTTCCCGGGTCTCGCAGAGATGAGTTGAGTTGCATTGTGGGCCTCTCTATGCATCCTTTGGTAATGTTGCTGAGTTCTTGCACTTTTTTGTCGTCATGGTTACCTTGCCGTTTGGACATTGGGCCTGATGCATGATAGGAGAATGTAACAATCTTCTTTGCATGCCACTTTTTAAATTAATTATGAATTATTTTTTTCTATATATAAATATGTATAGTTTGGTTTTTTTACAGTTCTGGTTTATTTGAAGTGGATTTACTCTTACTTTCTAAATTTTGGTTCTGTTGGGTTTTTTGCTTTCTCTTGAGTTCCTGTTTCTGTTTTGATTGGTTATGCTGTGCTGTAGTTTATTCCAAACGCATTGTGAGAAGCCAGTGTTCCTGCCCACCCGGTGGTAACTGAACTCCTCAATCCCTCCAGGAGGAAAGGAGTCACACAGCTCTAACGCCTGTCCATGGAAGCCCTGCTCTTTGGGACGAGCCTTTGTTGTGGGGGGAGGGAGGGATCTGGGAAGTGGAAAAGATGGTAAGAAGCCAGGGTGTCGTTCCGAGAGGTAGAGCAGACCCTGGGTCACGTTATTACTTACGTAGTTCTTGGAGGTGTGGCTCTTGTTCCACATCCTGCACACAAAGAAAAACCCTGATCCCTGCCCCGAAGGGCTTCCCCGGCGATGCAGAACTCGCTCACTGGTCACTGGCCGTTTCCCTCCGCTAATGCCCACGACACTGCGTACGGGACCTAATCTGCTTTCAGCCCAGGGCGGGCAGAGACGGGAAGCTTCCTGCCGTCAGCACCCACGTGTGCCCGGAGAGCCCCGTCGTCGGGCAGTGCCTGGTCTCCTCGGCAGAGCTGGGCAGGTTCCCTGGCAGGAGGGTGACGCCTGCTCCTCGCAGTGCCGGCAGTGCCGGGCAGCCAGCCAGCCGCCTGCCGCGGAAGGGGAGCTGGATCCCGTGGCTCTGCCGCTCCCCGTTCACCCTCTCGCTTCCCTGCCGGTTGTTGCCTGGCTACAGGCCCCTTGAAAACCAGCCAGGTCCCCAGAAGGTAGAGCCCTCCTTTCTAAAGGAGCGTGGAAAGAGAAATGCAGCAGTGGTAGACACAAAAGAGGCTGCTGGGACACAGCTGGCAGCTGCATCGCTATTGTAAGCAGCAACAAGAAATCTGACAAGTTACATCCTAGCTGAAAATGCCTCTTTTCCCTCTTCTCAAGTCCCTGTTTATCCCCATTAAGCTTCTGTTGCCTCCCATGTGTGCATCCGGAGTGGGTGAGCCACATGGGATAGTAAACAGGTGGGGTTTTTGCAGTGTGTTAGTTGTACCGTTGGTGCTTGGTGCTTTTGCCCTGTGCAGAATTGAATGCCCTTCCTTCCCCTGTTTATGCATTTCCCTCTGCCCGTCAGTCCTCACTACTCAATAATTTACCAAAGGAGTGGCTTTCCTAGTGTACAGGTATTAAAGCTGTGTGATTTTTGAGAAATCCAGTGCAGTATTGACACAGTATCTGTCTCTCTCTTTCTCTATCTCTCTCTTTCTCTCTGTCTGTCCTTCTCTTTTTCTTAAAATGCTGAGATTTCAGTGCTCGGACCCTCAGTGCTGGTATTCTCCCCTCCCCCTTTCAAGTCTCTCCCCCTCTCCCCTTAGATACAAGGGTACCACTCCGAAATGCTGCTCTGTTGGGAACGTCTTTCTGAAGCGGCCAACTGTGGCTCTGCTAACTTTGATGCCAACGATAGCCAAAAGACATCCCCCGGCCCCAGTGCTCTATTTAAAGAAAAGAAAAAAAAAAGAAGAAGAAACAAAGTCTTGTTCTATTTGAAAAAAGCAAGAGAGAAGGAATAGTATTTGAAATGAGGTGTTCCCATCCCACCTCCCTCCTGCCTAGGACTAGAAGGTGATAATCACTACTAATTACAGGATTTTCCTTCATGAATAGGAGTTTGAATTTCAGGGTTTAGGTGCAATTAAAAAGGGATTTATACACCATTTTTTTTATTTGTTTATTTTATATTTTATAAAGTATTTCTAACATGTTCAGACTGCACTGCTGCTGCTAGAATCTCATGTGATCTGAGAAGGTTTTAAGATTAAATTCTTCCTTAAGAGCCAATAAAAATAATAATAATATCAATAACAGTAAACTAAACCTAAACTGAATGTAGTCACAATAGGCTGGAGTGACACTGGGTGAGGAAATAGAGACTTGATATCTCTAAAAGAGCTCGTATGGTTTGCTGGAGGTTACGGGCATGGTCTTGAAATTACTGGTTAAGGGTTTGCCTTGTGTATTATTACAGATCACATCATGCCGTGGTCCACAAGGACAAAGAGCCTGCTAACAGGGAATTTCCAAGGTCAAATGCAGAATTATCTTTATGGAGACCCACAAAAGCAGAGCAGAAGTAGGTGAGGTGAATTCTGCCACCAGCCTAGGCTGCGTGGAGGTTTCTGGTCTGAGCCGGTTGCACCTGTAGTCAGTGAAATGAAAGACACAGTTCTAGCAGGCAAGTCAGCGTGCCTGAAGGTGGGGATGCTGGTTTTTACGGGAGCTATACACTCACCTGGCTTTCAGAAGTCTCCCTGGATGCTTTTCTGTACCCCCTAGGGACACAAATACTCTCATATTGTGGTGACTGCAGGAAAGGACAGATTCGCAGTCCTGTGTGCTGAGAGATGTCTGGCTCGCTGGTGGTGGCTGAGAGCTTTGTGCCTCTCCCCGCACAGCGGAGCCCGGTTTGCGAGCCTGGCAGTGCTCATAGCTTGTCAGCAAGCGAATGTCTGTATGGCACCCACGCAGAGAGCTGCATGGCCTTCGGGCAGCTAGGATGGAAGGGAAACATTTTTGGCCTTTTTAAGAGGCTTTGAATCTGGCCCCAAAGGGCTGAGATGCTTACTCCACTTCGGTGGATAAAACCAGGTTGAATCACTCATACTGGATGGTGTTTTTCTCCAAGCATCCACGAGTCAACACGTGCAGGGTCCGGGCTTTGCCCTAGAGAGGGCACATGCCCGCTTGTCCAGGATCTGTGGCCGCAGCTGGTTTGCCCCCTTGAAACGGAGCACTTTGTAGCGCTCCTTAATTTTGAAAGCTTCACGCTTCCACCTCGATTGCTCTGTTTTGATCCAAATAAGCAGCTGCTTGGCTGGAGATGGAGCACGGTGTGTAAGGACGGAGTGTCTCTGCGTGCTCTTCCGTATCACAAAGGGAAAGGGAGAACGAACAGTGCACCGCAGAGCTGTGTGGGCTGTGCGTTAGCAGCCGCCGGAGTACGCAGAGCTGCTGCCGTTGGTACAGGACAAATTGCCATGGTTGAATTTACCAGAATTAAAAATTTTCCCCTATTTCGCACAGTGGTGCCCTGTCAGGAGTTACAAAAGGCAGCCGTTGTGGTGCTGCGGGGATAATCCTTTTTCCCCTTCGCTCGAGCTTCTTGTTGCTCTGCTGTTCTCAAGCACAGGGAGTTTGAAATGGTTCAGAAGGTGTTGAAAGCAGCACAGCGCACTCGCTGTGCCTGCTTAGGCCTTGCCTCTTCTGCTGTGGGAGGGGAGTACAGCGCTTAGTCACCCAGAGTCAGGTTCTGCAGCCCGGTTCCTGCTGAGAACATTTCAAATATTTTTCAAGGCTCTCTGGAAAACCTCAACTCACTGACAGACCAAAGATGAAAACAAGCCAGGGCTAAACACGTAATCGCAAAGCTAGTTGAAATCAATTAAAATAAAAACCGTAGAAAACGCAGAAATAGTGTGCCTAGGACCTCAGGAAATAAAGCTTCAAAATCTATTAAAATGTGACTAATTTAACAAATAATTTAACCTGTTGCCAGCTCCTGGGTGAAGTTTGGCTCGTGTAATTTGACCATCAAACCAGAGCTGCTGGTTGCGCAGCCCGTCCCTCAGTAGACGAGTGGAACAGTTGCTAAGCTCTTTGCTTGCAATGCCATTTAGAGGTTAGAAGGGAATAATTTCACTTGCACTGTAGAAATAACAAATAGCCACAAGGTCAAAGCAGTCATTGATGTTTTCAAATGTAGGGATTTTAATACCTTTTCAGACCAGCGTTGATAAATTCTTTAATGGGAAAGGAGGGAGGTGGAACCGCCGCCGGTTGGTCCAGCTGCCCCGGTAGCGCCGGTGTCCCGGCGCTGCAGTTGAGTGGGGGGGGTTCTGCAGAGCGGTGCAGGGTTGTGCGAGCCCTGCCCTGGGTGGGGGAGCGCCCGGTCCCTCTTTGGGGTGTCCTCAGCTCTGAAATTCTAGTTTAAAACCAAACCAAGCAAACAACCAACTTTGCTGTGTTTCTGCAGAAGGATTTCTCAAGGGTATCAGGAAATGGAAATGGATACAAAAAGCCACCCCCCCAAAAAAAAAAAAACCCAAA
>Ga0065711_1035682_pt1 | contig 21961 bp, 11 predicted proteins | sample Hoacrofraction12_FD_59098 | JGI IMG/M metagenome (GOLD analysis project Ga0065711, IMG submission 59098) | Hoatzin crop microbial communities from Cojedes, Venezuela - Epithelial fraction 12 v2 (version 2) | ecosystem: Host-associated > Birds > Digestive system > Esophagus > Crop | place... | reverse complement strand
AAAAAAAAAAAAAAAAAAAAAAAAAAAAATCTGCTTTTCCTTCTTTTTAGAGACGAAGGTAGAATAGGCTAGGATTTTAAATGGTAACTTACAGCATGTGTTGGATGAGACACACCCACATTTATTTGAAAGTTATTCAAATTAAATTACCTCTTTAATTGTTACATTTTTTTTTTTATTCTTAGGTAGCCTTAGTAATTGCATCTGATGTTACTAGTTATTCTCTGTGGTTTATTTTGCACAACTAGTGGTCTCAGTGATGGAGAATATATATGTGATGACCTTGGTTTTTTTCTGTAAAATGTCCTGAAGCAATATATTGCTTCTTGCTTGCCAAGAGGTAGCAGGTAGTTTTGATATTGAGTTTTCTGTTGAAGGACAAATCAGTGATCTGAAATCTGGTTCATTTCGTAATTAAACTTTATATTCTATACATCCAATCTTGAACACCAGTTCACAGAGATAATCTCTTCCCAATTTCTTAGCTCCTACACCAGTATGTGATTTCTAGAAAATGATCCATCCCGCAAGTGGTCTTTTGTTGGGAAGGATAAAGAAAAGCACAAGTTATTCTGTTGTTTGAAAACAACAAAGCTGCTGCCCTCGCACTTTTTAAAAAGTAACTATAGAGACAGCATTTCTGAACAGGGCTCAAATGTGAAGAATAAAGATTTGTAAAATTTGCCTAATAAATTTGTGTAACTAACGAATAGGGCCCACGGTCATTTCTATAATGTCAACACCTTTAAAAGTTCATTCTTGCCTTTTCTTACTGTTAGCATACGCTCACATTAAAGTGTGAGCATAGTTATTAAACAACAGTGGCAACACCACTGTGGTATTGTGAATGAAATATCTCAAATGAAATAACTGCAGAGATTTCTCAGCCCATCTACCCGACAGGTGCTTTGCTCTGTCACAAAGTATCTCAGGTTTTCACTGACATCATGCTTAGCACATTTCCACTTTTCTTTCTGTGTAAGGAATTACTTGTTCCTCTCATTCCAGCCTCTGTCAGGCCTTTCTGAGTAATTTTGTAATTCCAGCATTTGTTTCTCATTGACTCAGAACTCACAGCATTACAGAGTCACTTTTCCGTCTTTTTGCATGAGTGTGAACAACAGAAAGTTGGCAAAACTGCTTTTCTTCACCCTGGTTATTTTTAAATAACTACATAATTTAGGGTTCACAGAAGCTAATTAAAGTTGACAGGAAATCTGCATTTTAGGCCTGCAGCTTTAACAGCTCCTCATCTATAAGCATCTGAAGATCAACCTTATTTATCTTGTCCTAAAGCAACACACTAGAATTTTTTCTTTGCTGAAAAAATTACCATCTGCTACAATTTCAATAATTAACATGAATTCTACAAAAATGGTCATTTGATCTGTAAAGACCGTGCTGGCCATGTGGCCTGTGACCGTAAAGTGAAGCTCTAATCCTTTCAAAGACAGAAATGTTTGAAATGTGACTTTTTTTCCTGGCAATGCTAAATCATTTTGTATCAAAACTGAGAGTGAATTCATTTAAAGTTTGAAGTTATAGTTGAGGCGGGGGAAATCAGTCTTACTTCGCCAAATTTCTGCAGATAAGATTTCTAGAAAGAGAAGTAGTCAGGGTGCATTCTTCTGCTAGAGAATATTGGATTTTGTCCTTCAGAATTCTAATGGTTAAGTTCGGGTTCATCAGATACGTACAGTTTTAATATGGCTGAGGGGAGAAAGAATTTTTTATTTTTTAGGTCTCTGCATTTTGTCTTGGACCGGATGGCTTGCAAATTTACAGCTGTATTTCTCACCCTGTGTAAAACCAGCATTCCCTAATATTCCCTCCCAGCTTCTCCTACAGAGTCTCAGTATCACTCCTGAAGTAAATGAGTCCAGCCCATGTATGATTTATTTTAACTAATCACTGGTGAAGGAGAAGTTGAGATTTTTTCAAGCTTGTGGAACAACAAACATCATGTATCATCTTCTATTTTAAATGAGATCTTGTCCTTTCTCTGTAATTGCATCCTTTATACTGGCACAGCACACTGACATCAACAACAGGCTGCGTGGGGGCAAATGCCATGGTGAGCTGCTGGAGACGGGAGAGGAATTCATCGCTCTTGGCTCCGTAGAACGGCAGCCCGTCACGGCACAGTGAAAAATGCTGTTCGTTTCCAAATGGCTGGCGACAGCTCCTTCAAGGAAAGTGATGCGAGTGGTAGCATTCAGAGAATGGAAACAAAAATGAATAATTTTTGTTGTCAGAACACGGCATATTTGGAGGCCACGGATCCTTCGGCGACAGGGAGATTTTCAAAATGAGGTTCCTCACTGGACTCCAAAGAACTCTCAAAGGACCTACCAGATTGTTCCACCAATGAAGAGCTGTGGGCCTCCTGAGGGAGGAGCCGAAACTGCTTTAAATGCATGTTTTGATGGAAAATTCACTACAAATAATTCAAACTACTATATGTGATGTATTTTATCTGGATCCCTGAGACAGAGAAATACAGACCTGGGTACTGCGTGTCCGAAGTGCTGAAGAAGACCGGTTGTGGTTTTGTCGTACTTGGAAGAGCAGGCCAGGCTTTTCTGCGTGGGCAGGCTGTGCTCTGGCTTTCCTAACATGGCAAGTGGGAGCGGCAGAAAGTGCCTGATGGCTCCTGGGCTTGCTGAAATGGCCACGTGCCTGGGAGTGGTGGGTCCCTCTCCCAGCCAGACTTCTGATGCTGCTGTTTGTGACAGAGTGAGTGGGACCGCTCCCTGCTCATTCCTGGTGTAAAAGAAGACTAGCCAGTCTGCTCGTTACATCAACTGCAGAGCGAGTAACTGTAAGTGGGTGTGCGAAGTGTCAGAAGCATAAATCATGAAGCAGAGGAGTGCTCACGAGCAGCTCTGGCTGTTGCAAATGGGAGTGAAAAAGCAAGCCCAAAGCCCTGTGTGTCAGCCCCTGGCCCCCGGCACTGGGCTAGAAGGTGGTCTTGCTGGGCAGTCTGTGCCAGAGAGCTGGGCTGATCACTGGGGTGGGATGGCGTACTCATGTCAATGCATGTCTTACCATCAGCTGTTTAAGTAATACATAGAAAATACAACTCTCAGTCATATGATTCATCTCCTCAGCACTGAAGAACCTGACAGAACAAATGGCTGACTAACGGTCCCAGCGTAGATATCTGAAGTAACAGTTTTATGAGCAAGCTGTGTGGTAGCAATGCAAATAGACACATGCACAGAGGAAAGACTTTTCCAGTAATAAACCTGCCTTTCATTTTAGTGATAGTTAGTTCTCAGAATAAAACCTCCCTGTTTTCCAGTAGCATCAAAAGGGTTTTGTTAGTCATGAGTGAATGCAAACTGCTGTCAGTGTGTTTTTCTTGAACTAGATTTAAAAGAACACAGTTCATACGATTATTAGGGACAATTTTTTCTAAAACTTGCTTTTAATATGACAGAGAGGATGAGAAAAAGGAGAATGGGACCAGAAAGTAGAGGAAAGAAGGAAATGCCTAGTTTTTTCAGTGATTTTAATTAGGTTGGAGGATTTTTCAAGCTTGAATAAGCTTTCAGGTATTTCCTTTAGCATTTCTTTTGCAGGAGGAATTTTAGATCACTGGTTGTTTTAATGACTAATTATAAGATAAAAGATAAAAATAAAGTAAAAAACTGAGCTAAAATTTGTCTACCAATTAGACCAACATACTTGGCGTATCTTCTTACATTCAGAGATATCTTGCTTCACACAGCTCTAGGACTTCCTTCTTCTGCATGTCTTGCTCGTGGAGATGTAAGAAACCAAATCCCTCATTGTGTAACTCTATTGGTATTGAATTTGATCCATTTGGTATGTTATTAGAGCGTGACAAAAATTATCACAGTTACCTGAGCCAGGCAAATAAAGCAAGAAATTTACGGGAGCTTATTGAGAGCTTTCTATTTTCATATTTCAAGTTGTTTTTTTAACCAGAGATGTTTGGATACCCAGACTTCTTTTAACAAAACTAAACTTTCAGAGATTTGTCTACTTTTGCTCTATACATAGAATGTCTACCTAACTGGAACAATGTTCCTGCTTTTGCTAATTTACATACGCGAATCTTAATTTTTAAATGGAAGCTATTGCTCCTAAAAGCTTCTGGGATACTTAAACAAAAATGCCATGGGTTTCTTTAACGGCTGTAAATCAAGGCTATCTCTTTATCATGGTCAGCATTGTTATTCTGGATTCCCACTTAATTATGAAGATAATGTAATGCGGCAGGTCAGAGGCAACACTGACATTGCTAAAGCCAGGCTGCAAGGATAGCTTATAAGTAGCTGAGATGGCGTGAATATTTTAAGTAATAATTTATCAGTTTGCTGATGCATTGTCTGTGGTACTGATTTTTATAACACAAACATTTCAATGTTTTCACGTGATGATGATCTGAAGATAGAATACTGTTAGTAACTACAAATAACTAAAAATAAAAATAAAATAACTAAACACTGTTAATAACAGTACAGTTTTCATATGCACTGCAGTAATTTAGGGCCTATGCCATACTAAAGAGATTCTGATCGCCTGGGAGCTGAAGTCTTAGGGGAACCCAATGAGTTAGTATGCCTAAGAGCAGTTTTTCTAAGCAGGCAGCTGCATTTTATTCTTAGCAATAAAATAACTAATAAATGACCAGCAGGTTTTTGAAAATTTTACCTTATCATTTGTTTTAATTTTAATATTTAAAGTGCAAATGTTGTGTAACAAACTCATTCAAACTGTTGATTTTGAAAGTTCTGAATGTCAAAGCCCAGAAATGCCTAATTAAATGTGTTACAAGAACACAATTTCCCCAGATTTCTCTCGCAGAACGGAGGCGAGCTGCACGTGTCTGATGTGAGCCAAGCGCAGGTGCTACCACCCTGCCGATGGCTGGAGGGTCGCTTGTGACAGAGGACTGGGAACTGACTTGTCAGCCTGATCTTGATAGTTCACTGAGCAGCAGTTTGGCAGCAGCACGGTTTTCCTTGCTCTTGACCTGGTTTCAAGTTGAGTCACTCCAGTAAATCAGTCTGTTTCTCTGATGGGTTCTGAGCTGCTCTAGGTTTTCTGCTGCTTCCTTATCCCCGTGTATCAGTTTGTTTGGTTTGCGCATCACGTTGCTGGGTTCAGCCCCAAATTCCAGCTTCATTGTAGCATTTTTCTGGTGTTTAGGAGGAAGTGGCAGGATTCCCTGGAGGAGGAGGAAATAGAGTTGTTCTGTGAACACGGAAGTGCCTGGGTGATGAAGTGCAGGATGCTGGTGGCGTTCCCACCAGAGGAAGGCCGACTGGATTTTAGGATTAAGGACAGGAACAGGAGAGGCAGAGGTGCTCTCTTGAGAGCATTGGCTTTAGCAGAGTGGTAGTGCTCTTGCTGGGGATTCGTATATCATCTTGTTGTTAATGCTAGCACATATTCAGGTTAATTATTTCAGAAATGTACTTCTGTAATTCATAGTCCAGCGAGGATTATTGAGATATTTTCGATGCTTCCAATTTCTTCAACAGGGACTGCACAGACCCTAACGAAAACAAGAATGTCATTGTCAAACTGATGAGGCTGAGACACAAAGCAAGTTGGAAGAAGATAACAGCCAGGTAAGTTTTAAATTTTTCTCTTCGAACATCTTGCTGGAGCCACATGATTCTAGAGGGCCTTCCTTTAGGAAAATTCCATTAAATTCAAACAAAATAGGATTAAAATGAAGTATGGTAAAATATTCAGAGGAGCTCTGCTGCTGAGTCTCCGCTTTTGCAGGTCTGCAGGGCTCAACTATGTCTTTCCAATGTCACCTTGAGCTATGTAATTTAATTGAAAGTCCATTGCTTTAATGACCAGGAGCTAACAAAAGGAGCCCAGGTTCATGCAAAGCTGTGGTACTAACCTGCAAGGTTCCCAGTTTCGTTCAGGTGCCTGGTAGGTACACGTGGAAAACTTGGAATGGGCTCTGTGAAGAGCAGTATGTGGGTAGAGAGCCACCCAAGGCAAAGTGGTGAAGAAATACTGGGAATACATGCAGGGCTTAAATGTTGTGTTTCTCTCTCTTCATGTGTGCCAAAGGCATCTGTGTCCTGTCTGTCTGGAGTACCTTATAGAAAAGAATTCAAAATTCATTAGGAAAATTAGGTATGATAATTTAAATTGATGCTTGTATTACTGGTGGAATTGAGACTTAATTACAAGGCGTGTTTATGTTTATGACATAAACCATCACTAGTTAAAATAAATGGTGCCATTACTAAGGCAGTAGTATCTTTTGTGTTATTTCAAACTGCAGATTATCCCATGTAGAATTGTTTTCCTGACATTTCTGAGGGACTTCTGTAGGCAACCAGGACAGAAACATTTCCCTTCCTGAATACTTTGTTTGTAAGACAGACCAGAGAACCTGTTCTTTTGATAGGTAAAAAAAACCCCATTACTCTCTTTAAAAATGATTCTTTTCCCTGGCAGCCAGAAGATTTCCTTGTCATATGTTTTTTGTGTTTTTTTTTTAAACATAGTGCTATTCAATAGTGCTTCAATTCTTGAAGTGAATCACTGAATTCTGAGCTTTGAAATTCTTTGCAAACAGCAACAATGAAACTTGCCTGAAGTGTAAATGAGCAGCAATTTAAATATTAACTATCAGTTGATATTTCACAAGGCTTCCCACATAGTCATTTGTAAAACACTCGAGCTGCAAGCTTTGTATAAATAGCATTTATTTACTGCCATGGTATAATTGAAAGTTAACACTGCTGAGTGGGAACTGGTAATGGCTGTTATCTGCTTGCTGTGTCATAGTTTTGCCATCAGGTTAAGCAGTGGGTGAATTAAAGATGATGCATAACCAGACTCCATTAATATTTTAATTTAACTGCCTTGAGTGAAGTAAAAAAAGTCAGCACAGAAAGAAAGGCCATTACCTGTCTGGAACACTGTCTCGCAATGGTTTTGTTTTCTACTGGTAGCAAACTAGGAGCTCAAACTTGTCACAGTTTGCAAGAACCTAGACTACTGCATTCCTTGTGGTTGTTTACACTTTCTCTTTTTCTCTCTCGCATGTACTCCATTAATGCCTCTCTATGGTGAGGGGTTTTTTTCGTTTTTGTTTTTGTTTTTTCCTTTTTACCTTTCACAAAGATAGTGACCTGGCTGATAGTAGATTGTCACAAGAAGCCCTAGCATGAGTAGAAACTATTCTGGGACTAGGGGGTATTGGGTAAGAGCGTAATTGAAACCACAGTCACAGAAAGGTGTCTGACACATCCCATATGAGCCAGGCATTTAAAATGTCTGATACTGGTGTGGAAACCAGCTTCATCATGCATGGAGCTGCAAATTTGTTTAGATGCAAAATATAAGATGTATTTTCAATGCCACATATAAATGCGTGTAGACATTTCAGTATTAACCACTCCATGCTTCTGTGAGCAGGAGTATAAATAATAATTGAGCTTGTTTATCATTTGCAATTAATCGTGCCACATGGCCTTGGGCTGAGAAGACCCTGAGAGCCTGTTCCAACAGGCCTTTCTGTGTTTCTCGGACTGCTCATTAAGGAAGAGGCTCTTCAATGAGCATAGCTGTGCATTTTATTTATTTCCTCTTCTTAATGTTCTGAATGACGATTGAACTATCATTTTAGTGAAGACCTTGCTGTTCTGTTTTTAGTGCCGTAATATTCCATTGCCCTTGCCAGATGTGAACACAGATGATTACCTTGCTGTGGTATAGGTGACTCCATTCTTGTCCCCATTGTTTAAATCTTGCCTTGAATCCTCAGTTGTTTCACTGCCAGCTTGACCAGGACTCTTTCCGCGGCCAGTGACAAGCAGGAGAAGCTTCACAGGCATCATGAAATGTGTGAGCTGAGGGTTGGATCTTTTGTGTCAGACAACTATCTTCTTATTTATGGAGTTTCTCCTGCTCTGTCATGCTTTACTGGGAACAAAGCTGTAGTAGTGCAGGTGGAGGAGGGCTTTTTTCCCCTGCTGCAGTGTTTGCCACATGGAATTCCTGACCATTTGTCTGCGCACAGGGGTCAGGCTGTCCCAGCCCATCCCCGGCAGACCACAAGGCGACCCGCACATAACTGAATCTCTGTTTTTGTCTTGGTTAATGGGTTTGCCTTAACAACAGCCCTCCATAAGGCATGATCTTTTGACTTCTCAAAATAATTTGTACGGCTTCCCTGAGGGCTTCCTACCTTCTGAAACCCTTTCCAGAGCTGTCAGTTCTTGCAGCCTGCCTGCCTGCCTACACCCGGACACAAATAGTGCTATCAGTGGCAGCAGGGCCTCAGGGACAGAATAACACTCAATTCCTTCCTCACGCTTGCCTCATTTTTTTAATTGAACATGATGTGGGAGTTACTACAGCCAGGGCACCCTGATGAATGGAAATAATCAGTTTACCAGTAGGTAGTTCGCTGAACTATAGATATATTGTTCTAGATAATGGGCCCAAACTAGCCCAAAATCCATCAGCAGATCCAGTATCCCACCACTGTGCTCTGGCTCATGGTGTCAGCATTATTTGGATTTCCCTAGTCTTCCCTCACTCTGGATAGTAGAGATACAGTACTACAAATAAACAGTGATAATATTGCACTATTCATTTTATTGTCTTATTAGTCCATGGTAACTGGAAACCCACAATGTTAAGTAATGGTTGAAATTTGCTGTTAAGGTGGCAAGATACCAAGAGTCCATACCAGAGACCAGCAATCCCTTTTGTTTTGCAGCATAAAACATTACACATGCAAAGAGGTGAGCAAGCAGTGAGCTGTGAGCTGCCGTGTTTATTGTAGGGAGATTAATCTCACAAAGGAAAGCATATGTGGAACTGGGTCACAGCACGCTTCACATATTCAGACTTCTGTAAGATACAAATCCCTGTCAGATCTTTGTGAAGTTAAATAAGGTTTATTATTCATAGTGGTAAACAGGTTACCATTTATCTTTTCAAAGCATGGCAGTAGCATAGAATATGTTTTAACTTCTGTTGTTTTCAGTTATTTGCATTTTAAAAGCTCTACTTCTGAGTTGTTATACCTTCCTAGAATTTCATGGTTTATTTAATGTAAGATACTGAAATAACAATTCTCAAAGCTAGTGAAGAAGAAAAGAGCATGGCACAACATGGAAATTCAGTGTTACATATGCAGACGTATATATATTCTAGTATGCAATTATTGAACCCTTTAAGTTATTCTCAGTGGAGATGGGAAGATCACAAAGGCCACCTAGCAAAGTGGATGCCTACCTCGCAGTCCTGACGCCATCAGGAAATGGTAGCACAACAATGAGACAGCAAAGTCAGTAAAATCTGTCTTCATTTACAGTCTGTTTCAACTTCAGTTGCATATAATAGAAGCCTGTTTACTGCAATGGCATTGGAAAATGACCCTTAGCAGAAACCGAAGTCAGGTTTGGTGAGAGTAACTGTTTGGAGTATGTCCAGCAGTGCACGATGCATGTTATTTTCATTCCTGTCACTCTCACCAGCAATTCCTACTCATCCTCTCGTACAGTTCAGGCTTTTTGTGTTACGACACTTACTACTGCAGTTTTCTTCTTAAACTACATCCTGGTTTGGTATACATCACCGATCTGTGCCACCAAAAGTTACGGCTCTCCCACATATTTTGTAGTGTTTGAGACTGTATTATTTATCAAGATAATCCATGCATGGATTGAGGGAAGCTTTTTGTGCTAGGCCCAGAGCATCATCTGGCAGCAGTTGCAGAGATGATGCCGTGGTCTTTCAGCCAAAGTCAGTCTTGGAGGGGGAGGCACCGCTGGCAGAGGACCCGGAGATGATCGATGTGAAATGCGTGTTGATCTGAGCCTTGCTTGTTTTAAGATCTGATGCTTTAAAAGAACCGCCTCTGACTTTTTTCTGGGTTTTGGAGTTCGGTTTTTCTATGCTTTGTGCTTACTAAAGTGCTGCTGACAGAAAAGGTAGCAGAGAGCTTTGGTCCCCAGTCAGCATTCCTCACACATTGTCTAAAGGACCCTCAGAGAATTTTGCTTAACTAAACATCTGCCTTTACTGAGATTTTACAGAGTGATGTCTTTAGAATGTTCTTTTTTTTTTGTCAAAATGCATAATATTGTTAGATACTTCCAGACCCATCTCAGTGGTATTGCAGCATTTATAGATCCCACAGATACAGTGAGCGTCTTCCTTTACTTGCCAGGAGTAACAGTGACACCCTGTGGCCAATTCCAGAGAGGACTTGCTCCGAATTTCCTTTGTTGTCGTTCAAATTCGCCTCTGAATTTCTTACACTGTGGAGAGTATCACAGGAGGAATCTCCCCTCTACACATAGAAGGCTGTCTTCAATTCATCATGTGTCTCTCATTAGACATTTCCATTATTATAATGCATGTCTAATGAGCACTTTAATTCTCAGATACAGAGAACACTCTCTGGCCCTGATGGCGAAATACTGGAGAAGGTAGAGCAGGAAATGCAGCAATTGAGAAAAGAAGGAAAGATTACCTTTCCGTTTAAACTGATGTTACAGGAGGATACTGCTGTTCGTTGTATTTCATACCATTTTTCTCTAACATGGAAACTGGCCACGGAACTATATCAGTATGTAAAGACAGAATATCCACAGTATCAAACTGTACTACATAAACAACTAGATGTTGCAGTAAGGATCATCCTTTTAACTTCTTACTTGCACCATTACTTTGGTTTGCTTAATGAGTCTAAATAACACAATTGCTCTGTAACTACGGACATAATTCTGTTTCCAGGTAAGCCCTTCACTGCACAGTACTATAGTTCTACTCTGTTATCACGTGCTAATGTAAAAGGCGTCTACCCCGGTTCAGAAATTTTGAATGACTTTATCCTTTGATGCATGCTGTGTCATTTAGGCAACATAATTGACTGAATACTATGGTCTGCTCGCTGCAAGTGGTTTAAGCCTCATGCATGCTAAGTAGCTGACGAAAGATTTTAAAAATTAATGTGAGGAAGGTGTCTGCTTTGGGCTGGTTTTTGTTTTTGGTGTCAGGGGGCATTGGGGTTTTTTTTATTAGGTATGTAGGAAGGAGAAAAAAGTTTAAGAAATACTGGGCAAGATCCCCATGACGCTTCATCTGAATCCTCTGTAAAACACAGATTGCTTAAAAAAAAATTAGTGGATATGCAGGAAAGAATGTAATAAATTAGGTTTTGTGTCCTCTGTGCTTGAAATTTAGGCCCATTGTGTCTTGTCCTATTGAGCGTCCATTTAGGTTAGGTGTTTGGGTGGCAGGGCGGTGTTTAAGCATTGGAATAGACTGCATTAGTCAATGGTTTATACTTGAAAGAATTTTGTAAGCAGGTTAGACAAGTGTCTGTGACAAATATTTTAGGTAGAGTTGGCCCTATCTTGAAGCAGACAGATGGAACAGATGGCTTCTCAAGGCTCCTCCCAGTCCTTCCTTCAGTGAGTTTATGGCTATAGCAGTGTACTTTGTGTTTTAAATAGTGTTAGGTGCATATTCAGTGTGATACTTTCCCAAATACACTAAGTCTCATTCTGTTTGCTTGAGTGTCGTCCAGAACAGCGCTGCCTCTTTTCACTACCCCTTTCCATTTGCGGGCTCTGGCAGCCCTGTGCTTGGTGCTGTAGGGGTGGTTGCTGGTAGCATGAGTCCTTCTGTTGGCCAAAGAGAGCACATTACTCCCACCATCAAAGCCCTCTGTATCCCTGAAGGACTGGCACACAGGAATGCCACTGGAGACCAGCATGGAGGGGGAAAACAGAGGGGCAGCTCCACTTTCAAGCACAGCTATTCCTTTCTCTGGGGTATTACAGGAGCTCCGCAGGTCATTTTTCGGAATTGGTTTCCGCTTTGCCAAAGCAAGATTTCCTAGGCCGTGGTGTCTGTAATGCTGTCCTCCTGGCTTTGTAGGTATCCCCCGGGGGCATGCTGTTTCTGAGGAGAGCATGTTACTACACAGCTTTAAGGTGATTGAAAGATGCGGGGACTCTCATTCTCCCATGAAGAACTCGGCTGTTCCTTATTGGAGATGAGCACTCCCTGACAGGCTATGGAGACACGGCATTGTCCACTTATTTTGTGCAGAAAATAAGAAAAAAGGAAAGTAAGTGAAGGGAAAACAAACCAAAAGAGTCAAGAATTTATTTTTGCCATTGTTTGAGCAGAGTAAAATGCAACAGGCAAGTGGGGAGCATGAGCTGTGACAATTAATGTGCCCATCCTTGTGGGTTCTGTGTTTTGTATCAAATAAGTTGTTGGTTGTAACTTTCAGCCCTTTCTAAAATCTTCAGACCTGTTCTGTGCTTCATCAGCAGGTAGCTACTCTTCCTCGCCTTTACCCTTGTAGGTGCCATTCCATCGCTCCATGCTTCTGACTGACACTGTCTCTGTTACTGCTCTGGATTTTTTGATCTTTCTTCACATCATTCATTTTTTCCATGCTGTCTTTTTTCCTCAATTTTTCTGCAGAACCCTCTTGGTCTGGAACATGTGACTTGCTTGCACAACTGGCTCGGTAGAGCACTCTGTGAAAAGGACAGAGGATGGGCCAGCTACACGTCTGTCTGTCCGGCCATGTGTACATCTGGGCCTGGCTGACTGTTTCTGCCTGTCCCTGCCCAGCCTATGAGTCCCAGTACCCCATGCCTCCCTCCACACAGCACTTTATGTAGTTTGAAGGCACTGCTTGACAGTAGCTCACACTTCAATATTGTTTTATTTGGGCGTTTAGTTATTTGCTTTAGCTGAGATTTAGGAAAAAATATTTTCAAAGGAGCAACAGTAAAATTGGATAGGTTTTTATGTGCTGTTTTATATCTGGATAAATCACACAAAAATTTTACAAGAGAAACATTTTATTCAAGTCCTGTACAAATTGTTTCTCTGATTCCTTGTATGCTCTTCATATCATACCAGATTCTCTCAGGTACACATTTCCAATTACAGAAGAAAATATTGTTGGGTTTTTGTTCTGTCTCTTTTTGCTTCTTTCTTTGTTTTTTCTTTTTTTTATAAAACACCAGTGATAGCTTTTCCTCTGCACATGGCTAAATATTTAAGAGTAGATAAGAATACAGACATGAAGAAAAAATGAATTTTTAAGACAGTTCTTAAGAAACATCTGCAAGCGTTTCATTGTCTCCCTTTAGTGAACTGGGCTTTCCACTTAGCTGCCGTTGTAAATACATTTCACAGCACATGGATGATACCAAACAGGAATAACAGAGGCAGTTTTGTTATCAGAGGGCATTGGAAGCCAGAGTTGCGAAACTTCATGTATCTTTGATATATTAAATAACTTTCAACTATATAGCAAGTGAATATAAACTTAGGTGCTAATCCTGTAAAGATGTATGCATTTTCTTGATTTTTACACATTACACTGCCCTACTGAAGTTAATGAGTCTAAATTTTTGGAGCAATTTATTTTTTTTAATATGGTGACTCTGTGGGCCAAACCTTCTTTCATGGCAGTGATGCGAAATTGGCCACTGATTTACCTAATAGGAATATGGGTTTGCAATACTGACCAAAAGAAAGGTCCGTTAAAGACAGTGCCGAGACATCTTATTAATTTATTTATGTTAACAGTAATGGTTGTGTTAATTAATAGTACTTTTATATATGAATTACTGTTAATAGTATGAATTAGTAGGATACTGGATGAAGTCTTTTATTCTTCATGAGTGCTTAATCCTGCATCACTTACAGACGTGAGGAGCAATATCAAGCTATGAATGAAGATATAAAATCAACATATTTTTTTCTTTCTATATTAATATGCGTATGGGTGCTGGTTTTCGTTATGTAATCCGTTCTGGGAATGGAAATAAGCACCATTATTATTTGGAAATGTTGTGAATGCAATTAGCAATCTGAATCTACTAAATTATTAAAGTTTACTTAAATTTGAAGAATCAGTTGTTTTACTTCAATAAGAATTTCTAAGCAGATCATGAACTTCATTTTATTTTACATTACATTCTCTGGACTATGTTAGATTATCACCTTCTCTTTTGTTTTCAAACCTTTGAAAGTTGTTTACCAATATAATAAAACGAGTCACAGGAATACATGCCTAGTTATAAAATACTCTATATACATCTTTTACCTTGTCTCAGCTTCACTTGGTTGTTAATTTAAAAAGGTCACAATACTTAAGACTTAAGAGTTATGTTTCTTATGTTGTTCATGAGTCACCTTAGTCTACAACTACATTATATAACTCTGCTTAGTTTACACACACACACACAGAGGATCTTTGCAAAACTAAACGAAGATTGTCCGATGGTACGTAGGTTTTGAAAATTGGTCTGTTTGGTGACAATTCTGTCTCCCCAGGAAGTCAATAGTAGAGGAAGTCACTGTAAAAATGTCTGTTGACTTCAGTTATTTGTCTAAACAAATGACATCAACTTTTCTGTTTTTTTTAAAAAGGGTATGTGTGCCGCTGCTTATATATATATATATAAGCATGTACGTGCCTGGTCAAGCCTAGAAAACTGGGGAGCATTGAAATGCCTTTAGCAAACTAGGTGCCAGCTTCACCAATATATTACTCCAGTCTTACACGGTGGTTTATCTCCTGAGAGCAACTAGAGTAGTGCAGTGGCAAATCAGCACCTCAGCCCATAAAAGCTGGTTGTCACTTGATCTGCAAAGAGCTTGCATTTACCACTTTGAGTAAACGTACGGACCTGTGCAACAGCAGCATGTCATTTGGTACATGCATTTAATTTGGATTACAGACTGGAACAAGATTATCGTCTGCCTATCTAGCCAGGTAAACATCAATCTCTCAGACGAAATCTTGCAGTCATGGCCCAGCCTCTCCCCACGTTGGAGCCTCCGGCTTCATTTGGTGGATCTGCTTCTGTAGTTCATCTCTGTCCAGCTTCATTTTCGCTTCTAGAACTTGCCGTAGAGACCCAATGCTCTCATAGATAGCTGCAAATCCTAATTTCAGGTGAGAATTAAATTAGTTTGTATTCAAAAGCAGGAGTATCACATAATTACTATCAGAATGCGCTTTGCACGAGGAAGACAGCAGAAGTTGTGAGGAAAAATAGGACTGTAATTGTGTGCTAATGGAACAAATGCACCCGATCGCAGCCAAGCTCTGGGGAGAGCGCTCCTAAGCTGATGTCACCTTTTCTTGCTGTGAATTTCACGCTTAGTGAAAAGCCTTTTTAATGCCACAGGTGCAGCCATTACATCTGGCCCAAAAGCCTTTAAACTACTTCAATACAAGCAAAGGCGTTTTGCATGTTGTTATAGGTCAATCACTGTTACTACAATTCAGAATAAAGAGCTTGATAACTATGGTCCTACCAGCATTAACTTCAGCTTTCATTTCTTTTATATCTTCATTAATCTCATTCTGAAGTTTGCCAATGCGAATATTTATCTTTTCCTCTGTCTGTTTTGCTTCATGTGCTTCCATGGTTATCTTCTGTATTTCTTCTATTTTGTCAATTTTCTCTCCCATTTGGTTGAATTTCATCTCTATAGCTCTTTCACTTATTTCCTGGAGCCGGGAAAAAGAATTTTAATGATTTACTCTGCGTATGGAATTACAGTGGTCTTTCCCAAATATGCAATAGATACTGATTAATCATCTTTTATGTGGAATTCAAAGGTGTAAGGAATTATAATTTTTTTTAGAAAATGGTTGAAACTGACTTGATTACTGTAGGCTAAAATACCGATCTATTTAGAAGTGATCAGATTTATCTGAAGACTCTCAGGCTGTGTGGATGTTATACTTGACATCAGTGAAGAGAGTTATACAAATATTGAGGAGGTCTGAAAATCTCATTTAAATAGTATCTCAGTTACAACATCTTAGTTATTAATAATGCTCTTGAATACTTCCTGAGAAGTATTATTAGGCTATTTTAATGGAACTTACAGTGTTTTCCTTAAAAGTCAATGAGAGTTGGTCAATTTTTTGCACAAGCTCTTTTTCAATCCTTTCATGTTCCTGTTCCAACCAGCTACGTGCAGACAAAATCTGGCTGCTGAGTTCCTCAATAGCATTTTTTAATCTAAGAACAGAATAGAAATTAGCAGATACAAAAGAGTAGAACTTTTGGTCATTCAGCAAGTGACTTTTGTATGATCATGTTCATAAAAAAAATTAATGATTATTTAATAAATTCTTGACACCATATTGAGGTGAATTTTTGAGCTTTAAGGCTACTAAATTGGATAAGGTAACATTATTTTAGAAAATAAAGGTGAAAGAGCACAGCAAAATAGCAGTTATTTGTATGACAGACATCACAACATTTGGAGGCATACTAGATGCAAATGCTTTGCAGCATTGAAAACCGAATATGGTCATCCATTCAGATTGCAATCTTTGCGTCCATGAGTCTTAAATCTGAACGAAGATCTGGTAACCATTTATTTTAGTGGCAGTGCCAGTTCATATAGCCCCACTTACATTGCCTGTACCCACCTCAAGTTTGCACCAACCAATTGTGCCAGTGAAACTGTTTCTTTAGACAGTCTTTGTTCCAGTGAATATTTGAAATCTGGATCTATTCTTTCATCTGGTTTGCAAATAGTTTTACTGACATAACTGATGGGATTGCGTGAGGATGGCAAGAAGGAGTAAGCATGCGGATGGCTTAAGCCCGGAGTGTCACTGAGTGAAATGCCTGGAAAGGAGTTCATATCTGAATTGAATATATCCCTATATAATGTCTAATAGCAGCCTATCATTAATAATTTAGGTATATGAGTTATATATTTGTATTTGAAGCCTATTTAAAGCAGTAACACTTTGTGAATGCTGTGCCTTGCTTCCTGGTTGCTTGAGTTGAACTTTTCACCCCGCTCTCAGCCGCCACTGCCAGCACTCGTTGCTTTCTACAGTTCTTTCAGAAAGCTACCAGGCCCCTCTTACAGAACTCCTTACTTGTGTTCTGCACTACAAGTTCTGCCTGAATACTTAACTTAATGGGCTTTTCAAAATTGTCTAAGCGCATTAGGGGCAGAATATTTGCTGAAAGTGAGTCCCACGTGGCAGAGCATTGTGCTTTTATAATATCCACTGAGCACACATACATATTTGAACCAGGTTCATGCTTTTGTGGACCTGAGGATTACAACTGCCCAGGGTGGCTGGCCGAGGCCCTGTGCTCCAGGGTGCAGGGCAGCAGTGGGGCTTCCCGGGCACTCACTTCGTGTCCAGGAGGTGAACCTGCTGGTTGCTCTCCTTGTAGGCAATCTTCAGCTTTGCTTCTTGCTGCATTATCGACTGCTCCACTCTGCTCAGAAGGTGAGAGATCTGGAACAACATTCAGAATTTACTATTTTCAACAGCATTTCATCACAGTCTTGTTTGGGACGTTTTCGTAACAGGAGAGGAGATCTTAAAGAAGGGAGGGCTATTTTTGCTGACGTTTCAAAAATTACTGAATTTGCACATTTTACTTTATCATGAAAAATACACTAGCTTGCAAGATGAAAGTATGAATGTTGTGAAAACTAATTTTTCAGCCACAAGTAATTTGAACAGTCTTGCCTTGAAAGCATCTGCCTGCTCCCCCCCTTGAGACAGCTGAATTTAAACCATCCATGCATCTCCATGTTGTCATGTAAGCAGAGTAAATGCATGGCAAAGCATTCCACCAACACTGAGGGATATTCCTCAACGCTTCATGTATAATGGCTACTGCAGTGATAAAAGTGCTGCATTTAACTGGGGATAGGTCATTACTAGCAGAAAATATTTCTCACCAGAACAATCATCCTAGTTTTACAAAACCTACTGTTCTGTTTTACAAGATTCATGACAATATGCTCCTAGCATGCTGGCATGCTCATATACCGTATTGAGTCTTCTGAGAAAGGTAAAGTGGATTTTAACCATTTACCTACCGCAAAATGAAGATGTAAAATACTTTTGTTGCCCAAGAAAATGGGAAGGCCTTGAGATGGAGATATGAAGAATCCTTTTCCTTAATGTCATAAGTCCTGCTTGTGTCTAGTGCTCACTTCCATTCTCATACCCAATGGAAGAGAAACCTGACGAACAGATTAATGGATTCACAGAACCCAAACCCAGTTTTGTTTCACAGACCTTCAAAAATTGTGTTCAAATACGTATCAAATCATCCTGGGAAGGCCAAAACATACAGGAAGAGACGCTGATGCATGCACTGTTGTGGTAGTCTTGCAGAGCATCTTGTCATGTTCACATTCCAACCTCAAGAAGCCATTCAGGCCAGTAATCACTGACTTCTGTGCATTCCTGGAGTCCTTTCAGGTGCCTTTAAATACTAGCCCATTCTACACAGTATGCTACAGGCGGCAAAGTAAGGACCTTTTTTCAGTTACACCAGTACAGTAATGCAGCTAGGTACCAATATTCGATCTAATAAGGACTGTGAGCAGATACACCTCTCCATTTGTAAATCTATGACCTCCAAGGATAATAATTAATAGTACTGGAGTCTGTGTGAATTAGACTGTAACTCTTACCCATACATGGATCACTTTTGTCCAGATACCATACCTGTATTTCTGCCTCTTTGATTTTAGATTCTAAGATCAGCTTGGAGGTGTGTTGGTCTTTAGTCAGGCTCTGAAGTCTTTCATACGTGATTTTATGCTCTGCAGACAGTCTGGCTAATCCAGCATCACACCTGTTTGAATAAATAAATACCAAAGCATCAGCTGAATAGAATATAAGTTCTAGGCTTTTTAAATTACCCATTTTAGACTGGGTATTTCTGTGAAATTAGTGGCTGTCTAGCAAAACAATGTCTTATGAGATTATAAAAATGATGGTATATCTCATAGCATTAACCAAACTGCTCCCAAATGGGACAAGAAGTCAAATAGTCTGATGCATACTTTCCTGTTTTCTTGGCACTGACATAGTATGTGTAGACTGTGTTGTTATCAGTCAGGGCAATCACATTAGAAATGTGAAGATGCAGAATTTTGATACCTCATATTTTTGTCGTACTCCAAAAGACATCTGTTAAGGTGTGTATGATTTTGCCTACGTGATTAGAAGCCTAAGTAATGACTTTTTTGCATTGTTGTGGTTATGTTCCTCTGAGTTTTACATTCTTATTTTTATTTGTGAAATAGTAGTATACAATTAGTATATGTTCTAAACAATGCGGGGCAAATCTTACAGTTATTAGTCTTTATTTGGGTAAAACTGTCATTGAAAAGAATGGCAACTTTGTCTCACAAAAGACTATGAAGTGCAGTTCTGGAACATAATAATTACTGTTTCTTCCGCACTGGAACATTTTTTGGTGCTGTAACATTTTCAGGATGTGCTATAGAATATGTGCATTTTCTACCACGTTTCAAAAATACTTTGGTCAGGTGCATTTCATCTACAGTAATACAATAAGGACATTAACTGAGCTGTAAAAATATAAGTACTGTAATTTCAGGAGTGAGACCTCTGTGAAGTGAGTCATGTATATTTTTTTGCTAAGGGAAATATGTAATCGGCACAGTTACCAAATTTGATCTATGAAACTGATGCTGAACAGACAGCAGTTACAATTTGAGGGAGAAAAAGGCAGCAAAATGGAACAAGCTAAGGCATGTTAAGTCATTACCTAAACCAATGACACACTTTAACATCTTTTCAGTCACATTTCAGTTCGAAGGCTTTCATTTCAACATGCATTTTCATCACCTCGGTTACAGTAACTACTATTATCATTAAATGTGAAGGGAAAGTAACAACTAAAATGACAAACAGAGCATCGGCTTAGAATTACGGTACAATTTCAATATGAAAACAATCAGTAATGCAAAATAACACATAGAAATGATAGAACTTGTGAAAATTAATTTACAGTTTAACAGTTCAGCATTGTGAGACCGATTAGTAATATCTGTAGGAAGACTGGGTAAGTTTTACACAGCAGTGAACCATGCTTGGAGGTCTTGCAATCAGGCAGTTTCTTTAGAAAGACGAGAGAAGCCAAATCTCTCCATGTTGTTATGATCGGAGAGAATCAGAGGAATGAAATCATCTTTCATCTAGTCATCAAAAGCCTATGGACTCAAAAAAATGGTTGGTTTTGTTTCTCTGAGGCAGACAGAAAGCGTAAAAAGCAACAGCTTTGAAACTACTGTAGCAAATGTAAACAGCAGGCATCTGTAATTGTTTTTAAGGCAAATTAGCGTTTTGGGTTTAATCACAGTGCATCTCTGCTTTGTGGAACTCAGTTGCGCAATCAAAGAGGTCATATAGGTGCATGGTAACTGAAACATTAAAATTCTGACTGTTACTTTAGTGTCAGCTTGGTATGTATTAATCAGATCATTTTGTTTTTCTACAGGGATACTGTAATTGGCAACTTTTTAAACAAAGTTGGAATAAAGTTTAAATTAAATTGTCTGTAGTTATGGAGTGTTTATCCTGCTATGGTTTTTTTTTTTAAATATTAGTTTCGCTATATTGAAGTGGTCAGAGAAGTCTCTTTGCTATGTACGTTGCACACACTCATAAACACCTGATGGATTTTGACCTGGAAGAAAACATTAGTGTGCTGCAGACAAAGAATGAGATTCTGATATTAGCTATGTGCATATATATTTTGAGTTTAAAACTTACAACAATTAAGTAACTTTGGTCCATGCTTCCACTACCTTTCAAATGCGGGGGAGGCAATAATAAGGTGAACATATGGAAAGCCATGGGCTTTCTAACACTTTTGATTCAGGTTTCTACTGCATGTTGGATTGGAAGAAAATCAGCAATCTAAACAAAAGGGCACATTATGATTTGAAATTTTCCCCTGTTTAAAAAAAAAAAAAAGAGAGAAGAGTAAAAAAAGGCACACTACACTCCTCACTGAATTTCCGTTTGAATGTTCTGAATGTTCTGCTTTGATACTTCTTTATAGATTCATGTTAAAATGACAATAGAATTCTTCTTAAAAATAGAACTAAATGTTTCTGAACACTGAAGGAGAGAAATGAGAAATAGATTAAGATTCCTAGGAAGAATACTAGTTAAAAAATATACTAGCTGTATATAAAACCATTGTGTACGAATAAATACACAATAAATAATTCTCTGTCTTCGCATCTGAAATGCTGAAGCTGGACATACAGAGAACCCAGTGCAGTTTTTCCTGTGCAGTTGCACAAATGCGTGGTTGAGATTTGGGCCAAAGATGCGCTACAATGTGATCGGTTTACTGCTGTTTGCTTTTGGAGGACATTTTCTGAAAATTCTGATTGCCAAGCTGTGTGCTTATGTAAAATTAGTAAATGAAGAATAAATGGAGAGGTTTCATAGTGCCGAGTATTATTCTCAGTTTCAGAATACAGTATAAATCTAGAAACCAGTAATGTTTAATATAAACAGTGAAATTATCAAACTGCCTTCCAAGTTGTAGTAAGCAAAAGCAGTAGTTATTTTTCTGGCAGACTGAAGAGTGTTTTTGTTGTCTTTGATCGCTAAGAAATTGAAACACAACGGTTGCTCTATTCAGTGTCACCAGAGACTAGATAAAGCTGAGAACTACACCAGTACTCTGCAATAGGATGCCATATAAATACGCTGTAATGGTACACACAGATTTTTAATGTTCCTAGTTTATTCTAACAAGAGATGTTTCAATTAAAATACCAGTGTTTCAGTGAAGAACAAGTAGTGAAAAGCAAGTTGATCCATCCAAGGCACCCACTGGGCAAGAACAGCAGAGAATCACAGAATCACACAATGTTCGGGGTTGGAAGGGACCTCTGTGGGTCATCTAGTCCAACCCCCCTGCTGAAGCAGGGTCACCTTGTCCAGGTGGGTCTTGAATATCTCCAGAGAAGGAGACCATAACCTCCCTGGGCAGCCTGTTCCAGTGCTCCGTCACCCTCAGAGGGAAGAAGTTCTTCCTCATGTTCAGGTGGAACTTCCTGTGCTTCAGTTTGTGCCCATTGCCCCTTGTCCTGTCGCTGGGCACCA
>Ga0065711_1035681_pt1 | contig 21962 bp, 49 predicted proteins | sample Hoacrofraction12_FD_59098 | JGI IMG/M metagenome (GOLD analysis project Ga0065711, IMG submission 59098) | Hoatzin crop microbial communities from Cojedes, Venezuela - Epithelial fraction 12 v2 (version 2) | ecosystem: Host-associated > Birds > Digestive system > Esophagus > Crop | place... | reverse complement strand
TCCCCGCGCTGCCGGGGCCCCTTAGACTTTGTCCCGTGAGAAACGCGGCCGTTGCAGCCGCGTCCCGCCCCGAAGCTGGCCTGAAAAGCCAAAAAGCTGAAATTTCGCACTGACCGTGCCCGCAAGTCTCGTCCCAAACCTTTCCCTTTGAGCTGCCCGGTTTTGCTGTTTCCAGGCTGGGGCTGGTTTCAGTGCCCTGCTCCCGGGAGGCGATCCCAGCTCCGAGGAAGCCTGACCTGCTCCCAGTTGGCAGAGGGTTTTGTCCTGGTCCTGGGCCACCTCAGATGTGCTGGGGGCCGGGGCTGATCCAGCAAACCCAGGTGCTGGTCTGTGGAGGATGGCACCGCGGTGCATCCCCCTGCCCAGTGCCGAACTGGATTTCATTTCCATTTTCCTGATATTTCAGCAGTTCTGGTGGCAGATTTTTTATTTTAGGGACTGCACTTGGTGCCAGGGCTGGAGGATGGGCGGGAGATGGGCAGTGTGTGTTTTTCCCTGGGGAGCTCCCCATGCTTGCACCCCTCTCTGTGCAGGAACCCCCTCTCCCAGGGGGCTGGGTCCCTTTTGGTCCCCTCCCTTGGGCACTGGGCTGAGCAGGGCTGGCTGCAACCATGCCCCTGGCCTCGCCAGGGCTGCAGGCAGCTGTTGCACGCTGTGGGGCAACCTGGGGCATCCAACAACCCCTGTTCTTGCTGCAAACTGTGGTGGGAAGAGCTGCCTGTCCCCCCCTCACCTCCCCCTGGCTTCCCTCGACAGCCCAGCCCAGAAACTGGTCTTCAACAGAGTGAATGGCAAGAGGCCACAGGTGCTGCCGCAGCAGGTCTTGGCCCCTGAGGAGTGCTACACGCTGGCCCACGAGGAGAACGTCCGCTTTGTCTACGAAGGTGAGGGTGGAGGGTCCCTGGGGGCAGGCACCCACTCACCGTCACATCCCTGAAGGCTGCGGGGTTCCTCCTGAGGCAGCCGCATCATGCTGGGCACCTCGGTGGCAGGGATGGGGTCCCTAGCCTAGGCAGCTGCCCTTGCTTGCAGCAGCTCTGGCTCCTCTCCCACAGCCCCCCAGGGCTGGGAAATCCCCCTCCCCAAACCATCCACTGTCTGTTTTCCCCCCTCCCTGCCCACCAGCCTGGCAGCAGGTAGAGCAGCAGCTGGACGGCACCCGGAGCAGCGAGAGCGCCTGCGGCCCCGTGCAGTACATAGAGAAAACCCCCAACCCCGGACTGAAAAGTAAGTGGGAAGCAGTCAGGGTGCTCAGGGGTGCAGTGAGCTGGTGTGGGCTCAGCTGAGCACCTGAGCAGGGCTGCCATGGGAGGAGGAGGATCCTGGTGCTGGATGTGCTGGCGGAGGGGCTGGGTGGGGGGGTCTGTCCTGCTGGTGCTGAGGGTGCGGGGGGACAGCTGGCCCTGGCACCAGGGTGGGGATGTCCCACTGTGCCCAGTCACAGGAGCCCAAGCAAGCAGGATGCCTGGTTGATGACTCTTCTGGAGACCATGCCTTCTCCAGCCACCGAGGTGGGTTCAACATCATGCTGGAGAGGAGCCCCCCTGGGTCCCGCCATGGGGACCTGCATCTCCTGGGGCCGAGCAGGACCAAGCTGGAGCGCAGTGGGGACAGGGACAGCGTGCTTCTCTGATGGCAGATGGAGTAAGGGCTGCGAGGCAGCCTGGGGGCTCCGGCAGCGGCTGAGAAGTCCCCAAGCAGAGAAGGTCCATGTAAACTCAGCCTGGCCTTTTGGGGACAGGGCATAGGGGTGGGGGGAATCTTGGGGGTGTCACTCTTTCCATTGGCAAATGGTGTGGCTCAGGGGGAGCACCTGGAGCTCTGCTTCAGCTGCTCTTTTATGCTCTCCTCTCTCCCTCCCCTCTGTTTCAGACTTTGTTCCCATTGATCTGGAAGAGTGGTGGGCACAGCAATTTCTGGCCAAAATCGAAAACTGCTCATAAAAGGGAAGAAAGGTTTGGGTTTGGTTTTTAAAGAGAAACAAAGCTGAGAGCATCTGCTCAGAACCCAGAACTGGTGGCATTTTAGAACCACATTTTTAAAAGATGACCGAAACCAAGTGACCCACGCTGCCAGCCCAGCGGGACCGGACCACAGCCATGCCCCCTCCCTGCGCCCGGTGTGGAGGAGCAGCGTGCAGCCCCAGCCAGGATTCCTTAAGTGCCAGTTCTTGGATCGCTGCAGCTCCTGCAGCCTCCAGCTCCCAGGGACACTGCGGTGCTGTGCTGGGGATAGGGGAGCAGATCCCTGTGCTGCAGCCGTAGCCACGGGGAGGACAGCGGGGTGCTGTAGCAGACCTGCCAGGCAATAAAGCGCTGAAACTGCCAGTGGAGAGGCGCTTGCGGGATGGGGAGGATGTCTCTGCAGGAGGTGGTGAAGCAGCTGGGGTGCAGCATCATGCCCTGGGCTGGAGTGGAGCGGGGCCTCCCTGCGGAGGGGGGATCCTCACGGCAGAGTCCTTGCTCTGGAGGCAAAGGGCTTGGAGCATCTCCCTGTCTTTCTTGGAGCTGCATCCTTGCCCCAGCACTGCCTCATCTCCCTGGGCTCAGCTGGGGGCTGGTGCTTGCCTTGGGTGTACGTTTGGGATTGGGGGGGACAGAGGGGCAGCTGCTGGTGTCAGGGACAGGGGGCTGAGGCCCCTGGCTGGGGTTCAGAGCCGGGCTGCAGTGCATAGGTGGGTAAGGCTGCAGGAATGAAGGTGCCCGGGCCACCCCCCACTGCCATGGAGGCCCTTCACAGTGCTCTGACAAAAGCCATTTTGAGCCCCAAGATCAAGGTCTCCCCCTTGTCCATGGTTGTTGGGGTGCAGTGGGGGGCTAAGACACGGTGGTTGTGGCTGCCTGGTGTGGAAGGGATGGGGACCTCCACTTGTGCTCCTGGGGCACCTGGCGCACCAAAATCCCTCAGCCCCTGGGTTTTTCCAGGCTGGACTGAGCCCTTCTAGGTCAGGTTTTGGAGGACGTCCTCCCCCCAAGGCAGAAAGCAGGAGGCCAGCACAGCCACAGCAACCCAAGCCCACCAGTGCTGGAGCTACTCTCCAACTCCAAAGACGACGAGGAAATGCTCACTGGAAAAAAGAAAAAATCTTTATTATTCCTATGATGGGAATAACCACCACACTGCAGGCAGAGGGGAGCAGCAGCTGCCTGGGGCCTGCAGTGATCCTCCCACTGCACATGGCCACCATGGCCTGGGACACCAGAGACTTGCCAACAGCAGCCAAGACCCTGCCAGCACAAAACCCGGCTGACCCCGAGCAGCAGCACCCATCCAGTGAGGGATCCTGGGCCTGGCTCCTGCCCCCGGGCTGCTGCGACTCAGCGCCGAGGCTGTAACCGAAATGGGAGCGAGCAGCACCACGCCGCCTCGGCGAGCGGAGCAGGTTGTGGCAGCACCGTGTGAGTGAGAAACGCTGCTTTGTTAAGGCTTGCTTCATTTAGGCCAGGATGGCCCCACCAGGGGTGGGCTGATGCTGGGGATGCCATCTTGGCCACTGACTCCCACCACTGGCTCAGGGCAGGGTTACACTGCCTCTGTGCCACCAGCCCCAGGACCAAGCCTTGGGAGGGGGGGTCACCACTACTCCAACGGGAGATGTGCGGGGAGTGGGGGTCGCTGCTGCTGGTGGGCTCAGGGTGCTGCCAGGCTGTGGTACCTGGCATAAGCCCATGCTGCAATTCAGCATCTAGCCCTGCCACAGCTGCCCCTTTCCCACTGCTCCCAATTCCAGGCAAAGCCCTGGAGGCTCTGCCACATCCTGCCATGTCTCCCCTTTTAAAAAAATAAAAACCACCAAACAGTTAATGGGAGGCCCAGCACTTTCCTGGTAGCTCCAGGCACACCAGAAAGCATCCTTCCTCCCCCCCATCTTGCACAGGTGCTGCCCCAAGGAAGCCTGCAGCTCTGAGGTGTTCCAGGGATGCCATTCACCTGATGGCTGCTCACTAATAAAAACACACGTTGTTAAGATCCAGGGAAATTCTTAGTAACATGATGCACCATCGTTTCGAACAACAACATTAGGCAAAGGGAAAAAGTGGAACGGGAAAGAATGAGTGAGTCAGTCACAGGAACAAAACAAAAACCCAACCGAAAAATATAACCTGACCCCTGACAATGCAATCACTAGAAGGGAATCAGCACCCCTTGCCATAAATATTAATTCATTTAGTTATGTGCAATTGTGTGTATTACTATAGTGCAAATAGCTCTGCATTGATCGCGGAGCAGCTGGCCCGAAGGGGACTGCCCCCAGGTGACAAAGGGACTAGTTAAGGACAGACAAGAATCAACACGGATTTAAAACAAACAAAAAAAGCAACTCAACCACTGGGAAACACCAAAAAGAAATCCCAGTTGCTGCCTCCAACTTGGCGCTGGGCAGCACCGGTGCCTGATGTGCCATGCCCAGCAGCATCCCCACGGCCGGGCGAGCTCCAGGCAGTGCCCTGGCTCCCTGCCTGCCGCCGGAACGGCCCGGCCTGGGGCGGAGGGGAATGGCGACCAGGAGTGGGACGCGGGTGCTCTGGTCAGAGCTGTGCCGGGCGTCAGGGGAGAGCGCAGCAGGGCACGGGCACAGCGAGAGTGTCGCTGGCCTTCCAAACCGCTCCTGCGGCTGCATAGCACGCTGCGGGGCAGTGCTGCTGGTTAAACCTTGTCATGGACGCAACAGTGAGGCCAGCACCGTCCCCAGGCACCCTGCGGCACCTCCCAGCCACCCCCAGGCACCCCGCCACACCTCTCTGCCATCGCAGCCTTCACCCCCGCTCTGGCTCTGCAGCCGTACCCACCCTGTGCGGTACCCAGGGGGCCGAGCTCTGGGCATCTCTCCACTCACGCACCCACACAGCCAGCTCTCTGCGCAGCTCGGTTGGTGCCAGCTCCTCGGGACAGGCTTGTGTCCGCCCGCAGGCAACCAGGCAGGAGGGGACAGCGGTTCCTAAGAGGTCTGAGGACACGGAACCTCCTCCCGTGCCACGCAGGGGACAGACGGGGACAGGAGGCTTGCCTCGTCCCTTCCAGCTAGACACAAAGTGCTTCTAAGGGAAACCACTGTGCATCCTAATTAACCCAGCGACCGGTCTGGAGCTAAGCTATTTGCCAACCACGAGCAAACCACCTCATGATACACCTTGACATGCGGGCGAAGACCATGAAGCAGCATCCTGACGGGCACAAGCGCCGGGCAGGGAAGAGGGGTGTGGGGAGAGCGCGGTGCTGTGTGGGGACAGCATCCTGCTCCCCGGCCACCGGCCCCATTCCCAACACCTGTCTCCACCCACCCAGGCGTCCCCCCTGCCTTTTGGGCTTTGTTTTTTTTTTGCTGTAGAGATGGGAACGAAGGCTGGAGAGTGGAAGTGTCACATGCACGCACGCAGCCACACACAGACCCGCGCCGGCGATACACAGGCACCACTTGTGTTCCCGACGGCAGAAGGTACGACGCCATCCGCTCCCCCCTCCCCTGTGAAAAGTTTCTTACATTTATACATTATTTAAGACACGCCGATATATAAATTACTGTCTCTATGTATACTATGTATAGCCAGCAGGGCCAGTCCGTGATGAAGGGCACCAGTGGGGGCCTCTGCTCATTTCCCTCTGTCCTCTGTGTAGTGCTGGAAGCGAGTGAAGCTCATGAAGACTTGCTCCAGGGAGATCTGGCTCACCGAATAGTCTTCCAAGCGATATTTCTCTTTGGCTTTCTCCAAGGCCCCGAAGACCTGCGAGGGAGGGCACGGCCATTACGGCAGGGTACCTCGGCTGTGGGAGAACCCAGCAGGCTGCGACGGAGAAAGCAGAGGAAGCTTTTTCCAAGGGAGACCCGGGGGAAGCGAAACCTTCCCTGGCAGGAGGGCGGTGGGAAGCCAGGAGATGGATTATTTAGCAGAGTGCCTGACCCCATTTAAAAATATGTTGCGCCTTGCACCTCGGCTGCGGGAGCACCCGCAGCCGAGGTGCAAGGCGCTTCCTTGGGCCAAGGGGAGCAGCGGGGAGCAGAGAGGTGCTGATGGGTCGATGCTGTGCCCACCAGTGCTGTGTTCCCAGTAGGGAGATGTGGAGTGGGAAGGATGCAACTACCAAACGCATCCCTTCCAGCACCCTCCAGAGCCTTCATGAAGTATTTTGAGATTTACAAACAAAGGCAAAATCAGCTCTCGCTCCCCAGGGAGACCCTGCTTTCCCTCTGAGGGCTGCGGCCAAGGGCAGCCAGCTCGGAGGGTTGGGACGGAGTGGTTCTGGCTCAGCACACACGGTGCATCCCGGGTGCGCACACGCTGGCCATGTAACGCAGGTGACCTGTTTGGGCCAGGAGGCGGGAGAGGGTCAGGGAGAAAAAACGCTTTCGAATTAGCTTGTTTTTTATAAATCACATGGATTTTGGACAGAGTGGCTCTGGAAGAATAGGAAGATGAGCTGAGCGGGAAAGCAAAGCACCAAAAGCATGCACAGGGGCTCCAGGAATAGGGCTGCCCCTCCAGTCCCCCCCGTGAAGGGGTAGGATGTGCTCCAGAACCCCCTTACCTGTGCCCAGCTGAGGTTCTTGTTGGTCAAGTGATAATGCACCATGCCCTGGTGCTCGTGTTTCAGGACACTGCCTGGGAGAGATGAGCAAGGAGAGGCTCTGAGTTAGGACACTCGCCAAAGCCCACGAGCAGCGTCCTGCCCTCCCTCCCTCGGAGGGCAACTGCTCCAGCAGCTCACGGTACCTGGGAAAGTCTTCTCCACGAAGGCCTTGAAGGCCTGCAGCTCACCCTCCTCCTCACTCCGTGTTTTGGCCAGCAAGGTGTAGCCGCTGCCAAACTTGCTTTTCAGGTGCTGGGGGCTGCCCAGGCATTTGAACTGCCCGTTCACCATGATGGCCAGCCGTGTGCACAGGGCCTCGCACTCCTCCATGCTGCAGGACAGAAGAGGACTTGTTCAGCAGGGCAGGAGCACCAAGACAGAACAGCAGAAGCTTCTGGGAAGGGGCTGGAGGTGGATTCCCTCCGCTCTGGGCTTTTGGAGGATGGAGACTTGAGTAAAGCCAGCCACTGCCAGCTGCAGGCAGTGTCCACCCACCAGGCTCTGGAGCTGGGTCCCATCCCTTGGACCCCACCACCCTCCTGGCTGCTCCCTGATCTCTCATGCCAAGCCCTCCCCAGACAAGTGTCACCTGTGGGAGGTGAAGATGATGGATTTGCCACACTCTCGCGTCCGTGTCACTGCATCCCAGAGCAAACGCCGGGCTACAGGGTCCATGCCAGTGGAGGGCTCATCCAGGAAGATCACAGGGGGACCACCAATGAGGGCAATGCCGGCGCTCAGCTTCCGCTTGTTACCACCGCTGCAGGAGGAGACGGGAATGGGGACAGAGACCCGATATGAGCACAGCGAGAGCCACGCAAGACATGAGGGGCAGAGGGGATGGGGTGTCTCCACGTCTCCTCTCACCTGTAGGTCCTCACGAGCTTGTCAGCATGGGGCTCCAGGAGCAGCCCTCTCAGCATGTTCTCCACACAGCTGCCGATGTAGCGCTCGGGGATGCCCCGCAGCCGGGCGTACATGCTCAGGGTCTCGCGGCCTGTCATGTGGTCCAGTAGGGCATCGAACTGCGGGCAGTAGCCGATCCGCTGCTGGACCTTGGGGCAAGAGGAACCCAACGGGGATTAGCTCACAGGCAGGTCTCTGCAAGGAGGCGTCCAAGCCAGAAGGTGCCTTGGCACCCACAGGGCATTGCTGCACCTCTGCAAGGTTTCTGCTCAAAGCAACGGGGACTGAGCTGCAGCTCCGAAACCACAGGTGAAACAAGAGGGGAATTCCCCTTTCGCCTAGAGCGGCCGGTCTGGCAGGGATGGACACATGCAGTGCGCCTCGGGATGGCACCTGTGTGGTGTTTCCCAAGCTGGTTCCTCATTGTGAGGGGCCATTTCAGGTGGCCCAGGCTCTAAGCAGAAGGAAAGCACTGGAGGGTTTGTACCTTCCCCACATACTGGCCTCTTCTGGGAACAAGAGCCTATCACAAGGCAGAATCCCAGAGGACGAAGCAAGCAGGACCACACTGTCAGGGCAGACCCTCCCCATGTTCTCCTTGCCTGATGTTGTCTGGGGTTGACAGTGGTAGAGGTACCCAGGGATTTCCAACTATGGAGCTAAACCCTTTGATGAAGAGTTTTCCACCTTTCATTCGTTTCATCTCTGTTGTCCCACAGAAGAGGGGACTGCTTCCAGATGGCCAAAGAACGGGGATATGGGCCAGACAAGGACACAGCATCCCTAGGATATTACATCCACCCCCGGTAACTGCAACCATGTCCTCCTCAGAGGCACTTGCAAGGTGGCCCAGCCCAGGCAGAGGAAGGACTGTTTGTAACGCCGCCCTCCACCCCTGCAGTCCTCGGTACCTTCTTGATGTTGGCCAGAATACTGTGGCCATCCACAAAGGCGTCCCCCGACGTGATGCTCTCATCGCCAGTCAGCATCTTGAAAGTGGTGGTTTTGCCTGCTCCGTTGAAGCCAAGAAGGCCAAAGCATTCCCCTTTGCTGACTGCCAAGGAGATCCTGTCCACTGCCAGCAGGGACTCCCGGCTGTCATAGACCTGGTGGAGACCAATGCACAAGCCACGCCCGTCACCACACGTAGCACGCACCCAAGGCCACGGCAAGGAAGGCAGTGGCTTTACTGGCCCGTGGGGACCACGGCTCAGCTGGCAGCAGAACGCTCAGGAAGGGCCACACTCTCCTCACCTTGGTGAGCTCCTTGATGACCAGAGGACTGCTGAGAGATGACAGCAGTTCTGGTGGCGACTCCAAAACCTTCTTCCTCTCATCCGCCACATCCCTGTCCTCTGGCAGCACAGACACCCTGTTCAGCAGTGCCACCTAAACATGGGGGAGAAAAACACTCTTTGCCACCTGGCTGCTGGAGGACAAGTGGGTCCCTCCAGGCTGACCTGGGGCAAGTGCTCCCAACCCAGGCAGGATCCACCTCTTCCATCAGCCACCTCTGGGGACACCTCACTCCCTTTGCATCCCTGATCACTCAGAAGTACTGAAGTTGAGTGACTCCACAGACCCCAGGAATTCAAACAAGATCTGGGCAAGCAACATGGGCATGTCTCCAGCTTGCAAGGACTCCTGAGCTTGGTTTGGCACAAGGGCACCTTAATTCTCCCTCCCACACGCTTCAGCTCACCCATTTCCGCCGCCTGCAGATGCCACAGACCAAAGTCCTCAGTCTCCAGAGGAGGTTTGTCTCAATGAGGAAAAGAAGGAAGAGGAAGGAGAAACCTTGGATGGTCAAGGAGGTCAGGTATCGTCCGATCCCAGGCGTCTCCCAGGAAAAGTAGTTCATCTGATAACTGATATCTGAGCAGGGATGGAACAAAATCAGACTTGGATCTATGCACACTCTGGGGATAAGCAAATCAGCTCCAGAGAAAGCTGTGAGCCCAAAGCTTTGCCAGGCTCCTCTCCATCCCAGCTCACGCTGGGCTCCCTGCCCACAGCTCTTTCCGATGCTCCTCTCCATCCCAGCCCACACTGGGCTCCTTGCCCACAGCTCTTTCCAGCACCTCCCACAAGAGGATTCAGGTCTGGAGGGGATCTGGCAGGAGATGCCCATTGGAGGCACACAGAGGAGATCAAGTTACTCTTTCAAGACTGTAGCTGGGCTTTCTTTACTCATCTGTGAAACTTTCCCTAGCCTGCATTTTCCTCAAATTCATTAATAAGGAAAAGAATTCTTAATTTGACCACTTATGGGTATCAAACAGTGCCCATTTTTTTCTTAAAAATGGTACCTGGACCTACTGCCCAGGTTGGGTGAGAGGCCCCATGATACTGCCCAGCTTCACCACCCACCCCATGAAGACCCCCCAAGCGTGGCTGAAGTGGGATGGCCAGGATGGATGGGTGAAGACCAACACAGAGACTCACTGAATGCCTTGCAGATGAAGATGGCTTCAACAGAGGAGGTGCAAAACTGAATGAACTCGTAGTTCTGGTAGAAGTCACTGATGCATTGGCCCAAGCAGTAATTGGGTAAGACGAGAAAGACTTTATCCAGAGTTTTGGAGAGGTCCACCAAGCCCAGCTCTGAAAGATGAGCACAGGAGGATGAACAGATTGGAGTTAGCTGGTTTTAGAGAAAGATCCTGATATGCCCAAGTTCAGAAGGAAAACCAACAAATTTTGTCACGTTTAATGGGCTAGAGTGGGCTGTTGTAGGGTTTTTTTTGCCCTGGGGTGAGAGAGGCCCCTTGGGGTCTGGATCTTCTTGGTGACAGTAGGATGCAGTGCTATGCAGGCACAGAGGGCAGTGACCCACCTGGTATGCTCATGATGGTGACCGCAAGGAAGGTGGCAGTGCCTGAGAGGATGTTGAAGATGGTGAGACGGGTGTAGGCCGTGGCCGCTACCGAGAAGAAGAAGCTGAGGAGGTACATGAGGGGGATGATGGCCCAGCCATAAAGGAGGAAGATCAGCATCACATCAACGAGGTGGCTGTCTTGGGTGAAGGCTTGCACATCAAACGCTTGGAATATCACCTGTGGCACAGCAATGCGAGGAGAACACGCATTTGTCTTGACTGCAAGTGATGCCACCTTATCTCAGCAGCCCAGGCAGCAAGGTAATGGCAGCACCACACTGATCTGGATAACCCCTTCACAGATGGTTCCTACCAGCAGCCCATGCCTGTCCCCAGGGGAAGCCCTCTTTCTGCAGACTGGGACGCAGAAGGGCAAATCTGGGGAATTCCTCTCCATGTTCCCACCTATCTGAGATTTTCTAGTGCCCACACCCAAATGCTTAAGTGCCAGAGGCTGCAGGGAACTGACCCAGCTGCTTGGCCATGGGCCAGCTCTCAGCAGGACCAAGGGACAGCTTTCTTGCTGGTCCTTTCTATTAACTGAGACAATGCCAGTGGCCTCATCCTTTCCCCGACACCCACACATACCCCAGCTCTCCCAGAGGAGCTCACCCAGAGCTCCCACCCAAGGGGGGGACAGGAGGGTGTCAGGGGTGACTGACCAGCATCAGAGCACAAGGGATGAGGAAATTGATGATGTCCCAGAGCAGGGCGGAAAGCCAGAAGTTGACCACGTAGACGCCGCTGACAAACTGGACGTGCTTGGCTTTGATGGCCCGCTCGCTGACCAGCAGCAGAGCGAAGGTACTGGCGAGTGAGGCCATGCCGTACAGCAAGTTGATGGCAATGGCGAACCCGGTCTGGCCTCTGCGGGGAGAGCAGCGGGGCAGGTTAGGATGGTGACAGCTCGACAGACCAGCGCTGAGGCTACGTGGGGACAGCACACCCACACCATACTTCTTGTGGAGGTTATGCCCACCCAGCAAGCCAGCATGCAGAAGAAACACCCCACAATACAAGCACACCTCAGTAAGATGAGCATCTCCCATGCACAGCCCACCTAGCATACCACAAACCTCCACCCTGCCTTTGTGATGTCCCACGCACGCCCCCTCTCGTACAGGTGATGTTCAGAGATCCTGGATGCAGGATTTTGTGAACTCTGCAGCCACACAGCCCCCTCTGCTCTGACCACCCGGGGAAAACCAGCCCCAGCCAGTATCTAGAGGGAAACATCCAACCACCGAGATATGCGCATGGGGTAACATGGCTGCCACTCTCAGGCAGGTAAATCATCTACACAGTTTTGCTCTCCTGACCTCCTGAGTCCAATCACAGCTATGTTTGGGTCTAAAAAGCTCCAGCCTGGCTCCTCCACTGATGCCAGTACAACCAAGCCAATCTGCACCCATGGAAGTCACAAGCCCTAGCAGGAAAGCAAGCGCCGTGCCATCAGACGTACTCCATGAGCTGGTCTTTGGCCTTCTCAGTGATGTTGCGGGGCTGAGGGTAGTTGGTGACTGTGATGGAGGCGTTGGGGCCCGCCAGTACCCTGAAGACAGCATTGTCGGCCAGCACAAGGGCCGTGGCAGGGGAGTGATATGCCTGGTTGTTGAAGAGCGCGGTGACCACTGTGCGGTTCCCGGCTCCTTCGAAGGAGGCGGCTGCAATGTAGTGCTCGTTGAAGGCTCCCCCTTCCTCAGAGGCTCTTGAGATGAGGTACTCCTCCAGGCCACCTGCCAAACACCACGGCTGTTATGAGCAGGCTCCATCACATGAGAGCTAACTGGGGCCAACTGGAAAAGGCTCCAAGCAGCCCCAGCCCTGGTGGCCCACCCTAGCCCTGATGATGGCCACAAACGCAGGGTTATGGAGAACACAGCTCTGCTCAGGTGAGGAAGGGTCCTGCCAACGCGTGCAGGAGAGGATACAAGGGCACACGTCAGACACGCCGCAGCTGGGACCTGAGCCACCCACACCAAGGGCCCTGGCAAGAGAAGCCTGTGGCTCCTGCACACCCCACTGGGCATTGCCTGCTCCACAGCTGCTCCGTGAACCCTCACCCAGCACCTCCAGCGGTGACTGGCGCTGGGCATCCAGCAGCTCCACATACTGCTCCGCCAACCTCTGCGGCAGACCCGAGGTGGCCGAGACGAAGAAAGGCACAATGGTCTGGCCGTAGGGCTCCAGCGTCAGCTTCAGCAGGGAGGAGTCCCTGGGCCCTGGGAAGGTCTTGGCCACGATGAGGGCAAAGGCAGTGAAGATCAGAGGCACAAGGAACTGGGCTGCCACCATCTTCCAGTTGCGCCAGCTGTACATGGCTCGCTTCATGAACATGGCGTAGAACTGCTGGCAGCACAGGTAGAACTGGGAGAGGAGAAGTCAGGTCAAGGCAAGCCCTGCCAGCTGCAGACAGTCCCGCGGGCCACATCACCCCATGCAACTGACGGGGGGAATGACCCCAAAACCACCTCCCCGTCCTGCACGTTGCCCGTGAGCCTGCAGCAGAGCCTGCTCTACAGCCAAGCCTGTAAAGCAATTAGCAGGGCAGATGCTTGACTCCAGCACGGCAGTTCAGCCCATCAAACTCCACAACTTCCCAATGGGATGCAGTCACTTTGGGATCTCAGGTGTTAAAAGCAGCTTCGGCCATGACCTCTACCTTCCTCCACCTCTCAGCATTTGAGGTTCAAAACTAGGATTACTGCAACACAGCTGCCTGCCAAAGCGACCAGGCTGAGATGCTTAAGAGCTCCCAGCCTGGACCCTGCAAGCATCTTCTTTGCTTTTACAACCCATAAACATCTTTCTCCCCTTCTGCCTTTGAGACATGCCCTTGAGAAGCACAGGGAAATTTATCACAGGCGCATAGGCAGCCAGCCATTAAGGGCTGCCAGGGATTTGAAACACAAGCCTAGCAAGGGAAGGAAGATGGTTTTTCTCATCTCCCTGCTACAAATCCCAAGTGATGTAGCAACAGCAGGTGAAAACCCACTTCAGATCACCTGGGACACCTTCAAGAGCATCTCTGTAGACCTCAAGATTAACATGAGTAGCATGGCAGTGGCCATCCCCGCGACTCTAAAAACACTTTGCCCAAAAGATTCAGATGCCACTTTTCCTTTAGTAACTTCCAAATCACAGGCAGCAAGACCAGCCGCGGGAGAAGGTCCCCTTCACACATACTGTCCCCATTCCTGCTGCACCAACAGCCCCAGCGCTCACCCCGGTGTTGAGCTTGATGCTGGAGCAGTCCTCTGTAATGAGCGCCCCACTGTCGTCTGTCATATCTGTCATGCCACTCAGGCTGCTGGAGTCATCCATGGCCCAGTCGTTGGAGCGTCTCTCGTGCTGGTACTGGAGAGCAGGCAGCTGGATGGCCTGGATATCCATGCTGGAGTCCACAAGCTTCCCAACCCTGAGCCAGGAGGAAAAGCAGGTGATGAAACACAGACCCAGACAGGATCAAGCTGTTGTGAGCTGGGGAAGCCAAACCCAAGAGACAAAACCCAAACCGTGCCCCAGAGAGCTGTGTAGGACACTGCCGTCGCCAAAGCACACAGGGACTGGTCATCACCAGATGACACCCCACCAGCCTACCTCAGGAAGACTTCCTCCATGGTGGTGACTGAGGCGCCGTAGCTGGCGATGCCCAGCTCCTCCCGCTTCTGCTCCAGCTCCGTGAACAGGGCCTCAAACCTGAAGGGAGAAGCAAGGTGTGAGGTGCTGATGCTCATGAGAGGGGGCACTCAGAGGTTAAGACCCTCTCGGCGTCAGTCCTGCAGCTGGTTCGAGTCCAGCTCCAGGGCTGCCTGCAGCACTTGGCACCCCACTCTCCCCAAGAGCAGCTTTTGGGCTCCATCTTCTGCTTTTTCTTGCCACAGGTAGCCTCAGCTATCCCCATATTTGATTTCGGAGCCAAAAAGCCTGCCTCATTTTTGCCACCCTCCACAGCGCAGCCATCACCAGCTAGCAGCAACCAGTGCTGTGCCGTGCAGCTGCTACACGGGCAGTGACACGGTGGGCATGGGGGCAAGAGAGCGATGCAGCAGACACAGGGGAGGACAGTGGTGAAAGGAGGAACCAAATCTGATTTTCCAAGACTGGCGCCGATGCAGAAAGCAGCTCCCCTTTCCAGCAAGCCCGTGACAACAGCGTGGGCCCCAGAGTGTGCAGATGCCCTCCCACACAGGGAGGGCAAGCAGGAGACGATGCCGTTACCTATGCGTGCTCTCCTTGGGCAGGATGAAGGACAGCTCTGCCCCAGCATTGCTCTCCATCGTGGCGTTGGGCACATACTGACAGATGAGGCGGGAGATCTCCCCCAGGTTACAGTACGGCTCCTTCACCATCACCATGTGGTATCCCGCCCCTGGGCAGAGCCACAAGAGAAGGGAGAGGAGGGTAAATCGCAGCTCAGCCTGGCCCTGGCGTGCTGGAGCAGAGAGGGATGCTAAGGCACTACAGAGCTTTGATGGCTTTGCCTGGGCTACGGGCACGGTGCAGGAGCAAGTGTGGGGATAGGCCTCAGAAGAGACAGAACAGCACAATGGGGACCAGGAAACCATCAGACAAGGAGCAATGGGTCCCATTCCCTGCCCTATATCCCCCTCCTGCTCCTCCCTGGCAAGGAGACGACATCAAGCACAGCCTGCCTGCTCCTCCCTTACCGTATTTACGCTTGAGGAAGAGTGAGGAGCCGCAGCACTGCAGCTCGCCCTTGGCCATGATAGCTATGCGGTCCCCCAGCAGGTCAGCCTCATCCATGAAGTGGGTGGTAAGCAGGATGGTTCGGTTGCTCCTCTGCTGCTGCAGGAGGTCCCACGTGGCCCTGCGAGAGGCTGGGTCCATCCCTGATGTCGGCTCATCCAGCATCACCACCTGCACACAGGAGATGGGTGCTGGTCAAAAAAGCTGGGAGAGGCACAGCAGCGCAGGAGGGGACAACCCCAGGGCCTGGAAGAAGCCTGGATGTCACAACGTGCATGCGATGGTCTTGCTTGGGGGAGCAGCTACCAGGCAGCAGAGCTGCACTGCAGCCTCAGAGTGTTGTCCTCAGAGCTGTCCCCCTTCGTGGGGGTACTCCTGCCCCCTCCTCGCTGGCCCTGCATCTCCCATTGGCTCACCACGGGTGAGGAACAACCTCAGAGCTGCTAGAAGGATCTACGCTGGCCCCAGGGATAAAGGTCTGAGGTGAGCCCCACCGAAAATGCTTGCCTTGGAGTCCCCAATGAGGGCGATGCCAATGGAGAGCTTGCGCTTCATGCCGCCGGAGAGCGCCTTGGTCAGAGAGCGGCGCTTGTCCTCCAGGTTGAGGATCCTCAGGATGTGGTTGATCTCCTCAGGGCACTTGGAGGGTGGGTACCCCTTCAGCTGCCAGACAGGGGGGAGGGAGGGTTAAGTCTGCCTGCAGGGGTAAGTGAATCTGGCAAAGCCTTCCCACCATGCCAGCCACCAGCTGCTAAACCCCACCACAAGCCCTCCTCCACACCCAGGCAGGGAAGTAGGAAGGCACAGAGATGGGCTCCTGCCCAACCCTGCAGGAGCTGGCACAGCTGGTGTGGGGGTTTCTGCAGAGCCATGCTGCCTGCAACCCTCCACTCCTCCATCAGCCAAGCAGGGAGCTCCTGCCTGCAGGTGATGTTGAAAGAGGAGGCAAGGGCTGTCTGCTTATAGAATCATGGAATGGTTTGGGTTGGAAAGGACTGTTAGAGATCATGTAGTCCAACGCCCCTGCAATGAGCAGGGACATCTTCAACCAGATCAGGTTGCTCAGAGCCCCGTCCAACCTGGCCTTGAATGTTTCCAGGGATGGGGCATTGACCAACTCTCTGGGCAACCTGTGCCAGTGTTTCACTACCCTCAGTGTAAAGAATTTCTTCCCAGTATCTACTCTGAATCTCCCCTCTTTTAGTTTAAAACCATCACCCCTTGTCGTATTGCAACAGGCCCTGCTAAAAAGTCTGTTCCCATCTTTCTCATAAGCCCCCTTTCAAGTATTAGACCACAACAAGGTCTCCCCAGAGCCTTCTCTTCTCCAGGCTGAACAGCCCCAACTCTCTCAGTCTTTCCTCATAGGAGAGGTGCTCCATCCCTCTGATCATTTCTGTAGCCTCCTCTGGACCCGCTTGATGGATGTCACCACGCTTTCCCAGGCTCAGGAAGCCACGGGGTGGCTGCAGGGTGCCTCCCCCAGGGCTGGCTCCCAGGGGCCCAGCATCTCTCCCCCCAACCACGGCGCTCACCCCTGCATAGAAGCGCAGGTGCTCTTCCACCGTCATGTTGTCAAAGAGGACATCATGCTGGGGACACAGGCCCAGGCTGCGGCGGATCAGGACCATGTCCTGGGAGATCTCGTAGCCGTTGATGTACGCCTGCCCGCCCGTCGGAGAGTGCAGACCTGGAAGGAGAAAGACACAGCGACCTCGGCTCAGGGCTAAGGATACTCTCAGGCAGCAAATTGCCAGCAGAAAGGCGGGGGTCCTGCCGAGCATCCCCCACCCCACAACTTTCTGCCAAGAGTCACAGCAAGCCGGTCTCTCGCTGGAGCTGGGGCACGGCAGCTTTCTCCTCCTGCCTGCAGGGTGGGCTGCATGGCATCCATAGGCAGGAGGTGGAGCTGGCAGTGCTGCCAGAGCGGGCAGGCAAGGAGTGAGGTGGGCAGGCAAGCCTAGCAGAGCCCCAGGCAAGGCTGGGGCAGACCCCCAGAGAAGGTCCCATGAGCACCCTGGGCTGACAGGAGCAGCACAGAGTGACAGGGAAAGGGAAGAAAGGACCATCGAAGGTCACCACGTCCACCATGCCAGAACAGGCTGCCTGGAGCTCAGCAGCTCTGGAATGAAGATGACCAGTTCTCATCCTGTGCCCTCCCTGCCTTATCATTACAAAGCCTGCAGAGATCCATCCTCCAGCAGGTCCCTTCTCTTCTCAGGGCCCTCCAACACAAAGACTGGCTCTCATTTCCCCCACCGGCTGATTCCACTCTTGTGGAGAGCTAAGCAGGGACCCCCACGCTCCCTCCATCTCCCCAGGCAGCAATGCGCCTCTCAACACCCCAGCATTCCTGGCCAACAGCTCAGTGAATCAAAGGTGCTCCAGGGAAGAGCAAAAACCCCTCCCTGAGCTCAGAGACGGGGTTCAGCTCCCCTTTGCAAGTCAAGGCATCAGCCCTTCCCTGCGCTATGCCAGCTTCACAGCAGGACATGGCTCCTACCTGTGAGCATGGACAGAGTGGTGGTCTTCCCAGCACCGTTGTGTCCCAACAGGACGGTGATTTGCCCTTCATACATGTTCACCGTTAAGTCCTTGACTGCCTCTTTCATCTTGTTTCCCACTCTGAAGACCTGCGGAGATCACGTTAATGAGCTGATGCTGCATTCGAGGCAAGTGCTCTCAGATTCCACCCACCAATCAAAGCCCATGATGCTCACGTGGTGTTGGCACTAGAAAACAGGTCTAATTCAGGTTAAATATAGATGACACTGCACCTGCAAGTACCTAACACTTCAAAATACAACAAAATGCAGCCAGCTCTGGGGAAGAGCCTTACCTGCCTTAGAGCAGCCAAGCAACACAGCCCAAGGTGAGGAGGGCAGCGAAACGATAAGCAAGCTGCCTGCAGGCAGCAGTTTTTACAAAAACAACATTATGCTGTGTTTGTGCTGTGCTGGGCAGTCGGTACCTTGGAAAGGTGCTTTATTTTGATTCCGGACACGAGGTCGGCAGGTTCCTCCTCAATGTACTGGCTCTTCAGGGCTTTCTCGGGGTCCTCCTCGTCTTCCTTCTCTTTTCCCACGACAGTCCTGGGGCGCCCGCACCAGTACGAGGGCTGATGGAAGAAGGCAGAGAGAGAGAAACTCAGGTGCAGGCAGAGACTATTTCTTCTCCTCAGCCTTGTCCACCCTCCTCCTCCCACGGATCTCCAAAACCACTCTCCTTGGCCTGGGAACTGCCAACCAGCACATCATCAGCAGGCATGTCAGTCAGAGGATGAAACTGCTCCTCCTGCCCTGCTGCCTTCTCCTGGTTCTCCCTCACAGCAGGATTGCCCATGATGACACAGGCGGCTTTTCCCCATCTTCATTCCCATGGAAAAAGTCAGTACTTTGACAAGAAGCAAAATTGCTCAGGCAGAAGCACCCCGCCCAGCAAAGCCCACGCAATAGATGATCATCACCTCCAAAAAGCTTGACACACACTAAACACAAAAAGCCTGGGGTCCAGCTGCTGCACTTACAGCCTTTTTTTTGACCAGGCTCTCCAGGAATGAAAATAAGTGTTTGGAACCTTAAATCCCTGGGGAAATACAAATTCAACAACTCCTGGACCCAAAAATCAGCATCTTGCTGTGGCTGTTGGCAGACAGCTCTATCTCCACTACCCCGGTCTAGCTGCAAGAGGGAGCAGAATGCTGGTGGGAAACCTTGCTGAGGTAAGGAATTTAGAGGGGAGAAGGGAAAACCTCCCAGTCAAATAACAAGTGATACGGCGACAGGATCAAAATTGATTGTGTCATTGTGGCTTAACAAATACTCAGCAGGCAGCTGAGCTGCAGTAGCCACCGCAGCTACAGCCACTGAAGATGTTGCCAAGCATTTGACTTGGCAGAGCAAGGGCAGCTCAGCTGACGAGGTGACAGTTGTCACCCATACCCTGGCACCAGGACGTGGGGGCTGGCAGCAGGACGCAGACTGACCAGGTCCACCTGGATGGCCGCCCTCGGGGAGTTTCAAATGACTGGATCTGGTTGCTCACACCCGGGGCTTCCCTCCAACGCCTTCACTTGGGCATGGAGACACTTAACAGCACCCTGCACGCCAACAAGTGTCAGGACAAAGATTTAAAGCCAAGCAGACCTTCGTATTCAGCAAAAAAATACGGCTGCATCAGCCTTTACTGAGGACATGCTGCAGACCCCTTGATTCTGGAGGCCAGATGGTGCCACCCTCATACGTTAGTCTAGCCCATGGCACAGCACAGAAGTGGGGACCATCTCTGAGCAATGCCCATCAAGCCCGCTGGAAGGGATGTGCAAGCAGTGCTCACCGTCAAGAAGAAGTACCATGGCTGAGGCACGCCGTACTCCCCTGGAAAGACAGCCTCCACGTACCAGGCCACCACACCGTAGAGCACCGAGTCCAGCAGCAGCATCCCCAGCACTTGGGCCAAGGTAAAGTTGTCGTCCACGCTGACGGGCTTCATCAGGTCCCTCCACTGAATGCCAGTCCCTGAAACGCACACGGGGCACTGCCTACCCCTGCCTCCCCAAAGAGACAAAGCGCTCTCCAAGATGGTCAGACAGCATCCCTGTCCTAATTCACCGCTCGGTAATGAGGAGCACACGCACGGCTCTGCAATCCCCCTTCTATGAATGGAGGGAAAAGACGAAGGAGAAAGCACACTGACATCTCCAGGCTCCCGACCCCATCACGCTTCTTCCACCGTGTCCTCTGCAGCTGCCCAGGGAAGAAGCAATCCCGTCTCCAGCCACTGCCCCTCTGTCACTGCTGCCACCTTTTTAGTGCCACCACTCTGCAAAAGCATGGCCTCTGCTAGAACCTACAGCCAATTCTTATTAACAAACAAATTAAAGATAAATACTGGGAAGGAGGAAATGCAACGGATTCCCATCTGTTAGAACAGAATTCATTTGTTAATTAAAGCGGTGCTGGTATTTTGCACAGCCCAGACGGCCAGGGGCATGAGTCTGGGGAGGGCAGAGCCCCAGTGCTGATAAGACCTGCAGGAGCAATCAGCAATTAGTTCTCCAGCTCTCGTTAGGAACAGGGAAGTGATTCTCCCTGACTTCTTTCCACCCTTAACACTACATGCAAGCCAGTCCCAACCCACCACAACAGGAGGCTGGCTCCTCTCCCGCGGGACAGGAGGCACTTGCTCACCTTTTCCTTCGAACATGCCAATAAGCTGTGCCCCCATGGCCATGGCCACATTGGAGATGAGGCAGGATGCCAGCTTCTGGCTGTGGGACATCAGGTCGTAGCGGGGCGAGATGAAGAAGTAAGGGATGTAGGAGAAAAAGTAGAGGAAGCCACCAGCGGCAGCCGCAACGTTTGCTGCCAGCACAGAGAAAAGCAGGAGGGAAAATGTCAATCATATGGTGCCACCACTGAATACTTCTCACCAGCTTTCCATCCAGGGAGATCCAAGCCTTCTGCTGCCAGGGGGGCAGGACGAGGACGTGCCCAAGTCCCATGGCAAGGCAGGAGCAGTGCCAGACCCCAACACTGTGGTGGGCAGAAGCACCCTGCCCATCCCAGACCAGAGCGCCCTGGGGCCCAGCCAGCCAGATGATACCCTAACGTATGAACTTGTCTGGTTTGGGAAGCGACAGTACACACATCCCTTCCCATGCATTGCGGGGAAAATGCAGCCAAAAAAGGGAAGGAAGGCCATCCCCCCTGCATGCTGAAGCAAGTTATCCAACACGGAGCCCTATGCAACCTCACGTAACTCTGGAGCTGGCCCTGCGTTGAGCAGGACGGACTGATGACCTCCAGACATGCCTCCCAACCAGAAATAACCAAAGATATTGCAGCACAAGGCCCACAGTGACCCCACTGCGTCTGTTGTTCACCCACCCAGCCCCATGAGTCAGCAATGGAAGGAGGCAACCAGGGAGAGACTCACCTCTCGAGAAGAAGGTGCTCACCATGAAGTTGAAGGAGATAGAGGAGACGGAGAAGATGGCGAGGAAGGTGAACACCAGTGTGGGGTCGCTGTTGGTGAGCACCGCTCCCTGTTCGCTCACCTACCAAGAAAATCTTGTTACACCCTGGGCTGGTGAAGGCGGCCATGGCTTCAGGCACACGTGGGCAGCCAAGATCTGATGTTCTCCATGGGTTAAAGACAAACTGAGAGACAGGCGAGAACATCTGGGCCCTCCCAGACCCCTCCAGAGGGAATAAATACGGGTTGCCCTTGTGTGACACAGGGTTTAAGAAGCAGGGGCCACCTTGCTCAGCATCCAGGCAGCCACCTCCTGCTTCTCATGGTGTGGATATAAGCAGAGAGGAGAGCTTGAGCCCCTGCAAGAGCACGCAGGGCTGTGGGAGAAGGATGGTTCTGCTCTGCATGAGAGTGCCTGGGCCTCCCCAGCACCCACAGGGCTCCCACCCCCCAGCCCCCTCCTGGGGAGGTCACCGCTGCCATGACAGGCAGCTGTGGGGGGGCAACGCTGCCCACCCAGCTCTGGAAAAGGCCAACTCCAGCCTCCACTACGCACAGGGAGGAGTCCTGAGATACCAGGACGGTCCAGCCCATGGCAGAGGAGCCTTGCCATCTTCATGCCCGGTCAGCACAGAGCTTAGGGCTACAAAAATGATCCGAGGGCTGGAGCATCTCTCCTATGAGGACAGGCTGAGAGAGTTGGGCTTGTTCAGCCTGGAGAAGAGAAGGCTCCGGGGAGACCTGATTGAAGCCTTTCAGTACTTAAAGGGAGCCTATAGGAAAGATGGGGACAATCTTTTTAGCAGAGACAACAGTGACAGGACGAGGGGTAATGGTTTTGAACTAAAACAGGGTAGGTTTAGGCTAGATATAAGGAAGAAATTCTTTACAATGAGGGTTGTGAAACACTGGAACGGGTTGCCCA
>Ga0065711_1035683_pt1 | contig 21963 bp, 10 predicted proteins | sample Hoacrofraction12_FD_59098 | JGI IMG/M metagenome (GOLD analysis project Ga0065711, IMG submission 59098) | Hoatzin crop microbial communities from Cojedes, Venezuela - Epithelial fraction 12 v2 (version 2) | ecosystem: Host-associated > Birds > Digestive system > Esophagus > Crop | place... | reverse complement strand
GTTTGTGCCCATTGCCCCTTGTCCTGTCACTGGGCACCACTGAAAAGAGCTTGGCCCCATCCTCCTGACACCCACCCTTCAGATATTTGTAGGCATTTATAAGGTCCCCTCGCAGCCTTCTCTTCTTCATCTCCTGAGTAAGAAGTTCATGCTTATTATAACCATTAACACTTTACTGCATTGAGGTCAACGCTGCAGGGAGTTGTCCTTGCATTTTGACATCTTATATTCCTTAAGTTTTAACTCCCATCCCAAAAGAGCAATCAGAAAACAGCTGTAAGCCAAAACTTGAGAGTCTGAGCTATCAGGCTAAAATAAATATAAAAATTGGACATGGGAAGGAACCTTTGTTCCAGGCATGGGGAGATCTAATTTTTTCATTCCTGTACATCTCTGAGCACAGAGTAGTTTGTGAACTGAATGACACCAAGAAGTCCTTGGATTGCTGGACCTTAGACACTTTTCTGACACACTTCTTTCTAGCTCCTCAAAGACTGCAGCTCAGTGGCCTCTGCTTTTGCCTCTCATCTTGCATCTGGATGACTTTCCTGTCTAGCACATGAAAGAGCTCTCAGACTATGCCAGACACAGTGTTTGGACAGGTGTCCCACCAGAGTTTTGGAAAGGGGGCACAGCACTCCTACCCCTAGCTCACAGAATGAGACTGCCTAGTTCAACACAAAAGAGAGGTGGTCACAAGCTCTCTCAGCTCAAACTTCCTTCATATTTCAGCAGGCAGACACTTTCCACAAGCTAACACAGCCTTCTGATGAGTAAGGTGCAACGAACTTGGTTGTCATGACAAGGCCTTAAAGACCATGTTTCTCTGACAAGATGAACTCTACACATTGATGCCTTTAATGTTGATGCTTTGTGGGGGATGCTGATGCCCTGAGAGACTCTGGGATGTCAGAGATGATGTCCTTGGGAGCTGAGGGCAGCATGATGTAGGTACCTAGCAAGAGCTTCTGGGTTGGGAAATGTGAGTGCTGAGAGAGGAGTGGTGACCATAGCCAACCTAGGTCACTGGTTCATGCAGAGGGGTGACCCCCCCACCACGTGCTAGACGTTTCCAGAGAGCTTCTCCCTGGGGAGTTTAGTGATGGCTGTGAGAATATACCAGAGAGATCAGTGATAACAAATGCTTACTTAGTGGCTGGTGCCCTCCCCTGCCCATGCAGGACCTTGCTAGTGCCTTATCCATCTGGTCTCCAGTTGCTCACACACTCCAGCGTGCCCCTGGGGACAGGCCAGCACAGCCAAGTGGCTCCACTCAGGGGGAATATTTTCTGGGGGCTTTCCTAGACTTCTCACCCTGTTGTATGTCCTCTCACAAAGCAGCATACAGGATGCAGCAAGGCACCCTCAGACCCTGGTGACTCTAGGGGCTAAACCCTCAGAGGACAATCATGTCTCCCTCAGAGGCTTTGCATCCCATTCCCGGCCCCTGGCCATGTGTCCTTCACATGGTGGTTTCGGTGCTGTCCGTGGCTCTCTGGCTGCCTGCTTTCCTACCCCTCCTCAGCTGGCAGAGTGCGTACTCTGCAGTGGGTTCCTCACAGCACAGTGTGATTAACGTGGCTGGGAACTCTCTGGCACAACGTCCTGAGCGATTTTAAGTTCCAGGGAGTCTAATACCTGCAAATATATTTATCTTCTTTTGAATATTTCATCAAGTTGGAATTCATGAACTGGATCGTTTACACAAAAGTTTTATAAATTATGTACCAGAATCGATGAGTTCCCACTTTGCCCATATTTTACTTTGTCTCAAAGCCACAGTGGGGATCATAGCCCATCAAAGCTGCTGCAGCAATTAGAGATCAAAAGGCACCGAAGGAGGCAGGCATGTGAGGCCTATAGTATTCCCCCTATTCGTAGCCAAGGAAAAAAGCCTCTAGTTCGGTTGTACATTGAGATCTCACTTCCCATTTTGCTGTACTTCACCCTCACTTCCCTGTCTGCCTCACTGCTGTGGAGAACAAGGGGTTCTTGGGAGCAGATGCACTGCCGCTACTCATCAGGCACCCCTACCTGGCCTTTACCTCTCACCTCACATACCGACAAGGTTGCCTGCTCTTCATGCAGTGCTATCAGCAAATGGCTCCTGTATCTTCCCTACCAGCACTGAATATGCTGATAGCTCTCAGTATAGATATAAGTTTTTTTTTTCCAAAGAATAAAAAAGTGTTACCTGTGAAGACGTTTCATGTTGTCAGAACGCTTCTGGCTTAGCCACTAGCAACCCACCATCTTCAGTACCAGGTACTGAAGATCTATAAACTTCTAGTTCTGCATATAAAGTATCTAGCTAAAATCAAAATCCCCCTGTGCATAGGGTGGTGGGGGGGAGCAGAAAGAGGCACAGCTACAAGATGCTAATTGTACAGCTTGTTGTGTTAGTGAAAGGCGTACTGGTACTGTGCTGATGAGAGCAGTATAAAAATAACCCACATAAAAGTGAGACTTCCACCACTCTCCAGCTCCTCACCTCTCCCCTGAATCATTTTTGCATGCTGCTGCACTGCCTCCCATGAGGACCACTGAGACTGAGTTTTGAGTGGAGTTTAATTAAAACTGGGATCAAAGGCGTGAGAGACAGGCTCTTTCAGGCTGGCATGTAAAGAAGATTGTGCCAAGTGATTCGTAGCAAAGTCAAAGAAAGCCTTCCCCCTAGATTTTTTCTGCTTCCCTGGTTTTTCTGTTGGGAACTCCAATGTTGCTTCCATGTCTCCCCCAAATATCCAAGTCAAACAAACTGAAATGCAGATTGCAGTTAAAGACCAAGTGGATTCCTTATGAATATTTCTTCCCAGTATTCTTCTTACCTCCCAGAGCTCTGCCAAACTCATTAATCCAAACCAGCTCAAGGGGAGCTTGCCAACTTCTTCAGCTATTTGCACAAGTCCTCTTACTTATATGGGGCATTTCTTTACATCCTGACAATCCCTTGCCCCCCAAATCCTGAGGTGGGAACCTTGACTTCTCATGGCCCCGGACCAGTTATCATAGCAAAGGAGTTTCCTTGCAACTTCAGACCAATCAGTTTTACAAGAAAGTGGACTGCTGTGTTACCCCCTCTCCACTTCTCACGTAGGGGCACAGTGCAGCACGGCAGCGTTTCCCCCGCTTTGCTGCTGGAACAGAAGGCTTGTGACCCAGGACTTGCCTGGTCACCACACTGCCTCACAAGCCAGAAAATCAGCCTGAGCAATGGGTTACGCACCTGTAGGCTCTGGTCCTGAGCCATAATATCTAACTGAGACCGCAGACTATTAGTAGAGACCTCCCTGTTTCAGTGGCTAAGATGTGGAGCTCAGCATGGATTTCATATTTCTGCAGATGCCATACTATTACTAGCATGGCCCAGCCATCTAACTTCTGTTTTCTGGCTACTGACTTGGCTAGAGTAAAGGAGAGATGATGAATCCAAATGATGGTGGGTTGCTTTTTTTTAAATGCAAATCTCCTTCTTCCCAGAAAAAAAATCTTTAAGTAAAGAATGATGAAGGTGCAATCCATCTGCAGTTGCAATGTTAAAGAAGTTTTACATGGATTGGTTCTTATATGGCCAAAGTCAAGCCACCTCTGAGAAATAATTGACTGTAGAGAGGTGAAACTGCCTCTTAAATTGAGTCCAATAGTAATAATATGGTATTGCATGTCTTCCCTAGGAGATGATGCAACAAACAGATATATAAAGCCTCCAAGTTCCCGCCTGGCTACTGCAGTGAACAGTCACGCTGAAGAATATGTCAGAGACTCATGGCAGAGCACGTTACTCTGCCAGCTTTTCAGACGAATCTCAGGTCAGGGTGTGGTTCATATAAAATGGAATTCACAGGCTCATTCAAGTCCCCAGACAGATTTCTGTAAATGTAGCTCTTTAATTACTTGTGTGGCACTGACTGTGTAGCAAGAATTTCCTCCGACTATCCTGTATGGGTTTGTTCATTGAACTTGGGGTCTCTGCTTGGCTGGCAGCCCCCATTGTGTTGTTCTGTGATGTGGGCAAACATGTCCACAGCATGTGCCCCTAGCAGATTATTTTTCTCTAGTTCTACACCAGCATTCAACCCAAGTCCCTAAAATTTAATGGATGATGCTATGTGAACACATAGTTCCCGGCTCTCCAGTTTTTGCATAGACGTCTTGAAGTCATAGTTCATGTACGTCTTGTGCTGCATAAAGCCCCAAGTAGCAAGATGAACAGCAGTTTTAAATGTACACGAGCAATATAAGTGAAATAAAAAATAATAGCACAAAACATTGTCTTAATAAAAAGCAACCAAGCAATTGACAATAAGCCAGTCAGCAAGATGAGGAATGTAAAATCTTTGTCATTGCAGGACAAATGCCATTTTCCGTCTCAGATCTGATGGCTTCAGAACTCTGTCAACAACACCACTGCCAAAGAGACCTTCCAAGCTGCTAATAAATACGCAAGACACACAGCATAATAAGATATCTTTCCTCCTTTTTATGATTATTATGAGAGGGCAGTGAATATAAATTTCACCAACTGGCGAGTATAATAAAGGAAGCTGAGTGCCAACACTGAGAAACACCGAGGAATGAAAACAGCCAATAATAAATAGCTGTAAGGATAAAACCATCCAGAAGGCAAATAAACACCATACTAAAAGGCTGGAGTTCACAATGCTTTGTCTATGCCCTCTCATAGACAGAAGAACAAAGTTATGGACAGAAGGGGGGAGAAAAAACCCATAAAATTATATGACCATATTCTGAGACAGTGAGAAGCAAGGTGAGAGAACTGGTAATGGGATCTTTGTCAAAAGGCAAAAGGAAAGTGTGTAAAAGGGAAGAAGGAAGAAAGCATAATGAATCCTGAAAAGCAATAGTGTGGAAGAAAAGCGGCAGCTCTGGGGATTGTTAGCAATGAGTTATCACAAGGCTTCTTGCAGATTCAGCCTTGTCTCTCTTTCTGCAGCTCTGCATGTGGTCAGAGCTGGAATAGCAAACAATTCTTATGTCTTCACCAATTAAGATATCATAAAACTACACTTCTGGCTAAATAATAAACCGCACTTCCTTTCTTTCTACATAAGGGATACTGAATGTGGTGAACTGCTGATAACACAGGATAAAATGGCTTAAGAGGCAAGCATCCAGAACAGAGACTACTCAGCTTCTTGCTCTCTGGGAGGAAAGGATGTTGTTTACCACCTTACAGAGGATCCCTCCTCCAGACTACAGAAGCTCGGAGAAACCCTTCCAGCCACATGCTGCCTCTTGTCCTGTTTTCTGTCAGCCTCGTGTTGCTGCTGAGTCAGTATTTTAGGATACCTTTTCCTACTGCAGGTGAGCGAGGTAAAAGTCATCCCAGAGCTGGACCTCTTTTTTAAACTTTGCAAGAGCAGAGCGTCTACCTGCCACAGTGCATACTGCTCCAACAGCCTCAAACTTTAACACTCGCCAACATACCCAAAAGGACATGCCTAACAGAGAGAGTGTAATGCTAGCAGTTTGCTGATACCATGAACTGCTGAAGCATGTTCTTTCCTAAATAGGTGGAGTTTTTCAAAATACCACCAAAACAGGGGCAAGCAAACAGGCAGAAAGGTTTCTGCAAAGACTGAGCTCCAGCTTTGTTTTCCTTTTTTTTTCCCTGTGCCCTGTCTGGAGCTTTGCAAGGCACAAAGGGACATCTAATGGTTTCTTAATACATTGCAAGCAAGCCCACTGCTAGAATTGCTGTCATGTGATGAATTGTCCCAGGCCTCTGTTTGCCAGGTACGTATGTCTTTTCTACAGGGTTTTCAGTCCATCATCTCATTTCTTTCGGCTTCCTGTTCCTGAAAAGAAAAGAAATTTCTATCTCAGAGTTTTAGGTATCTACCCCTTTCTCAAAACAGGATTATAAAGTGAGAGACACTGAGGTTTGTTGCTGCTGTGATAGAGACAAATTAACTGTTTCTTTGTTCCTCATCCCAGAAGTATTAGAGCACTCCACCTTCAAGCCCTGAGCTCCTACTTTCGTCAGTAAGGATGCTGCTGTCAGCTGGACTTGTGTCTGTTTTTCATCCTCTTAGTACAAGGAAAGGAAGCAGAAATTAGACCTATGCCCTCCTTTGTCTCAGAACAATGGTTCTGAGCCATACAAAAACTCCTGCTGGGAAAAACAGATGTGTTCCCAACAGTACATGTCTTCTCACACCAGTGGGAAGTACAGTATGTATATAGAGCTTTGAGTTGCACAAGAAGTGGCTATCAAAGCCAGCAAAGGAACTCAGGCATTGGTGGGTTCCTGTGTCCAGACTTGGTTTTCTCATATCTGTTTGTATTAAAAATAACTTTTTTCCCCTTCTCCCCACAGTAAAAAGGACTAGAGTCAACTTCTGTGGATTCACTCACAGTGCAGTCTCTCTGCCTCTCCCCACCAGCCTTGTTCCTAAGGGGGTGTTCCCAGAAATCACTGTGTTTTGTACATCATCTTACAGCAATGCAAAACTGTTTTGAAACTGGAATCCACAGAGAGGTTTCAACTGAGTGACATCCTGGAAAGGCATGTAGTCATCCCACTTGATTTCTCCAGCTTCCCTTCTCTACTGGCAAGTAGGCTGTGCTGGAAAAAAAACTCGAATCAGGTAGACTTCTAAGAAAACCAGTTTTCTCCACATGGTTTTGGAGCTATTTCCCACATTTTCAGATTGAAGCATTTTGCTTCCAGCCACACAGTGGATACCCTCATGTTCAAGAGATAGTTTTGCCCAAATAGTGCTTGTCTCAGTGCCCGGTCCAGCAGTAGAGCTAGTGGGAGGGTTTAATAAGAAAAATTGCATTAAATTAAATAGCTTTTTGAAATTAACCTTTTTACTAAGAGGATAAGTATTGGTATTTTCAGAGAGGAAAATATTTTGCACTATTTTTACAATTTATTCATGTGAAAGCTTCCTCTAAACCACTTGGATATTAATGAATGTCTCTAAAACCTATTGCCTCATTAAAAATGGTTAAAGACTCATATCTGGTAAACCAAAATGTTCATATTTTAGATTTTTTTCAAGGGTGATTAAAAGAAGGTCCATGAGGGCAAAATATCCTTTCATTAGTCTCTGTAGCTGCAGGATTGGCTGACCAGTATTGTATGACATGCAGGTTATTGCACCTTAAAGAGCCATGGATAGTTGCAGCACACACTTGATGGCAGGATCAATTACTTCATGGTAGAGCTGTCCCACACTCAAAGGGAAATGTAAGCTTTTCAGCTCCCACCAGAGAAATGCACAGTTGTGAGTGCTGGGCACCTCTCCCCACATGGCCTTTGCTCCCCATTCCAATATGTCTTCCACAAAGTGCCTTCTAAGACCCATTAGTCTTTATATCCATCCTGCTCCTGTGATATGTGTTGTGTATTCAGACACTTGATGAAAGAGATGGATCAGCTGCTAGAGAGCAGCAGCTTTATCGGGCGTCCAGCGTGAGTTTGCACCTCCAGGGAACAGAAGGCATTGGCTGAAAGAGCTGGATAATGTGTGTTTGATTTGTCCTTTGTCAAGGTCACACCTGGCTAACTGCCTCTGCAAGAATCCTGGCTATCAGTAATTTACAACATCCCCTTCTTCTCTGCAGATGAGTTTTTGTTCTTCCTTTGAAAGTTCTCTTGTCTGCTCCGAACTCTATGGAGAGAAAGTGAGTGAAGGGGCCTCATTATTTTAAATGGGGCTTGACAGAACCTAGCAAAGAGCATAAAACAGAACAACTTTCACAGGCAATCACACCAAGGCAGTTAAAGCAAGGCTGAGAACTCAATTATAGCCCATTACTGTCGGAGCTGTCTCTCGCTCTCTTGCTCTTTCCCTGTCCATTGGCTTCTACAAGAAGAACTCAGTGTTGGCAAAGGTCATTCACTTCAGCTGTAGCACTTTGGCTAGTGATTCCCATCAGGCACAGATCAGTGAGGATCCCAGTGTTCTCACAAATACGAGGGGAAAAACGGTTCAAGAAAAATGTGTTTTTCTTTTCACTGATACTGTAAAATAGCAAGATCCAGTCAACTGCAAGGTAAAAAAGCAGCAAGTTCTTATGCAGTGTTCTTGCAAAAGGTTATGACATGAGCCTGCGATACATCGTGCACAGACGCACACAGATACCCCTCTAAACAATGCACGTACATGTCCTGGTTGCACTTCCTCCTGACCAAACTGTTTATCCAAGGTCTCAGATGGACAATAAAGATGATCTTATAACGTTTTCATAATTCTTCTGGTGAAGAGTCAGCCAGGACCAGATTCTTAGCATAGGCTACAGAGGCTTAAAACCTGCCCATGAACAACTCCACATGGCCACCAACACACATTACAATATGTGTCATTGTAAGGCTAAGACACTGGGATGGCAGGGCTCCTAGAGACAGGACTGCAGCAGAACCAATAACTGATCCCCTTGTATGCAAAAGGTTAGCATTGAAGAGCCTGCTAATGGGCATTCCTGGGTATGAAAAACAGACCCCTTTAAACGTGTATCAAAATGGTTTTGGAAAAAATGTATTAAAAGAAGGTTAAGGTTGAAATGACAATCAAGTTAAGAGATAGCAGATTTAAGAAGAATTGCACATCATAATCCACCTTTCCTGTATATGTTAATTATTGTTATACTTTTGTCCAACATCCTGTAGAAAGGTGGCTGCTGACTTTGGAATAAAATTCATCCACCTTCGGTCCCAGACCAGCTTTTAAAGCAGAGAACATCCCTTCTGTTCTTGCCAGCTTCTGTCTCATTCATTCCCTGTTTTGTGTACTGAACAAGACAAGAATCCTGAGGGGGGGAAAGCAATGTGTGCTTGTCAAGTACAATTTTGACATATCCTCAGCTTCACAATTTGGCTTTGCAAACTTTTGATGTTGGTATTCTGGCACACAATTTCCTTGGACTTGCACCCTGACTCCCACACCAAAAGAGTCTCATGTGGAACAAGTCGCTTTCCTTCCCTGGGAGGCTGGGTGCCAACACAAGCCTCTGTTATTTCAGCTAATGGAGTAACTGGTATCCTCAGTAGACTCTCATTGTCTGCGTGAACTAAGTACAGGAGAGGAATATAACACACGCTTCACCGCTGTGGCCTATAAGTGTTTCCTGGAAGGGCCAGGTCTCTGCATTGGGGGAGTTCAGACCTCTGAATGCTGTTCCGTATTTCTGACAGGGGGTAAGGTTTAGTGTTATGACACCGTCAAAAAACACAGAAGAGATGGTTTAGAGGAGCCTAGAAACATGCACAACACATAGGGAACAGGTAAAAAGCATTCGGTAGCTACAAAGATTTTCTAGTGAGAATGTAAAAATTCTGATTTACAAAATGTACGAAATTTTGCCAGTCATAACAAAGAGCTCTTCTTTCTTCCCCCACTACCCCTAGCAAACGAATGTCATGTCTGTTGCAAAGTATACAAACATTAGAAGACTTGTTAAAAAAAACAGAAACAAATGGGACTAATTCTTTAATGAAAAAAAAGGAATAGACTATTTTCTCTTATCAGCTTCCTTAAAAGGATTTAAACATCTTTTGCTGCAATTAGAGAAAATATGTAATTGTCATTGAGTATATCATTTTACACGGAAAAAATTTGGTAGAATTCTAAAAAAAGAAAATACTTATGATAGAAACTGGTACTTAAAGCTTAGCAATGAGCATTACTGCTCTCTGGCTGTCATATCATTATATTATTGTTATTACAAGGGCATTAGTACCTGTATTGTGTACTGGTTTTCCCGTTAGTTGTTAAACCTTGAAATCAGCTGCTATTTCCTCTTTCACTCTTCTTCTCATTATTTTTCCTGAAGATTCTAACAGGCAAACTAGAAAAATTTGCCAGAGCTTTCTGAGAAAATCTGAGGTTTCCTGCAGCCTTGCAGATAAATGTGTTTGCATATAAAGGTTAATTGTTCCTGGAAAGACACTTAAAAATTCCAGTGAACAGGCACAATGTTCGTTTTTCAGAGAGTCAGCAAAGTGGAGCTGAACTCTGACCTGCTGCTGGGAAAGACAAAAGCACTGCCTGTGATATGATCCTTGCAGGGCTGCCACCCATCACCCAGTCCTTCTTCCTGCCTTTACCCCTAAAGCCGGCATCCCACTGAATGAAGCCTCCGCCCCAGCAGCTGCATGCATATTCCCAGGTTAGGTCATATCAGAAGACAAGATCCCAAGGAGGTGGGGAATGAAAAGCTTGAGGAGAAACATTTGTTTCAGAATCTTTTTCATTCTACTCAGGCTGCATGGTTTTGACTTTGTCGTGCTAGCGTATCCCACAATGGTTAAATACCTCCCCTACACTAACACAATTTCTTCTCTCTTAGGCAGTTGCTGATGTCTGCAAATATTTTACAGTTCTGCAGTGAGGTTTTGGCATGTTGGGTTCCAGCTACTAGAAGATTTTTTGTACCATCAAGCATGTTGAAGGTTATTTTCAATGAGCACAACTTTTCTCCTGGGCTTTTAATGGATTTGAAAGAGGTCTTGCAGGACTTGGATGTTGTTGAAATCTAAGCAGGTTTCACTAAGAAGCTGTACAGTCCTCTTTTATGATACCAATCCCTTAAAACATGTATTGTTACTACCAGTATTTTCAGAGCTCTGACAGTAAATCTGATTCTCCTGTTTCTTGTAGGATTTGTTTATTTTTATGCTCCCAGGCTATGGACTGTGTTTTTCTAATGTTTGAAATTGTGTACCCCATTTGGTACACAAACATGAACTGGGACCTGTCTTATCTCAGATGTTCCCTGCTCTGCAGTCAGCTACTGGTAGGAAAAGAAGAGAAAAAATGAGGCCAGAAGACTTGATAGCCCTCATGGTGTGTGGCTGCCCGCCCCACTGGTGAGATTTAGTTGGTAAACAGATTTTAGTCTGCTCTCCCATATGCATATCAGTAACTCCTTCCCTTGAGATAATATTTTTTACTTTTAAGAGCTCTTCATCTTGTCTAGCTCTAAATTAGATTGCTTTGGAAATCACAGGTTTGAAAGCCCAATACCTGACCTTATTATCAAGTAGATGGATGAGAGTAACTGAAAATCTCTATTCAAGTTGTATTCTACGTCTCATTGAAAACAATGGGTATCTTTAAGTTCAGGAGGAGCTACAGAAATCATTCGTCATGCAAGACTGCACCAGCAAGACAAGCAGGTGATTTTCTGATAGTCAGAACAAAAAGGAATTCATGGAAGAAAACCACATGCTTCTCCGTCTTTAATCTCAAAGACACTATTGAATGCCTTCTCAGAGAATCCCAAGAAAAAGCTGCACCACCAGCTCTCTTATTTCCACCTCTGTTCCCTATATACATTTTCCTCTATATATTTCCCAATAATGATGAATACAGGAACCCGGGTGAACACGTCAGACACAACCATGGTTCTAATAAAAGTAGGATACACAGAAATAGTCTTTCCTCTCAGATAGAAGAGACAAACTATGCCTCAAAAGCTTCTCAGCATAAACCCTCTTTCTTCATTCTGGGTAGCTTTATCCATTATACCAGGATCCTATACCATCACAATCTCACCTAGAAGAACACGACAGAATTAGATTTTAAAGCTGGGCATACTGTAATATAGATCATTTATTTCTCATTCCATGGTAGCTTCATGAATTCCTATGCGCAGATATCAACAGCTATTCTTGAAGGAATAAAAAATCTTGGTTTAGGACGTTTATGAGAAGTTATGTATAGCAGGACATTTGTGTTGTATGAGGATGACTTCTTCATCTGACCTAAAACCTTAGAATGCTATAGCAATTCTCATCACCAATTTATTAACAACCACTTGTTCATTAAAGTGTCCCTGGATTTCACCAACCTCAACTTTCTAGTTTTCATGGTTAACATTACAAAATAAATGCATTTTACAACAGTCATGTTCAAAACCTCGCAACACAACCATGTATTTCTCCACAAACTAAGCAGCTGTAAAGGACACCAGGTGAGTGTGACAAATAGCATTAAATAGCACCAGATTGTGCTAGAGAAACAAATGCAAAAAATAACTAGTTTCATAGAATCATAGGATTGTCAGGGATCCTACAACAGTCACACTGAAATAACAAATCTCTACTTTTCTCAAACTGAAATTTAAATCATGCAAATGAAGGATCCGGTTATGAATGGGAGGATGTTTCTAACAAAGCAGCCATTCCAATTCTGATCACCAAAATGTATTTGTGCACTAACACTCATAACTCACGGACTCACCAAATGTCCACCAGCAGCCTCCTTCCATTTTACATCTTGCTGAACTGTTTATTCCAAAATGCAAACTACCTCTTTCCCTCTCTCTCTGAATTTACTACTAGACTCACAGCTTTCCCTTTTCCACATATACTACCCACTGTTTTCTCAATTTGTTTAAGAAAGCAGCATAACTGGATCAAATGAAAAGCAATTGTTTCTAGTCTATACTTCATCTTGGGCTTCGGTGCTCACCATGCCTTACAAAAAGGCTGTGACAAAATTTTCTGTGCTCTCCAGCTCTGTACAGCATGGTAGTATTCTTTATTAGACAAGCTGACAAGCTTCATTAAATTTTCCATTGAATTTTAGCTGGACATGGAGCCCTTCTAAAGACAGTGCGTTAACAGACAAACAGATTTTGTGCTGGAATTCAGGAAGTGTTATGTACCATCCTGCTGCATTTAATGGAGTCTCATGGGTGTGAGCAGGTCCATAACCTATTAATTAAAAATGGTTTAGCACAAAGGGACCCGAAAGACTGCGATAGCACCTGATAGACAATTAAAACACAGTGCTCCTGGCTTTGTTGCTTGCCTGTAAAGATAAAATAGAACAATCAGAACACTCAATAAAAAATCTATCAGTCTGTGTGGAAAGACACATGTTTTGTTCAAGACTGGAAAATGCTAATCTATTTGTGAGCAGTGTTACCAATATGCTTTTGCACATTAGGAATCCTTTGGTGGCAGAGCTAGTTTAAGTGATTTATGTCCTGCCAAAAGTTACTCCTTCTCTTCCATCCATTCTACTATTTGTGTGGGCTTGGTCTAAAGATGTGGAAAATAATCTGTTAAACACAGAGAAACACACACAGAAAAACCTCTGTGTTTTTATCCCAAAACTCCCTATAAGATGTTGCTTTCTTTTAACAAGATTGTACCAGCAGATGCAATTTAGAGTTGAGCACTGATAATGGGCTGGTAAACACCAGGAGAGTGTTGGGTCTGAGGGAGGAAGGGAAGAAGGTAGAGGGCAGAAAGATCACAAGCAATCACTTGAGTTGAAGGCTGCCATATGGAACATTACTCTGTGTATTTCCAGAACATTTTCTTTTACTAACCGATCCAAGAGTAACTATTGGAAACACCTAGAACCTTTATACCTCTCTAGAAAAAAAATTTGACTTCGTAAACCTTATCAAAGTGAGTTGACAATGTATAATGCTATCCACTAGCAAATGGCCCTAACTTGGCACATAATTCAGCCAAAATTCAATTGCATGGAAGTTTAAAAAATATGTATTTTACATTCTTTTTTCCTCTTTGTTTTAATTATGATCAAAAGTGCATGCACCCATCTGAAGAGAAAGGCTGGGATTAGCTATTTTGGCTTTCACTAAACCCAGAAGTGACTAGATGTCATTACAGACCGTGTTTTCACTCCAAGATATGTAGGTCCCACTGCTGTAGATAACCATCACAACTTTTAACTGCTCAGTCTTCAAATCTTTTAAATATGAGGCTGTCAAGTCTGATTCTGTAATCAGATCCTGGCTTTGATCAAGGCAGACTTGAACCGTTGTGATCATTACCCAGAAGACGTACTTGTTTCACACACAGCATTCTTCTTATGCAACCCATGTCAGATATTGTGTCTGTGATTCCATCAACTTTGTGGACATTTTGGACAAATTATTTAATGTTTCTTAGTCTTCATCTCTGGCAGAATTTTTAATGTGGAAACAGTAAGCAATTAAGTCTACTTTGTGTTTGGATGTTTTGTCATAGAGCTGTTGAGCTTGGGATACCTTTCTAATTGCCTGCCTAGGCCATCCACCTATGTCAGAGCTGATTTAATTATCCCTAAAAGCTTCACTGAAGATGAAATTCCAACCTAGCCGTAAGTACCTCTCCATATAAAGCATGCATAGAATTTTTTGCTCTCTTAAAATAACAAAAGTATGTCACAAGAAAGAGTTACACTACAGAAAGAGTTCTCGCTCTTTTTTCATACCAGGAAGGCAGCAAGCACCAAAGTCCCATAAAGTTTTCGGCCCAGTTATTCATTCCCTTTAGTGGTGCAGAGTATTCCCCAGACCAGCTTTCATACTAAACACCCCTATTGCTGAAAACTCCTGCATATTAGCATGCAGTTACCTGACTCATTATTGTTTTCTAAAGAATCAAGCTGAAAATGGTTTTTGCTCCCTGAAGCAAGTTTGTAAGTACTTGCAAAAAATTAAAAAACATATATTTTAGTGCAAAAAGTGTTCAGCTTGGAGATGCTTTAAACAGAGACATACCAAAGTTGCCACAGGGTGAGGTATGATACAGCTACTTGCCTGTAGAATACATCATAGTCTCTTATACCACTTAAAATTATGCATTTTCTTGGGGGAACTTCAACTAATATGCAGAATATGAACTTCAAGCAACCAAACTCTCTTTCCCACAATACATGTTTATGGTTATTGATGTACGGCAACACCAAAAATGGTGTCTATTTGGGCGTAGATACAGACAGAGATTTATAGAGACGTTTCTCTGTAAGAAACTTTGCTTTTCTACAGAATCAGCCGTTTTCCTGATCCAAATATTTATGTGTACACATTGGTCAAAGATATCTATCTTTGGAAAACAGTCCCAATGTAAATTTTTCAAACAGCTGTATTTTGAATCAGTACTGCCAAATACCTGCCTTTAGCCATCTTCACCCTCTACCAAAATTTTGCTCATAGGCTCTGTTTTCTGACACTCATTGCATGAGGCAACTGAAGGGTTAAGTGAAGCTTCTTATGTGTGATGTAAGATGGCCCTAAAACTAACATACAAATATGTTCCCTGAGAGGAAGGAATCTATGGATCAAAGCACTCTTTCTTCCGCTTTATCATCCATAGCCTTCGTGTGCTTGCCATACATACTTTTACTACCTGCTCAGGATTTGCTAAAAATAAAGGTGAAGGTTGATATTTTTTATAATTTTTAAGATATTTACTATGTAGAATATTGCAAAAACGTTAAGAATGCTGTACCAAGATTCTTTGAGTATTAGACGACAATGCCCCTTTCTTGTCTCCCAGATATGCTATCAACTTGACATTTGTTTCTAAATGTCAGCAAGAGCAGAACGGGTGAGATGAGTCACTGAACTTTTTTTGCTGTTGGGCAGGGAGCAAGGGTAACTAGTTTAAAACGAGAGTGTGGAAAGGAGAGAAAATATCTCTAGTCAGATGGAGAGGAAAGGCTGATTTTTTCTGTTGTTTTCCCTCCATGTCAGGTACAAAGCAGCAAACAGTCCACTCTTACCTAGCTGAATCAGAAGCTGAGTGGATGTTTATAATGTGATGACTGGTTTATACAGGAAAAACTGGGAATGATGCTCAACTCCTGGGGGTGGTTTGGAAGGAGGAAAGAGAGGGGCCTGTGGCTGAAACTCATGGAGCAGTCCTTCACTGAATACTACCTGGAGACAAGCAGAAAATGAAGAATATAGAGCATGTATTTTACACCTGACAGGAGTGAAAATGGTGGCAGAGGAAAATGGGCAAGGCTCCAGATCTATGCTGTACAGGTAACAGCAAGCTTCAACGAAAGACTGCTCCTGAAATGCTTTTGAGCTAGCTATTGCAGAGCATGGTCAGCAACCAGGACAACCACTGTAGTTTTGAGAAGCTGTAGAAACTTCAGAAAGGATCTTTAATGAGTATATTCTGCCCCTCTACTCTGCTGTGATGAGATCTCATCTGGAGTCCTACATCCAGTTCTGGAGTCCTTAGCACAGGAAGCACATGGACCTGTTGGAGCGGGTCCAGAGGAGGGCCACAAAAATGATCAGAGTGATGGAGCACCTCTCCTGTAGGAAAAACTGAGTTGGGGTTGTTCAGCCTGGAGACGAGGAGGCTCTGGGGAGAGCTTATTGCAGCCTTCCAGTACCTGAAGGGGTCCTACAGGAAAGATGGAAACAAACCTTTTAGCAGGGCCTGTAGCAATAGGACAAGGGGTAATGGTTTTAAACTAAAAGAGGGTAGGTTTAGTCTGGATGTAAGGAAGACATTTTTTACAATGAGGGTGGTGAAACACAGGTTGCCCAGAGAGGTAGTAGATGCCCCATGCCTGGAAACATTCAAGGTCAGGTTGGACGGGGCTCTGAGCAACCTGATCTAGTGGTAGATGTCCTTGATTATTACAGGGGGGTTGGACTAGATAACCTTTAGAGGTCCCTTCCAACTCAAACTGTTCCATGATTCTGTGATTCTGTTATGCAGAGTCACTGGCAGAAGACTTTAGTTTGTTAACAAATTTAAGGCAAATTGTTAAATTTGAATAATTTCATCCCTCAGGACCTGTTTAATCTGATGTCCCTCACACTGGCAAGCCTAGAGCTTCAGGAGCCTCTGCAGGAGTTGACACTACCAGAGTCTTGGCTTTGGAAGGCCGTCCTTGCTAGCAAACATCAACTGGGACTCCTTCTAGATGGTAAGAAGAGAAGAGATGCTTTGCAGCCTTGGACAGTTCCAGACTGTAATTTGTTTCACCCATTCTGTTTTTATAAAATTCATTTGCCTGCTATACGAACACAGGCTACTTCTAGCTTAGCCTTCCTTTTGCAGGTTCTAAAAATGGTTTTAATTGGAGGTCTTACTGAATTGTAACTGAGAGAGCCATTCCAGGACTATTCTAGAAATTCTGGCAATAGCTCCACAACTGCTTTCCTTGATCATTTCTCTTTTAATCTCCTTATTTTATCCACTTCTTCTATCTCAAATCCATTTTTACTTTCTTTTTGGTCTCTTCTTTACCATCTCCATGTCTTGTGTTGCTCACCACTGTAGTCAAAAGAACATCATTGGCCATAGACATCTTATCCTCCCACGTGGAAATAAACCACTTCAAGAGAGAGATTGTACCGAACTATATATATATTTTTTTTTGCTTTGTTTTTCATTTACCCCCTTATCATTCATTCCTATTCCTTTTCTCCTTCTCTTCTCTAGTCCTACTCAGCCTCTTCTTTTTTTTTACTCGCTGTTTTCTGTTTGTGTGACAGGTTACCTGACAGAGTAACTTGCTGCAGGTCAGTTGAAATCAGGAGGATTTGGTTTTCTATTGTCACTACAGCTTTTCACAATGCGAGTTAATGTAGCATTGTGGTTGTGATGATATTGCCAAGCTTGAAAAAGGCATTTCAATTTTAAATCACAGTAATTTATAACTTTCTCAAAAAAATATTACCTTTGGGGCTCAAATTTTTCATGCTCAGATTCAGTCCAAGACTGAATTGGTTTTAGAAACTTTCATTACAATCAATCCAACTGTTTGTATTTTTTTTCAAAGTTATCCAATCAGGAGGAGTGATTTGCACTACTTAAGGTGTTTTTCATATGCTTTTAATCCCCAGTAACTCAAACCAACTTTATTTTGAAACATAACCCTTGAAAGTGAATGTACTCCTGAATGATGCATTGCCTTGTTTGAGGAAATTTGGTTTGGAAATTACATAGTTATAAACTTTAGAACATTCTGTGCTGAGCACGCACAAAACATTATTTCCCTTCTTTGATTTGGACCTGTACCTAATAGTGATTAATGTTCCCAGGCATGAATATTTTTTGTGCACTCATGAAAATTAGAGATCGAAAAGATCTATTGCATCATGTAGTTCATCTTACCTCCAAAGTCTTGATACCTGCACTCTCTATCTGTACATGTGACAGGAGCTGAGAGTCACACAAAGGTCCTTTCCTGAAACTTCTCTGCAGAGCTTTAGTGGAACAGCAACAGTAATTTTAACTCTGAAGCACATCTCTCTGTTAGTACTTTGGCTTTGCCATCTAAAACATTTCCTAGAACGCCCTGATATGAATTTCAAGAAACAGTAAAATACATGTGAAGTATTGCCTAGTCTAGCCTCTGGCAATGGGTCTTCCTTCACCTGCTCTGTAATTTTGAACAACCTGAAGATCTCATTGTCAGGAAGTTTCCCTTGCTACACCTCCTGTGTTGTCAAGATCTTCAGGCTATGGCAATAGTCAAGTCATGACCAGTTATGTCACCACAAAGAGTACCGCTCTGTCTTTATTATTTGTTCCTTATTATGAATGCGTATAGTCTATTATGCCATTGGCAATTCATTTTTGTTTAGACAGTCTGGTCATGCCGAGCTTCCTTCATCTTTCTCCATAGCCAGTTCATCTCGACATTCAGTTACCTAACATGACCCTTAGCTCTTCTTGCTCTCCTTGCTCTCATCTGTAGCTCTCATATTATCTAAGCATAAATGGTTTCTATTGCTTTTATTTGTACTCTTTGGTATTTGTCTGTAAGGGTTTTTTTTTAATAGTGGTGCCTGAAATGGAAAACAGTTCTCAACAGTACCTAACAGCATCTCATGGCAGGTCTACTGTAGGAAATCCTTTCAACTGGTTAGGAAACAGTAGGTATTTTTCCTGTAAAAAAAATAAAATTGGTTCACAATTTATCTTTATACTTAACTAATAATGTGAAATATTTCTGTCAAAAAAGAGAAAAAAATTAAGAAAAACAAGATATAATCCACAAAACAAGTTTAATGCCACTGAAAAATATTTTGAAATGGGACATTTCAGACTGTCAGCTACATTTTTAGGACCGACTAGCTAATATACTTTTATAACAGAATTTTAAAACTGAATTTGTATCTGTGCAGGAAGAAAAAGAGGATTTTTATAGTTGTGCTAGCATACCACAGTATGTTCCATCGTTCCTCAGAAGAATTACTGTGACCAAAAGACACGTTTAAAGCAAAATACCGAAAAAGACAGAATATTTCTTTTTAATTCCCTGACATGTTACTTCTGGAAGAGCTTATGCAATTTATAAAAAAATAAAATTTTTCAAAATTACCATTCATTTTAGGGGCCTCCATTTTCGGAGACAGTGAGCTGGAACCTCACTTTCAGAAAGAACTAAGTAGCGCAAATTTGAAAAATCAGTTGTTCTAGTTGTCTCAAATTGGAGATTGCAAAAGGAGATTCCCAGAATCAACTCTTTTTGGAAACATGTCCTAAATTGTATCACTGGGACACAGGCAGCAGCATAGCAGGTACAATATAACATAAACAGTATGCTTGTATTTCTCTTTGCCTGTTTGAAAAGTAGCACATCTGTTAAAAAAAAAATTGTGTTTGGAAGGAAGTAAAATGAAAATTTGGCTATAGCTGGTGCATTAGAAGTTATTTTTCTCCAGTTTATTTATGTAAAACGCAGTAAAGTGTTCAACATATGATTGCTTACATGACCTCTGTGTTCAGAAACCGCAACACCAGTTTTCACACTTCTTAATTTCTTCCAAAAATGAACAGAAAGCAGAAATTTCATTCTCAAGAGAATTTTAAATGATCTCAAAACCATGACATGCTACTTAAAGTGTAAGTTGTCGGAATATGGAGTTTTTGCAGTTAGGTGGTTTCTAAAATGTAATTTGACTGTGTCCCTTTAATCCTATTACCCCTTGTTCTCTCTATGTTGGCTAATTAGAATGATTGGCTTTTGTCGTTTTCATAAAATCCCTTTATACATTTAAAGTGCATTATCTCTCCTTCCCGTGATCTCACCGTAATGATCTTGACTCATCGGTAAATATACAAAGCTGCTAGAAACTCACTCAGACACATACACGGTGTGTATATCCTCTTAATCTATGTTTACATAAGTAGGAATACACTAATGCACTGAAGTGGGTGAAAATTTTCTTCAAAGTGCTTTTGGCATGACAAACAGTCTTTCAAAGGCAGAGGAATTCCATGAAACAATGATGTCTCCTGTTCTTCAAAATGTTATAATGTGATTTGAAAACACAGACATATCTAAAATGTTCTTTCTTTTTTAAAGGTGTAAATTCTATTTGTAGCCTTTCTGCTGTGATATCTTGAAAGTATATCAGCTGGGACCTACTGCAATGATATAATTTTCATGCTGGCTCTGTTTTTGGACAAAACTGACAGGTTGGAGTGGGGGCATTTAAAATTCTTTCACTTTTGTCCAAAATCAGGGACACTGCAGTCAGCACTGGTAACAAGGCAGGATGGATGCTGTCCGCTTTCACAAATCTCATCTTTACATTCTGCCTCAAAAGGAAGATATTAGCCTTTTGTGGGGCTGATACACTTAACTAGAAATATCAGTGGTTAATGCTCTAGCACGGTGGTTTGGTAGGCCGGGCGCACCTTGACAAAAATGTCCTTTACTGTGCTTATGTCATCACAACCTTTCCTGATGAGTGCAGTTAACTTTCAGCAGAATGAAGCATGTTGCACAATTGAAAAGGTAAGCTGGCCCATGGTAAAGGAGTTTAAATAGAGGACTTTTTTTCTTTCAACTCATATTCATCAGCTTCTCAGAAGACCAATTCATAGATATCAGTTGCCAGGGATCCTCTCAAGAGAAATAGGGTTTAAAATGATTGCATTTGTATTGCATGCAAATGATTTCAACTGTGTTTTACAATTTTTTCTGGAAGGTTCCCTACTTCACTCTTTTCAGAGTACATCTTCATGATGGCAGGGTTCTTGGCCTTGTGGTCGAAGTAATAATCCTTAACTGGCACTATCACAGTTATTACTCACACATATTTATATCGCAGCTGCAGAAGCTTCAGGATATTACTGCAGTACCAATAATAAATATTAATATTTCTATAGCAACCAATTGCTCTTAATTACTTTCACTACAGGAGCCAGGTGAAAGAGGAGCCAAGCTCTGAAGAAGAGAGATCCTTATTCAATGCAGTGTTTCTGAAGGAGAGAGGTAATGCGGAGCAAACTGGAAATTTGCCAACAAAAGGAGACACCCGAAAGAGGAAAAGATAAATATTTAGCCACTGAGATCTGTTAAATTACAAAATATCATCTATAATTCAGATTCAGAATTACTATATTTAAATATTTTCACAGCTGTTCTACAAATGGGCCTATGCCGGCAAATTACAAGGTAAGCGTGAGACAAGTACCTAAGTCTTAACTTACTTCCTTTCCCCTGAAAGTGGGGCTGTCATTGGAACATTTTTTTGGACTGTTGCTGAATTTGTACTTTTTCATGCTATAGTTACATCTTTATCACAACTCCAAGCCTGAACAGTGGGAAAACTGGAAAAAGAGATGACTCCAGAATGAGTCATCCATTGGAGACCTTGATCCAAATTTTGCGCAAGAGGGTTGAGCATTGAGCATCCTGTGACTAGAAGAACAGTGTCAGGGTGAAGCTACCATGGCCACCCAGCAGAGGCAGCAGGTGCACCGTGCAATGTGTGCAGAGGCTTTGGCTAGGGGATCTTCACACTGTAGCTTTCAAAACTAACCAGCTTGTCCATGCCAACATCACTGCCTGGTGCCAGGGGGGTGGGTATGGAAACCCCCACATAATTTTAAAGACCTTTGTTCTCCAACAGGATTTGTGAGTAACTGGCTGAGGGATGATTTGCCCACTTGTGAAGGACATAGGGGAAAAGGATGGGAAGAGGCAGAGCTGGACTTCTCATCCATTGGCTTCCTAACAAGATTCAGTGACCTGTCACCTGGCTGTTCATCAGGAGTTTAGACAGGGAAAAGTCACCCAGGAGTGTTGTCCTCTGACAGAAGGAAAGAGTGAAAATCAGTGGCACAGGAAAGCTGGTCCGTCTGGACTGAACAAAGAAATCGTTCTCTAGAGAGATGGGAGGTCCAGAGAGGATTTTAAAAGCATCTTCATTGCTGTAGAGGATCTTTCCCTTCCCTTCCCTTCCCTTCCCTTCCCT
>Ga0065711_1035680_pt1 | contig 21964 bp, 10 predicted proteins | sample Hoacrofraction12_FD_59098 | JGI IMG/M metagenome (GOLD analysis project Ga0065711, IMG submission 59098) | Hoatzin crop microbial communities from Cojedes, Venezuela - Epithelial fraction 12 v2 (version 2) | ecosystem: Host-associated > Birds > Digestive system > Esophagus > Crop | place... | reverse complement strand
TTTTTTTTTTTTTTTTTTTTTTTCCTGATCAGCATGTTGCACAACATAATATATTTCTCAAAATGCAGCTTTGGTGGAATTCACTTGCACCAAAGACAACAGACCAATACGACATGCAGACGGACTGTAACTTTTATTGTGACTACAAATGCACCTGTATACATGTATTTAAATACTTATATGGAGATAAGTAATTGCAGAGAAGTATCTGTAAATGTTTACAGTTTGAGAAAATTTCATCAGGCTATTGCTAATGAAACACTTGGGTGAACACTGAGTCATATAGACTATTTTATCTGTAGCTTCTCTTTAAAGAGTGTGTTGGTTTTCAATCACTTCTTTTATAAACCTGGGTATGCACACTTTAAAATTCAGTTTGGTCTAAGCTGCTGTTCACATCCGCTGAATATTGTGGAGTTTGCCCTAAGGCTGCTCATTTACTCTGCCTAGTGTTAACTTTTTGTGGGTTTTTTGTTTTTTAGGCTATTTTAGCAGAAAACAAGGAAAAACTGCCTATAGTGATAAACCCAGCAGTTTATGACAAAGACAAAGTTTTCAAGTACGTATCTGCGAACAATGCTTTCTTACCGAGATTAAGTATAATTGCAGTGTGCTGAGGCTGAACAGCCTTTTCCAGCTTTGAACAACAGAGGCAAGTTGAAAGTGTCTTTATATGTAGCTGCTTGCTTAAGGTTCTGACTTTCCTAGTTGTTCTTGTTGGATTCTTCAGAGTAAATGGATTGTCACTTTCAAAATTTCTAAAAATAAATTCAGATTTTTTAAAAAACAAATGCCACCTTCTGGGTAACAGAGAAGTTGCATAGTGTTGTAACACTTTTCACTAAGGAGTGCAACTGGTATATAAGGAAGATTAAAAGTGTCTCTTCTGCATTATAGCATGTACATCCGTAGGGGTGGTGCTTTGTGCTGTGTGAATATACCAGACTATTCCGCTTCTTCAGATGAGATTGCCAAACAGGGATCTTGTAAAAACCTGGGATGTTTTAAATTGCATTTGTGCCTTACTACAAAAATGGAGCTTATGGTGTGAAACTATTTCAGAAGAAAGCTGGAAGAACATTGAAAAGATAAGGGATTTTTGTGAGCAAAAGCAGCAGCACTGCATGGTTAGACTGCCTTATTACTAGTTTTATTCCAGAAAAACATACTATTACATAGCATGTGCTGTGAGTTGCCCTCCAGAGTGTTTGCAGTCTGACACTGGGATCTGAGTTCTTGCTTGCAACATTTTACTTAAGGGATGAGGTTAGGCTAAAATGTATTTGGTAGGTATACTCACACCTCAGCTTCTTGTGTTGAGGGATTTTGTTATTCACTAGATCAACTTTGAGGGATTTTGTTATTCACTAGATCAACTTTTCTTGAGAAGAACTACTGAAAATCAGAGTCACTTTGAGTTGAAAGGCATTTGTTAATTTCCTCTGTGATAGTCTACATTTCATTACACAGTTGAAATCTCAGGTTACAAGACTGTAAGGGTACACTATTTTTTTCATCCAGTGTACTTGCCTGTATTTCAGATAAAGGAGTCAAAGGTAGATGCGTTCTAATAGAGATGGAAAGAAACAGTGAGGATGTTGGGAAATGCTGACTTATTTTTCATGGCTACCTCTTTATTTTGCGTCTCATGTTTCAGGTGAATAGCATTCCCATCAGGGAGGCAGGGAAGGAAGGAAGGGGGGAACACATGTCAAATCCATCCTGCTCTGCTTCTGAAGAGTGTCATCAACACTCTGTCCCTGTACTCCTAAGGGTTATCCTCTTTTCTTCTTTATCCAGTTGCTGTCTGGAGAGGAGAAAGGAGAGCAGCTTGGCCTCCACAAGAGGGCAGAAGGTGCTTCTTGCGTTCTGAATTTCATCTACTTAAGTTCCTCCAGAAGCAGGGTAGCATCTCAGAGTCCAGATGACCTAGTAGGAGCTGCAGTCTTCCAGTGCTCTTGGCCTCTTTCAAAGCTTTAAAGGTTTTAAGGCTGCCACCCTGGACAGGCAGATGGGAACATGTGAGGCTGGGTAGATGTGTGTAGCTTGTGGTGTGTATGCTTTGCCTTGTGTATTGCCACTGTTTTAGGGGATTCAGAAGAAATTAAATGCATGAGGTTGCAAAGTTTAGAACCTGGGACAAATTCTTAGTCATCTTGTTTCCAAGCAGAGCTAAGACGGAGAATGGCAAGATGAAATAAATGTTTAACCTGAAGCCTGAGAAGCATAAAACATAAAACAAGTACATGTAGTTTGATATAGCATAATTACAGGTTCAGTTGAGTCTTGTAGCATTAATAGTAACTTAGCTGCCCTAAGGAGATTGTTCTGTCCCACTGTGCTGATTGCTGACTTGAAAAAAAGGTGGATAAAAGAACTAAATGTTTCGAAGACAAAATTCCTATGAAAAATCCTTTTAGTTTGTATTGGGCTTGATCATCTATTTTTCTCTTGATCTTCTCTTTCATGTTTCTCTTCAGCTACATCAGTCATTTTTTAAAGATGCCCAAAGAGCTGTTATGAGATGTCAACCCTTTCTTTTGATCAGTCTTGTCGGCTCTGTGCTTTGGGAGTTGATTCTCATAACTGCTTCTTAGCTTTAAACGCTTTGAGTAAATTAGGTAACTTCTAACATGTTTTATCGTACTTGCACAATTCCATTGAATAATGGCTTCTTTAATCCCAGACTTTATAGCATCCCTACTAGGGCTCTGTCAAGAAGCAAAGGGGAAAAATAGCATTCGGGAAGTATGGTTAGCTCGCTTTATTAGTTCAGTGTGTCATTGCTATTGGAATGAAAGGTCCAAAATGGGCTGGATAATACCACAGTATTGCAGTGTAGAGGTTCTGTTGTCTGTGAAACCCAGAATGGGACTTGGTGCGTTTCTCATCTGTTTGTATTTTTATGTATATATGTGGATGGATATGATCAGAGGAGACACTGGAATATATACAAACTTACTTAACTAAAAACAAGGGAATGCCATAGAAGAACCGATGTGCTCCTTAAATAACAACAAAGGAGTCGCACAGTAGTTGACAGGTGCCTGCCTTTATCGTCTGTGTTCTTCAGTGCAGAGGTCTGGTCTTTTTCAAATGTATGCATTAATACTGGATATGCTAAAGTGCCTAAGGGAATCTGACCACTAAACTCAGTGATAGGTGTTGTCAGCGAAATATATTTTGTATATTGTATATAGTGTTTCTAAGAAATCTTCATTCTCAAAACTAAATCATCTACCTTCTAGAGCCTTTGACTGTCCCAAGACTTATGATAAGAGAATTACAAATAGAATGGATAGAGTAACTTAAGAACTTGGAACAAGTGGAATGGCTTTATTGTCCCTCTAATCTTAACCTCTATCAGTTTATTTCGGTGGTCTCCCTGCACTTAGCAAAGATAGTTTGAGCTCCCCTGTTTCTTTTGTGCGGCATTTTTGTGTTCTGTAAGCAAGTCTTAAGATACATAATCCTGAGTGCTCTGGCACATTAATTTCTCAGCAAGACTTCAAGATTAAGAAAGCGGCTTTTAATTGTTTAAGTGAGTAGCACCTCTGAAATCTTGTGTATAACTGTAAGCTATTGAGGAAAAAATAAGTCTTTCTATTAGTCTTTGACAACTATATGTTGTAGAAGATACCGCTGTCTTCTGTGTGTCTATATAGGCAGCTCAGTGTTGTAGTGGGATATTTTTGAAAGAGAAGTATTAGCTTTTTAGGAAGGGGGGGGTCTAGGTTTTTAATGCTTGACGGGGGGTGAAGAGTACCAGAATCTGTGTGATGTAGGGCTTACGTAGAGTGTTTAGGTGAATTAACACTGGGGGGAAATGGATTTTTGGATATGCAAGAGGAGGTGACCCATGTCTCTGCTGAATCCCTGATTTGTGTAAAGAACACCCTGCTCTTCAGCTGAGAAAAGTAGCTGGTGCCCAGCCAGCAGTGGGAGCATGTTACTAAATTATGTATTTAGAAACATGGATTAAAAAGGGGGTGTGGTGGAGGGAACCTCTGGCTGATTAAATGATGTCTAGGGAATGATGTGGAATAAGATTTACTGAAGTTATTGGATGCTGCCAGGCTCTCCAGGTGTCCTTCCTTGCTGTGTAAAGCCAAATGCCTTGGCCTTAGGTCTTTGTAACAACAGCATTTTTCATTCATTCCATTCAGTCTTTCTGGAGTAAAGGAGTTTGCCACAGCGGTTATGTTTTCGTTTGGCCTTAAGCACTGATTAATCCATTTTCACACCTGAGGTTATAGTTCAGCCTCATTGTTGCCCTAGTTGTAAGAAATATGAGAACCATCAGTTGATGAACCAGAGGTGTCAAAGATATTTGCTGTAGCTGCAACTTACTCTTTTGACTCCCAAAGATCCCCTACTGAGTTATTTCCACTAATTTCAGTTAAAAACTTTTTTTGAACTTTAGCTGTAAGTGCATTCAAGGTCTCGGGTAGTTCATATGCAAAGGAGTCCTGTTATTCTTCACAGCTCCAGAGTAATGCTAATTTTTGAACCGAGGTTTCACTTCTGTCCTGCAGAAAGCAACTGTAACTGCAGTGGTTTTGCAGATAACTAACCAAAAGACTGTACAGCCTTAGCCCAACTTTAACCATGGCTGTATTCCAAATACGTAACGTTATACAAGTTTTATCCAGCCACATTGCTTTTCAGAATGAGCGTACCAAGCTATACTTGGCTGTGTTGCTTTTGTCCTTTTTCCTGAGCTGGAAACCAGATACCACTCACATAGCCTGGAGCAGAATCTGGGAATCCTGAAGGCCAGCATTGCAGCACTCTGCCACAAAAAAATTGTGCAATATGTTGGCAAGATGTTTCCATGCCATGCTAAAGGGGCTTAATCATAAGAAGGAAAACAAAATCCAAACCCAGATCTATTGCTGCTCCCATTTGAGTGGATTTAACAGCACATTAGGTCCATTGTATAGATCCGATGACCTCTTGCTACTAAGACCTCTTAGCTAGGTTTGGAACCAGCTACACAGGACTAGTGTCTTTGTGGTATGGTAACTTGTATTGTAGGGTGTGTTTGTAAGGGACTGATCTTGGACTGTATGAGCATCTTAAATTCTAGTATTTCTTGTGTTGCGTATGTTCTTATGTTCATATTTGTGTGGGGATGTTGAATGCGTCAAGACTTTAACAGCATTATAAGGCCTTTTCTCTTCAGGTTACTGCTTTGATTCCCTTTTGCTTCAGCAAGGACTAAAAGTTGCTCCGAACAAGTGGATGTTTGGATAGCTTGTATATGAAATGGATTTGGCGGAACTTGTACTGGATCTAGTCCACCAAATTTGGTATTGTACTTTCCCCTAGTGTGCAGACTTACAAGGAGAGGCCAAGAAGCCACATATTGTGGAAGAAAATGCTAGTGGGGCTGTATGAAGATACTGACTGTGCTCTCTTGCAACAGTGGGGAAAGAATGGTGACTTCTTTCAATAGGGGTGCCTGACTCTCTTCATCTACGGTGAAATCGTCTGTCTTAGTCTTAGGCTACAGCATAAATAGCATAACCACTGTGGTATGTCACACGTGGAGCTATGCAGAACATCTTACATACTTTTCTTTTTAAAGAATGTATTTCCCCCTGTGACTGGGCTATTCTTACAGTTCATCATTCAGAGAAGTCTCTCTCAGGGGAATATATATTCTAATTGGTTACTAGCAGAGGAGGAAAGTTACACAACTGGTAAGAATAGGTCTGGAGAGGAGGAGGAATATAGTGGTTTCTCATTGAAAAATGAGCAGTTGCTTAGTCTGTTTAAATGTTCCCTTAGCGTGAGAACTGTTTTCTATGTCAGTCTTGCATTTTGAGTCATTGTGCTGAGTTCTGAATTAAGTGACCTCACTTTAAGCTGTAAAATCATCAAAACAACCTATATTGCAGTCTGCTTATTTTAGCATGCCAGATAGCCAAGTCACTGATTTTTTTTAAGAGGGGCATTTCCTAAGATTTGCAACATCTTGCCTCATTCTTTGTTATGTTCCGTAATGTGTATCAGATTTGGGTTGGGTTTTGCTGTGTTTTCTTAAAGGGCTGGGAGGGGCTTTCTATTAAACCTTGGAGCTGTGTGTACTTCATGCACATACGTACTGTATGTACTTTCATATCTTTTGGTGGTTTGGAAATGTCTCTGTGTGAAGTTCTGAAAATAGTCTTCTGAAGCTACTGAGTTAAACTGACAAGTTTTCCTATGAATTTCTTTCTTGTGAATGACAAGAGGTTGATCTTTAGGGCTTTTCCAGCAATGAAGGCATTCACAAGGGCTCGCTCAGGGACTTTTCGTGTAGAATAGTGAAGTCATGTTAGTGCTCTTTTGTCAGGGACTTAGTCATTGTCTTCAGCATTGCTATTTTTTGTGAAGTTGTAAGAGCTAAACTATCTTTGAGATTTTTGTCTGAAAATACAGATGTTTTTAATCTGTCGTGCTTCAATTTAAAATGTGTGTTAAAAAGAGATTGTCACAGATAGTGTGTGTTGGTAAAGTGTAATTCTTGTAGAAAGCCAAGCTTGAAACATTTTTTCTCTTCAAGTGCAAAACAGAAAACAAACTGACGTTTTTCTTCATATGCCTTTTTCTTCTCCTAGGGTTTTCACAGACATTCAGCAAGTCCTCAACAACCTGACCCATCCCCGTTTTGTATTCACAGACAACGAGGGAGAAGCAGACATCCTCTACAACTTCTCACATTTCAAGGATTATAGGTTGCAATTGTTCCCCTGATAAAACAAAATCTTTTTTTGCTATAAAAACTGCATTACCAAGGCCTTCCCAACCTTCCTTCTTCACCCAGCAACTTCTCTGTTTTGTAGGAAGCTAAGTGAGGAAAGGCCTGCGGTAATGCTGAATCAGTTCCCGTGTGAGAACCTCCTGACTGTCAAAGACTGCCTGGCATCCATTTCTAGACGAGCTGGAGGACCAGATGGGCCAAGATGGTTGCCTCGTACTTTTAACCTCCAAACAGAATTGCCTCAGTTCATCAGCTACTTTCAGCAACGTGACAGAAGGTGGCTCGTGTTTCCACTTCCTTAAATTTTGTGCTTTCTTGATCACACGTTCCTCAAAGACCAGCAGCCTGGGTTTTGGTGTTGGCAGCTGTTACACCACCATGAGTTTGGTCTTGCTGCTTTTGTGTTCAAGTGAATTTTACCTGGAAAGTGTGAGCTTTTTAAGTATTTTCTTTAACGTAAGAGTAGTTAAACAATGCATTTTGAAACACAGCAACTTTGCCAAGATTTGCATAGAGATTTTTGAAGGCTGTTGCTTTTTGTCTAGTCAAGATCTTACCTCTTGTATTTAACAGATGTACAAAGGATCAAGATGCGTTTGCAACAGGGGTGTTTTTTCCAGGGGACCAGTAGCAGTTGTTCTTGCACTTAAGCCAGAGTGGAAGATGTTTAAAGTACTTTAAGGCTGTGAAAGTAAAACTGAGTTTTAGTGTTAGCCTGAAACAGTTGTGGAGCTTTAGGGTTTTAAATCCACACTTTCTGCTGCATCAGCTGCCTTGGAGTGGATGGAAACTAATATTTTCTTTTGGTAAGAGAGAAAGAGATCATTAGGTACTGCTAATGGAATAACCTTTTATGGCTAGCATGGAGTATTCTGGTTGAAAGGTTGCTTCTTTGGTGATGCTTGCTTATGGTGCCACGTGCCAGGTGTTTCATTTGGCCATTCTTTGCTCTGCGTATTCTGTTTTGACAGGTATGACTAGGAGAGAGCGTTCCTTCCATGTATCCCTGGTGTGTGGTGTTTTGATTCCTTTTTAATGCCAGGGATTGACAGCGAATGTACTGTGTATGTAGGGAATGGGAAGGAGGGGACAAGAATTTTCAAATAAATAAAACAGACCCTCTTAAGTTAACACTGCTAACTTCAGCTCAGTTTATGCTGTTTATCATGAAGCGCAAGAAGTTTGTCGGGATACTTTAATAGATTGAGGAAAGGAAGACATGAAGTGTCACCCTGCCCTAACTTGGAAAGATACCTTGAAAGACCAGAATGTTGCCTGTTTTCCTCAGGGATATTTCAAAGAATTTTGGTCCCGCAAGGTGACTAGGTACTAGAAAGTGAGAAGATGGTGGTGTGCTTTCATTTTCTTGCAATATGAACTGCTGAGATATTGTGCGATTTCTTCCCAAAGAGACGAGTTATGGTGTCATTAAATGTGAATGATCTGGGATGTTATTAGGGAATCAACTTGCAAAATTGCACGATACCCTGTCAGAATGTTCTCAGACTCCTGGTAGAATGAGTTCTGCACCGTGACCTGCGCGTGTTCATGATAATGCTGTCGCATTGATGGGTGGTTTTCCCTTTTTGAAGGAGTTGGAAGCAGAAGAAGGAAGTAAACAGTAAGAGCGTCCTAGGCCCTAACTGAAAAGAGCAGTGAAAGCTACCACTGCCTTTTCTCCCGTTTACACCTAAGGCCTACTGCTCCCAGCTGTCAGTCGAAAGTCCTTGGTTCTTGCACTGTAGTGTCCAGCTTTATAAAAATATTTATTCAGGGGAGTACATAGATCAGTTCAAGTGGATGTTCAGACAGGTCAATGAGGTGGGTGCTTACAGATATTGGGTTCTTTCTTTCTCTCAGAGGAGAAGACAATCACTGGATATGCAAACCATGGAACTTGGCCAGAAGCCTGGATACCCACATCACCAACAGCCTTAACAATATCATCAGGCATAGGGAAAGCAGCCCAAAGGTCAGAGAGCGTGGTTTTGAATGTGATTTAAAGGGGAGAGCTAGAAAAATATGTTTCGTAGAAGGAGGTCTAAAAATGCAAAGAGGGAAATTTATTTTCTTCAAAATTCATATGCTGGCCATAAGCATGCAGTTTTAATCAATTCAGAATTGATTCAGATTCAGATTGGTCAGCTCCATTTGTTGCAGTAACGAACTTGGAGCCTGGTGTTTTTTTATTTAAAAAATAAAAGTCACCTTGACAGTAATGAATACTCCAGTATGGTGCTGCCTTAACACTAATCCTCAGACTGGCAGATGAAAACACATTAGCTATAGTTAGCGCTGGTCATAAATTTTGGAATGTTATTGCTTCTATCCCCTGGTTGATCGTTATTGCTGATCCACAGCTCTGCTCAGTGGCACAAAGTACTGTCTTTGCCAACAATACATAAATCATGCATCATTTTATGGGGAGTCTGCAATGTGCGATCATACCTCAGTGTCACTTCAGCTTGATTTCTGTTAGTGGCTTGACTGCATCATTTTCTGGAATGCAGAAATGCACAAATAATTGCTTCACATTTCTAGTTCAAAACAACAGGGACACCGAAAGTGTAAATGAAATTAATTTTGTGCTTTCTAAAAATTAGTACATTCTGGCCTCCCACTTTCCACCCTGTTGTCAGAGTTTGATAAAAGGTACCTATTTGCATAACAACATTGTATATTCATGCACATTTTTAAAGAAAAACTGAAATGCATACAAGGATACCTTAAATCATCAAGTGACACTTTGTTTTCACTTCAGTTGAATTATGTTTACTGTGAGTGGTTTTGCTTTGTTGTAGGTAGTGTGTAAATATATTGAGAATCCAGTCTTGTTTCACCGAGAAGATGTGGGGATGGTTAAATTTGACATCCGTTATGTTGTATTGCTGCGGTCCATAAAACCACTCAAGCTGTACGTCTATGATGTATTCTGGCTGCGCTTTTCAAATCGGTAATTATTTTGTCCTCATTAGTGTGGAGGGGGTTAGAATTAAATCTGATACCTTGGAAACTAAGGAGAAATGTTTTATTCCTTAGGGCATTTTCACTTGATGACTTGGATGACTATGAGAAGCATTTCACAGTCATGAATTATGCTCCTGGAGTAACATTAAAACAGGTAAGCAAACAGTCCAAAACGCTCCCTCACCTTGCTGTTGTTAGAAGATCTTCCAGTGCCTCCCTTGTGACTGTTGCCAAATAACCTATTTTGCATCCACTTAAATAAGTAGTCCGGGTGTTGAAAGTACACTAAGTCCTAAGCAAATGTGTTTCTAGATTCTTGCCCCCTAATCGTCTATGATTATATAAGGTAGTACAAACCTGCCTCCTGAATATAACCCACATTGATAGAGATCAGCAAAAGAATTATTAAAGTGGTAGCTAATTATTGTCAAAGACTTCAGTGTGATCTTTTATAAGAAGAAATACTTCAACAAGGAAGGTATTCAGGAACTGTCTAATTCCTTCATTCGCTACCTGGATTTGTATGAATGGCAAAAAATATTTGATGTTCCATTCTCTTGTCATCTGATTGTTCAGTCATTTCCAACTGAAACAGTCTTTTATTACTAAACTGTTTTAGGTACACTGTGAAGAATTTGTTCCTCTGTTTGAAAAACAATATGCTGAATATCCTTGGACAACAGTACAAGTAAGTCAGCAATTCATCTTTCTCGTGTAAATGTTCATGGATTATTTTTATTCAGCAGACTAGCTTTTCCAAGAGTGTTGGGTTGTGGGGTTTTTTCCTCATAAGACATGCTTCATGTGCATCAGTTCCACAAAGAACATAAAATGTTAAGTTTTACTTTAGAAGTATTCCTTAACTTAGTGTAATTCTCCCTCAAACATTTTGTTGTTAGTATTTGAGATTTTTATTTCATTATTACACTACGAGGATTCTGTATATTGGACTTGGCAATAAAGTCAGTCCTGACTACCCTCAGGATCCTGGGACCAGGATCTTTTTTTCTTGCGAGTTCCATCTTTTTTGCAGAAGGTTGCCAATAATCTAAGCCCATAGCTGTGAAGATGTAGTATTTAATGCAAAAAGGCAGAGGAGTCCAGAATATTAAGTGTGCTAATCACTACAGATGTTGCTCACATGACTGTGGCAAAGTTGTTTTCAAAGCTCTCACTACTCTTCAGCAGAATATTCTGATTCTGAAAAGCGGAACCACCAAGGAATTCAGGCTCTTGCTGCTTTTGTTCCTAATGGCTTCACAAGATAAGGAGGGGTCAGAACAACTAGGAAACTAAAGTAAATGGGAAATTACAGTATATAGTAATCTCAGTGGAATGGCATCACAGGTTTTTATTTATTTTAAGTGCAGCTGTCACTCTAAAGATCTCCCTGTATACTTTCAGGTTAACTTGCTGTGCAGTGCACTGGAGCTTCACTCGCAAGATAAGGATGTGTCCAGCTGTGCCCAAGTGGCTGATAAATAAGCAGTGCCCCTGCTCCAGGTGTACTGTGCTTGAAGGGTTATGCTGCCAGATTGGGTGGTGCAGAGGCTGCATTTGTATACTGTGACATACTTAAAAGAAAACAAGTTAGGCTGGTCTTCTCTCTTTTCTTAACAACACGTCCTCCACCAACATAATACCTGTGAGCTAGTCAGAACAGTTCAAGTTAGAACCCTGGTTTGTTAAATTAAATCCTGCTTTGAGACTGCAATGCAGAATTTCCAGCTGCTGACCCAGCTTCTCTGTGTGAGTGAGCTGGCCAGAGCCCTGTCCCTGGTCATTGCATTAGTGGCTTCTCACAAGAAAACAGATGGTTCTCTAATAGTAGGTCATCTTTCATCTGCGAAGACGAAACTCCAAATACTGTAGTTCCGTAAAATATGCAAGAAGGCAGATGGGGATCTTCTCGCTGATTTTTGCCTGTAATACATGCTTGAAAGAAAAAGCTGAATGTGAAGAGATGGTTCAGAAACATGCACAAAACTGAATTGTTGCATTCTTCCATATTTATCAGGAGCTAGACGATGCAGAGGGAATGGTAGCTGAGCATTTATATGTGCATATGCTTTAAAAAGTGAATAAATTACCCAGCTGTGAGTTGATTTCCATAAATTAATTTACATCAGTTTTAACTAGAACCTCATATCCAATCAGTGATACTCAGAGTATGACAGGTTTTGCAGCATTACATTTAAAATAGTCTGGAAGAGACTATAAGGGCTGAAACGAGAGATGTCAAAATATGTACTGTAGGTTACCCAAAAGTAGTACTGTGTGCAGAATAGAAGTATTCCACCATCTTTTCATTTGCAGGAGGAGTGGTTCACTGCAGTATAAACGCAATGCTAAAATTTACACCTGTATGTTCTTCCTGTTTTATTTAACTAATAGTAATAAAATGTGAAGGTGATCTGACAGTTTCTCAGAATACCAATGTAGTATGTTCTTAAAAATCTCCATGTACCCACCACCCTTTTTAGAGAGGTGTAAGTGGGTACAAGATTTTTTCATTGCAGAACGAAACAAAACAAAGCTAGAATACAACTTAATAGGCAGAAAAATGTCAGAACTTCGCAGTTGTACTGCTGGTGTTCACAGAACTCTCCTGGATTTTCTTTTTCCCCTTCTCTACACAAAGTGCGATACTTTACATAATGCCTGAGAAGGGGGTTAATTCTAATATTAAATGCTCTGTTTTCAGGATTTCCACAGTACTGATTTGCTCCCTAGAAAAGTGCATGGATATTGCCTGGTGCTTGGTGCTTTTTCATCTGTTGGCTAGTGTAATTTATACAAACTCTTTAAAAAGCTGTATGAATGAAGTGGCGAAAAACATATTTATTGCTTTTTTGGAACCTCACTTCTTATTCAGAGACCTTTTTCTGTTGTTAGGCAAATATTTTTAAGGTATTTGCTGAATTGTTTGAAGTTGCTTCAGCTAAACCTGCGCCTCTTGGCATCTGCGATTATCCATCATCAAGAGCAATATATGCCATTGACTTGATGCTTAAATGGGACACCAGCAGAGATGGTGAGAAGCTCGTTTCTTTGAATGTTGAATTCTTTATATTTGTGGACCTTTTCAGAAATTTATTTCTTCTGTCTGAACTCTTACTTTTTTTCAAGCAGTGAGAGCTGTGCGCTCTGTGCCTCCCACTGGCATCATCTGGAGCTGCAGATCTGTGTGGTTAGCATCTGCCGTGCTGGTTAACAGGAGTGATGGGGAAGCTGTAAACTGTGCTTGGCTGAGTCCTTGCCTCTCTTGTGCCCCTGCTACTGCCATTCTCTATTTACAAAAAAAAAAAAACCAAACCACCACAAAAACAAACCACCACACACAAAAAAACCCAGCTGCACAGCGATCTAGTCACTCTGACAGCAGCAAGTTTTTTCCTATTTATGGTGAGAGAATGTCTGAAAAACCTGTCTCTCTGTGAAAACATTAGAGACATCTTACTATCTGTGGCTTCCAGGCTTGGACCAGTGTCTTCAATGCACAGTTACTTATTAAAGCAGGGAGGGGACCACATTCACTATTTCAGTGCTGTTGATGTCCTCAAGACCATCACTCAGTTGTTGCCAAGTCTCTGCAAAAACATGTATGTGAAGCTGCTTCATGTTAATGCCACAGCGTGGCTACTCACCCAGAGCCTGTCTTCCAGATAGTTGTGGAGGACCGGTAGCAAACTTTGCCAAACAGGGTAAATTCTTTATTGTCTCACCAGGAGGCTCAAAAATGTTTGGTAAGCATGCCCAACCCAGACATCTGTGTCTTGTGGGTGGAAAAGCAGCAGAGGCACCAACACAGAGAGGACTGCTGGGGGAGTATTAAACAGAACGGAGAGTAGTCTTGTGACATCGTGGTCCCTGGGACACAGAAGAAATCGGTTGCTTGCGCCCAGATTTGCCGGAGGAGTGATTAGATGTTGCATGTTGAGTGGGTGCCCCTAGCCCACTGCTGCAGTGGCTGATTCTGTAAATATTGAATCACTTTCATGGAGGGGAATGATTAAGACGGCAGGTGTAGAATCGAGCCTTTGCTGTTCAGATTAGGTAGAGCAAAGGTTTGAATGTGGGTCTGCTGCATCCGTGCTGAATGCTCTTTCACGTGTGCCAGAGTTGTCTTGAATGGGAGAGGCAAAGCAACTCAGCAGTATTACTAGCTGAAGGAATGCTATTGCAGTAAAAGGCCCAACCTCACGCTACAGCCCTGGCTGAACATCAGCTGCACATGTCCGTAGCCTTTTGAAGATGTGGGCGTGGGTTCCAGTGTCACGGCTGTGATGCTGTGGGCAGCCTATGGACAAATAGGTTAGTTGCTTCTGTGCAGAGCAGTGTGTGGTTTGCCTACGCATCAGATGCTTGTACCCTCACTTACGATCCCAGCACCAGACAGGAGTAAAATCCTTTATCTTGTTGCGGAGAATGCATTTGATTCTGAGCTCCGAAGTGTACTGATTAAGTTTTGAGACAAAATTAAACCTTCTGACTTCCTTGTAGGGGTGAGATGAAGTGGCAGGCAGGAGTGGCTGGAGTGTAAAGGAATAGGACTGCTAGAACTAGAAAGGTAGATATCGAAGAGCTCTAAGAAAGGAAGGTGTGTACTGAAATGTGAAAGGAGAAGCAGAGTTGTCTGGAAGATGTTTTGGACTGTCAAGCAAGACAGCTGTATCAGGGAGATCCTATTAAATTGCTGCAAATTCTCATTCTAAAAGAGGCATTGGATTAGCACAGTGATTGCAGAATCTGTTGGATAATTGTCATCTGGATAATAATGATAGAACAGGCCTCTGTCCCCCCGAAAAAAAACAACACACAAACCCACTGAAACACCCTACTAGCTTGCCAGCTTGGTCATAAAAGATGGCTTTTTCCCATCATTTTCTATAATTTCTGGCTTAAAGATGGATAGTGGCTCAGGATCTCTATAGAGCTTCTATTAAGAGGCAATGTTTGTGTGCCCATTTACAGGGAAAAGAATCATGCAGCCTCAGATCCTTGAGGTGAACTTCAATCCTGACTGTGATCGAGCCTGCAAATACCACCCTACCTTTTTTAATGATGTCTTCAGCACCCTATTTCTGGATGAAACGGACAGCTGCCATGTGACGTGCATTGTCTAGCCACAGGAGACTTGACTCTATTAATTTCCTTCCCAGATATACTTAACAGCAAGATTTATATTTCAGTTCTATGAGCTGCTGATGCAACTATTTTCCTATACCGGTAACACAGGGAAAAAAAAATCATATCAGAAGAATATGCATATACCATATACTGTTCTGATAATAATTTTGTCTGCATTTTCCTTGTCTTGCTTAGTTCTATAGATCATCATTTTATGTTGACCAAATGTCGTGTTTATCGAATATAGGAGACCTAGAAATAGGACAATAACTGGAGCAATTGACTTGTTTTCCAGGTAGCTTGATAGCTTACTTGCTGGGAAACATTGCACAAGTTCCCAATGTCAACATTAAAACTATAATTTACTGAAGCATGTTTGAGTTTGTATTTCTCTTTCTTATCTATCCCTCTGTTATTCAAAGATCCAAAATGTTCTGATGGGAAAATAATATGGTATTATTACCATATTTTATATATATTATTATGGTATATTATTAAGGAGGTTGTAGTGAGGTGGGTGTCGGTCTCTTCTCGCAAGTAACAGGAAATAGGACAAGGGGAAATGGCCTCAAGTTGCACCAGGGGAGGTTTAGATTGGGTATTAGGAAAAATTTCCTCACTGAAAAAAGAGTTGTAAAACATTGGAACAGGCTGCCCAGGGAAGTCGTTGAGGCACCATTCCTGGGGGTATTTAAAAGATGTATAGATGTGGACCTTAGGGACATGGTTTAGTGGTGGAATTGACAGTGTTAGGTTAATGGTTGGACTCAATGATCTTGACAGTCTCCTTCAACCTAAACGATTCTGTGATTCTATTTCGGTGCAGTGAACTGCTAGGGTAATAAGATTAAAGATTTGATGGCTCTTCCCATTTTTTGTACTTAAAGGCAAACAAAACCCACAACATTTAGGAACTCTCTACTACTGGCGGTCATCCTTGGCCTGCCCATTAAAGAAACTAGATTTTTTTCAGAAGGGGTCCAGCAGGAAGTGAGAAGCGTGCAATGTCTAGAGCAGCACAGGAAAGCAGAAGCCTGAAGGAATGAAGGGGATCTGGGAAACTGCTAGAAGCCCAAGCAAACTTTGGACTTCAAAGCTTATGGCCTAAGATGGAGGTATTTGAGAGTGGGGTGTCAGTCTGAAATCCGTTATTCCTAATCTCTCCTCCCTCCTCACAACAGGGTAACTGGCTGAAATTTAGCAATTTACATTGTATTTATGTTGTTTTGTATGTATGTACAAGCTGCAAAAATTCTGCTGTCCATCATGAGGGACGTGAATTTTTTTAAAGCTCATTGCAGCAATCAGGATCTGCTTGAGAGCAAAGTACAGTTATAAAATTGTATAAATGTTATAAACCTTGCTTCCAGCTTTGCAAATATGCAGCACGTTAGTGTTCACGATCAGGAAGGCAGAGGGATATATTAGGCTATTGCAGGCTGGTCTGCAGAAACCTACTTCTTTCCACTGACTGGAACATAGGCTGGAGAAATAAACCATCTGTGTCTCACAAAACTTCGATCACTGCACAGGTGGGGCAGAAGGGACAGCTGGATTGAACAGCCAGAAGTGCTGCCGACAGCAGCATCAGTCGCATGCTCATGAGTCAGAACATTTTTGGACTCCTTAGTTAAATCTAATTAAAGAAACATGGTGAAGTGCTCAACATAGATGGTGTGACTGCTTCTGATGCAGGGAGAAAGTTTGTCTGTGATACATAGTACCGGGTGCTTGAAACTGGATGTACATCCAGTGCTGCTCAGCAGATGTATTTGTCACTTGTAGGAGAGCAAAAGGCACTTTCTGCCTTCAAAGTATCTGAAAACATGTGACAAAGTGCCTGTGGATCTAGAGTAAAGGGCAAGGTTTCACTCATCACAAAGGGAAAAGTGATGTCGCACTTAACAAACCAGAGGAATTACTTTAAAAATAGTAAGATTTGTGCAGTAGGACCACAAGCTGTGGGCAAAAATAGTCTGTTGTGCTCTTAGACAAGAGAGATGTTTTTATCTTATAGGAAGCAACTGGTTGAACCAAGCATCCCAGATCTTACTATGTCAGCTACCATAACCCTGAAGAAGTGAAACCCGTGTTTATTTCTAAGCAGCTGAAGTGAGAAGGTGCAGGTAGGAGACACTAGTAGCTATGGTGTGTGTCCTGCCCTGCTGGGCAACAGACCCACCCACGGTCAGGCAGCCAGCTCCACTGTCGAGGCCTAGTGGTGAACAGGCATCACACTGAGGGTCCAGGTGGAGTATGTTAGTGCTGTTTGGCCAAGGCTGCTGGTGATGCCTCATGGGTGTGTGCAGAGGGCTGCTGAATATTTGGGTCCTCTCAGTTTCTACCCAGGTGCTCTGAATTTCCTGTTTTGTCTTGCCCATTGCAATGGTGAGAAGAGATCAAGGGGACTATGGCATCCTGTTGCCTTCAGTATTTTTCTGCTCAAAACCATTTAAAAACAGTAAAAACAGAGGAACAAGGTAAGTTTACAGGTTATTTTAATGTATTTAGCTACATTGTACAATGCTTCAAAGTGGGAAGGCACAAATTGTGAAAAAGAGCTCATCTTAAACATTTCCAGAGTACAATGACCAGAAGGTAAGCATGTGGCAGCTGTAGTGGGACACACCGTAGCACTAACGCACTGTGTCTGGTGGTAAACATGAAAGATTCAGGCCACAATCATGCCTGTCACTGTTAGAACAGCTTTCTGGAAGCTGTCTTAATATATGGCTGGATTTCCACCTCTGAACATAATGAAATTCATGCTTATTTCTGGAAATGGTTAAAATGCTGTTGTCATATAAAATATAAAGCTGTAATATAGAAAACTAGTACTTTTCAATCAGCAGTATCTTTTAGTTTGCTATAAAACCCAGTCAGGCATACACCCCTTTGTGACGTGCCTAGTAAAGGCGTATTTGTTTTAAACAAGTACTGCTTTGTCAACTTGTAATTAGCAAACTACTGGTATAATTAATTCAGCTAAAAATAAAATATGGCCATAACTTTAGAACATTTTTGTGGAGGAAAAAAAATCTTTCTGGCTGAAAACTGTTTATTCAGTTTGTTTCTTGTTGAGATTGTCCTTCCAGATACGGTAATTGAGTGCAGAAGCCATGGTTAACCAGGCTAAATAAGGAACCATCAAGTAAGCTGCTGTTTTGTTGATGTTATACCAGGAAGCAGCTGTAGCTGTTGCCGTGCCAGTCGTGAGCAGGAGAGTCACCAAGCCCTGAAACACAGAAGGTGGTTAGTGTTGTTTTCACTGGCTGCATTTTCTTGACTAGATAGCCTTTGTATGGCTCTTTCCACTTAGCTCTGGCACTCATTAGATCCCTCTGTGAATTAATTCCTTCTCAGAAAACCAGCCAGCAAAAAAAGAGAGATTTCTACCGAGTTATGAGTCAGATCAACTCATTAAATGATATAACAGTCACAAGAAATGGCACTGCAGCTGGGAGAAGGAGAGGGAGAATAAAATCCCTCTCACCCGTACCCTCTTTTTTTGGCAGCGGGAAGTGTTACATTGACTACAAACCCAGTGTGACATTGACCGAGTCACTTAGCTCAGTGAACTTACCCAGTCTTTTCACGTCATAGATGCTGCCTGAAGAAATGCAGTGTGAAGGAATCGATGATGGATTGCACAGTCTTCCACTGTTACTACATTGCATATATATATTTAGAGAACCAGGCAAACATTTTTTTATTATTGATTTTTATTTTTGAGGCAAGCTGTTTCTCTTCAGACTGCAGAAAATTAGCCTTGTCTAAAATGGGGGCTGATTACCTGAGTAATGTTATGATAAGTTTCTTTTCACCGCTGTTTGCCCAAGATACCTAGGAATTTGTGAGGCATAAATGCTTGCATTTCTAGTCACACAAAAGCTCTTATCAAAGGGTGGCAGAAAGAGCTTCTTGAAATCTAAACATTGAAGCATGTTGTAGATGAGTACATTCTCTCAGGTGGCTGCTGGCAGACACTGAAGAGAATTTTGAAAACTTCTGCAAGCCGTATTCTGTACTCGGGTTGATTTTCAGGGAGGAAAGTTTCTAACACAAAACTTTCGTTTTAGCACCTTGCAAATGACAGCAAAAGCCAACAATTAAGAAATTTACTTTTCCACTTACCCATCCCATTTTGTGAGCTCCAAAAAATATTGGAGTCCATGCCCAGTTTAATGCCAGCTGTCCTGCATACAGGCCCAGAGGAACCACTGACTTTTCGTTGAAGCCCCCCAGTTCCTTCCACACCAGGTAGGAGCCATATCTGGAGAAGGCAAATAGAAGGCGTAATTCAGGATACCGGTTAGAAAGCAACAACACGTTCTTGATCAGATGAAATTACTTCAGTGCTAGCATCTAAATTCATTTGGAAAAGTAGATATCCAGGTACTACTTGGCACAGTGACCGCAGAGGGTTGATCACCTGCTGGGAACAGCAATATGGGGAGAGAAAATTTCCCTGTTCTGCCAGAGCTCTCGCTTCTACGTGCAGAGGAGCAGATGATGTACTGCATTTCAGTCTTAAAAGAGAAAGCCGTGTTGAAAAGGAAGCAAGTCTAAGATCCAAGGATAAAAGGTAAGTCTAAATAGTGAAGAAACTGTTAATTTTGGTACTGGGAGATGGTGCTTTAAAAATAAATACATAAAATCTACAACCCATTAACCTTATTCATTTCATCCACTTAAATAGAAGTAGGAATTGAATGGCATCCCAAAGCACAGGTGAGTATGAGGATGGATGATGTTAAGAGCAGGGGGAACCCTATAATCACTTTTCAGAAGGAAGGGGATGAAGATTTTAGGAGTTCTGTGGAAAGAATTAACCAGAAGGAGCATCCAGCACCCTTCCTGTCTGTGGGAACCTGGCTACTGAAAGATCTTCCAAAAATATATTTAAGATTTTAAACAGATCTCGTTGATGCCACAGAAGCACAGCTCACTGGGGAGGGATCCCAGCACATAAGCTGCTGAAGACAGGAATTCTCGGGATTTGGGAGATTTACTAATGTAAGGTTTATTTTTGCGCTGAAGGAGCCTGATTGGAACAGGGAGCATTCATCACCTAAGACTATTTCTTTTGCTGTTTGACTTTCCCTTTAGACATTAGCTAGATTTCAATCCAGATGACTGCACAGCCATTCCAAGTGACTACAGCAGAATCCCCTGGATAAAATGCCAGCAGCTGGAATTGTACCCTTGTTTCAGAATTAGTAAGTGAATATTGATTCCGTCCTGGCAGGAGTGTCAGCTGGACTCTGCACTGTGCTGGACGGCAGGGCGCTCGTACATATTTCTGCTGGCAGTGGAGCAAAGATGGAGACTCACTTCTGAGCATTTATTTTTTTTAGGAGCAGACAAACATCCATAGGAGCAATTGCAAGGATTTTGTCTTCATTTGTAGGTCATACCAGAAGGATTTTTTTCTTTCCTGTTTAACCCAGTTAGTGACCCAAGCTTGCTTCTTGGCCATTACTTTCCTAGGGACTGAACAATGCAGCCTTGATATCTTGCCAGTGTAATTGCAAAGAGTATTAAAAAATAAAAGGGGGGGGGGAGGGGCACAGGGTAAGTATTAGAAACGTAACAGTTTATCATTGTAAAAAGCATCAGGACACAAATCTGTTCTTAAGTGATTTACAGAGCCACAATGTGGACTTACAGTTGTTCATACCTCGAACTTTCACTTCAGACCAACGTCACGATGTACAAATCTGCTAGGAAGCTAAATGTCGAGAAGGGAATGTAAGCTTATTAAATCTTGCTTTTAATATATTCAAGAGTTTCTAAAGGAATGAGATCTTTTGCTCATTCAAGGAATGTGTGCACATGGTGGATTACAGAAGAAAAGGCCTGGTAATAAATACAGTCTTTTCACTGAGCTAGACATATAGTACATAACCGGGACCATCACCTCAGATATCAGAATATACTGATTCTGGTATTATCTTAGTAAGTGATAAGCTGTCACAATTTGGATTTTTAAAATATTTAATTTGATATCCAGGTTTATAATGAGGAATCCAGAAACAGGGTTGCAAACTGTACAGTCAACTTCAAGGAAACCCTTCATGGGAAAGCCACTCAGCTCATCTCTTTGCTAAAAGCCATTTTTTTTATTCACAGGACAGCAATGATCTGATTCAAATACTAACTCTTGGAATATACAGGAGTAGAGAGCAATTTTAAAAAGTACGCTCTATAAGAGGAGTAGGAAAAGGGAATACTGATGGGAAAGGAGGGATAGTACATGAGGCTATAAAAAACACAAATTTTTCTGGAAACAAAATGAAACCAAAATGAGAGAATATGGAGAACCAATTTAGCATTCAGATACAGTTTCAGACATTGCATCATTGCTGTATTTCACAACAGGTGGTGTGGTATTTAAGGTGACCTGCAGGATGAGTATGTAATGTTAACTTGGAAAAGATCTGGTCTCTTTGATACTTTACATAATTAAACCAGTGCTATACACAAACTACAGATCACTTCACATGTACCATCACGATGGAACAAATAGGACGGGTAAGCCATAAAAGGCATATTCCAGCCTAAAAACTATTACTGTTGGATTAGCAACAATGTGTATTTGAGAGCTAGGAAAAAATATGCTGAATCTTGGTATGTAGCTAGTTCTTAATGAGACAAAGCATCACTTTGTGCTTGGGGACTGCGCTGACCTCAGCGGCTCCAGGGGCAGAGCACTACCTCTCCTCTGTGGCTCAGCTCACCAGAGTTAGCGTAAAAGCACGTAGCATTGGGTGGACAGCTTCTAGAGCAGACTGTGAGGATCATCAACACTGCCCAGTCAATCTCCTGAGACAACCTCCCTCTACAAACATTTCTGCTACATCTTATTAAAAGTAACAGCTGCCAAAATACAGGATTATTAAACTTCTAAGGTTCCTGTGGGAATGGTACTTGGCCTTGTGATACCTTGTTCATCTGACAGTAATTCTGTGCTGTCAAGTATTTTAAACTAAATAAGGAGTTTAACAACCTGGCAGTTTAATTTGAAAGGATGTGTATGTTTTGATTTTGGTTTCTTTTAATTGAGCTCTGTTAGACCAGTGCTATCCTAATTGCCCCTCTGCCCCCCCCCCCCTTTTT
>Ga0065711_1035679_pt1 | contig 21967 bp, 12 predicted proteins | sample Hoacrofraction12_FD_59098 | JGI IMG/M metagenome (GOLD analysis project Ga0065711, IMG submission 59098) | Hoatzin crop microbial communities from Cojedes, Venezuela - Epithelial fraction 12 v2 (version 2) | ecosystem: Host-associated > Birds > Digestive system > Esophagus > Crop | place... | reverse complement strand
CTCATTCAGCAGCAGCCCCACATTGTCCCTAGCCTTCCTTTTGCTGCTGATGTAGTTGAAGAAGCCCTTCTTGTTGTTTTTGACATCCCTTGCCAGCTTCAATTCCAGGTGAGCCTTGGCCTTCCTCATCACATCCCTGCATGCTCTGACCACATTCCTGTACTCTTCCCAAGTGGGAAAATTCCCAAATGGCTGCATTTTGGCTTATATTTAGAGTAAATCTAGTCTGTTTGGTAGGATCCCTGTGATGCTTTGTTTTTTCAGCTGTACCTTGCCTTGTTCACATCCCTGTAGTTCCATCAGCGCAGAGCCAGTGCAGGACATTTGTATCACATGCCACAGCACATGAAAATGCAAGCGGAATTCTCTTCTTTCAGTGTCAATTCCTGAAATCAGCATAGATCCAGATGGGCTTGATTTTTTTGACATAAAGCTAAACTTGAGCTTGAAACTGGAGGTGTTGAGAATTACACAGCAGATATAGCCATGACGAGATGGTCTGTCTGGGCTAGCAAAAAAGCCATGCTTCACCCAGGCATGGTCTTAATGTGGGAGATTTGGATACATGTAGATCCTTCTAAGAACTGAGGTTTTGGTCTTTGATCGTCTCTCTTGAAAGTGAAAATAAAATTTTTGAAGTCAGTTTCCCCAGGATGGACAGATACATTTCTGAATGAATTCCAAGGATTTTTGTCTGAATAACAATACCTATTTCAGCCTTGAGGGCTGTTAGAAATCCAGGGAGCTTATTTAACTATGGATGTTTTGGGATGACCGAAAAATAATTCCCATGTTGGTTACATTTAGTTTTTATTATTTGCAGGGGAACGTGACCTTTTCTTGCTCAGAACCGCAAATTGTTCCTATCACCTTTGTCAGCACCAGTCAAAGCTACTTGCTACTACCTGGCACTCCTCAAATTGATGGTTTGTCAGTCAGCTTCCAGTTTCGAACATGGAATAAAGACGGCTTACTTCTGTTCACTGAATTGTCTGAAAATTCGGGACCTCTCCTGGTTTACCTCCATGGTGGGAGATTAACACTACTTATTCAGAAAGAGACAGACAACCCAGTGGAAATCAGTGAAGGTACTTCATTTTTGTTTACTCTCACCTGTCTCCCTTTAAAATACTAAGGTCCAACCCAACACGGTGAAAGGATGGTTAAATATGGAAGCACCCAATCTTCCTTACACTTTTCAAATTTTCTATTGCTTTCCAGTGATAGAACCACTCTGTGCAGCTTGAGGTAGGTCTAAGCGTGGAAAGTTGGCATCCCGAGATCTCCAAACTCTATCTACCTGACAATTAGCTCAGCTAATGTGTTTTTAAACAGTGATGCGAAATTTTCTTCAGTCAGGTCATATGAAGACCTTCCTGTTCCCGGTCCTCAGACTGTGCTAAAGTCAGCTGGCAGCCAACTCAGCTGCTGCACCTTTCTCCAGCACAAGTTAAGGCAGTCTTAGAGCTGATTTTCTTCCTCTGACTGTAGATTTACTCTCTCCCTTTATGCTATGCCCAGAAGACAGACTGACCATGGGCTGCTTCTCCTCACACTCCCTCGTTGCCCTGCTTAGCAGTTTGCAAGTTGCTTTGTGCAGTGCAGCTGGCGGGATGCAAGAGGGTGAAACGGGGTTGCCCCTCTGACTTAAAATTCAGGGGAAATTGCTTGTAAACACTTAGAGAACAGCTATGCATTGACTCCCAGAGGCAACAGGGAAACAATCTCACACTGTACAACAGGGGCAGGACCAGAGTGGCCCAGCTGCCACCCCGGTGTGACTTGTATAAGCCATGCTGGCATCCCAAACAGAAAAGTTCTTAGCCCAAGGCCTTTGCACATCCCTTGCTGCTATGCAGCCGTGCTGGGTGGGAGACTGGGAAATCCATTTTCTGCATAGGTTGAATAGCCGGTTTCCAAAGGTGGATGAGTAATAGACTGATGGAACTTAGATAGAAGTAAATAATAATAATAGTATTTTTTAAAAGAGCAGCTGTTTAAAAATATGTAATATTAAAATATTCTCATTACAGAGTAAAAGAAGGCAGCTGTTTCTATTAAAAGAAGCAGAGATAAAATCTGACAGAGTTGTCAAAGCAGAGCTGTTCCATATGCGTTTCATTCCCCTTTATGAGGCAGCCCTGTATCTATCCTTATTCATGTCGAATGCTACAGCCTTACCTTGCTGTGACTGAGTGCTGAAAACTGAATTTCCAGACTTTATTGCAGTCGTAATTAAACTGTTGACAATGCTGAGACAATGTCAATATTTGGTTGGGTGTATTTGTTCTTATGTATCATGAACCTGAGGCCAGCCTTTGGTGCTGTCCAAAACAATGCTAAGCTGCTTACTTACATGTGGAAAATATACAGAAATTGCAAGTGACGTGTGCTGCAGAAGTCAGGCGCTCACAATAAATTCATGCTTGCTCAAGAATGGACCTATTTTTGCCCCAAATGGGTCCTATTTTATTTTGACATCTTTTCAAACTTCAGCAACATATTTCAATTCAAAATGGACTCCTCCTAGTTGAAAAATCATCCATTTTTTTGCTAGGAAACCGGCCTCCTATTCTATGGGAATTGTGTATGTGTTAACAGCCATTACTTTGGCAGTTGTCTCATTTTTAAATTCATAATGAAATGGCATTTCGCACACATTACAGCCACGATTGTTTTATTTTTATTTGAACTGTTCTCACACCTCTTTGTGTCATGAAGTGCTCGTTTGTTTTTTCTGGAAGCTACGCTAACCAAAAATAACCTGTTAAGGAGGGGAGTAATACTATTTGTCTGTACCTGGTCTCAGGGACTCCAGACTGACAGTAGCGTATTTTGGACTGTAATTAGATTACTTTTTATCTGCACCACTGTGTGTGAGCTCAGAAGCTTGCCCACTGATTTTCCTGGCTGTCAGAACAGACGATGTGAAGTTTCTTTGTAGCTGTGTGGTGCTATCTCAAGAGCTGTGAGATGCAACACTGATTTTCAGAACAAGGAAACAGAGAGGTGATTTCCCGCTTTGCATAAATGTCTAAAAGAGAAAGAGGCTGCCCAGTACCATGATCTCTCACATACCTTCATAGGTTCCTGGTCAGAGCAATAATCCCAGCTCTCACAAGGCCCGTGTCAAAATCTAATATAGAAAGGCTTTGGTACATCCATCAATAAGACTGTGTGCTAACTTAGTGCTGAAGGGTTTTAAGAAACACAGATACTCCTGATACCTGTTGGAGTTTGTCAGGTTTCATATTGGAGCCTTAGACAGCATATGCCCATCTCGCTCAGTCTAATCCTCTCCAGTCTCAGGCACGTGTTCAGGACCAGAAGCTCAACGGAGAGCTCCTTCCTTGTAGCTCACACCCTGTGAGCTATAAGCATTTTCCAACAGACTGAAAGTAAGACATAAACACCCACAAAATGGTAATAATATGCTACTAGAAAGGCAAAGGGCCCTGCTAGCTAACTGAGTGCCTGCAGTACCAGAAGCAGGTTAGATTAGGATGTGAGATGATCTACTAAATAGTCGCGAAAGCTTTCTCTTTTTTGGGCCTATTGTTCTATGCCAGTTTGTTTCCAGAGGTGATGAATTCTTTTCAGCTGCCAGTTTTCCTTATTTTGGTCTCAGCTGTACATTTGTGGTCAGAAGCTGGAAGCAAAAGAAAGTGTGAAGAACACTGTTGTCTCCTGTACCTCTTTTTTCACTCTTTGTACTGGTTCTTTGCAGGCACCAATCTCCATGATGGACTTTGGCATTCTGTTAACATCAACGCAAGAAGACACCGCATTACCCTGACACTGGATAACAACGCTGCCACTGCTAGCCATGCAACCACTGTCTCGAGGATCTACTCTGGGAACACCTACTATTTTGGAGGTAGGTTGCTTCAGACAGATGCAGGACGGGTTTTCATGATGCAGATCCCCAGGTGCTATTGAGATCTCCCCAGGTGTACTCTGTTTGCCGCTAAAATTAAATGCTTTACTAACTGATTTTAAACTCCCTATTGAATTCCAATGCATACAGCACTGTGGGAAGACTGAAGGGTCTTGGCCAACTTTGGACAAAGAGAGAACGAGCAGAACTTCTAACACAGCTGTAAAAGTGGACTACTGGTAGCTGTGTGTACCTACATCTAGCTGGCAAAACACGCAAAAGTTACGTAGCTGTATTAGCCACAAGGGGTTTTTTTTCTGGTTAAAAGGCCTGAGGACTACTAGTATTATTAATATTCCTGTAGATATCACTGTCCTCATCAGGCTCAATGACTTTAGAACTTAATTGACATATGGCTCAGATCTACAAAGGTATTTAGGTACTCTGCTCATGGAAATGATGTAGGTTTAGCTCAATTTAGAAAATGGAAAGAACAGTCTTGAAAAATATTACCCTCTGCTTTTTGGAGTACAAGCATTAATTTAGATAAAGGGAATGTCATCAACTGTCTTTTTATCTTACATATTTCTGTGTAGTGCTTACTGCAGTGAGGCTCTGATCTCAATGAACCCTCTGGATACAACACTGAGGATACACAGGAGGCTTTGGATCTCAGAGCTGGCCAAATACTGAAGAAGCTGAGATAAGAAGCTGAGATACAAATGATTTTCTTGCTTGCTGTTCACAGGATTTCATCTTTTTACTCTGTGCATTGCCTTAGCAGCAGAATTCAGCCCATAACGATTTTACAATTTGAACAGCTTGTTTCATGGGAGTCAGTTGCTGTCACCTGTGGAGTTTAAAGATGAAAAAAAACCCCACATTTTGATTTTGCTTAACATGCGTGAAAATCTCATACTCTGATATTTCCGGTGACTGGTCTCTCTCCTATTTTTTTCTTTTCTTTTTTTTAAATATTACCGAAGGATTTATAACACAGAAGGTTGCGTAGCAGAAGGAATGAAAACACTTGGAATAATGAGCCTCCGAGTCTTGTATCAGGATATCCCAGGAGAAACAGATGAACATTCCAATATTCTTCTCTGGCTTTTCTCTTTTTCCCACAGGATGCCCTGACAATTTCACCAATTCCCAATGTTTAAATCCCATTACTGCTTTTCAAGGCTGTATGAGGCTCATCTTCATTGATAACCAGCCCAAGGACCTCATTTTAGTTCAGCAAGGCTCCCTGGGGAATTTTAGTGATTTACACATTGATCTGTGTGGCATCAAAGACAGGTAATTATTGTTTCCTCTTTCTTGTATTTGTTCATTTTTTCATCCTAGTGGTTTATAAATACAGGTTGCATTAAGTGAAAATTCTAATCTGCCAACATTACGGATATTAGGCATAATAGAGCTACTAATAGAAAATATTACAGCAAAGATAGGAGGACTGGAGGGGAAATGGTTTCAATTACATGAGGCTCTCTTCACATTGACTTGTAGGAAATAGAGTATGCAAATTCAATCAAACTACAGATTGGTGAAAGGATTAAATTTTATGCATAAACAACATTTGATTGCTTTGAAATTTTAGAGGGAAATGAAAGGGAAGGATAAATTATTTGATTCATCAGAACATGTCATCCCCTTAATATACTAGCTGGTTTTGCTTAAGTAGATCATTTACAATTTTTCTTGTTAGCCATTACAGCACAACATGTTTATAATGAAGATATGGTACACCTCATGTAACATACTGCCCTTTCAGTAGGACAATGTAATTTTGAAATGCCTGTGCCAAAGACACATTTCAGTTTAAATACTGATCTGAATCCTTCCTGAGCTGAAACCTGACAGGAAACCGAAATTTTCTCATAAAGAGTAGAAAGGAAATAAGCAACCAATTTTTTTTTTTTTTTTTAAGTATTTCATAGTTTCTCCTTTGCTTCCTATGGATTTTTAGTGTGTGAATATTTCTGAATTATTTCTGCAAATGCATGCTTTGAAGTTAGTATGTGGAATAATAGGGTCTGATTTGTTTGGTTTTTTTTTAAATCTAGAGAAGTTCTGAAAAAAGGAAGTGGAACTGCTGGAAATTTCATGTGCTTCAGATAGTTAAGGGAGTAGTAAGGATGTTTTTGGAACTGCCTTAGCAGCTTAAACATATTTTTCAGATATGCCGCTTAGAGAAATGGAGCTGTAGGCCCATCTCCATTATTGCTTACTGTAGGAGGAATCAACCTGCTGACGCTGTAATCTTTTCAAAAGTGGTCAAATCCTCTGTTACATTAGACCTTTGTGCTCATCTCTGTATGTTCATGTTTGTTAGTTTGTACAGAGAAAATACTGACTGTGCTGATCAAACCCGTTTCCATGTTTAACGATGACTGAATTCAGGGCGATATGAATTTCATGCTTGCTGTGCCTGAAATGGTAGACAGAATTAATAAGATGCAGCTGATTTAACAAAAGGAGGTAAAGATGTAAACTTTCCTCAGAATTAAGAGAAGAAAGTATTTTGCTGTTTTCTTGGAAAAACAGGTTTTTTAAGATCGAATGAACCACTCAAAGGCAATTTATATATATCTGTAGATTGAAACAGACGAGAACTCTTCTGTTGTGATGCAGAGGTGCTGTGGGACGTCTCCAGTGCCTTCATTGTCACCAAGTCCAGGCTACAGTGTAAATCTGTGATACTACTGCAAGTGTCTTCTCATCTTCAGTATCCTAGGAATGAAAAGCATCAGTCTGTGATTATGCCACACTATTATTTAGGGCAAGGATCCAAACATAATAAAAATGGTGATGCTTGGCATAATCATTGCCTTGAATATATCACATGTCTAAACAAAGGTTATACGTAATCTAGTGAAGATTAAAGCCCTGTCTTCCAATGTAGTTGTCTGGAGCCTTGATTTTATGTGTCTGTACTATATGACCTGGGTAGATCTATAGTAGAGATGATCTATAGTAGTTATGATTGTATAGTAGATGTGATCTAGCTAGATCTTATAATACATATGATCACAAAACCAAGGCAAATTAAGAAAAGAGATAAAGCAAAGAAAGGATTTTATTTACAATTGGCAAAAGTGGTTCTCTTATGGCTGGATTTGGTGTATCAGTGGAGGTGCCCTGAAGGGGAACAGAGAAGCCTGTGGCGTGTGAAAGTGTTGGACTGAAGTTCAGGAATTCCCCTTGTCATGGAAGGGCACAAGCCTTGCTGGCACCGTGGAGATGGCAGCTTTCTTGTTCAGTGAAACATCCAGCACCCTGTCTGGCAACTCCAGTAACTGTGCTGAAGCTGGTTTTCAGGGAAGAAGGAAGGAATGTTTTGGGTTTTTTTTCCCAGATCATATTACACATTTTACACATCTGGGACACAATCTTGAGGGAGCTTAAATTTACAGAATTTATTTCAGGCAGTTACAAAATTTGTTTGAAGATTCACAGGGTGAAGTACTGCTGGTGCAGTACCGAGGTCAAGAGTGGTCATAGCAGCAGAGGACAGCTGGAAAGAGGGATGAAATTCAAAGAAAATAAATAAGGAAAATACAGAGACAAGAGGCAAATCCTTTGTGTCATTTTGCCAACACAACTGATCCTAAGCCAGTGACTGAGCTGGGGAAAGACTGAACAAGAAAGTATTAGTGGAGTGTGTTCCTCCTAACTATTTTTGAAGATTTTAGCTTCTACAAGCCTATATTGTGGTATATTTGATTACAACAAACTATAGATGGAAAGTTTGGGAGAACGGGAGGTTTGAATTCAAATCTAAAAACTGCATTGCTCTCTAGTCTGCACAGTGTACCCTTGAGTATGTTTTCAAATCTTGTTCAAATTGGTCCATTGCACAAAATGTCTGTCACTTCCAGTCACTGTAATTCAACTAGTCGCCGTAGTTCAACTAGTGCTCTATATTGCAGCAGTTCTGGACTATAGGAAAGTTGGGGTCTGGCTTCAGGCGTGCAATCCAGATATTCATTCTCTCTGTATAAGGAGCATTAAATTCTATAAAAAAATCTTCTCCGAGAAATGCGATCTCCCCTTTCTTAATTGTAAGATTTATTGCTGTGTGCACTGTAAAGCACATGTTTTTGTAATTTTAATGCATGTGGGAATTGTGTAGCTTAATTAACATGTAAATGGGACATTTGTCTTAGTTATCTAAGCAAAAAACCTCTTCTGAGGAATGTGCCTCTGTTTAGAAAACAATTTATTTGTTACAGGCTTTCAGGCCAAGCTTATTCAGACTTGGGCTCTAAAAGCAGTGGTTAGGCAGCTCACTGCAACTTGTGATGGCTTTTAGAGAAATGATAACTTTATTTTGAAAGGTGATAAACTGAGACTACTATTGATGCTAGCGGGATGTTTTTGAGAGTATCTAATTGTGTAAGCATATTGTACACACACATATACACTGGGATTCCATGTGTAAAGTGATGAGCCTCCATTCATTTAAGTGGAGCTATCTGAGGGATTAAGCCTTAGTATCTCATAATCTCTTAGCTGTAGTATTTGAACTATTTGTGTGCTGAGGTGAACTTGGTATTGAGTGCCTGCTGTCTCCCTGTATTTGTTATTTCCATCTTTCAGTAACTATTCCCCACAAAATAAATGCCCTGTCACTAACCAAGCTATCAGAGAGTACACACAAAAATTGGGGATGTATATAGGAATATACAGAGTTTTGCCTTCTTTACATTTGGTGTCTGGGGAGACAGTGCCAAGTGAAAATGATTTTGCAGACACAAGTAAACTTGACCCCATTGCTGACCCTGCTTTGAGCAGGAGGCTTTTGCCAGAGACCTCCAGAGGCTCCTTGCAGCCTCAGCCATCCTGTGAATGAAGCCACCCAGTAGCTGCTCTGGTCCTGACTGAGTGGACAGATCAGGATCTATCTGCAATACCTGGTATCAGCAGATACCATACAGAAAACTCATGTCTTCTGTGCTTTCAGTAGGACGTTGAGACATTGTACAGTCTGGAGATGAACACAGCAATATGGAGCATCCCAGTGATGGAAGAAGGCTGGTTAGCCCCATCTCCTATTAAGAGACTGCTGGTTTCTAGCCCTCAGCTGCAGTGCCAGCATCACTAATGTTCCTACTGCTGCATGTCAAGTTGTCTCTGATTTGCCATCCCGTTGTACGGTGCCTACATGTTGTCCTTAGGTGACACGTCCTGTGAAAGGAGAGGCATTCCCAGTCTATTCATAGCAGAGCTGTGTCTGCTCCACAAGCCCTGCAAAGCAGTGCTGTATTCCCTTCTTCACCTCCTTCAAGACAAAAGCTGTTCCTGCAAACTGTTCCCAATGCCTTGTGGAACAGGAAAGCAGAAACTGTAGGAGGAAGCAATTTTTCTTGTAGCAATGCATGTGTAGGACTCCTGTCATTATCCTCCCTGCCTACCTACTGTTAATCCAGCTAACTGTTTTTTTTCTTTTGTTCATAGTATGTATATTTTCTGTGGTTGTCTACACAGATTTCTCAGTCTTTTCTGAGGATGTTGCAAAGTATGGTGCTTACACTGCTGCTGTTATGAAGTGTTAGAGGTCATAACTGCCTGTAATGCATTTATCCCCAGTCCAATGAGAGCTAAAGAAAATACGAGACAATATGCTGCTAAGCCATAGAGGTCTGCTCCATATTTAAAAGGATGTTGATTTAATATCATCCGTCTTTGTTGTTGCCTTTTCAGAATTTCTGCTTGGTTAGGAGTGCCGGTGCACATCAGGGGTTGTTTGCTTTACACTGAATTAAAAATTCAGAAATACAGTTTCTTACATCATGCTGGCATTGCCCCTTTATGGCATGGTACAGAGCAGAAAGTAACAAAGCAGAGATGTCTGGAAGTGAAGGTGCCATGAAGTCCTTGAATTCAGAGACTTTTTGTTGGGGAGGCAAGGAGATATCTCTGAACTATCTATGCCATCTTTTGCAGCAGTACGTGTATTACATTGACCATCTCTGACCAAAAGCCATCTGGCATAGGCCCAAACAATTAAATGCTCTTTGAATTTATTTTCAGTTCAGAGTGATATAGATTAAGTTCATGGCCACAGAGACTGTAGAGTCCTCACTCCTGGTGTTTTGCACCGTAAGTGTTTTTTGGGAAGAGAGGCATCTTCTGGGGTTGAGATATTAAGCCTAAAAGCTTCCAGGGGAAAACCTGAGTAGCAAGAAGGTCTAATGAGAACAGAATAATGCTTTCTGTCTTTGGCCCTTAATCTGTAGGGAGGGCGTCAGTGTCAAGGGATGGGGAGGTGGCAAGCAGCATAAAAAATTCATTTGCTTCTCATAGATGCTCTAAGTCAGAAGGAATTCACTCCCTTTTCCTGAGCTCCTTTAAGTTTCTAGCTTTAAGTGTATGGCCAAGCTCCCCGTCCTTCACCTGCAGGTAGCAAGTTAGTGACCTTACAAATACAAGCTGGAAGGACTGTCCTAAGTACTTCTAGTTTAGAGAAAAAAGAAAAAAGAAAAAAAAGACACAACAGGATATCTCTTTTCTAATGGTGTCTTCACTTATGCATTTCCTTCCTCAGTATTTTACAGTGTTTGCAGACTTCTTCAGCCTGTCAAACAGTCTCCTGGAAACAGATAGGGATGCGGTTACAGAAACTTCCCACTCAGCAGGGTAAGAAATCACAGCTGCATCTAGTGCAGTGGCCAGCCGGGCAGTGTGCCTGGTGCACAGCTCTGCTTTCAGTCTGTTTAACACTGAAGAGAGACACGAGGGTGCTGTCCCCAGGGATGCCAGTGCTTCCCTTCCTGCCTAGCATGTGCGTGTGGCAGAATGGAGGACTGACTCTTCTTGTGCCTTCTCAAACTGGCCAACCCCAACCTGTTGCTTCAGGAGAGTGGTAGCAAAAGTGCTGGTTTCTCTAGTGCTAATAATGATTCTCTAACCTGAGGTTTATTCGGTGCTTTGATGGGCCATAAAGTCAGATCAGTTGCTATTTTCTTCATGCAATGGTTTCTCCTGTTGGCTTAGAAGGAAGACTTGCTTGCTACCATTCGCCTGATCTAAGCAGCACCCCTGAGCCATAGCACTGATACCAAAATACCAAGCTCTTGGCATCTACAGCCTTCATTTTGAAATTCGGGGTAACTGGCACTCTGCATGTCTTGAAATACAAAGCAGAGCTAGTGAGCCAAACAAGTGGGCAGATGCGTTTGAGTGAGAAGCAGCAGGCAGCTGAACAATCCCTGTGAAGTAAACACTAACCAGCGTTGCCACTTGGTGTTTAGCTTTCCAAGGTTCATTAGCAGTCATGCTTCTAAATTTCTATTCTTTATAAACATATTCAGAGTCCATACTATTTATTGAAAGGCCCTGTCTATATGAAAAGACACAAAATAGATCTGGAAAACATCCCCTGCAAAGCCAGATTGATTAAGTTCTGGTTCTTTAACCAGAAGGGATTGCTGAGGGGAGGCAGCATAATGGTCTTCAGGTGCTAAAAGGCTACAGCAGCACAGAAGGGAATAATCATCTTTTCTGACCAGGTTGTATAGGAAAGCAGACATGGCATAGACTGCCTGAGGAGACTGTCAAGTCTCTGTCACTGGAAGGCTTTATGAATAGGTTAGATGAGTCTGTGAGAAATAACAAACATGAGTACGGATGATCCTGCCTTGGGGTGTGAGCATGGACTAAGAGATCTTCTGAGTTCCCTCCAGCTCTGTGCAATTCTGTTGCATTCGCTCAGGCTTCTCCTCCAGCTGGAACAGCTATGTCTTGTTCTCGCTTTAGGGGTTCTGAAATGTCAACAACAATAACACTGCTTAAGAAACAAAAAACCACAAACCAAAAACTTGTGGGAAATATCTTTCAAGAATTCACTCAGGATTTCTCACACCTGTAAGAAAGCTCATATTGTAGATGTATCTCTCAGATACTCTAAGGCAGTGCTGTGACAGGGAGTAGGGACTAAGTAGCCCATAGGTATGGTTTGGGTGGCTTTTTTTTTTTAACCTGAGATATGTATGTTAAGTTTGGAGTGTAAGGAAATGGAGGAGAAGCAGCAACACTTTCTACTCATTTGTCACTTCCCTGAATTGCTTTTTGCTTCTAAAAATGAATGATTCATTTGTACAACTGCAGGATGAAGCTCTGTGGCCGCAGAATTTATTGCCCTGTTTTTTCTTGGGATTTCTTCTTTGCAGATTCCATGATGTCTAGAATGATGGTTCAGCTCAGGCTGTGTATTTTTCTTTCATGAACAGTAACTTGATTCCCTTCTACTTGGCTCTCTGTTTTCATGAGATCCTATGGTTTTTTGGAGTTGAGGTGTCTGACCCTCTTTCAGATGTGGTTAAAATGAGCGTGAGAAGTTTGTAAGCTGTTAGGAGGAGGCAGGGACCGAGGCACTGGACAGCTATGGCAACATCTTCCCCTTAGTAAATCAAGCTAACAATTGTGTGTTGATCCCTTCACAACCTCTGTTTCAACTGGTAAAAGATGAAATGCAAATCCACTTAGATGTATTCACTGACCTCAGCCTTGGCCTGATCAGCCCTTTCCAAGAAGTATGTCCTCGCTGGGCCACTCAGAGGTGGTGTTGCGTGCAGCTCTGGCTGTAAGAGTCTGTCACTCAGGCCTCACGGCTGTTTCTAAATCTGACACTCTGTTCTTCTGTGTGCCACAAACTGTTCTCTACAAGGAGTGATTAAATAGACTAGGACTCTTCAGCCTGGAGAAGAGAGAGCTAGGCAGTGTTGTGCAATGAGGAGCAGCACGAAGGAAGTAAATAATAAGAATTTGCCGTTTCTCACAAATTCAGATCTTACACAACATCAAGTTGGATATTGTTAGATGCTGTAGAGGTCAAATATAGAGGAAAAAGCCTGTAAGGCATACATGAATCCATAAGCCCCAAATTACTGGAAGCTGGCAAAGTGTTCAGTGGGGTGCTTTTAAACTTATTTCATCAGCATCTTTGCTGTGACACTGTCAGAGTAAGGAAATTGGAAGAGAGGCACTGCTAATCTGGTGCGAAGTCTGGAGGGAGGTGATAATCTTAGGACTAGGAAGCCCAAGTTCCTTACTGTTTTAAAAACATTCTTTTCATTGTGAGCAGCTCTTTGTACCTTGGTTCTTGAAAACTGAAATACATTATGTCATAGCAGTGCTAACTCAAAATATATTGGAATCTGACTGTGAATTTTGCTATGTACTAATACTTTTTGCACTGTTTTCTCTGCCTACATGGCAGTGGAATATTGGGGGTGTGGGTCTGTCTGTATGTGGGCAAACAATGGAAGGCATAGCCTGAGGGAAATTCAGGCAGCCTCTCATTTAAAAATAAATGAAATGGGTAGGAAAACAAATATGTAGATGCTGAGAATTTGGCCACACTATTGAGAAGCTCTGGGATTTCCTGTTCAGCAATTGGCTGGAATTCCAGATTTAGGGACTAGAAATATTAGCTTCAGTCCTGAAGCTGAGTTGGTTGTTTGCTGTGGTTGGCATTCTGTTCAGAGAATAGATGCAGGAATGTGGGCTCAAGAGATATTGCCGCTCAAGAGTTGCCATGGATATTAGGAAAATGTGCCAGAAAATCATTAAACCTCAGGCCAGAAACACTGTGGATTTCCATCCCTCCATCATATGCCACAAATGCTCCCTTTGGGCTGAGCAAGGCTCTCTGCTCTTAGGGCAGATGGACCTCTTGGAATACAGCAGCGAGGGCTGCAGTGTTGCGTGCAGCCTGAAGGTGTGGGTTGAATGATCTCATCTGCTTCCTGCATGCAGTGGGACAAACTGCTTTGAAAAGTTAGTCACAGAGAAGAAAATTCCATTTCCAGGAGTTCTTGCACTCCGTGTGTACACAAAGAGGTACACACTGGTACAGATCTGGTGTGGTTTCCTCTACTAGCTCCTCCAGACTCTGTAAAGAGAAGTGCTCAGGAAGCATTGGGATATCTTGTTCCAAACAGCTGTTGTAAGGGGAAAATTGGCCTTATTTTCCTCTGACTTCACATCTTTCATGGAAATAGTCTCCTTTGCCCCTCAAGATGGTGCTAGAAAAATGGTTGCTTCCACCAGATTTTTGAGGCACATCCTTAGATGTGTCACATCCTCTTGAGACATACCCTCAACAATGACATTGGTTACATTAAGGCTTTTTAACTCCTCAACCTCCATCACAAAGGATGTAGTATTTCAGTTGGTAAGTGACAGAGAAAACTCTGTTAAGGAGCCTGAAATTTCATATGATTCTGCTATTCCTGCCAGGGCTGAAATAGCTTGAAACAGCTGACTTTTTGGCAGCTTGCTTTACCTGGACCAAGGTAGAGCTGAGGCAGATGCAGAAGCACGGTGTTGTACACCCGTTGTTATGTTGTCATAAGTTCTGTACAACATTTGTGCATGGGTGTGTGAGACTAGGTAGTCGGGATTAAGAGGGCCATGTATGTGTTAAGCCTGTTATTATTCATAAATGAACTATGAGAGTAGTCAGAGCCTGCTTCCCTCTAGGCTCTGATTCGCAGGAATGCGAATAAATGCATGTGTTGCTCTCCCTGTCTACAACTGCTAGGGTACTTTAATCTGATTGCTGCAGTTCATGTTGATTTTGCGCTGATGAAGCTTTGACTGGGTTGTCCTATTTTTACTTGGCTGGCACCCTGCCCTCGCTATAGCAAATACTGACAGTACTTGTCAAGGACAACACTGGGAACGTGAGTTCCCTTAAGTGACCTCGGGGAGAGGGGAAGGAAAAAAAAACAAGATTCACGTTGAATCCACCTTGGCAGATGGATGGATGGCGCATCTTGCAGGACATCCTGGGAATTCCAGAGATCTGCAATGAGGAACACAAACCTGACCTCAGGTATTTTCTTAAGATTCCTGGCAGTGTTTCATCTCTGTAGCATCAGCGGGCAGACACAAGCACACACCGATATTGCCGTCCTTATTAAACCAAGATTCATCTGCATAGTCCAATTCTCCTAGCAAATACAAACAGCGGGAGCAGTGTGCGGTATACATAATAATCACTGCGACGGGATTGGCGTTAACACATGACCTCATTAGGGGGAAACATATCGACTTGATTCATGAATTTGCTTCCCTGTACTGCTCGAGTTATGGAGCACAAACAGCATCCTTAGTCCCGATCCTTTTATCCCTACCTGTGTTTTATCTGTGAAAATTCTTCATAACATTTTCTAAATAAATTAGCTTAAAGTGCTCTTTTTCTTGCTAAATAGAGCTGACCTTTTAAATCCTGCTTTATGCCTATTTCCTTTGTAGATTCCATTAGATTTTACTATCAATTTTTACATGTAAGAAAGAATAATAATTTTTTACTTTTTCCTCCTTTTCTTTTAGTACTGAACTTAACATTGTTTCATGTGTTGTACTGTCAAAATGGGCCTTTGGGAAATTAATTACTGTTGCAGGTGAAGGGTGTTAGGATAAATCTGATGAAAGCACGGTCTCATTTTGCGTTTCCCAAATCTCCTCTAAGATTTAATGTATGCCCTGCAGCAGAAGCCAAACTTTATGTAATTCCACTCCCCCCGCCCCCGAAGTTGGCCATACAAACGAGAAAATATCCTGGCTAATTATACCCAGTGAGTTTTAATTTTATTTATTACAGTCCCAGGCTGGGACTGAAAAAGCAAACACGTAATATTGCATTCACCCCCACATAAATACCTACAGTGCATTTCAGAAAGAATAAAAATAAAAAACACCACCCACAATTTGGTATCCATTCTTTTCATTCTCTGTAGTATTCCTATTTTCAGTATTTAGTGTCTTCTCTACAGAAAGGACAATTAGTATGTACTCCAGATTATTTTCTCTTTGCAGGAAATCCTCTTATGTTTTCCCTTCTTGGGTTTTATAGCAAGCGTCGGGTGTTTTACGATCACACTCCTTGAAATTGTATGGTGATCAAAGCTGGGGCGAGTTGAAGACATAAGAGGGGATGTCATCCGTCCTTTTTGAAAATATTTCTGATTTTGGGTAAATCCCAAAATATATTTGAATATTGCCCTTCTATATCTCTGTCATCAGCCAAAGCAAAGCATTTAAACTGCACACCTTCAGATGCTGAAGTACCTGGATTTTTTTCTAAAATTGTTCTGTTAAATGCTACATACAAGAGAGGCTGTCCTGCCTAGTTATGAGGATCTGATGGTCCAGGTTATAGGTCTGATCTTTTGAGTCACCTTAAAAAGGTCACTTAGTCATGTGAGTGACTATTGTCCCTCTTGTCCTTAGTCTCTCTTGCCTGTTTCAATTGTAGGCTCCAGTGGACATATTTACAAATAGCACAGGGCACACTGAAGCTTCACATCTCCTTTCAGTTTCTGTTTTAATTAAGGAAATTGTAGATGGGTTTTAAAAAATTTTTTGCTTTCTTGTGCTTGAGTTGGTACTTCATAAAACACTGACAATATGTTTTGTGTTTGTGCTGCAAAAAATATAGTATTCTTAGAAACACCTATCCTTTTCATCAGATTTTCCTTACAGAATTTACTATTTTCTTCTGTACTAAAATCAAAGCAAAACAGCAGAAATAATGATGTAGAGATGGAAGAGGGGAAAGAATCTTAAATCCAAACTATGTTACATGGCAAGAAAGGAAAAGGTGAAAAAGGTGTCTTAATGACTTAATCCGTTATAAAGATTAATATACAGTGGAAAAAAATTGTATTAGAAATAGAGGAATTCATGACATCCTGTGAGAGTTGAAGAACCCCTTGGGTCCTTCCTGAAAGTATCCACCTACATCACAAATCAGACATGGTAACTAACGTAATTAAACCATTGCAGGTAGCTCATTTTGGAGTGTGAGTCTTGGAAACCCTCAGTACCACCTGAGTTTTAGCGTGGAAGGGCAGTATGCAGAAAAACTGAGCATGAGGTCATCTAGCCCAACCCCCCTGCAGTGAGCAGGGACAGCTTCAACTAGACCAGGTTGCTCAGAGCCCCGTCCAGCCTGGCCTTGAATGTTTCCAGGGATGGGGCATCTATCACCTCTCTAGGCAACCTATTCCAGTGTTTCACCACCCACATTGTAAAAGATTTTTTCTTAATCTAAATCAACCTGCTTTTAATTTAAAGTAATTACTCATTGTCCTATCATTACAGGCCCTGCTAAAAAGCCTGTTCCCACAATGTGGCCTGTATTGACAGCAGGGTTTGCCCTGACCCAAGTACAGGACCCTGCACTTGACCTTGTTGAACCTCATGAGGTTCACACGGGCCCAATTCTCGAGTTTTTTCCAGGTCCCTCCGGATGGCATCCCTTCCCTCTATCGCGTCAACCTCACCACTCAGCTTGGTGTCATCCCCCAATCTTCTCATATCTATTCTGATGTTTAAACTTAGCTGTATAATACAGGTAAGAGAGTTTCTCTCTCTGATAGCTTAAGGTTTGACTGCCAATCAAGTATAATAAAACTGTGTAGAAGAACTCCCTGCTCTTGGACTTGTATATGAGTTTTGCACTGTCAGATGAGCTCGATCTGTGGTAGTTACAAAACAAGAACAAGTTTGTACAAGGCAATGTCTCTGTAAAAATAGGCAGTCACAGTGGAAGGTGCTGCCTCTGAAAAGGGGAGAATTTTCTGTCCTTTGTGTTTCCTTAATGTGAATGAAAAGGAGTGCTCAGATTATTTGGACCAGCCCATGAATTTGTTTTGTCTGCCCTGCCTTAATTTTAAGGCTTTTTATTATCCCTGACTTTGCTTCATACATGCAAGACCAGCTGCAGAAAACAATGATTCAGGCCCGTGAAGGCTGCACTGCTCTGTAGAAATACTGTGTTTCAGAGCAGAATGCAGATTCTTCAGATTCCTCTGCCACACTTGCCTCACCGCATCTGAATTGGAGATGGATTGTGTTCTAATTTAATCTTGTTCTTTTCCGGATAATTTTGTTTATTTTTGTTTTTTCACGTGAAGCGGAAAATTGAGATGGATTCAAATCACATTTACCTGGTGCCACTGCAGAGTAACTAAGAGCAGTGCTGATATGGTCCTTTATAAATGTGTTTAATAAATGGTGTGAGGGGTAACTATAGAACTGGTTTGAGCAGGGTGAACTCCTTCCTACAACCGCAATGACTTGTACGTGTGGAAAGACGTTGGAGTTGGAGAGAGTTAGCTTTTGCTGTTGACACAGAATGGAGGGACTTCCCACTAGTGCTGGAGAGGGGATTTGCCCTGAACGAGACCCCTGTGGAGAAAGAAGGCAGTTTGAAGGCTGGTAGGAGGCTACTTAAGTGGCTTTTGGAATCCAGTTTGAGTGTGGGATTGAGTTTCGGGGGAACCTGAATAGAATTCACCCCCATTACTATTCTTTTAGTCTAAATTCATGGGATGTGCAACCACATGGTAAATTAAAGGCCAACTACGGGGATGCATGCAAGATGTAGTATCCTGTCCTTGTTTGTTTGATTTTTTGCAGATGGCTTTGCTGCTTTTCCTTTGTAAAATGATGAATTCTAAATGGAACAGCTGTCTGTACAGGATGGTTTATTTGTTTCCCTTTTTTCATTTTCAAATTTATTTATATAAAATCCTTTCTGCCGATGCCAAGCCAAACTGTCAGCATATTTACCTCTATTAAAAATATAGGTGTTCTAACAACAAAGCAATCAAACCTTCAAAAAAATACCCTTTTTCTAAGGCATATATAACAGGCTCTTTTCCCTTCACACACACTGATCCCAGCACAAACACCTCCCACAGTTCTGTCCCAGTCCCACGCCTGAGGACAGTTGTCATTAACGTTCAGATCTTCTAAATGTTGGTCTCACAGTGGTATGCGAGTGCAAAGTCTGAGAACCAAGGTGACCAACAGTGGAACTAAGAACATATTTTAAATGTTCAATCGTCAAGTTTTGCAAACTCGGAAAGAAGAAAAAACTATCTTTGTGACAAATTATTAAAATGACAGAAAAAGCCTTTTTATTTTTTAGATTTTTTTTTTTTACATTTATTCAGTTTGGTAGAATAAATGATTTTCAGCATGGAAAAGAAAAATTGTCTTTGTTCACGTTACTCTTGCTCTGTTTGTACTCCATGACTTCTCACAGTGTAATAAATTTGGCTTTAAAAAGAAAAAACTAAACTGTGACAGAACAATTTTTTAAAAGTTGTTCAGTTTTCTAAAGTTGCAAGAGGAGAGAGAAGTTTGGAGGTGTGGTGGTGAGGAGGGAATGTGCGCTGAGGGAAACCAAAGATCTGAAGAACATTAACTCTTTTGCAGCCTGTCTTAATACTGTTTTTACTCACTCTTTCTTCCTTCCTCCCTCTGATTCTGGTAGTTCTCTTTTCTCCCTTTAATTGAGGAGACCTAGCCCACTCTTTTGCCACAAACAGACATCCAGGGAAAAATAAGAGTGGGATGTGGGCACTTTCTTTACTGATGCTTTCTGATCTTCCTTTGCAAATCCCTGAAGTTGTTACACGTTGTCTGTGTAGTAACATCCGTGGATTTCTCTTTGAAACACTTGTCTGGTCTCCCCTTGAACCCTTTTCTTGTATCCAAAATAATCTTTGCCAAGGAATTTCACAGATTTACAGCTCAGAAGAGCAGGGCAAAAATCCATGCTGTTGCAACTGGGATCAATCTATTGAGTTTTATTAAAAAGACAGCATTATACAGAAGAAAAGTATAGGCTGTTATAGTAAAACCATGAGTTTCATCACAGATGCATGCCTGCTGTATGAAGTCATCCCTGTTAATTGTTATATTTTGTTACTTATACGTGAAATAGCTGCAGCCCATAAATAGGAAAACATGCCAAAATAAAATGAATTTGAGATAATATTTTGGCAAATGCTTTCTTGATAGAAAAATTCCTACAAGTCGTGTGTTTTCTGGTTATGGCATTGTTGAGTTTTAGGGACTTCGTGGTTGTCTCAGAATGATGTATATTGACAGTGTTAATACTGAGGGCGTGTGCCCCTTTTTTCTTTCCCTCTCTGATAGTTCTCTTTTTTCCTCTTTGTTTAGGAAGGAGAGTGAATGGTGCAGGCAGGATGTGTTGTGCTGACTAAAACAAAATCTGAGAGGTGCTTGTTGAAAGTACCAGGTTTATTTCCAGTCAAGTGTAGCATCAAATGTGTAGAACTCCTTCAGTCTTCCCACTCAAGTAATTTTGTCATTGTTATTTCTTCATCATTCCTATGAAAGGGACAAATTTTGCCCTCTAATGTCTATGCAGTTTCTTCTTTGAATTCAAAGGAAGCACATACACAATTTTTGAGGTGAATGTTTCATCTAAGGACAGTGGATGCTTTTGTGCAGGCTCTGCATCTTGCTCACTTAGATGGCTAAGGTGTGTGTTTTCCAGCTTAGCTGCAGGAGGGAAAATCTTGCTTGATTCGTTTATTTTTTTATCAGATTCAGTCACCATGATATATTCTATGAATTAGTCTGAAATCTGGAAGATCAGAGTCCCTGGTCTGTCACAAACTGTCTTAGACAAATCATTAGATTTCAAAGTGTCCCATTTATGATACTCTCAAAAATTGAGTTGATCTGTTCGTTCATTTCAATTGCAAATAGGTCAGGGGCTGCCTGCTGCAAATTTTTCTCTGAGAAACCTTCTGTGATATCACTGCGTATTTTGCTAAAATTGCTTGATTCTACTAGAATGCAAATACTGATTTATATTTCAAATTATATGTATTTAAATCCTTCAACATAAGGATCCAGGACAGTTAGCAAATGAATAACCTGTGATTTAAGCCATGCCTTGATTAATTTTAATCATAGCTATTTCTTAATTTTGAGTTCTCTGACAATTAGGATAAATTTTGTTTCTAATGAAGGCACAACTGCTCAGCTAGAATGGGATTATGGTAATTATTGAGTTGCAAAGAAATTTATTTTATAAGCTCTTAGAAGGGTTAGTTATCTGACCAAAAATGAGATCAGTGTGGTTGGTGCTAATTAAAGCAAATAGACTGAGGAATAAAATAGGTTTAATTCTGAATTTATGAATACGATTAAAAGCTTATATGGCTAGTTCGGCTTGCATTTTGTGCATTGTTGGGGGGTGAAAAAGCATCTGCATTTGTAAGACAAGTAGAAATGAGAAGTGACCTTCAACTTTTTAAAGCCTTTAAAAGGAAACTGTTGTAAGGGAGTAAATGTAGCTAAGCCTCTGATACAGGCCTTTGGCAAACCACAAATGACTAGTAATTAGCTCTACTGCATGGGGTTAATTAATAAAAGGTAGCTTAAAATAGGCGGAAAGCATATTTGTCCATTATGCTGATGATGTAATTTATGATAATAACACAGTAGTGTTCTTCTTGCCTCTCTAAAGAACTTTATTAACATCAGATGTTTCTTTTCGCCTGCACCCCTGTGATGTGAATATAACTACTGCTGTTGTACAGGTGACATAAATGAATTTTTATCACCAAATAGCAGGTAGAAGTAAAGACAGTATGCTTAGGGCAAGGGCAGGCACAATCAAAGCACAAATATGAGCAAATCTGCTATTACAGGCAAAATTTATAGATTTCACTATAGAGCTGTTGAACCACAGTGCTCCTCCTGCAGTCTCTGGGATGAAGCTGCTGGGGAGTTGCTGGTTCGAGGGAGCTGGCACAGCCCTGCAGAGCGTAGCTGGGTGCAGATCACGCACCAGCCTGTCCCATTTGTGCCATCCTGCAGGCTGCTCTTGCTTTCTTCAGCGTCAACCCAATGCATCTAAATCTCTCTTCACCATTGTCAAGAGCAGATGTAATGACAGAGGCACTGGCTGGGCTGTCACTCTACCAGCAGGGTGTCAGGCTCTGTTAGGTTATTTCCCAGCATACCATTAACAGCCAAAATCTCAGCCTTCTCAAACTTCCTGCCTGGTAAGGGTGGGGCAAACCCAACAGTTCTGGCTGTCCCCTTTTTTTCTTCCTTGTTTTGGAAGAAAAGTGTTATCCTCCTAGGGAAGCTCAGGAAGTGTGGGCTGGAAGAGTGGTCGGTGAGGTGGATTGAGAACTGGCTAAATGGCAGAACTCAGAGGGTTGTCATCAGCGGCGCTGAGTCTAGTTGGAGGCCTGTAACTAGTGGTGTCCCCCAGGGGTCAGTACTGGGCCCAGTCTT
>Ga0065711_1008425_pt1 | contig 21967 bp, 24 predicted proteins | sample Hoacrofraction12_FD_59098 | JGI IMG/M metagenome (GOLD analysis project Ga0065711, IMG submission 59098) | Hoatzin crop microbial communities from Cojedes, Venezuela - Epithelial fraction 12 v2 (version 2) | ecosystem: Host-associated > Birds > Digestive system > Esophagus > Crop | place... | reverse complement strand
CCCCCCCCCCCATGCCAAATGTCAATGCAAATCAGTTAGAACTTAGCATATTTATTGCAGGTGTATTTATTGTTGATACAGGGGTGAGACCCTCAGCGAAACAGCTCCCTCGGCACTGCCGCGGTGCCGGGGGGCTCGCGGTGCGGCTTTACCTGGTCGGTGTGTGCTTTGGGATGCTCTGCATCCCTCCAGCCTTCCCCTGCTCCGGCGAGGGGAGTCTCGTGACTTCTGTTTCAAAGTGTTTATGGCTTCGGTCTCCTCCACGCTGGCAGCACCGAGCAGAGGGAGAACCCAAACTTGCTGCTTTTTTTCACAGCAGTGCCTGGCCGGAGGCAAAGCCTGCGTCGTGTTCGGCGCTGCCGGGGCTGGGCAGCCCCGGGGAGGGAGAACAGCATCCTCCGCCCGAGCCGGCGTCTCCCCCCCGTCGCCTTTTTTCTTTTCCCCCAAGGAACAGCTCCGAAGTTGGGAGAGCATATGGTAGTTTTTTTTATTCGTTGATTCCTGAGCATCTTTCAGCGTGTGGTTTCACATGACTGCTGATTCCTTGAGTTGGTAGAGATAACCAAGGAAGCACGGATCGTTTCCAGCCTAAGCTAGGATTTAGGCCTAAAGCTGGTGAGCTGAGGCTTAGATTAGATGGCATCGGCCCTCTGTAATCTGTCTCTGCAAGATTTTGGCCCAACTTCGTCATCTTAATCAATGGAAAATCATGCAAGTCAGCTGTGCTTGACGTCTCATCTACCGTTGGGCCACTTCTGAGCCAGAAATACCCTTCTGTTACTCTGCGTCCCATGTAGCAAGAATGTAAGCGCAGGTTTCTTTCCGGAGCCATGAACCAGTGATCAGAATATCCTGATCTGAGGCCATCTGACAGGGAATGAAAAGCAGACCCATCCCCGTGTCGCGCTGTAGGCAACCGGTGGTAAACAACAGCCACCCTCGCTCCGTCTGGGGTGAAAGGAGAGGTCCTGGTCCTCGGCTTTCATCTGGAGCGATGGGGGAGCAGTGCCAAAAGAAAAAAAAACATTTGTATTACTTCAGATTTTTGTGTTTTGTTTTCTGGTTTTACAGATTTGCAGTTTTCCCTAGGAAAACCTTGCTGGAGGAGCAGGGACTGTGTCAGGGTATTGCTCTCCTCCTGCTGAGCAGAGGGAATGGTAAGGGACAGGGTTGCGTCCCGGTGGGTTTAAGCCTGGTTTGGGCTCAGGTCTGGCTGGTCCTGGCTTTCTGCTTGCTGTTTTCATCTTCTTTCTACCTTGCTGCAGAAGAGGTGGCTCCAAAGCTTGGGAATATTCATGGCTCTCCAAATCCCTTGCTTCGGTATGGACAAATTGGCGACGCCTTGAAAATTGGCTTTTGGGGGAATACTCCCTGCTTCTGGCTCTTGGGGCGATTATTTGAGGAGGGAGCCGTTGCACACACGCTGTGCGTAGGTCGTGCAGCGCCTGTGGATGATGCATTTCCCTCGCTGGGTTTGCTCCGGTCTGGAATCAGAGCGCACACCCATGTTAAAATAGCACAAGGGACCGGGCTCCTGCTCTGGAGTGAGACCTTGAGCTGGGGTGTGAGTGGAGACAGAAGCGGGAGTGCCTCCAGGCCAGCCCGAGTCCTACGCAGAGGCTTTGTGAGCCTTTGAACATTTTCAGTTTGCTTCCATTTGCATTCTGGCTTCTGCACTGCGGAGGGGAGAGGGAGAGACTTCTGAAAGGGACTTGGAAATGCTCTGCAGCCCTGCTCCTCCTCCCCTCCGTGCTCTGCCCGCGTGGACCAGGCACGCAGAGGGATGGACGCTAGGTACCCGGTGTTTGCTCTGAGTCAATGTCTTGCAATTTTTTCCAAGGCCGTGCTAAAATTGTCCGAATCATGCCTTCCAGCCTGAAAATACCGATGAGTCACCGAGGAGCAAAGGGCTGCGGAGCCAGAATGCTGTGTGCAGCCTGTGGTGGGTAATTTTAGGCAGAGAGTAGCCTGGAGGGCTGTGCGTTGTTCCCAGCCCCGAATTTGCCTGCGTGGCTCCTGCACAGCCCCTCTGATGTGCCCTGGGCTTCACGCCTGTGCCTTGCAGGTAGCTGGGCATCCTCCTGCATCTTCCTGGATCCTCCTGCATCCTTGTGCATCCTAGTGCATCCCTCCTGCATCCTCCTGCACCTTGTGCATCCTGGCACGACGCACGCTGGCGTGCTTGCTGGGGATGCCAAGCGTTGCTTTGCGCCGTGCAGGGACGGAAGGGTGGATGGCAGCGAGAGGCTACCGGGCAGCGTGGGGATGCGTGCGGGTGGGCTGCGTGGCGAGGAGCTGGGAGCGGTGTGCAGTGCTGCAGCTCTTCCACACGGTGCTGACAAAACTCCACGGCAGACGGAGAAGCCACCAGATCGTCATCGGTTTCCACAGGTCCATGTACTCCCCGCCACCCTCCCCAGCGCTGCTGGAGTTTCGCCCACCCCGTACACAGCAGTGCCCACCCTGCGACCAGGGCAGTGTTAGACTTGACCTCAGCGATGCCGTAAAGAGAAAGAGCTGCTCGGTTGGATGTTTAGGTTGTGGCTTTCAGCTCCCTGGTTGCTGTGGGGTCTGTAGACCCCAAGCTGATGCCCTTCTCCTCTTGCACCAGCTGCTCTCGAAGCCGTGGAGTCAGGGTGGCCAAGGCAGAGGGTGATTCCTCCCATTTTCAGCTCGGAAGCTGAGGCTGGAAGGGCACGTCCACGCTCGGAGGAGCAGGGCACAGCCCGAGGGGGCTTGGAGACCAGTCACTTCCCAAGTTGGTGGGGTGGTAGAAGCAGGGGTGAAACCTCCTCTCGTGACTCTCTGCACTGTGGCTTCATGCGGGAGCCAGCCTCCCACCCAGCGTCTGCAGCAGCTTCTTAATTGCTTTCTTAACTTTGTTACTCCTGTTCTGTTGGCAGTGCCCCGAAGCAAGGAGTCCCCCAGGTGCATTAGCTCTTGCATGCCAAAATTAGATCCTTTTATTTAATTTTGAATCAAGGTAGCTTCCTCTGAGTGCCTCCCAGCATCTGCCGTGGAAAGGGGCAGAGGGAACGCGTCGTTAATTTTGCATGTGCCGTTCCTTAAAGGACCGTGTATCATTCGGCCTTCTGAAAGTTTTTCATGTTTCTTGCAGCTGTCCTTTGCGACCCGTGCGAGTTGGGCTCCGTGGCTACAAAACGAAGACATGAATACTTCATCTCTGCTGGCATATGTCTGTCTGGGCTGGTTAGAGCCGACGCTTTTCAGCGTGGGCGTATGGGTCTGGTGCACGCTGCTGTCGCACAGAGCTCGGAGTGGGGTTTGGAGGTGTTTGAGCCCTGCCTGTGTTAGGCTCAGCCCCAGGTCGGGTTTTACCTGGGTAGAAGTGCAAGGTGGGACAGCACCTCTGCCACATATTCGCTGTACGGCCTTGGGCAAGTCACTTAGCATACCCATACCTCTCCTTTTCGCTGTTTGGCGTGACGATGGGATGGCACTGGGATTGTAACTGGAGTAGTCCGTCACGGGGTGAGCAGGGACGGGTCTCAGAAGAGCGTGAACCAGGGGGGAGAAGGGCTGGAGGGTCCCTCTGCTTGCTAAGTTCACAGAGCTGAGGATGGTGTGCACGTGCGTCTTTAATTTATGGAGAGCTTCTCCCTTTCAGCAGAGGAGGTGGTCAGGACGAGCGAATAAATCTTTAAAAGAATAATGTTTTCAAAATCAGGCTCCTTGTCCTCGAACCCTTTGATGTATGAGAGCAATAGTAGGTAGGACACATAGTGAAATATACATGAGATCTCCCTGGAAGAGAATAGCGGAGTGGAGAAAATATTAGTGTTTACATCAAAACTCAATTGGAGCACTCGTTTCGAGATGATAGTTTATTATATCGCATGCAATTTAGTCCCACAAGGAAGTTTCTTCTGTGGGTGACGCGCGGGCTGGCTCCCCACCTCCCTCCCCTCGCCGTACCTGGGCACTGCCGTCCCCGCTGCGTGATTCATTCCCTCCCTCTGGCTGCAGTCTTGGGGTGCTTGGCAAGGGAAGGGGAGGAAATCATCGGCTTTTGGCAGCTGTGCTGTTTCTTGGGGGCCTGGGGTTGGCGTTGGCTGGGGATGTCTGGAGCCCAGGTTGGGAGAGACGTGTTAGGAGGTGAGAGGATGCAGAGGGAAGAAATCTCTGGTGGAGAGCTGCTTTTCAGGCCAGCAGCCCCTCCTCTCTGTCCTGCCGCTTTCAAAACCAAGTCTGCACCCAGTGTAGCTGTGACTGGTGGGTGGGAGAGGTTCTCAGGTCTCCTGGGAGCTTCCCAGCTCTTTGCTGAGCCTGGGCTTGAGCAGGTCACCGGTGGGCTGCATTTGCCGGTCTCCCGGTAGCTGAATGTTGCACCATGCGAAGGGCAGGGCTGGGGAGAAGGAAGGCGTGCGAGGCTCAGCATCCTCCAGCAGCCCTGATGCGATGGGGACGGGCAGGGTGGCATTTCCAGACAGGTGACCCCGAGCGACCTGCCTCTTCTGCTCCCATGCAGCAACGCGAAGGTCTGCCGTCCTGCCAGCTGCTTTTTGTACACTGTATTTTGCTGCGGTTGCCCAGCGTGACTTTTAATGGCTAGGTGCGGAGTACCAGGGGCAGGCATCTTCAGGCAGAGGATGCTCGGAGGCTCGCCTGCGCGGCAGAAGCGTATCATTTAGTTTGCTCTTCTTTTTCTCCGTGCACTTCCCTCCTAGTTACGAAGAGCTTTGTCAGAAATCCCTCCCGCCTAGTGCATTTTTTACCAGTCTGTTAGCCGGTCTGGGTGGCGGGGATCTGACTTCTCTTGAATAACACTGGCTGTGATCTGTGCGCGTTTTCTGGGCTTGCGGTCGGCGTGGTTCCCCAGGGCGGGGGCTGGCGGGGGCGGCGGGTGTGATTCGCTTTGCAGGCAGAGATTGAACGCTCTTAGCAGAGCTATTAGTTCTGCAGGTCGCTTCTGCGTGCGGGGGGCCGGGAGATGGGTGCCCCGTCCTACCTGGGTGCGCTCCCGACCACACCAGATCCGAGCTCTCGCCTCTCCTCCCCTTCTTTGTTTACAAATGTGCAATTAGTCATATGTATGTAAATTACTGAGGGAGCAGGAAGAGAGGGAGATGAGTGTTGAGATTTAAAAAAAAAAAAAAAAAGCCCATAAAAATATTAATTTATTCCAGTGCAAATGTTGTTTTTCGTAACCCTGTTTCCTCGGCAGCCCTGGGGTGGAAGGAGGGAGGTGGTGGTGTGGGCGCCGGGCAGCAAACGGGAAGCGAGGATGAGATTTTCAAAGTCACCTGGGAGATTGGGATGCTCGGTTCCCATTAATTTTAATAAGAACAGGACATCTGTCTCGTAGCTGACTTTGAAAATATCAGCCCAAACTTTGTCTAACCCTTAGTTCTTTCTCCACCTGTTGCTATCTTGTAACAATGCTTTGATGGCATTTAGAAATAAAAGTAGCTTTTAAACGTGTCGGTGCTGCCAAACCGGCTGCCGTGATGGATTTGGAGAGACCTTGTTAAAGGCAGAACACAGCTTTCTCGTGGTTTCAGACCAGCTGTGAGGCAGCAGAGAGAGTGCCTCTTGTTTTTTTCTGCTGATCAAGAGATCAGCCACCATCTCCCTAAGACAGGGTCAAGAATATCTTTAATTTGCTCTCAAAACCTCCAAGAAGAGAGTTATCCACGTTCTCCCGGGGTAACTCATTCCTGCTAGGGCTGTGGTCTTCCCTGGGAGCTGCTGGGCGGCTCGTGTTTACCCGGTGACTGACTGTCTGTTTGCAGACCCTGCGCTGCAGTGCCGCTGTCTCTCCGCCGCTTGATTTCTTCATCCAAAGTGTGCTGCTTCGCAGTTGTCTTTGTTGAATTTCATCTCGTTGATTTTCTTTTTTTTTACCAGCTGTTTGTCTAATTTATCACGAGTATTTTGAATTCCGAGCCTCACTCCTAGAGCACATCCAGCTCCTCCCAGTCCCGCAAGGTCTCGGATGCTTTCTGCTTTAGCATCCCCATCGCCGCTGACGTATAAAGCGAATAGGCTCTGCCCCTGGCAGACAAGGGGAACCCCTTTGAGATGCCCTCCTGGTGATGGGGAGATGCTCAGCAGCTATGCCCTACGTCGGTTCAACCAATGACAGTTCCACCCCCGGAACTTTCTTCCCAGCTCCACTCGTAGGGAACATCACCCGGGGCGATGTCAGGCGCTTTAATGAAGTCAAGGTATATCGCATCTGCTCCCTCCCCCCTCCGATCCACGAGACCAATTACACCGTCAGAAAAGGAAATTAGGTTGGTTTGACATGATTTGCTATTGACAGATCCGCGGTGGCTGTTTCTTATCACTCCGTTATCTCTTCAGTGCTCCCAAAATTGATTGCTGTGTAATTGGACCGCGCGTCTCGTGGAGGATAGGGCAAAATGTGCAGGACCCCTCGGGCAGCCAGGGAAGTGGAGGCAAAAAGCAGTTTCCTCCTCGGCTTTCATGTTTGTGGCTCCGTGTCTTGCCGCTGCTGAGGAGGGTGATGGGTTTGGCCGGACAGGGTCCTCCTGCCCTGGTGCGATGGGCGCCTTCGGTAGGCGTCTTGGTCATTTCCATTTTGAAAGCATCAGAAAAAAGCTATGTGCTTGGTTATTTAGGGATTTACGGGATCTCGGGGGAAGCTCAGCATTGATCCAATTTATCCCGTTGACTCCCAGATGCCCGGAGACCATCAGCAGATATTGAGTCGGCCGGTTCTGCAGCTCCCCGCTGCCGCCTCCCTCCACCGACTCCCGTGTTTACTCTTCTTACGAGCGCCGCGATTTAGTTTTATGACCTAGCGATCAATTCTCCATCAGGAGCTCGGGAGCGGCTGCTGATGGGTTTCCGATAAATGGTAGCGTCGAGGAAAATATATATTGTCCCATCCCCGTCTCATTTCCTTATGCGCCGCACCCACCTTGAGCGAACATCTCCAGGAGGCAGAGACGGGGACACGTGGTTTGTCCAGGGCCTGAGGAACGAGGGGATTTCGGTTCCCCGGGGAGAGGAGGACCGGCGGAAAGGGACATTCATACGGCAGAGTCCCTGGTGAGGCCGCAGAGACGGGGAGCGTGCGCTGAGCGCGCCGTGGGTTTGCGGAGAGGAATCGCTCTGAAGTCAGAAACGAAACGAGTGTCAGGGAAAATAACTGGAGGCTGATGTTAATAATTAAGCTTTCTAATGAGAGCATTAGTTTTTCTCCGGTAGATGGATTCAGCCTTTCCTGTCCTGGCCTTGTTGTGTATAAACCAAACGCAATTTTCCATCTGCCTTTATTGCTGGAGACAAAGCAGAGCGCGGGCAGCAATTCCTCCTCTTGCCTTCTGCGATGGGGAGGCCAAAAGAGGATGGGAACAATTATATTTAACGTGCTTCTGCTCCGCGGGTGTTTGGTCCTGCCGCTGCGAGCCGCCAGTTTCCTCATCTGTAAAATGGGCTTTAGGGAGCCTGGAGCTGGGTGGATTTTGTTGGAAAGAAAAAAAAAAAGTGTTTTCCGACAGTAGTCTAGGTTTCATGGAGATTTACATTTGGGATGTGAAGGGACTGGAAGCAGGAGCATCTATTATGCTCCACTTTTTTTCCTTTCCTGGGGAAAAGCCAAACTAAGACATTGTGTTTGAAACTGGCACATCAAACGCGGTTTGGTACAACGCAGCGGTTTGATGAAACAAAGAAAAAAGGTCCCCGTTTCTGAATTTCAGTGTTGTGGAACTGATGATTCCAGAAAAACCTTTCAACTTCTCACCTTATCTCAAGATGAAAACAAATGTTGAACTACTGAGATTTCCCAGAGGAAGGAAGTTCTGCTCTCCTAACACCTCTAACACTTACTTTTTGTTGTAAATCATTTTGAGCTCTACAGATGAAAAGCTCTTGGTAGATGCAAAATATTGCTGCTTTTTATTTTATTTATTATTCATCATGATAGTTCATGCCCAAAAAGGAATTCGTATTCTTTCTTTCTTAGCTTCTGGGACCTATGAAAATCACCCAGCGATGGAGCCTGAATGCTTGTAGTTGTGAAAGGAGTGGGAAATTCATTAAAATTTCATCGTTCCTGGCTTAAAGCGTTCACTTGATTTGACCATCTCTGCTGGGGGATGTCTTCTGGCTCCCGAAGACCCCGTGGGCTTTGCTTTGCCAGGGCCAGCCGCTTCGTCCGTGCTCTTGGCAGGTTGCAGGGACAAAGGGGGGGGGGGGACGGACACCCCTGCGGGAAGCGGGGTGCTCGTGCTGGGGAAGGAGGAGGCAGCTGATGAGCTTTGCTAATTGCCGAGGTTCGCAGGCAGCCAAGCCCTGGGCGGCGGTGGCAGGGCCGCGTCTTTCCCGACGCCGTGCCGGTTGGATTTGTTTTGGCACGAGGCAGACGCGGCAGCTGGTCCCCGCCGGTCCCGGGGGCACAGGTAGCTGGGAAGGAAGGGGGGGATGTTCAAAGGATGCCTGGCAAAGCGCCCGCCTGGCGGAGGAGGGAGGGAGCCTTCGATGAAGTTTCCCCCAAATATGCAATTAATTTTGACTTAATAAGACGTTTATTGTATAATAAACAACAACCGATTCATGAAAAAATATTTATTGAGGATTTATGGCTGGGTAATGAATTTGTAGCTCAGTTTGCCTCGACTAGATTTATTTACATAGCAGTTAAACCCCAATCAATAATACACTTTTAATAATCACTATATTTAAGTAGTATTTCAACAATACGCTGTAATTAGGCCATGAATTCTGCTGTAATTCTTTAGATTTAGTATACTTCGGGGTTCAGTCTCTCCTTGATCGTGATGTGAGTGCTCCATTAACATTAATTAAGTGCGTGCCAATCAAGCAGAGAATAAACCTCACTCTGTGTGATCCGCCGGTGAATAGCAACAGGGTGGTAGGAGAGCAGCAGCTCAGGCTTCCCGGGATAGACAGCAACTGTTTCGCTTCAGCATCCTTCACTGGCTCATCTGTCTTCAGAGTGGTCCTCATCGAGATTGGCTCCCGGTGGAAGGAGATCTGGGGCTGCTGATGGGCCCGTTTCCACCCACCTAGGCTATACTGCCTCGTGATACACGACAAAACAGCACCCAAACAAGGCTTTGAGATTAAATTTCTGGTTTATACCCGTGGAGCTGTGACTACTGCTCAGGCCAGGGGAAAGAAGTCCCCGGGAGCTGGGCTTGCTGGGCGTATTTGCTCTGTCTCTGTGAAAACAGCTCGGGAGCGGGGTGGTCCGTGGTGGAGGATGCGGGACGGCGATGCTCGTCCCGCTCCCAATGTGGAGGGGATGTAGGTTTGTCTTGGGTGCAGGGAACGGGTCCTGCTCTTTGGGGCTGTTTTGCTGCTGGTGCGAGGCAAGTGACTGCGAGGAGGTCTGGCGCCGTTGCTTCCCTCTACCCGAGATAATTTTAGCTTGGGTTTTTGGTGAGGTTTAGTATTCTGCTGGGCGCGCTGATAAACGTGAGCGTGGAGAGGGTGCACTTCAGAGCATGATTCTGCAAAGTTTTTCTCTATTCGCAAGGCACTTGGAAGTCTTTCTAGATGAATGAGGCTTTAAATCCACATTTTTCTCCTGCGCTTGGTCAGTCAGTCTGTCTAATATCTCTTTGACTGGGCAGTTGTACCTCTTGTCTCTGTCTGCAGCCGGCCGTATCACTCCTGAGAAGGATACGGGTGTGTATATTTACAAAATGTCTCCTACATTCTTCTCCCGCAAGGGACATTTGAAATGGCTTTGGAAAAAAAAAAGAAAAGCCCAAAAATATAGCCCTTCGCTCCCTTGCTTCTGCCTTATTCGAAGAGAGCCCTAGGCGGGAGTGAAGGCGCAGGGCTGGCAGTGGAGGAGGTGATGCACCGGTGAATATTTACTGCACCGTCAGAAAAGATTCCGTGCTAAGGACTTATTTCTTTTTTAATTCATTAAATCAACCCGTGGCGCAGTTCAAGTGCCGCTGCCGGTGGGGTGTGGGAGGCCGGGATGGGAGTGCGGGCTGGGGCTGCAGAACCGGCCCCCCCGATGAGATGGGGCAAAAAGACTCGGCGGGGTTGAAAGCTCCGCGTGGGAAGCTCCATGCGAGCTTTCCCTGGAAAGGCGCGGAGTCGGGAAATTAGGCAAGACAGCAGACAGGGAAGAAGGATGTGGCGTGTTATGGTAATCGCTCTTCTTAATTGCTTTGACTCCAATGCCCAGTCATTTCTTATCCTAACAAAGACACGATGGCCATCCGGTCCTGATCGCCAAGCAAATCCCAAGGGTAGCTCCTCTTCTCGCTCCATCACAGACCCACACAGCCTTGTGTCTGCCGGCCCCGGGACGTAGCCGGTGCTGGGACAGAGCGGTGGCCGGTCCGGGGGTCACAGTCCCGCGGGGGGCTGAGCCTGACAGAGGGCATTTGCTGCGAGAGGTCGGTCCGGCCACCTCCACTCAATCTGCCTGTGACAACCAGGGTGCAGAAAGGCAAGGCAGGGCCGCTGCCATCAGTGTGTTACCAAACCCCTTTGAGCTGAATAGGATCCTGATGCTCAGCTATGCAGTTTGCACTGATTCCTCGGTACACTCGTGCTCTGAAGCCAACAGGAGCGGGTGGAGAGGTGCCTGCAGCTTTTCGGCTGGGCTTGATCCAGCGCGGAATAATTGCGATGACTGTTTCGCTCTGCGCCTGACAGTTCGGGGCTTAGAAATCCCCCACAAAAGAGACCTGCGTATAGAAACTTGACTTGGAATCCAAAGCAAAGCTGCGACTGGCAGAAGTGCAGATCTTCGGGCTCAATCAGATGCAGAAAGACAGGCAAGCAAAGCTGAGATGGGAATATGTTGCTTCAGCTGTGCACAGAAAGCTGCTGAAATTTTCCATATCAGAGAGATGCTTGACAAAAAGGGATGGTCTGGCCTGGGGTTTGCGGGGAGGAAAACAACGGCGATGACGACAGCAGCAACAAAAAGCTCCCTCTGCTTTCCCCACTGGTGGGATTTGCCTGTTTGTTCTCTTCCAGTGACTTTCTGAGCCAGCTTTCTCCATTTACAAGTCAAAGGCAGCTGCCTGTTTGCCCTTGGCATGTCACAGGCTGAGCTGCATCGCAGGAGCCGGGCTGGGCACGCGTTCGGGCTCGGAGATGCCCAGAGAGCAGCCACGTTGTGGAAAGGGGCTGGCTGAAGCAGTTGTGGGTATTTCTTTATATTTTTTTTGATTCAGAACGGTGATTTCATGCACTTCTCCTCATTCCCTGCAATGTGCCTCTTGGTGACTATGCGGGGGGAGTGTTGGTCACGCTCTGAATCGTGCTGGAGATCTTCAGAATGAATCTGTGGAGCAGGCGAGCGCACACCATTGCTCTGCGTGTGATTTTTTAACTAGTCTTAGGTCTTCCATCTGAGTGAGAGAGGTCATGCTTTGCAAGGGGAAAACTTTGCTGCCGCCAGCAACATCTTTCTCTCCACCAAGCAACAGCTCGCCCAGCTCGGGCATGCAGTCGGAAGCCTGGCTGGCCCGGCGATGGCCACAGGAGGACTTTCTCCTCCTGGCTGCATTACAATTCCCCCGGCATCGCAGCAGCGATGGACACTCGGACATCGGTTGCATTAAACATAGGGTCAGTCATTTCCCTGCCTTCGCTCTTTGTCTGTAATTCTGCATCTAATGGCAGCAATTAGTCACTGTCCGAGAAGGGATGAGCAAGCTCCTGGCTTGTCCCTGCTCTCTGACGGATCTGCTGCTCCAGAGGGATGGAAAGGTGATTAGCAGAGGGTTCGTTATTGATCAGCTTGAGGGAGAGAGGGGCTCCAGAGGTGAAGCTCAGCACCTAGTTTAAGGGATGGGGCAGAGAAAGGAGAAGAAAAATAGGCTGACAGCAGCCCCAGGGAGGCCACAGCCACCGTGCCACAGATGCAAAGGACAAACGCTTATTGATTGGAGAGGGGTTTTTAGAGGTAGGTTATTTCTTTTTCCTCCCTAAAGTGGGGACCAATTATGGCTTTTGACTGGCAGAGACAAATACCAGAAGTACCAAGCCTGGATTTCCTGGGGCCATCCTGCTGCTCCTTACTGTGGGGTTGCAAACCCGCTGTGCTAAATGGAGCATCCCTTTCACCGCCTGGAAGAAAGAGACGGTGTCCTGACAAGGGGGTCGGGGCTGCTCTTCGCCTGCACTCCTCTGCCAGTTGTGCAGGAGCAGCTCTGCACCGTGGCTTGCAAAACGCCATGGAGTGAAACAAGTGAGGAGTAAGTCGCTCTTGTCTAGGAAAAACGAGAATCAAAGGAAACCCTGAGTGCAGAGCTGGCGAAGGAGCGGGGTGCTGGGCACAGTGGCTGCGCCTGGAGTGAGGAGAGAAGGATCCAGGGTGGATCTGATGATTCAGTCGGCTTGTTTCTGGCACTCACTTTAATTAAGTTGTGCAGCAGATAAATTAAGGCCGTTGCCAAGTTCCTAGGAGGGACGCGGGAAGGAGCTTTACAAGGGATGAGGGCCAGCTCTTCTCCCCAATGTTGGCCGTTGGTCACACCTCGGGGCCTCTTGAGCACCCTCCGACCTCCTCTTCCATCACAGCAGTGACAGAAAGAGGGATGAGGTTATTGACTGTGTCAACAGGGCTGATAAATCACAACCTTGGAGTCTGGCACCACAGAATATCCTTGGTCTGCTTGGGTTGGGTTTCATCTTCTCTGCCCAGCTCCAAGGNTCCCTCCGCAGGTATNGAGACAGTGGTCCTAGAGACACATCAGTAGTGATGCTTCCCNCTACTGAAGCTCATCCCTAAGGCTTCAGAGGTGTTTNTCCTTATGCCTTATTCCTCCTCTCCTCTTGCCTGGGCAGTTGTAGCTTTGTTTCCCAGATGAGCAGCCGGCTGTATTCGCTGATGGGTAGTCCAGCTCCTGGATGCTCCTTTCTCTTGAAAGGAGGCATGAAACCATCTGTGCTCCTCCGAGTCAAGGGCTGCACATGAAGTCAGGGGCACAGTGGAGAGCAGGAGAGCTGACAAGCCCACCCAGCCCTTGCAAACAGCACTGCCAAGAGCCTCTCGGATGCCCAGTCCTGTCGGGGTGGCTGACAGCCAAGCCTAGCCCAGGTGGAAGCAGGAACGGCTTCATCTGCAGTGGGAGGAAGGGATATCTGCACCCTCTCCATGGCTCGTGTTGTCTCCACCGTGCAAGTGATGGAGCGCAACCCTCTTCTCTTTAGTGATTATCCTGTCCTCGGGGGCTTCTTTGACCTTCAGCACCAGATGGATAACGCTGCGGGCAGGCAGGAGGAAGGCTCGGGGAGCGCTGCCTTCAATATGGCTTCACCCTCCTGATTTATACCGGGGAGAGAGCGGTGCTGATGCACGCTACCGCTCATAGATTATCTTCATTCCAGCAGCAGTCAGGCAGACAGGAGAGGTAAACGGAGAGCTATCTGCCACCCTATCCGTCACCTTCCCTCCGGCAGTGGTGGTGGCTGCCGCAGAGCCGTCTCTTCTGAAGGGAACTTTCCCTCTCCATCAAACAGCGCGAAAAAAATAGAAGTCATATTCTGCAAACGTGTCCATGCATCTCTGGAGAGCTTGTCATGGCTGCATCTCTCCCAAACCTCCCTGGCCGGGAAAATGCTGGATAGAAGACAATAACCATGGTCTTGGGGGAGCAGGAGGCAGGGCTGAGGTCCCTGTTCCACCCAGGGAGGTGCTGGGATTCGCGGCGGTGTTTCGAGGTCTGGGCATGGTAGTTCAACCAGAAGAGGGTAAATCAAAGGCACAGGGGACCCAGTGTGATTTCTGGCATTGCTTTTTTTTTTGCTCTCCCCCCATCTCCTCACCTCTCACGCCTTAGTTTCCTGAACTGGAATTAACCTTAATCTTTCTTACCCTCCTCCTGGGGGAGCGGGGAGGCTTGTTCTGCTCATGTCTGGCAAATGCTCTGAAATCCTCCGGTGAAAGGTGCTGACGGAGCACCGGGGATTTTTAGGAATCCTGGATTTAGATAAGCAGATAGGCAGACAGCCGATGGGAAGGCACCGGGGGCCGGGGAGGTGGGTTTATCAGCCGTGCTGCCGCACCGTGTCCTGCTCCGGCGGGGCTCGGTGTGCCGGGGTGGACCGCCAGCGAGGTCCCTGCGAGATGCCCAGTACGGAGGATGCGGAGCAGCGCAGTTTTCAGAGCAGAAAGTAGAAAGTCTTGCACCAGCGCCAGGCAGGAGCGTCTCGGGAGGAGGGGTGGGAAGCCTGAAGGCAAGTTATACCTTTCTTCTCTCGTTGCCTCTGAGAACGCATGAATTATCCAGCCCCCGCTGCCTGGAGACTAGGATCAAACCAGACGTGGGGAGCGCGGGCTTTGCTGCCGAGGCCGGGAAGCAGGCATGGTGTGGGGCATGCAGGCGTGGAAGCCAGCGCTCCCTCCTGGAAAGCATCGTGTGCTTTGGGTCTGAATTTAATTTCAATTCCCCCTTTTCTTAAATTTTACTTTTTTTTTTTTTGTGAAATAGTCATGATTTAGATCTGTGTGCTCTCTTGGGTTTTTTTGGGGTTTTTTATTTATCGACTGCATGTAAAACGTGCCCAGTAGCCCAAACATAATGAGTTTGCTCAGCGTGGAGCCAAAGTAATGTACGTGCAGCGAGCGCAGAGCCCAGCTCTGCAGGTTCCCGGCGCTGCTGGTTTGCGGTGTGCCTGTTGGGTAGCTCCGGACGAAGTCCTTCCACCCAAACCTCCGCAGGCTGCTGGGAAGATGGGAAGCCGTAGATCCCAGCCCTCCTTTTGCTCGGGAGGCCCCTGTTTCTAACGCAGATCTGATCAGCATCCCGTGGCCGAGCGGCCTGGGCTTTGGTGCGTTCAGAATTGCCCTGCGGCATATGATGAGCAAAATTTGAATGCCTGGTGAGGAGCAATCGGTCGAGCAGGAACAGGGGGATGTATTGCTCCAAATGGAAATAATTTATATTGCCAGGGAAGAGAGTGGCCTGTTCTGAGCTATTGCGCTGGACTGGCTCAGTAATTTGCGTGGTGCGGATGGGAGGACGGAGCCTTATTTCGGGAGGCTGCTCGAGTCAAATCGTGAAGAAAGAAGGGTAGTCAGAAAGAGCCAGGACGCGTAAAGATCAAAGTTGAAAATCATTTGCATTTCATCAAGAACTAGTGGAAAAAGGACAAGGAAAAAAATCCGTCAGTTATGCTAGTTTTTCAGCAGTAGGAGTACGATTTAGACTAGGAGGAAAAACACGCACAAATTGACGTTTCCCTGTGTTTTCCAAGTGAGAATTGACTGCTGAGCCGCCGGTGTCACTTGAAGCGACGTTTGCGGACGCGTTGTGAAAATCCTCCGGCAGCGTCGTACTGAGCTGAGAGCCCAGCCCGATGCCACTTCGAACCCACGGCGCTCTCGCGGGCGCTCTGACGGCAGCAACTCGCCGCGGGATCCGGGGCCTTGGGGCAGAGGCTGTCCATGAGTTGTTAATCCATACGCTGTTCCCTTTTCGGTCTGCTCGCCTCTGTTTTTTGTGGCAGGGAGAGCCCTTAGCACCGGCACGAAGCGGCGGGTCCTCCAGTGCCACTGGTGTGCAGAGGCGGATGCTGGTGGTGCATCGTTGGGGTGCAATTTGTCCGCCTGCCCAACTCCTTTAGAAGTCCATGTATCGTTCCTCTCTCTGTAGCATTTTAATGCCTTTATAAAATGTTTCCTAATGACAGAAAGATAATTTGGCTAATGCAGCTCTGCGCAATTAGGTTCCCTAGTTAACATCATGTTCCTGCGTCAGATGCCCTTTCATCTCCTAGCCTATTTTTCATGCCCTCGGTAAATATGTTTAATAATCAATTGGCATATTATTAACGCACAATAACGATCTTACTAAATCGAAGCTCAATCTTTATTTGAGACACTTACAGTAAATATTGACTGTTCTGCGGAATTATGGCAGAGCCTTGAGCAGTCTGTTCCAGTGGGAACTGGATCCATTTTTTAATACTAGTTATTGATTTTCGGCAAGCAAACTGCCTTGAGGCGTCTGTGGGTTTTCTCCTCCCCTGTGAGCTGTTGGGAGGTGATGGGCACGCACCAGGTAGGCGATTTCCCTTTGCTCCATCAACAGTGCCGTGGCTAGGGATGGGCAGAGCTAGTGGGCATTTCTCGGTGTCCCTTTGGGGGTTCCCCCAAGGACGAGGTCGCTCCCGTCCCCGCGGTGCTGGCAGGGGCCGGGTATCGCCTGGCCGGCTCCTTGCCATCGACTGCCGTGGTGCAGCTGAGCGAGGAGCGTGCTGCCACCCACCGAGGTGACAACTGCCTGCTGCGGAGATGCTAGTTGAATTTTCTGCCCTTAATTGCTGCTAAGGAACAAAAATAGGCTCGTCTGGTCAGTTGATGAAGGCTTCTGCCACCTCCCATTTCCCTGCTATCCTGTGACCTGTCCGCACGCAGGCTGATGAGAAGTGACGCTCGCTTCTCCCCACGTGTCCCTGGATGACGTGCCACTGGCATCTCCACGTGGACGAGCTGGCTGACATGCGGGTGACATGTTTACAGCCCGGCTGGGATGACCCAGTCTCTTCCTCTGTCATCACTGTGCCTCACCGATTCAGTCCTCTAACCAGGCCCAGCCTTGGGAGGACATTTCTGCGTGCGAATTCAGATGTGCATCCCCACGAGGGAGGCCACTTACCCTCCTCATGCTGTTATTTGACAACGGTCCCACCAGCTCAGTGTGTTAGGCTGCTTTCCCCAGAGGAACGAGTTTTAGCTCTCCCCCAGTGCTTACAAAAGCCGAGGGAATAGCAGACATCTCCATTTTTCTCTTGGGTGGGAGAGGAGGGAGATGGAAATTAGTCACATCCCGTGCAAGATCTGTTTGCGTGTGCCCTGGAGGGAGCAGGCAGGGTGGCTTTTCCCTGTTCTTATTTTGCAAGAGGTCCATGTTCTTCCACAGAGAGAGGTTTGAAGGGAAGATTGACTCTTGGGGCTGTGAGTTACCACACGGCATGTACTACACATGTGGAGGTCTTCGGGAATGACTTTGCAGATCGTGCTTAGAGTGGGCCAATGTGTCTGTTGAAGCTAGCAAGGGTCAAGGGACACCTTTGTGTGTGCATGAACTCAGGGATAGCTGTCCACGCTCTGAATCCAGAGGAGCTCCCATATGTGGGCAATCCCTCATAAATGGCTGTGATGCGCTGTAGAGACAAGAGCTAATTCCCGGGCTGTGGGCTTGTCCGCACGCCCACAGCTGGGGAGGGGCTGCGCCTTGGCCATAGCTCATTGAGATGTGAAGTCCATTGGCGTGGTTGACTGTCTATGTATATTTATGTAGAAGACTTTGCGTCCCTGGAAGGTGCTGTTGCTTGTTATTTTGAATGATTACAGGAGAGTGACTGTACTACAATAGCAGGAGCCACTCATTAGCTTTGGCGTAGCGAAGAGAGAAATCAGCAACTCATTCCAGCCACATCCGCCCCTCGAGGTGAATATTAAACAGGAATTGATCCCGGGTAATGAGAACACAGCCCGGACTGCTGCGATTAGCACTGGTTGAATTTTAAACAGTTAATTATCACAACAGGCAAAGGGAGCTTGCTGGGGGGTGGCGCGAGTGTGTTGCCTTCAGGGTGGCGGCTGGATGTTAAGGGAGAAGAGGTGGTGTGGTTGGAATGAGTGGTTTGGGGGGGGTGTGGATGGGTTGTGTGCGAGGGCTTCCGTGTGCATGGCATATGTGTGAGCAGGGTACGCCGGGCATGCTGCCGGGAGAGCGCTGGGAGGGCTTTTGTCGGGGTGAGGAGGTGGGTGGGCAGCCCCATGCATTCTGCGGGGATTCGGAGGTGTAGATCTTGGGGGGAACAAGTGCGGAGCAGGGATTCAAAGAGCTGCTGGAGATGAGGGTCTGGGGGCACGTGCATACGTGCCAGGTGTGCAGGGTCCATCTCCAGTCCCCTCAGCCTCAAGTCAGGTGAAAGCTGGAGGATTCAGGGCAGGCAACAGGTCTAAGAAGCTGCAATGTGAACATATCGAAGTCGGTTTTTCTTGAGTTCGCTATCTCTGCTGCCTTCCTTCTTCTGGAACGCTGCGCAGAAACAAAGGGAAGGCGAGAAGAGGTGGCGGGTGCCAGGGGAAGGCGTGCTCTGTCTGCCTGGAGACAGGGGAATTATCCAGCTCGAATAAATATCTTTCAAAAAGAGAGGAAGAAAGAGAATTTCAACCTTCTCCTCACCCTATGTCTCCCAAAATACCAAATCACCATGATTAAAAATTGACTCAAATGGACAAGCAGGCGCGGTAATTGATTGTGGCCTTTCATTCTTGCAGCCACACTTAATTAACCTTTAGACTCAAATACCAAGCACTGGTTAGACAGAAAGGTGTAGGCAGGGAGGAAGAAGAAGACAGTGCCTGTTGGGAGGATCCTGGGCTGTAAGAAGTCCTTCGGGATGAAGGCGCTTGGATGACGCCGAGATGCTCTGGGGAAGAGCAGGCTCCGCGATAACGCAAGGCTTGAGGGCTGCAGATTTGTTTCCCTTCGCCAGACTGCAGAAGGCAGAATAACCCCTTTCCAGACTCTTTTTTTCCTCTCCCCCCAGCGTGTTCCAGCTCAGCGCTGTTTCACGTGCCGTTATAGATATTTATTGCTGTTGTCGTGCTTAGGACTGCGGTGGTCGGAAGCCGACGCCAAGTTGTGCTCAGTGCCGTAGGAAGCCATCGAGCTGACAAACTGCGCACCGGTGGGTTTGTCTTCGGGCTCCGAGCGCTACCTTGTCATAGTGGGGAAGAGAAAGAAACGACAAAATGTCTGGCGAGGAGTGCTAGAAATGGACTCGGCGGTAGTAAAAAGCTGTCATGTGAAGGGTGCCTGTTGTTCCATCGGCGTGGCAGGCTCGGAGAGGTCAGCGCTGAGTGCAGTGGTTAAGATGCTCTCAGGATTGCCTCACTTGGGGTGGTTGCAGCTGACCATCGGCAGCATCCGATGATGGTTGGACTTGGGGACTTTCAAAGGTCCCTTCCAACCCAAACAATTCTGTGATTCTGCGATCCTGGTGCGCCTCCTGTTAAATCGGTCTCCAGAATTGAACCAAGTGGGGATTTACTGTCGCCTTTCCCTTAGGGAAGGGTTCAGAACACATTGCTGGGTGTGAGAATCTGAGAGAGTCAGGAATAAATGTCCTGACACTGGGCTGTGTGGAGCCTGGTCTTCCCACGGTTTTATCTCCTAGGCAGACTTTCCCAGGCTGTTCCCCTGAGGATCTGTGGGAGGGCGTTCTTGGGTGCAGAATTATTTCCGTCTCTTTGGAGGCCTGCCTGCCTCCCACATGTCACCCTTTCCTTTCAGCCGTGGACCCTGTGCTTTCATGCTCGTGATCTTTAATGCAGAGATGCTCTGGCCTCTTACAGCATGAGTTGTCTCTTCTCTGTGCAGTGAAAATGTGCTTTGACCTGGAAAGCCGTTGCCAGAGGCAGATGGAGTTAGACCTCCAGGCCAGCTGGTCTGTGCCCTGCCAGGTGCTGTGGGTGCTTTGGTTTAAAGAAACTTGGAAGTCCGCCCTGGAATTGGGGATGTATCAGAGGAAACTTGGGGTGAGGCATCAAAATGTAGGCTATAAATGAGGTTACTCATTTTGGAGGAGACAAGGATGAACGATGAGGAGGCTCCGTGATTGATCTAACAAAGGCAACGTGGCTTTGAAACTCGTGTGTAGTATCAGGTCTGTTTTTCAGATCAAACCCTGGTTCAGCCTTAAAACAGGGTGGCTGAATTGGAGAGTGTGGCTGAAACCCAGAAGCGTGAGCAGAAATACGTCGCATTGCTTGGCACGATAAATAGGAAGGGTTTCTGTAAGAACAGTGGCAGCTCTCGAATGTCCGTGGGGTATCGTTTGCTTCCAGACAGATGAACTCCTGAGCATTAAGGAAGTCCAGTCCCAGTCTTTTGGACAGGGCTGCGAGGAGACGGAGCGATGCCTGGGCTCAGCTCCCGCTCCGGACCCGGGGGCACTTTCCCTGCCGTGAGCTGGGTCCTGCCTGCTGCGCTTTCTGTGTGCATCTCCCTGCGGTCGGGGGCCTCGGGAGGCTTGGAGACAAATTGCATTTGTGCATATCAGATGGAGACTTTGGGGGTTTGAGCAGGAATTCTCTGCCTTTTGTCTTTTATCATTAGGAGTCAGGGATGGAGGTGACAACGGAGCCCTGTGTGAATGCAGAGTAAACAAAGCTGTGTGGGGGTGTGATGACATGTTTCTTTTGTCCGTAATGTATTCATCCTCTGAGTGCTCCAGGGTTATGCATTTAATTTGTTGTGCAATTGGCAGCTTTAGAAGTACTCTAAGCATCCAGCTATCCTTGCCTAAAAATAACTGAAAAGCAAGTGCTCATTGGTAGGTGATTTTTTTTTTTTTTCTTTTTTTTTCTTTCCCTGAGATGAGGGGAAGAGAGGTGGGCCAAGGAGACAAACGTGTTCTGCAAGACAGGAATGCGATGCGCCATCCTGACAGGTCTACAATGCTTTTCTGGTTATTGTGGTCTTTTCTTCTTCCCTTCCCCAGTTAGAAGCAGCTCTGGCCACGAGCAGATACGAGGGAAGTGAGAGGAAGAGTACGCTGGCCGCTAGAGCACCAGCCCAGGATTAGGAAGATTCGGGCTGAGTTGCTCGTTTTGCTGCTGTCTTTCTGTGTCCTCCCAGGCTCCCTGTGCCTCTTCACAGTCAGAATAAGATCACTTCTGCACAGGGGTGTTGCGAGAGTAAAGAATATTCAAGATTGGGAGGCCTTAAGGTGCTGCGGTAAGGCTCCTGCGTAGCTAGAGAGCGTGCACTTGCAAATCTTAGAGGGTCGACGAACGCAACCTCAATTTTATTATTTTTAATATCTCGTTATTTCTGAGTCAGTCGGAAGTTTATTAGCTGACCTTGGCAGGGAGAGACCTGCCTTGTCAGGTCCAAGGCAGCTGCTTCGGCTTCACTCCCTTCGTGCTGTTGGGTCCCAGCTCTGTCTTTCATTAGAAGGACCAGGATGAGTATCTCCAGCCCGAGGCGAACACAACGCCCACGGTCCTGGCAGTGTGGGCTCTCTCTGGCACTCCGGACTGGGTAACTGAGGCTTTCGAGTTAGCCTGGGTGCTTGGCGCTCCTTGAAGCCCGGCGTCCAGGGCTCGAGGTGCCGGTAACCGCAACGTCTGTTCAGCTCAGCGATGCAGTGGGTGGCTGCGGAGCTGGTGGAAGGGACTCCTGCAGCAAGCCGTGCCCTGGTGCACGCCGTCGGGGCTGCTCGCTGCCCGGGTTCAGCCGCCGCACTGCCTGCAGATGCGTTTGGCAGCTGATAACGGGGGCGAACTTTTTGTTTCAGATCATACGGAAGTTTGGAGCTGAAAAACCTGGTGAGCCCAGGGCCTGAACCCCTAGGAAGACTAAAATTCCCTACCCCTGCTTTGCAAAAGCGCTGAGAGTCTGTCTGGCAAAGACAGGTTCATTAACAAATTAATAGAATAATCAGCGGGGCTTTGTGTGCGTTTTGCAGATAAAAAACTGGTAACAGCATTCTTTGGCTCTTTAATGGGCTGATAAGAGCCAACTATCTGCTCGGTGGCGGGGCTAATCGCAGCGATAACAGAGGTTAAAGCAACTGCGGGCGCTGGTGAGGGTACTCGCAGAGGGAGCTGCTTTGCGGGGATGGATGGCGGAGCGGGCTGAGGGGTTTTAAAGGGGATGAAAGGGCAGGAAAGTAAAGGAAGGGAGAGAAACAAGTGCCAGCGCCGTGAATATTTTTAGCAGCAGCGTGCGAAGCCCCCAAGGGCTGCACCTCGGGGAGGTTTATGGAGCTTTGTCTGCTCTCAGGCTGTTTGGGGGTGGTTTGGACAAAGAAGAAAGCACTTGTCAGTCTCTTGTCTTTGGGATAAGGAGCTGGGGACAGCGAGGGATGGCTTCCTGGGGGTCCGGCAGGGAAGAGGCGGGCTGGGCTGCGTGCAGCAAAAGCAAGGCACTGCGTGGTCAGTGGCCCCACCACCAAAAGTCCTTGCGGAGCCACCCGCGAGCCTCTTCAGGAGGACTTCAGGCTC